>Ga0209056_10001597_pt1 | contig 24937 bp, 25 predicted proteins | sample GraSoiAngelo_114_FD_185876 | JGI IMG/M metagenome (GOLD analysis project Ga0209056, IMG submission 185876) | Grasslands soil microbial communities from the Angelo Coastal Reserve, California, USA - 14_0903_13_40cm (SPAdes) (version 2) | ecosystem: Environmental > Terrestrial > Soil > Grasslands... | reverse complement strand
CCTCATCGCGGCGACATCGATCTCGGCAAATTCGGACAATTGCTCTGCTGTGACTGGCCCCCGACGCAAGATTTCGATCTTGCCGTCGCGCACCACGACAATTGTCGATTCAATCCCGTGCTGCGTTGGTCCCGCATCGATGATCAGCGGAATTCGTCCATCGAGTTCGTCGAGAACATGCTGCGCTGTAGTTGGACTTACGTGGCCGAACCGGTTTGCGCTTGGCGCGGCAAGCGATTGATCCAATTCACAGACGATTTTCGCGAACACCGGATGAGCGCTGATTCGAACCGCGACTGTGTCTAGGCCTGCCGTCACGATGTCGGGTACGATCTTGCGTTTCGGCAAAACCATCGTGAACGGGCCAGGCCAAGACTTCTCAGCTAGCTTTAAGATCAGTTGTCGATCGCGCAGCGGTAGATCGACAACTTTTTCCAGCCAATCGCGATGCGGAAGATGGATGATCAGTGGGTCAAAGCGCGGACGCTCTTTGGCTTCAAAGATTTTTGCGACCGCGATCGCGTTGAGCGCGTCGGCAGCGAGCCCATAGACAGTTTCCGTGGGCAACGCGACGACCTCACCCTTACGCAGCAGTTCAACCGCCGCACCGCGGTCGGTTGAAATTACCGTTTTCACTTTGGCAACTTCACGGCCAGCACCGCTTCGGATTGTCTCTTGCGGAAGGCTTCCAGATTTTTGCGGATCTTTTCATCCGAAAGGGCAAGGATCGCGGTGGCGAGAAGCGCGGCATTTTTCGCGCCCGCTTCGCCGATCGCCAATGTGCCAACGGGAATCCCGCCCGGCATTTGGGCCGTGGATAAAAGCGAGTCGAGTCCGTGGAGTTTCGATTGAATCGGAACACCGAGAACGGGCAGCCGCGTGTGAGCAGCAATGACTCCAGCCAAATGCGCCGCCCCACCCGCGCCGGCGATGATAACTCGCAGCCCGCGATCGGCTGCTTCGCGCGCAAACTCGGCGGTCGCATCGGGCGCGCGATGGGCGGAGAGGACGCGCGCTTCATTCGGCACACCAAGTTCGTCCAGCGTCTCTACGGCGTGCCGCATGGTTTCCCAATCGGATTTGCTGCCCATGATGATGGCTACCAGAGGCCTCGATTCAGGCATGGGCAAATTGTAGAGATTTTCTGTGAAACGCCAAACACATAGCTGGCTCAAGCCGGCGTTAGTGAGATATTAGAACGTGAATAGCGTCGCCAAATCGATCGTTCTCATTGGGATGACGGGTGCAGGCAAATCATCCGTTGGTCGCTGTCTTGCGCGGCGGACAAAGCTCGCCTTACACGACACGGACGAAATTGTTGTTTCGCAGCTTCGGTTGCCGGTTCCGCAAATTTTTGCCAAGCATGGCGAGGATAAATTCCGTGAAGCGGAAACAGACGCACTTCGCAGCCTGATAGTAACAGAACAAGCAATCATTGTTACAGGTGGCGGGATCGTGCTGCGCGAAGAGAATATCGACATTTTAAAGCGCCTTGGCGTGGTAGTTTGGCTGGACGCGAAGCGAGAAACGCTTTTCAAGCGTGCCTTGCATTCCGGCAATCGACCGCTGTTGCAATGTCAGAATCCAAGAAAAGCGTTTGCGCAAATTCTACAGGCGCGGCGGCCGCTCTACGCGAAAATGGCGCATCTTCGCGTCGATACGTCCGTGCTTACAGATGAAGAAGTTGCCGTGGCAATTTTGAGTAAGATTGCAAGACTTAATCCGCAACCGGGATCGCCGATCCCGGCTACAGCGCCATGACCCAGATTTCGGGAGCGGAACTGAAGGCGCAGCTCGTATCCTTTGCGCGACAGATTGGTTTCGATTCGTGTCGCGTGGCTGCGTGCACGGCTCCCGCGCACGCGAACGAATTTCGCGAATGGTTGCGCGAAGGCGCGCACGGCGAAATGCACTATATGCGACGCGGGGAAGAAAAGCGTTGCGATCCGCAGCAGGTTCTGCCAGGGACGCGATCGATCATTGTGCTGGCGCTGAATTATTTTCAGGGGAACGCGGCCCACAGGGCCGCGGCTACAGGAAAGACGGGACGGATCGCACGATATGCGTGGGGGGACGACTATCACGATATAGTCGAGGCGAAGCTTGAGAACATCGACAAGTTCCTTCGTGACTTCGGCGGACAGCAAAAATGTTATGTCGATACGGGACCAATTCTGGAACGCGACCATGCGGCGCAGGCCGGAGCGGGGTGGCACGGCAAGAATACCATGTTAATCGATGAACGGCTTGGGACGTGGTTCTTTCTGGCCGAGGTTTTGACGACGCTGGAATTGCCGCCGGATCAGCCAGTCCCCGATCGCTGCGGCACGTGCGAGCGTTGCATCAAAGCGTGCCCGACCGGCGCGATCACAGCTCCGCATCGGCTCGACGCGCGCCGCTGTATTTCTTATCTGACCATCGAGTTGAAAGGCTCCATTCCACTGGAGCTTCGCCCACTGATCGGGGATCGGATTTTCGGCTGCGATGATTGCTTGGATGTCTGCCCTTGGAACCGGTTCGCTCAAGTTTCCCATGAGACGGCTTTCTCAGCCCGTCGAGCAACCATGGGGACGTCGTTGCGGGAATATCTAGAGCTGAACGACGCAGAGTTTCGCGCGCTTTTCAAAAATTCCCCGATCAAACGGATCAAGCGCCGCGGTTTTCTGCGCAACGTGTGTGTGGCCCTGGGTAACGCAGGCGACATCTCCGACATTCCCGCGCTCGAACGCGCCTCAGCCGATCCTGAACCGCTGATCGCGGAGCACGCGGCGTGGGCGATTCAACGGATTCGTGACCAATACGCGCAGGCCGAGGTTTGTTGAATCCAAACGCAGCGCTCGGTGCATCTCATTGTCGGTGTATATGAACGGGCGCGTTTTGCGAAAGTCTAAAAAGAGCTAATTTCAGTCCCACCAAGCGAATGCCATGCATCAAGCCGTGACCACTCCCCCACTTGCCCGTGACGCCGCGAAGAAGCAACGGCTGCGTCGCAGGCGCATGATCATTTTTGGCTGCGCTGGCGCAGCGCTGCTTTTGATCGTCGGCTTGATCATCGCTGGCAAGCGCGAAAAGCCAATCCCGGTGACGACCGAGAAAGCCGTTCGCAGAACCATCCTGCAGACCGTTTCAGCCACCGGAAAAATCCAACCTGAAACTGAAGTCAAAATTTCACCGGAAGTCGCCGGAGAAATTATTGAGCTACCGGTTGAGGATGGAATGCGGGTCAAGAAAGGCGATCTGCTGGTGAAGATTAAACCCGATTCCTACAAGGCGCTGCTCGAACAGCAGGAAGCTGCGATCAGCGCAGCGAAGGCCACGAATCTTCAACAAAAAGCGACGATGCTGAAGACCGAACAAGACTTCAATCGTGCCGAGGACTTGTTCAACAAAAAGCTGATCTCAGTGCAGGAATACAACGCAGCCGAAGCAGCTTCCGACGTCGCGAAGAACACTTACGAAAGCTCGCTCCACGAAATCGAACGCGCGCAAGCCGCGTCAAGCCAGGCGCGCGATCAGCTTTCCAAAACAACGATCTATTCGCCAATGGACGGAACGATCACGATTTTGAACAGCAAACTGGGCGAACGCCTCGTTGCCACCAATCAATTCGCCGGGACCGAAGTGATGCGGGTGGCTGACCTCACTCAAATGCAGGCCGTGGTCGATGTGAACGAAAACGATGTGGTTAACGTGAAGCTTGGCGACAAAGCCAACATCAAAATCGACGCGTACGGCGATCGCAAATTCAAAGGCGTCGTGCAACAAATCGCAAACACCGGGAAGACGACGGGCGCTGGCACGCAGGAGGAAGTCACGAATTTCGAAGTCAAAATTCGCATTGACGATCACGATGTCGCGCTCCGTCCCGGGCTAAGCTGCACAGCGGACATCGAAACCAATATGGTCAAAGACGCAGTTGCGGTGCCGATGCAAAGCGTCACCATTCGCACCGGCGACAGCAACTTGAGTCCGGAGGAAATCGAAAAACAAAAGCAAAAGGTCGCGGCGCGCGACAAAGGCGATAACAAAGCAGAGCTTAGCAATGAGCGTCTGGAAAAACAGGCCCAGAAAGAGGAACGCGAAAAGCTGGCCAAAGTCGTGTTCGTCAAGAACGGCAACAAGGCGCACATAGTGAAAGTGACGACCGGTATTGCCGACGATTCCTACATGGAAATCAAAAGCGGCATCCAACCCGGCGACGAAGTGATCTCAGGCAGTTACAGCGCCATCAGCCGGAAATTAAAGGAAGGCGCGAAGGTCAGTTACGACAAGGAAGCGACGAAGTAGCACCTGTAGCCGCCTCGCTATGCGAGGCGCGCGTCGCCCACAGGGCGGCGGCTACAGCTCAAACGCGAACACAATGAACTCGAATCAGATTCGCCCAATCGGTCCCATCCTAATCGACATTGAGAACATCACGAAGGATTACGTGATGGGCGAAGAAATCGTTCACGCACTGCGCGGGGTGTCGCTGCAAATTCGCAGCAACGAATACATCGCCATAATGGGTCCCAGCGGAAGCGGTAAATCGACCTTGATGAACATGCTTGGCTGCCTCGATACGCCGACTTCCGGACGCTACGAATTCAACGGTCGCGACGTTTCCGCGATGAACGACGATGAACTGGCGGCGATTCGTAATCGCGAGATCGGATTTGTTTTTCAAACATTTAATCTTCTTCCGCGCGCTGACAGCCTTCGCAACGTCGAGCTTCCGCTTGTTTATGCTGGGATCGACTCGGAAACGCGGCGGGAGCGCGCTGCACGCGTTTTGCAGGACGTGGGACTCGGCGACCGATTGCATCACAAACCAAACGAGCTTTCCGGCGGGCAGCGCCAGCGCGTGGCGATTGCGCGCGCACTGGTAAACGATCCATCAATCATTCTCGCCGATGAGCCGACGGGCAATCTTGATTCCAAGACCGGCGAGGAAATCATGGCGCTCTTCGAAAGTCTCTATCGGCGCGGGCACACGATTATCCTCGTCACGCACGAAGCCGATATCGCGCGTCACGCGCGGCGCACGGTGCATCTGCGCGATGGTTTCATCGAAAGCGATGACGGCGCTGTGGCACGCGAGTTCGAAGCGGCCGCTGCGAGCTAGCAACAACGAATCATCATGAGACTTCGACGCGAGATTCCCTTTCTGGGGAGCACAGGCTGCCAGCCTGTAGCATTCGGCAGCTTTGCCGAATGCATCTTTACGTCGGGCGCTTCTGCAATCCCAGTGGGTGTTCGCGGCAAGCTGCCGCGAACGACAGGCAAGCTGCCTGTGCTCCCCAGAATCCAGGAATGAAACGTTTCACCTACGAGTTAAGCGAAAGCTGGAAAATTGCGGTAGCGCAGATGCGTTCGAACAAAACGCGCTCCACGCTCACCGCGCTTGGAGTCATCATCGGAATTGTCGCCGTGACACTCATGGGCACCGCCATCGCCGGAATCCAGGTTGGGTTCGACAAGAGCATGGCCATCTTCGGCGACGATGTGCTTTACGTTTCGCAATGGCCGTGGAAACCGGTAGATGACTGGTGGAATTATCGCGACCGCAAAAAGATCAAGACGGAATACGCCGAGCCGATTAACCGCATCATCTCTGCAACACCGAACTCCAATCTCGTCGTGGCGGTGCCGACTTCGAGCCTGCTCCGCAGCGTGAAATATGCGGACAGCGAAGTCAGCAACGTCCTGATCAGAGGCACGGTCTCCGATTATATCATCACTTCCACGTTCGATTTCCAAGAAGGTCGCTTTTTCAACGAACTCGAATCTCGCGCGGGCGCGAACGTCTGCGTGATCGGTTACGACGTGGCCGATGCCTTGTTTCCTTCCGAGCGCCCGATCGACAAATCGGTGCTGATCAACGGGCAACCATTCAAGGTGATCGGCGTGATCTCAAGGCAAGGGACATTTCTCGGACTGTTTAGCCTCGACTCGATTGTCGTAATGCCGCTGCCGGCGTTTCAAAAATATTTCAGCGCCAAAAGCGACTCGGACATCCTGGTAAAACTGAAGGACAAAACCAGGTTGGCCGAAGCGCGAGACGAGCTTACCGGAATTATGCGGCGCGTCCGCGGGTTGGCGCCCGAGAAAAAAGACGACTTCAGTATCAACGAACAACAGGCGCTCAAAAGTACGCTGGACCCCATCAAGAACTCGATCGCGATCGCCGGTCTTTTCGTTACCGGGCTTTCGCTTTTCGTCGGCGCGATCGGTATTATGAACATCACCTTTGTGAGCGTGAAGGAGCGCACCCGTGAAATTGGGACGCGAAAGGCGCTGGGCGCGCGCCGGCGCACGATCCTTCTTCAATTCCTGATCGAATCCACTGCGCTGTGTCTTCTCGGCGGATTCATCGGACTGACGTTTGCCTACGCAATGTGCGCCGGCATAGGCAAGGCGTTCCCATCTTTCCCGATCCATTTCTCCCTCGGCCTTGTGGTGGTAAGCATGGCCGTCTCGATCCTGACGGGCTTGTTCTCAGGCTTCGCGCCCGCCTGGACAGCGTCGCGCCTCGATCCAGTAGCGGCGCTTCGTTACGAGTGACAAAATGACGAAGGAGATTTCAAACAAGGAAATTGTAGGGCGTCTGTGTCAGACGCCGTGGCGTTTCGCAGAAACACCCTACAAATATTCGGGCTTCGTCATTCGTTCGTCATTCGTCATTCGTCATTTTGCCTTTAGCCATGTTGTTCGCTGAAATCATAAAAATGGCCCTGGCGTCACTGAGCGCGAACAAACTGCGCGCCGCCCTGACAATGGTTGGGATCACCATCGGTGTTTTCTCGGTGATCTCGGTAATGACCGCCATCGGCGCGCTGCAATCATCGATCGAAAACGGCATCAGTTTTCTCGGCGCGAACATTTTTCAGTTCGGTAAATATCCGCCCAACGTGAACGTCAGCGGTGAGATCAAGAAAAAATATCAGAACCGCCGCAACATCACCTATCGCGAGGCACTGCATTACTACAAGTTAATGGAAGGAGAAGCGCGCGAGATTTGTCTCAAAAGTTTTGGCTACGAAGTAAAAGGCCAGGCGGTTTACAACGGCGTGAAGACGACGCCAAGCCTCCTCATCGTCGGGACGAACCGAAGTTTTCTGACCGCGAACGCTTACACGCTCGGATACGGCCGCAACTTGAACGATGAAGATGTCGAACTTGCGCGCCGGGTGATTGTCGTCGGAAAAATAATCGAGAAACGATTGTTTCCGCGCCAAACGCCGATCGGCAAAGTGATCCGACTAAGCGGCCACACTTACACGATCGTGGGCGTGCTCGCGGAAAAAGGGACCTCCTTTGGCCAAAGCCAGGACGACATTTGCATCATGCCGATCACGCGGTTCTTTGAGGACTACGGCGAAGCGAAACGCACCGTGAATATCGCGACGCAAGCGTTTTCCGCTGAGACTTACAATCGCACGCTGGACAAAGGCATCAGCGCCATGCGCATTGCGCGCGGTGTGCGCGCTGATCAGGAAAACGATTTTGAGATCTATTCAAACGACTCACTAAAGAGCGCGTTCGCGTCTGTTGCCGGGATCGTTCGAATCGGCGCGTTCGTCGTCAGCGCGATCGCTCTGATCGCGGCAGGCATCGGCATCATGAACATCATGCTCGTAAGCGTCACCGAGCGCACCAAGGAAATCGGCGTGCGCAAATCAATCGGCGCTCGCAGTCGGGATGTTCTACGCCAGTTTCTTTCCGAAGCAGTACTTATCTCCGAGACTGGCGGAATCCTGGGAATCGTTCTTGGAATCATTGCCGGCGACTTGCTCGCGGTTTGGCTGAAGGTGGACGTTATCTTCCCATTCGGCTGGGCCATTGCCGGGCTTCTTGTCTGCTCGGCTATCGGTATCGGTTTCGGCCTGTACCCAGCGTACCGGGCTGCCAATCTCGATCCGATCGAAGCGCTGCGATACGAATAACGATTACTGATCAGCGAGCGGATTCAGGCGCGATCAGGTCCTCGGCTGCCACGATTTGCCAGCGCCCGTTACGCCGAATCCATGTATCGGTCCAAACGAATCGTCCACGTTCGCCGTTGTGCCGTTGCCAGGATTCGTTTCCTTGTGCAACTGCTGTGCCGCGGTAGAACCTCACCTTGACGTCATTGAGGCGATTCGACGCGAAATATTTTGGAGCGTTCCGCGTGTCGGAGATCATTTCGGACTTAGTGCCGGCCTTTGGGATCGACGCCGACGAAGTCATCGGCAAGGATACGTTGAATCACCGCTGTGTCGCCGCTGGCGACTGACTCAGCCCACTGCCGCTCGCTCTCAATAATGTAGCGCTCGGCTTCCCTCTGACCGTAATTCTGTGTGCACTGACAAAAGACGCTGCAAAGCCCCGAAACAATGCAGCACAACGATATTCTGGAGGCTGAGTCAATCCAGACCAAGCGCTTTGAAGGTCGCATCGACATGTTTGAGATGAATATCGAGTGAGCAAAGCCGATCGATTTCTGCTGCGGAGAGCTTTGCCGTGATTCCCGGTTCGCGCTTGACGTTCTCTGCGAATGTCCCCTCGCCTTTCCAAGTTCTCATCGCTGCGCGTTGCACCGCTTCATACGCACTCTTTCGCTCCGCGCCTGCGCGCGTAAGTGCGAGCAGGATCGATTGACTGAAATACAGGCCTTTCGTCAGGGCGAGATTTTGCGCCATGCGCTCCGGATAGACTTGTAACTTTTCGATGAGGTCCCGCAATTTCGCCAGCATGTAATCGAGCAAAATGCATGAGTCTGGCAGAATGATGCGCTCGGCGCTCGAGTGACTGATGTCGCGCTCGTGCCAGAGCGCCACGTTCTCCAGTGCAACGACCGCGTTACCCCGAATGACTCGCGCCAACCCACTCAAGCGCTCGTTGGTAATTGGATTGCGCTTGTGCGGCATGGCCGAACTGCCCTTTTGCCCTTCGCCAAAAAATTCTTCCACTTCGAGAACTTCGGTGCGCTGTAGGTGCCGAAACTCGGTTGCCCAATGATCGATGCTGGAGGCGATCACAGCGAGAGTCGTCATAAATTCCGCGTGCCGATCGCGCTGCACGATCTGCGTTGAGAGCGTCGCCGGTTTTAATCCGAGCTTCTCGCAAACCACGCGCTCGATTTTTGGATCGACGTGCGCGTGCGTGCCAACCGCTCCGCTGATTTTGCCGACACGGATGCGCTCGCGCGTCTGCGTGAGCCGTTCTTCCGCGCGCCCGAACTCCTCATACATGAGGGCGAGCTTTAGCCCGAACGTGATTGGCTCGGCGTGCACGCCGTGGCTGCGCCCAATCATCGGCGTCATCTTGTATCGGCGTGCCTCCTCCGCGATCACCTCGCGGAGCGCCTGGAGATCATCGAGCAGAATTCTACACGACTCGTTTAGTTGGACCGCGAGCGTCGTATCTAAAATGTCCGATGAGGTCAACCCTTGATGAATCCAGCGCGACGCCGGTCCGACTGATTCGGCGACGTTTTCCAGAAAAGCGATCACGTCGTGATTCGTTCGCTTTTCAATTTCCAGAATTCTTGGAATCGAAAAGCGCGCGTGTTTGCGAATTTCAGCAGCATCCTCCTTTGGAATCTGGCAAAGTTCTGCCATCGCCTCGCAGGCGAGCACTTCAATTTCCAGCCAGATCTCGAATTTGCGTTGGTCCGACCAGATTTTGCTCATCTCGGGCCGGGAATAACGGTCGATCACGCTGGGAAGATAAAACCGAGCGGGTCAGGCGAAAAGTGTTTTTGCTTTCCTGCTGCTTTGCCCGGGGGCGCTGTAGCGTGCGCACCGCGAATTTGCGCGGTGATGAATCCGCTGAGATAGGGGACTCTACAGCAAGTCGGTCTTAAGATTAGCAGACGCGGGCGCGCAAGAAACGCCCCTTGTCCTGCACGCGCACCTGGCCGCTGGCCAGAAGATCGGCGACCGCTGCGACCATTTCCCTGCTGCTTTGGGTGCAGGAACCCACCGCAAGGATAAGGTCACCCAGCGAAAGCCGAGTGCGCGGCTTTAAGATTTGACGATTCCTTTTCATGTGCCGTCCGTTTCTGCTCGGAGCAGCTACAATGCCATCGGTCGTTGTGAATATGTCATCCATGATCACAGACTGGTTATTCACTCCTTATCCACTTTAGAACTGACCGCTGAGCGACACTTTTGTTCAATTTTCAAACACAATCCCACGCGCCACGCTTTGGCGACCGGATTCACCCGAACCGCCGGGCAGCCGCTGCAGTGCCTCAAACAGGCGAGGAGCCAGGCGCGCAAATCCGAAGCGCGAATGTCGAATCCCGAAACAAATTCTATGACGAAGACCAAAAGCCCACGACAATCCGGCACGAATGAAGCTTTTTGACACTTCGATCCTTTCTTATTCGCGCTTATTTCGGATTTCGATATTCGAATTTCGAATTTATTGCGCTGGCCATCCTCGGCAGATCGCTTATGCACCTGAGCGTGGCTTCATCATTCGCAGAGCCAACATGTACAGCGCGGCGAACAGCGCGATCACAAGAAGAATCCCCCGCGATTGCTGACGGATGAAATGTTCGAGCGCTTCGGGACTCGTGAGAAGTTGAGGCTCCACGCGATATGCTTTGTCGCCAAGATAGGCCAGTATCCAGCACCAGAGCCCCGAGCCGGCGATGGTGACGACACTGAATACTCCGAAATTCATGCGAACGATTCCTGCGGGAATCGAGATCAGATGGCGGACAATCGGCAGCAGCCGCGCAAAAAAGACTCCGCCGGCTTCGTAGCGAGCAAGAAAATGTTCGGCGCCCTCCAGCTTTTTGGGAGTTAACAGCACGTAATGGCCATACTTTACAATCAGCGGCCGGCCAATTAATCGCGATGCCCAATACGTGATGGCCGCCCCCAGATATGATCCTACTGTGCCTGCCAGCACCACGCCCCAAAAATTGAGCTTGCCTTGTGCGGCGAGGAACGCCGCCGGCGGAATAACGATCTCGCTGGGGACGGGAAAGATCGAGCTTTCCATCGCCATCAGCACCACGATGCCGGCATAACCTCCGGTGAGCACCCAATTGAACCACGTTTCAAGTAGATGATGCATATTGTCATTCCGAGGCCTTCGACTACGCTCAGGCCAGGCTCCGTCAAAGAATCTTCGGATGTCGAGCCGAATGAATTCGCCCTAGTTCAGTCTAAAATCCGCAATCCGCAATCCAAAAATTCCACATGTCGATCTACCGGCGCGTCCTTCGTTATTACCAGCCGTTCTGGGGACAAACGATTCTGGGATTGTTTGTATCGTTCATCGCCATTGCCCTGAACTTGCTCAAACCGTGGCCGTTTAAAATCATCGTGGATGATTTCCTGCGACCGGCTCCCGCTGCGCGAGGCGACTGGCGCATGTGGGTTCCTCTTCTCTGTCTCGCGCTAGTTCTCCTCCAATTTCTCTGGGGAATCATGAATTGGATCACGAATTATCTGTTCGTAAAAATCGGGCTGCAAGCGCTGCTGAAATTGCGCACCGACCTCTACGCGTACCTCCAGTCACTCTCGCTCAGGTATCACGATGCCCGGCGATCGGCCGATTCCAGTTTTCGCGTCGCGTACGACTCGCAGTCGATCCAAACGATCTACAACAAGGGATTCACCAACATCTTCGCGTCTGTAATCACGCTGCTCGGCACGTTCGTCGTCATGGTACGGCTCGACTGGGTATTGACGCTGCTTTCGCTGGCGATTGTGCCGTTGATCGTCGCCGCGATTTATTTCTTCGCGCGCCGGATTCGTCGTGAATCGACCTCGATTCAGGAACAGGAAAGCGCCGTGCTCGCGCAAGCGCAGGAGGGACTGAGCTCGATCCGCATGGTGCACGCCTTCGGGCGCGAAGATTTCGAGGTCCGGCAATTTCATCAGCAAGCGCGTCAGAGTTTGCAGGCAAATCTGCGGCTGACCTTGACGAATGTGAACAGCGCATTGGTGATCAGCACCCTCATGGTCCTCGGCACGGCAGCGATGTATTACGTGGGAACATTGCACGTCCTAGCCGGCACGCTCACACTCGGTTCATTGCTTGTCTTCAGCGCCTATCTGCTGATGCTCTATCAGCCGCTGGAGTCGCTCACCTACACAGCCTGGGCAATGGAAGGCGCAACCGCAGGCGCCAAACGCTGCTTTGAAGTTTTGGACCGGCAGGACGACGTGCGCGACTCTCCGAATGCCGTTGCAATTTCATCGGCCAAAGGCGCGATCAATTTGCGCTCGGTTAGTTTCGGCTATGCGGAAGATCGATATGTGTTACGGGACGTCAATCTCCGCATCGAACCGAATCAAATCGTTGGGCTGGCAGGCGGCACCGGCGCCGGTAAGAGCACATTGTTCAGTCTTGTGCCGCGTTTTTACGATCCGACAACCGGGTCCGTGATGCTCGATGGCCGCGATGTGCGTGAGATCACAAAAAAATCCTTGCGGGCGCAGATCGCCATCGTGTTGCAGGACACACTGCTCTTTTCCACAACAGTGCGCGAAAATATTGCCTATGGCCGCCCGGATGCGACTGACGAAGAAATCATTGAAGCGGCGCGTCGTGCGCAGGCCGACGAATTTATTCGGCAGATGCCGCAGGGATACGCCAGCCCTGTAGGTGAACGGGGCGGACATTTGAGCGTCGGCCAACGGCAGCGCATCGGAATTGCGCGAGCGTTTTTGAAAAATGCGCCCATCCTGTTGCTTGACGAACCGACTTCGGCACTCGATCCAGCAACCGAATCCGCGATCATGGAAACGATTCAGGAATTAATGCGCGGCCGGACAACCTTGATCGCCACACATCGTCTAGGAACCATCCATAACCTGGATCAAATCATCGTGCTGGATCACGGACGCATCGTCGAACAAGGCCGGGGCGCGGAGCTCGTCGCGCGCGGCGGCACCTATGCGAAGCTTTATGCATCAGGAAAATTCGCAACAAAGTAGCGCGAGCGTCTCGCTTGCGCCGCTGGGATTTGCAACCGGGACGGTCGGGCTACTATGAGCAACGTTAGAGAAGACCGACATGTCGAAGGCGATTGGTGGCCGGACCCCGTTCCGCCGAACGTTGAGTTTGGCGAGGGATTTTATTGCGAAAGCGCGCAAATTTTCCGGAAGCTTCGCAGCAAAAAGCCGCGCGCCGTCGTCATCGGCAAACATGTTTCGTGTTACGCCGGTTGTTCATTTTCCATCGGCGAGAATGGCCAGTGCACGGTCGGTGATTTCACACTCCTCAATGGCGCGCTCATCATGGCTGAAGAGAAAATCGAGATCGGGTCGTATTGCCTCATGTCATGGAATGTCGGCATCGCCGACTCTGATTTTCATCCGCTTGAGCCGGCACAGCGACTGATCGACGCCCAGGCTCTGGCGCCCTATTTCGAAAAGCGCCCGGCCCGTCCCAAGTTGAAAACCGCTCCCGTGCAAATCTGTGACAACGTCTGGATCGGCATGAACGCCGTAATTTTGAAAGGCGTCACGATCGGCGAAAACTCGGTCGTAGCCGCCGGATCAGTAGTTACGAAAAGCGTCGAGTCGAATACAGTGGTCGCTGGGAATCCAGCGGTTGTGGTGAAGAAATTTCAGCTGTGATTCATTTCGACGCTCAACGCTCAACTTTCAACGCTCAATGCAGGCAATCGGATGTTGGACGTTGAGTGTTGGACGTTGGGCGTTTTCTTCTCGATGAAACGCAAGCGCATTGTCGTCATGGGCTTCATGGGCTCGATGCCGATCGCAGGCGTGATCTGGCAGCACATCCATTACATCGTCGGCCTGCAACGGCTCGGGCACGACGTTTTTTACATCGAAGACTCGGCCCGCCTTCCGTACAACCCGGAAACATTCGAAGTCACCGACGAGTTCGATTACGCCGCGAAAGTTCTTAACCGGCTGGCGCGCGAGTTTGGTTTCAAAAATCGCTGGGCGTTCTGCGCGCGCTATTTGCCGGGCAATCCAACTGCGGGTCTGTCCCTGAAAAAAATCCGGCAACTCTATCGCGAGGCTGACGCGATCCTGAACGTTTGTGGCGCGCAGGAGTTCAACGACGATTTGCTGGTTTCCGACCGCATTCTTTACATCGAGAGCGATCCCAGCGTTGAGCAGATCAAGATCGACAAGGGAGTCAAATCGACAATCGAATATCTCGGACGGCACCGCGCGCTTTTTACATTTGGCGAAAATGTGGGGACGAAAAGTTTTCCCGTGCCGACGCACGGATTCAAATGGCTGCCTACGCGACAGCCAGTCGTCACCGATTTCTGGAAAACGAAAAGTTGTCCGCCGCGTGTTGCAGTGTTCACGACAGTGGCAAACTGGTCCACGAGCGGCCTGAAAGATATCACCTGGCGGGGACGGAAATATCTTTGGAGCAAATCACGCGAATTCCTGCGTTTCATTGGCGCTCCGAAAAAAGCCGGCGAAACATTCGAAATGGCGACGAACATTGAACACGTCGCGACGCGCAAAAAATTTGAGCGAAACGGCTGGCGCCTACGCTGCCCACTGCAAATGAGCGTCGATTACTGGCTGTATCGCGATTACATCCAGCGCTCCAAAGGCGAGTACACCGTCGCGAAAGACCAATATGTCCGACTCAACACCGGCTGGTTCAGCGACCGCAGCGCGTGTTACCTGGCCGCAGGTCGGCCAGTCATCACCCAGGAAACCGGATTCACCAAGCTTTATGGCGGAAAAGCAGGACTGTTGTCCTTTGAGTCACTCGATGAAATCGCGGACGCGGTGAAAAAAATTAATGCCGACTATGCGAAACATTCTCGAGCTGCTCACATTATTGCACGCGAGGTTTTCGAAGCGGAAAAAGTGCTTAAATCGATCCTTGATCGAGTGGAGTAACCACAGATGGCCGAAGGCAGCGAAGCTGTAGCCAAAGTAACTTAGGCTTCCGCCACAGAGCGGATTCGCCGTGGCGAACCTGACAGGTCGAGCAGGCTTCCCCAGTTCGCTATTCGGACGAATTCGTCCCGTGGCGAGCCTGCTCGTTCGCAGACCAAGCAGGATCCAATAGTGTTCGGCATCAGATTTGCTCGGATGAAAACCAGCCCCGTATGGGCAAAATGTTTATAGCAAATACATCGAAAAATCTCAAAAAGCTTCGTAGGAGCGACATGTCGTGTGCCGCTCCTACGGAGCTTGGTCCCTCTTCTTGCGCCCGCTGCTGTAAACATTTCGCTCCCTACGGAGCTAAACTTCCACGAAGCACTGCGCTTGCCGAAGACTATGGCAGGATGCCTGTGTCACGCGCCAGACGTCTCAGCAGATTTGAACGCGCGGAGCGTGGAGCATGTCAGTATGTCGGGAAAGGCCAATTGCGAATTGAAATCCGAACCTTGATTTTCGATCAGGCTGTTTAAGTTTCGAGCCTTTCCGCCAAATGAAGCGCATTTTTGTCATCGGTTACGTTGCCTTGCTGCTTGTGCCGTTCGCATACGCGCAGCAGCAAAGCACGCCTGCCCCGCCTCCTGGTGAGCCGCAAGTTCCCGAACAGCAGCCTGGCGCATCGCGATCGACTCCGCCTGGGCAGGCAGTAGTTCCGGTGCCGGTGCCGATTGCGCCGCCAAAGCCGAATGGGCCGGTCCAGAAAAGTCTTGTCCGAATCACAGCTACGTCAGTGGAGCCTGATTACAGGGCGCCGTGGAACGCAGGCGGGCTTCAGCGCGGTGTCGGCGCCGGGTTCGTCATCAACGGCAATCGCATCATGACAAACGCGCATGTGGTGGCCAACAGTCGGTATATCACCGTGGAGCGCGACGGGGATCCCAACAAATACCCGGCCAAAGTGCAATTCATCGCGAATGATTGCGATCTGGCGCTTATCACCGTGTCGGCTCCGGATTTTTTCAAGAACATGGTGCCACTAAAATTCGGTGGAATTCCCGCGCTGGAATCCACCGTCTCAGCCTACGGTTATCCAATTGGCGGCGAACGAATGTCAGTTACGACCGGGATCGTGTCGCGAATTGATTTCCAGCTCTATACGCATTCGTCGATCGATCAGCATCTGACGATCCAGATCAGTGCGCAGATCAACCCGGGCAACAGCGGCGGCCCGGTCATGCAGGACGCCAAAGTCGTCGGAGTCGCCTTTCAAGGTTACAGCGGCGATGTCGCCCAAGGCGTGGCCTACATGATTCCTACGCCGGTCATTGATCGCTTTTTGAAGGACATCAGCAATGGGCATTATGACGAGTATCCCGATCTGGCAATTACCTACGCGAAATTACAAAATCCCGCGCAGCGAAGATTCCTCGGGTTAAAGGATGACGATCGCGGCGTGCTGGTGAGCTCTGTGATCGCGGCCGGACCTTCGGATGGGATTCTTCGGCCGGGTGACGTCCTGCTTGTGGTCGACGGTCATCCCATCGCCAGCGACGCAAACGTGGAGCTGAACGGCGAGCAAGCGCAGTTCGAGGAGGTCGTCGAGCGCAAGTTCAGGGGCGATTCGGTCAAGTTCGATATTTTGCGGGATAAGCAGCCGATGACAGTGACAATCAAGTTATACAAGCCCTGGCCGTACTCGCTTCAAGGTCATAGCTACGATGTGCGACCGCGTTACGTCCTTTACGGCGGTTTGCTGTTTCAACCTTTAAACCTGGACATGCTGGAAGCGTACCGGTTTACGGATCTGCGTCTGCGACATTTCTTCGAATACTTCATTTTGGAGCAAATTTATTTGCAGCATCCGGACGTCATTGTGCTGAGCAACATTTTGCCGGACCCGATCAATTCGTATCTCGCGCCCTACCGCGGCGAGATCGTGGATGAAATCAACGGCAAAAAAATTCGGACACTCGACGAATTGGCAGAGGCTTTTGCACAGGCGCCGGAGCGCATCGTCATTCGCATGATCGGCGAGGGACCACCGCTGGTGCTCGATCGCGATAAAGTGGCGGCCGCACGCGAACGGATCAAGACGCGTTACAACGTCTTGCAAGAGCAAAACCTCGAGGAAAAGCCGGCGTCAGGCCTGGCCAGCACAGGCCGATAGAATGTGAAAATGTTTAGACAATCTTTCATTGCTTTCAGTATCGTTTTGCTTGCGACCAGTGGAGCGCTGGCAAAAAAGGAACCGGCTGTTCCGTCTGCGGCAGCCAAACAAAAACAGCTGGCGCTGGTGCGGGTAAATGTGACCGGCCAGTCGTATGATTATTTTCGACCGTGGCAAAAGAAAGCACCGTTTTCGAAGCGCGCGCTCGGCGCGGTTTTGCCTAAGGGCCGCGTGCTGGTGACTGCCGACTTGGTTGCAAATCAAAATTACGTCGAGCTCGAACGCGCAGAGTCCGGCGAGAAAACGGCGGCCAACGTTCGTGTGATCGATTACGAAGCGAACCTGGCGCTGCTCGAACCAACTGAAAAAAGTTTTCTCGACGGTATTAAGCCGCTCGAAATCACATCCGACACAGTCGTTGGCGACCGGCTCGCGGCGTGGCAATTGGAACCGACCGGCGCGCTATTGGCGACGGAAGGTCTGGTGACAACGGTGCAAATGACTCCCTACCCAATCGACATTGGCCAGTTCCTCACCTACCGCATCAGCATCCCGATGCAGTATCGCGAGAACAGCTACACCGTGCCGCTGGTCAAGAACAACAAGCTCGCAGGATTGCTGCTGCGATACGACTCGCGCTCGCAACTGCTCGACGCCATCCCGGCGCCCATCATCACCCATTTTTTGAAGGAAGCCGACACCCAGGATTACCGTGGTTTTCCCTCGGCCGGCTTCTCATTTTTCCCGACGCGCGATCCGCAGTTGCGTGAGTTCGCGGGAGAAAAAAGCAAGGGCGGCGTTTACGTCACCAATGTAGAGCCGGGTACGCCGGCGATGAAAGCCGGGCTCCAGGTTGGTGACATCGTGACAGGAATCGGGAATCACGAGCTCGACGAGAACGGCAACTATGTGGATCCGCTTTACGGCAAGATCGAATTCACCAACCTGCTGACGGCACACGCCTACGCGGGAGACGCTGTCCCGTTCCACATTCAACGCGGCGGCAAACCGATGCAGCTCAATCTGACTCTGGAACATCGCGACGCGAAAGATTACGTGAGTCCGCCCTATAATCTAGATCAGGCGCCGCGCTATTCCGTCGTTGGCGGCCTCATTTTTCAGGAGCTATCACGCCAGTATCTCAAGGAATGGGGACCGAACTGGCAACGCGAAGCTCCCCAGCGTCTGGTTTATTTCGATCATTTCCAATCCGAGCTTTTTCCCGAACGGAATCGGCGCATCGTGATTCTGAGCCAGGTCCTTCCGGCAAACAGCACCATCGGCTATGATGACCTCGCTTATCTGACGGTGACGAAAGTAAACGGCAAGGAAGTTAAGTCGCTGGACGATCTGGCCGAAGCCGTAAAACATCCCATCGAAGGCTTCATCAAAATCGAGACCGAAGAAGACCCAAAGCAGATCGAGCTCGACGCGTCGCAAGTCGCCGCCGAAGCGCCCGCGCTCCAGGAAAATTACGGCATTTCCTCACTGCAAAGATTGCAGTGATATCGCGCCGAGCAGCTGGCTGCGCCATTAGCTTAGATTTAATCTGCGCGAGCAAAACGATCTCTACCTCTCCAAAAGGGGCACTGTGGGCACGACTCGCCTTCTGGATAGTCGATACCCTCCTCATGCGGGCAGCCGAAAATCTCCTCCATCATGATAAGAGAACGCACATTATGCTCGCGTAACCTGGCAAGAATGCTTTCCTGAACGTCTAACTTGTAGCGCGCATCGGCGTCGTCGCTGAAATATCGATGAATGATCGGTTCACCGTCATCGCGCAGGAAAATGCCGAGAACGGCTTTGCTCGCTCTGGTATCGTCGGGACCATAAAACGCGAGAGTCGCCCTTGGAAGTCCCTGATCACCGTGCTTTGCGCGTTTCCGCAACCTCGTAATCGGCTTAGTCATCTGGTTCAAACCCACTTCCATCTGCAAACGTCGCGCTCGTGCCTCGTTGACGATCTGTTCATAGACGGATGATAACGACGCGCGGTGCGCGGTATTGTTAAATTCGCTGCTTTCGCTTAAAGTCAAAATGTGAACGTCGCCATACCGCAACAACTCGAGCGCGCGGTGAGAGGGAAAATTGCCAGCGGCAAATATCGTTCTGCTGAGGAATTAGTGACAGAAGCTGTTTCACGATTAATCGCAGAGGAAAACGCTGCGCCGCGCGATGTATCCTGGCTTGAAAGGGAACTGCAGGCTGGCCTTGATAGTCCTTCGCGCGAAATGACAGAAGCCGATTGGGAACAATTGCGGCAGCGCATCGAACGCCGGGTGGATGCGTCATAGCGACGACCATGGCCCGGCTGCTGGTCCGCGAACAGGCTTGGCTTGATCTCGAAGAGCGTATTTATTGCGCAAGATAATCCTGTAGCGGCCGGTGAAGTTGTCCATCAGCTTCGGCTCTCTTTCGAACGACTTGCCCGCATGCCGCAACTCGGCCGCGTGGTAAAGAAGATCAAAACGCGCGAAGAGTTGCGGATGTGGCTGTCACCCGCATTCCGTAACTACTTAATCTTCTATCGCGAGCTGGCCGATGGCGTGGAAATCGTGCGCGTGCTGCATGGTGCGCGCGACATCAAGCGCATCTTGGAGAGTTCCTGAGCAGAAGCCGCTGCAAGATTGCAGTGATCTCGCTGCGATTTTCGAAGCCCGTTCGCGGCCGGTATTAAAAGGACCGCTGCGCACAGAAATACGAATACTGCTGCGGAACCCGACCATTCCCAAAACCCGAGATGCCAGAAGACGGAATGTCGCAGAACAGTACGAATCGGCATCGCCCAGGCAGGGTGCAATCGCGTAATGCCTAACAAACATTCGCTAAAGAAAATCCCGGCCAGCGGCAACAGCGTAACTAAAGACCAGGTCCAGAACAAGCGTCCCTGAAGCAGATTTTTCCTAAAGCCTTTCCACGCGCACCAACATGCATTTAACATTCCGATCGCGATGAATCCCGCGGCTGAACGCGCGATGAATTCATGCAGGCGCCGGATTCCAAACACATCGTGGACGTGTTGCGGCACAACAAGGCAGGCGCAAATCAGCGCGACGATTCCAGCTATCAAAGCTCCGGCACTTACGCGGGCGGCGCGCGGCGAGGCGATCTCCAAATTGCGGCGCAAATATCCAGCAAACGGCAGCATCAGCACCGCGGCCACGATGATTCCGCATGCTGGCAGCCAATAGTGGCTGGGATTGTCACGCGGCGAGAGCAAATTGGAAATCACCCGATACCGCCAGTCGTAATTTTTGGGAAACATTCGAGCACTCAGCCCAAGCGTTCCGAAAAACGCCAGAAAGATCAACGCCAGAAGCGCGCTCAAAACTGCCTTTCGATACAACACGGGTTGCAGTCGCGACTCGAGACGCCTGTCACGCTGGGCCACAGGAGCTTCAACTATCAGTGGCATCGGTAGCAGCGTTCGTCGATCGCGGCTTCGCCAGGAAACGTTCTACTTCGTCGTTGTAAGTTTCGAACGGGTTGCCCATGACGAGGAAATCACGGCTGTCGCAGGCGATGGAATCCCAGTTGATCACGTAAGGGAAATTACAGTTCTGGAAAAAGGTAACGGCTCGCGCGCGGCCGGATGCGCGGGTGTTGTCCGGAGGAACATGCGTAGCGCTGGCGCGACGGACGCTGTTGTTCCATTCGGCGATCCTTTTGCCGGGTGTGATGCTGAAGAACAATCCGCGGCGCGGATCGATGTTGTGATATTCCAAATCAATACTTTGCAGCCACGGATCGTCCCAGCTGAGTCTTTCGGCTTCGACAAACGTTTCCAGCAACCATTTCTTGGTGATCCAGTCAACACCGCCAATCAGCGCGTGGCGGTTGTCGTGGACCGATTCAAGAACGAATCCCCAGTTCTCCAGTAACCAATTGGTTTCGGCGCTGCTGTTCCGTAGATGCTTCTGCGCCAGGTGATGAAATTCCCATTGCACATCGATTGCGTTGATGGTCTTGCCGTTCTCAAGCCGGACGATCCATCGCTCAGTGGAATCGCGAGAAATGTCGCGCGTGCTCTGCACGGCATCGGCCAGGACAAGGTTTCGCGGCAAACGGCCTTCCTCCAGCAACGACAAAACGCAGGCGGTTGTCCCGATTTTCAGCGCAGTGGCGTACGGGCTCATGTTCGAGTCGCCGATGAGCAAGTGCAGCCGCCGATATTTTCGGTAATCGGCCAGCGGCTCATCGCGCGCGTTGATGATGGCGCGATTAAATTGCACCCACTGATAAATGTCGTTCACGATGTGATCGGCGCGCTGGCTGAGCTGGAAATTGACCTGGCCCTCGGGTTGCGGCGGCTCGAAATCGAACGCCAGCGGATTCGACTGCCCGACTCGCCCCGCTCCGGTAAAAATCTGGCGCGTCGCTAAAAAAGTCAGCAGTGTTCCAAGAATCGGCGGCGTAAACTGCGCCTCGCGTTTCATCAGATAATTCTCGTGGCAGCCGAAGGTGGCCCCCGTGTGATGGTCCACGTTGTTCTTGATAAACGAGACGCGATCCTCCGCGCCGAGTGCGATGAGCGCTGATTGCAGCAGGTCGTCCCCAGCCAGCTCATAGGTCACAAGATCGTGCAGATGCAAACATTCCGGCGACGCGTACTCGATGTGTCCCATGTCGAGGTAGAGACGCCCGCCGTTGAGGAGAAATCCGCCGTTGCCCGGCGGTTCCTCGTAATCGCGGTAGTGCAAATCGATCGTGCCGGCGTCGGCCCTGCGGAAGAGATAATTTTTGACCTTTGCCGGCCACAGCTCCGAGTTCACGTGCGGTTCTTCTTCGCTCAGAAGACACCCGTATTCGGTTTCGATGCCAACGATGCGATCCATTGCACTCAATTAACGCATCGAATTGCGATTTGGCTAAACGAAAAAACATTGTGTGTTGCGCCAAAGGCGCGCTCTCACTGCTAGCCTAGGGCAACGCCCCAGGACTGGTGAAATGAAGAAAACCGCCAGCGCTGAAAGCGCGATTCACATTCGGGGCGAATTCGATGCGTGATTGACGCTATGCCCCAATCGCTTAGCAAAGTCATCCTTCACATCGTTTTAGCACCAAGAACCGCGAGCCTTGGCTCGATTCAGGCTCCGGCTACGCATGAATGCGTATCTGGCGACGATCTGCCGCGATCTCGGCGCCGAACTCGTGCATGTCGGCGGTGTTGCTGATCACGTTCACATTGTGACTACGTTGCCGCGAACTCTTTCTCAGGCTCAACTCATCGAGCAGATAAAGAAAGCCTCCTCGAAATGGATCAAAGCGCTCGAGGCTCGCTATCGCGGCTTCTTCTGGCAGCGCGGCTATGGCGCGTTTTCAGTGAGCCCGAGTCAACTCGAGGCTGTGCTGCAATACGTTAAGACGCAACCAGAACACCATCGTACTCGCACATTTCAGGACGAATACCGTGAGTTGTTGCGCAGGCACGGTGTCGATTTCGCCGAGCGGTATGTTTGAGATTGAGACATTGAATCGCGCTTTCAGCGCTGCGTCCGTCGACGATTGGATCCTGGGGCGATGCCCTAGGCTGAAAGTTGAGTAGCGCCCTCGGCGCTCGATCTACGCTTTCTTCAGAGGGAGAGCATGGAGTTGAGGGATTGTTTCGCACTACTTGAATGACATGAGAAAAAGCCCAGATTTTTTTGTGGCCCAGTTTCCTCTTCGCAGTCCTTCCGAAAAAGTGGGCGGGCTTTTCTATTTTGGCCGGATGCTGGACAAAATCCGGTTGCACGCCAAAGGCGAGTTGCCTTCGGATTATCACACGAATCTTGGAAAGGGTTTCGATGAAAAATGCGTGAAGTTCCTCCGAGTCAATTACGATCAGCTAGTCGAGCGCGTGAAACAGGGCGGCATTGACGATGAGATCTTGCAATGGTGCTTCGATGTCGGGCGCAGACCGTCCGAGGACGACATTTATGTCTGGAACGAATTCATGCGCAAACGCGGCTGGAACGACGAAGTGTCCGAAACCTTGAACCGCCGCAAACGGGAGGCCGGCATGTCCGACCGCGCCGATATCCAGACGGCGTTCCAATTTATCGACGCCGACGAAGGCCGACTCCCGAGCCCCTAGGTAGAGACGCCGCGCCGCGGTGTCCGGACAGCGCAGCGCGCCGTCCCTACCATTCTATTCTTCCAGAGTATCGATTCGTTGAGCCAAACCAAAATCCAGTTCGGTCAAGCCGCCTTTGCTATGCGTTGAGAGGACCAGACGGACTTTGTTGTAACGGATATCAATGTCGGGATGATGCTCTTCTTCCTCAGCGACCTCGGCCACTCTGTCCACGAAATCAATCGCATCGACAAAATCATCGAATTCAAAAGTGCGTTCGATGTGGTTCTTCTCAAGTTCCCATTCCGGGATTTTTTTCATTCGCTCCTTGAGCTCGTTTTGTTTGATCAAGTCAGCCATAACGGGACAACGAGTATCACCCGAAAATCGTTTTGCAACGCCAAATCGAGCGCCTTTTTCGTAGCACAGCCATCTTGGCCGCCAGTCGGACGGTCTCGTCCTGTGGCGAGGCTGTGAGGCCGGCGGACGGTCTCGTCTGCCGGGATAAAAATTCTTAAATATTTAGAATGTTTCGGAGATTTTTAACCGAATCGAAAACTTCTACCGCCGACTCGCGCGCCTGCTTCGATAACCGCGGCCAATCTCGCAGCACTTCCCTCACGGCGTCCTCCGCCTCGGCAGGATTTCGGACAAAACGGAATCCGTTCTTTGCAGGAAGATAACGGTGCGCGCCGGTGTCTTTGGTAATCACGGGACGACCTAACGCAAGAAAAGCTGCAGCGCGATCGCTGACCCAGCCGGTGCGCCACGCCTCGTCAACGCCTTTGATAGCCGTGAATTCAGCGAGCGCGCTGGCCAAGTAGCGGCGATACGCGCTCGGCGTGCGCGCGACGCGGTGTGGATCGACAACTATCCAGCCGAGCCGGCTCAGTCGTTCTCTCTCCGGATCCGTGGCAGCTATATTCATCGCGAGTTCGAACCTCGCCTCCGGTACGCGCGCAGGGAGATCGAGATACGGTTCGAACGCAAATTTTTTGGAGAGATCGGGAAATTCGCCTGCAACCTCTACTGCCCCGCCCCAATACCATTGACCGACTGTCGTAAATTTCGGGGCGCGCGGCCGCGGTTGTGAACGGAACAACCTCGTGTCCACCAGCGGATAAAATGTTTTCCACGGAAGCCTCGATCTCGGCAGCCGACAATCGTTTCCGCGAACATTGAGCCCGATCGTCCAGAATTCGTGATGGTACGACTGGCCCATTTCCATCTTCGTCATCCAATAAAAGATTTCGCTCGGATCGAGATCGCAAAAAATTCGCCGCTCAAACTTCAACAGCAGCGGCGGATGAATCGAATACGCGAGATTGAGCAGAACATTCGGCCCGCCGAGGCGCTCGAGGAGCTCGCGTTTTGAAATTCCGATGCTACGTATCGCGCCCAAATCGTGCGTGTCGGACGCGGGTTTTTGGTAAAGCAAACAGTAGCGGCCGGCCAATCCATGCGCGCGCAATTGCCGTTGGAAATTTTTGATCTTGGCGTCGTCGGCTGAGACATCTTCTGTAGCCGGCAACAACTCGAGCCAGATCGCATCCAGCTTTAGTCGCCGTAAGCCGAGCATCCATTGCAGCGGCACCGAAAAATTTCCGCCGCCTTCGCGATACTTAGCAGCAAACCCGCAGCCGAGGAAGATTGTCACGCGAGCAGAATCGTCATTCTGCTCGCGTGCTCAAGCTCGAAGGATCCTAATCTTAGAAGATGCCTCCGTGCGTCAGATGCGCTCTACCAGTGAACACCTGCGGCTGTCTCTGCTGGTCGCAAAAATGTCCGTTCGGGATCGGGATTATGAAGCGTAAGAACTCCGGTTGTCTGCGAACGTTGAGCTCTTGCTCCAAATCGAAGCCAAAACCAATCAATTGTGGTTCGTGCAGGAAGGTG
>Ga0209056_10001596_pt1 | contig 24938 bp, 26 predicted proteins | sample GraSoiAngelo_114_FD_185876 | JGI IMG/M metagenome (GOLD analysis project Ga0209056, IMG submission 185876) | Grasslands soil microbial communities from the Angelo Coastal Reserve, California, USA - 14_0903_13_40cm (SPAdes) (version 2) | ecosystem: Environmental > Terrestrial > Soil > Grasslands... | reverse complement strand
CGCGAAATGCCTCAGGACATTGGCGGGCGAAGAGGTGAAACCGCAGCCACCGCCGATCGGTGCGCGAGACTCTCTGAGTCTTTCGAAAAAAGGCGACAAACAAAAGAAGAACGAGATACGTATCTACCTGCGCCTGCAGCTCAAGATTGCGAGCGAAATCTTCAGATGCGATCTCGCGCGCGCCGCTTTTGAATTGAAGCGCGGCGTGCAACGCATGATTGAGTTCCTCGACGAACACAATCAGCGATCGGATATTGCGATCACCCAAGCCCGCGCGCGGATCGTGCTGTTCGAGCTGTTCGATCAGCCAGCGCGAATAATAAATGCCGACGTAAAGCTGGTCGCCGGCCTGCCGCAGAAATGTGCGCGCCAGCTCGCTCAATTCGCGGGCGGACTTGCCGGCCAACATCGACAATTGCACGCAACGCGTCCGATCAATCAGGCAATCCTCCAGATCGATCCCAACCTGCGCGTACGTTCGCTCGAATAACTTCTGGATTTGGCTAAAGAGCGTCTCGTTCACAAGCAGAGCGATCCGCGTCCGGCAACTGCCGGATCATCAAGATTGAGCAACTGATCGGAAAGCTGATTCAGCGCGAGCCGGACATCGCGAAATCGATCGGCTAATCCTTCGAAAACATCGTCTAATTCGCAACGACGCGCGGCTGCGTGCGAGGCAACAAGTTGATAGTTCGTTCGCCCAACGTGCTCGTAGAATCCGATGTCCGGTCCGCCGCGCAAGCTGCCGCGTTGTCCCGCCACCGCCGGATGAAAAATTCCGCTGATGAACAGCGAGTAATTACCGATGTGTGCTCGGAGCAAGAACGCCTGCTCCGGAGTCGCCCGGGTCAGCGCGATGAGCATGTCCGAAATGTATTGCTCGGCCAGATGATGGGTCTCATCGCAGATCTGTAACCGGCTTGCGCGCGAGAACGTTTCAAGCAACGATGCGACATAATCGCAAAGCTTGCGGTCACCAATCCCGGCCTGCTGCAAAACGTGGCGGGCCAGAACGTAAAAGTAAAACTGCGACGAGATCCGGAGATGCCCGCAATGATTTAAAATTGCGTCGACCAATCGCGGATGATCGAGAATGGAATCGCGCGTTTCGACATCGCTTAAAAGATCGACCAGCGAAACCTGATCGGTTTGCGACCGCGCGAGCGTGCGCACGATGAAGTCGAAATCGGCAGCGGTAAACCGCGCCCGACAATTCGCCCTGATCATCGGGAACTCATAATGCGTGATTGAGACGAGTATGGCAAGCCAATTGCTGACTGCCGCCATGCGTTATGGAAACAGGTATCTTTGCCTGGAGGCAGCACGGGGCTCCCAGCCTGCGTGGCTAAGACTGCGATCTGGTGAAGGCGCCAAGCGTTTGTCTTTAGCCGGGCCTCCTCTTCAACGTGCACAAGATTCGGTTTGACTCTGACAATAAGCGGTGAGCGCGATGCACCAAGATGTCTTTAACTCAATCCAAATCATGATCTCCAAAATTATCAACCGCCCAGCATGTCTGAGAGAACTCGCTTCTAATCCCAAATCCTTCTCCAACTGTCCAGACTTGCACGGTGGTGTTCCGGACTTGCCAGGAGGTAGTCGTCCAAGAGGAACGGCTTGCATCGCTTGGTCAGGCTTCGGTCGAATTCGTGCACGCCAACAACCCGATTCCAAAAGTTTCGGGGAACCGAATTTCGCGCTTTGAGGGGCGTCAGTTGATGATGGTCCAAATGTCGAATTAAGCCTGACTCCGTCGCTCTGTGAGAACGTTTTCTGGCGCTTACCTCACCTCATTTATCCGTCGCTTTCGGCCGCGGGCTAGGCTGCGAGTTTCTCGAAGCGCGGATCATTTCGACTATGGTGACTAGACCTTAATTTTTATCTTGATGCTCCCAAGGCTCTCCTGAAGGTTTCAAAGCATTTCATGAGTGCGATTTGTAGCCTCATCAATTCTACGTCGAAACTCGGTCGTGTCGATGAGCGTGTTGCAAAAGGGACATCTCCGACTCTCCGCCTTGAGCCATTTCACGGTCTCGTTGATCTGGCTTGCCACATTTAGAGCATGTCATTTCCAGCGGTAAATTGTCGAAAAACATGGTCTTGTTCAGACGATAAACAAAACTTCTTGAGTTGGCAAAGCTCAGCCTGATCATCGTGCTGATTCGGGTGCTCGAAAAAAAATGATCGGGCGAGCGATTCGAGAATGACGTGATTTTGGATCGCTAGAGAAACGAATTGTCCCGACCTCGAAAATTTAACGTCTAGTGCTCTCATCTCATAAGGCATGGATCCGCGGCCGGCGCGCGGGGTTGTGCTCTGCCTGACGAAGCACCTCGCGGGTTATTGGCGCGACATCCCCGTAACCACTGAGAACGTAGCGGATCATATACAATACAGGATTGCCTTCGGTCCAACTGAAGTAAGCATGTGGCACTTGCCCGGTTCGATCGCGCAGATATAACAGCAACGCGGCTATCCCGTTTGCCACAGCCGCGCTTTCCGCGCGCAGCACTTGATGTGATCCTACTTCCACACCGCGCACGTGCAGTTCTGCCGAAAACTCGCTCGCATCAGGAACGTAGATCTCCAAAAATAGCACACGATCTTCTGGTGGAATCCCGTTGTCTTCCCGTTGTTCTCGTTCCCGCTTAGAGTATTCTGTGTCGTGGCAGTGTCGCGGCTGATTGGCGATGATACGCAAAGCTTTTCCGTGTGCGGCCTCATCTATGAAGCGTTCCGCCGCGGCATCGAGAGTAATCTCGCCGGTTCGGAGCTCAGTTGTCCGCCAGACGCGAGACACAAGGGAAACGATCACGATCGCGCTGATAAAAAACGCAGCGATCTTTACGCCGTCGGGTCGCTCGACGATGTTCACTACCGTGGTGTAAGCGAACACGACCGCAATCAGGCAAAAAGCTGCCGCCGCGGCGGCGGATCGCGTGCGCCAGACTGCTAAAGTTACTGCCACGGCCGCTGAGGTTATAACCACTAAGACGCCGGTCGCGTAAGCGCCGCCTTGCGCGTCCACTCCGGCTTTGAAGAGGAGCGTCACGGCGAAGGCTATCGCTGTGTAGATCAGTACGAGAGGGCGTGCGGCCCGAGTCCACTCAGGCGCCATCCCGTATCGGGGTAGGTACCTGGGAACAATATTCAGCAACCCCGCCATGGCTGAGGCCCCTGCAAACCAGAGAATCGCTATGGTTGAAATGTCGTAGAGGGTTGCAAAGCCGTTTCCCAGAAAGCGGTGCGCCAGGTAGGCTAGCGCACGGCCGTTAGCCGGACCCGCCAACTCGCCATTCCGACCAAGCGAACGAAAGTCGGCCACCGGAATTAGTAACGTTGTGACAAAGGCACTGGTAATGAGGAAAACACTCATTATAACGGCCGCGGTAAAGAGTAGGTGGCGAGTGTTACGAATCTTTCCTAATGGGCGATTCTCGTCGTCTCCGGGTTCGCCTTTCACCAAAGGCATCATTGCGACTCCGGTCTCGAATCCGGAGAGTCCCAGAGCCAGCTTGGGGAATAGCAACAACGAAATTCCAAGCATCGCTAAAGGACTGCCGTGGGCAGTGAAGAGCGCCCGCTTCCACTCAATGAAGAGGTGAGGATGAGTTGCTATTTGCCCGATCCCGGCCGCAATAACCACTGCGTTAAGCGTAAGATAGAGGGCAACTAGTCCCACCGCGATCCCGATCGCTTCTTTGAAGCCCTTCAAGAAAACCGCTCCCAGAAGCGCCAATAGGATTAGAGTAATCGGCACCCCCTGATTATGAAAAAAGGTCGGAACAAACGGGTTTTCGATTAGATGCGCCGTAGCGTCAGCGGCCGAAAGCGTAATCGTGATGATGAAATCGGTGGCCAGGAAGCCAAGAAGTGCCAGGACAAAGAGCTTGCCCTGCCACCAAGGAAGCAGGTGTTCAAGCATTGAAATAGACCCTTCACCATGGGGACTTTCTCGAGCAACACGTTGATAAATTGGCAGTGCCCCAAAAAGCGTTAACAAAACAAGAATGAGCGTTGCGCATGGTGACAACGCACCTGCGGCCAAAGCGGCAATGCCAGGCTGATAACCGAGAGTCGAGAAATAGTCCACTCCCGTTAGGCACATCACTTTGTACCAGGAGTGTTCTTCGGATGCGCGGCCTTTCTTCTGATAAAGTCCCGGCATCTCGAGTTGCCCCCGATCGGCAAGCAACCAGCTCTTTAACGATTCCACGTTCGCTCGCATTTTTTCGGTCGTTGCGTTGTCCAAAACGGGAGTCCAGTACGAGTTTAAGTTTTAGTCCATTGTTGTTGTGCGGTGAAGTTCAAAACAGTTCGCGATTTCATATATGGAATTCAGCGAACAAACCCGGTTCACAGCGATGCGTTGCACAAAGGCGGGATTTTCCCGATCAGCTCTGGGCCGCGAGTTCGGAGCTCGCCTTCTGTGGGCAGTTAACGACCAAACGATGCGTGATTCGGGCGACGTTTGCGGCGCGAGGAATATGCAGTTCGAGCAAGAATTTTTCGGTCTCTTCCTCGGTGAGACGGTGTCTGCGTACGACTGGAGAGATCGCATAGGCGATTTCTGCGTCGCGGACTATCTGGCGGAACTCGATACGGTGCATGTGATGAAATATTCTGCACGATTCAGTCTGCACTTGCGCCACACGATCTCCTGCCCTCCCAACCAGTCGCGCACCGCTGTTTACGCGCCGTGAAGTATATCCAGCCTGAGCTAAAACGAAAATCCGTCTGCTCCCTGGAAAGCCTACGTGGAAATCATCGAGCACGTTGGCCGGAGCATTCGTTGAACCGAACTGTGGCGGGATTTGGTCGTGCGAAAATCAACGCGTAAAGCGAAAATCAGGCGAGGAGAGGAGAACGCGACTTCGATCAAACGGCGTTTACGTTTTTCCAAAAAGCAACGGGAATCAAGCAGTCTAAGACGCGCCGCTCGGCTCAACGCCATTCTCGCTCAGGTCGCGGAAGATAAAGCATTCTGACGTTCGGAATGCTCCAAGCGAGAACGACGAATCGACTTGAACGTGCTGAAAAATCTTTGCAAGTGAAATACAACGTTGGATAAATGGGCCGACTAAAGTTTAACCTAACCGAAGGAAACATCTATATGCTCTGGACTATAATTGTAATACTAGTCGTGCTCTGGCTTCTGGGCTTTATCGGCCACATTGGCGGCGGTCTGATTCATCTTCTGCTCGTGATTGCCGTCGTTGTGCTCGTTATTCAGCTCATTCAAGGCAGACGGCTCTGACCGACTCCGTTTTCGCCCGGTAGTGTCAACAAGCCGTGCGTCCTCGCAATCGGTTTGCACACGCTCAATGCAATCATGCACAGCTTAAGAAGCGATCTTACGATGAAAAATCGTCACGGCATTTGCGGCTATGAGTTGGTTACGTGCTTCCCAGCAGAGTTTCCAAAAAAACCTGAAATTGACCCACTACCGAGCTGCCGTTATCCGGTTTGAATCGAATTTCTAACCAGTACGCAGCAATGGCCCTTAATCTTTTCAGGACGAAAAGCCCGGAGCACTTGATGGCCGAGGCGGCGGCGCCCGAGCGCCAGTTAAAGCGTGCTCTCTCGGCGTTCGATCTTACCTGCATCGGCATTGGCGCGATTATTGGGACCGGAATCTTCGCGCTGGCGGGAACGGCAGCGGCAGGGGAACAAGCACACGCAGTCGGGTCAATTTGGAAAACGCCGGTGTTGAATTTCGTTCAGTCGTGGACAACGCATGCGTCTTTGGTTTTTGGGCGGCCGGGCGCAGGACCGGCTGTTATGCTTTCATTTGTGGTGGCCGGGATCGCGTGCGGATTCGCGGCGCTTTGTTACGCCGAACTCGCCGCGATGATTCCGGTCTCGGGCTCAGCCTACACGTATTCGTATGCGACGCTGGGTGAGATCATCGCGTGGATTATCGGTTGGGACCTGATTCTCGAATACGCAGTTGGCAATATGGCAGTCGCTGTGGGGTGGTCCGGCTATTTCGTTAGACTGTGCGGCAGCCTCTTCAATCTGAAGTTTCCGCTTTGGCTGGTGAACGATCACACAACAGCGACCGGCATTATCGCGCAGGGCGGCGATGCGCTCGCAAACTATTCGTCGACTACGCTTCCAACCATTGCCGGCCACGCGATCGCACTGAATCTTCCGGCGCTTCTCATTGTCGCGGCAGTGACGGCGCTTCTGGTCTACGGAATTCGTGAGAGCGCGCGGACGAACACGACCATTGTCATCATCAAGATCGCCGTCGTCATGTTTGTGATTGCATTTGGCGCATTCCTGGTTCAGCCGACCAATTGGCGTCCTTTTGTTCCGACCGGGATCGGCGGTGTCATGAGCGGGGCGGCAATCGTATTTTTCGCCTTCATTGGATTCGATGCCGTCTCAACGACTGCGGAGGAAACAAAAAATCCTCAGCGCGACATGCCGATCGGAATCATGGCCAGCCTCATTATTTGCACAGTGCTCTACGTTTTGATGGCGGGGGTTATCACCGGGATGCGAAAGTATACCACTTATCTCGGCGATCCTGCGGCAGTCGCGACCGCATTCGCTGACCGGCCCTGGGCCACGGCGCTCATCAGTGCGGGCGCGCTCGCTGGTATTACTTCAGTGTTGCTCGTTTTCCAACTCGCCCAGCCACGCATTTTCATGGCCATGGCACGCGACGGGCTGCTGCCGCAATATTTCGCAAAAATTCACTCCCGGTTTCGCACGCCCCACATCACAACCATCTGGACTGGAGTCGCCGTCGGTGGCGTCGCGATGCTAACAGATATCGGGTCGCTTGCTGATCTTACGAACATCGGCACGCTTTTTGCCTTCGTGCTCGTTTGCCTCGGCGTGATCGTGCTGCGCCGAACGAATCGAGAACGTCCGCGTCCGTTTCGTGTTCCCTTCGTACCGGTCTTTCCACTTCTCGGCGTAGTCTTCTGCTTCGCGCTGATGCTAAGCTTGCCGCTCGAGACGTGGGGCCGCTTCTTTATCTGGCTTGCGATCGGGCTCTCGATTTATTTCGCTTATAGTGTGCGCCACAGCAAACTGAGGCGCGGCGTTGACACCGGTATAACGGAAGATATTCCGCCGCCGCTAATTAAGACATAGATCGACAACATGGAACGCGTCATCTTCAACGCGCCGGAGCGTATCATCCATTGGGATATATCGGTTGCCTTCTTTTCATGCTAGGGGTCGCGATTTTCCAAATCGTCTACTTTAAGAAGCGCGGCTGGTTGTAGATGGGCACAGGAAGACGATGTGTGGGCTTGCCAGTGTTAGGTATTTCCGGCATCACCGACTGTCTTCATCACTATGAAATATCTACGGCGCGCCGGTCCTTCTGCGGACGGGCTCTCGCACAGACAGTAAATCCTCCTCGACCACGGCCGCGCGCTTTCCGATGATAGGCAGATGGACACGATCGAAGAGTACAAAATTATTGAAAGCCAAGACCTCGGTTCGCTCGCCGAAAAAGTGAATGCCGCGCTGAAGGAAGGTTGGCAACCACATGGCGCACCTTTTATTCATGTCAGCGGCGCCGCCGTGGTATGTTGCCAAGCTATGGTGAATTTTCATCAACCAACGGGCGCTGAGACAATCGCCAAGCTTCGCCGCGCGGCTGTACGCGCTTTCCGCCGATAAAGCTCGAAGAAGGGCTCATTTGGGGACATTTCTGCGGCAATCCTTGCGCGGTCGAACTTCGTAAACGTGTCGTAAGCTTATCATTGGAATCGCGCGTCACTCGCCTTGGTTCTAGGCATCATTTGTGGAATGCAAGGCGCAACACGCACACGAACAACACATTCAAACTACCAAAATCCCGGGTAGTGGGTCAATTTGAAATCTAGCGTATAACCCACGCGATCACCAAGCCGACCAGACCTATGACAAATACGATACTGCCTAGTTGGGGAGAAACGCCAGACATCCAGAGGGCAATTCCTATAGCTATGAAGACGAATCCCCACCGGTGGATGTTCTTCATAGTCCCAAGATTATCATGGCAAGTCGATTACTTCATCCAAACTCCACACGTGATCGGTGATGCCAGCTTCCATTGCCGAAGTTACGCGCAACGTCCGATGAATCCGACAGAAGTTGTAGTGCATGAAATAGAGCGCCAGCGCGTGCTCGTGATTTTCCAGCTTTTTTGAAAATCCATTTGTTAGGCGAGTGAAGCGGCGCCCGCCATCTTTCGCTTCAGTTCTGCCAGGGCGTTATCTACTCCGACCTGAGCGAGAATGACGCTGCGCCGGGTGGCGCGCCCTAGGCTGCTTGATTCCCATTGCTTGCTGGAAAACAGCAAAGGTTGTTTCCGCGAAATCGCGCTTTTCCCTATTCTGCTGTTTTTTCGATTTGGGCATGTCGAATCCTGCCACAGATCAACGCTCCGCGAAATCCTCAAGTTCAAACTGACCCGCTACCAAATACCGTGAGAGAATCAGGATCGCGTCATTCGCGTCAAAATAATTCCGGTCACGATACCACCGACGCAACCGAGGCTCAGCCACAACGGCAGGTGATGCAATGCGACACCCAGTGCTGCTCCGACGCCTGCGCCGATCGCGACCGATAGGCCAAGTTTGTTCTTCCGATCAGCCATGGTTTTTGTGTCCACGCGTCGACAATATCCAGTCCCGCGATTGAACAGTCAGCTTTGCCAGCTATTCACCACTGCCCGCAAGGCGCAATTGCGCGAGTGAGGCGTATGAGCCGCCACTCAGGTTCGGGATGATGGTAAGTTCCAAGGCAGCCACGTCTTCCAACTCGACTCGGTATTCCTCGAGCTCCTCTGTGGCGCCCGATGGGCTGAAGTGATACTGCTGGCGCACGACATCGCGCGATGAGCCGTCTCCCGTTGGCGACCAGCGCAGGACGAACTCCTGCGTGCGCGCCTCCTTCTCCTCTCGAAACAGCAGGCGGATGCGCCTGAGCCTCTGCGGCGCTTCGAAGAGGAGGCGGATCGTCTGTTCTCCTGGGCTTTCCGCGCGCCACCCTGTTGCGCCAATAGGCAACAGCGCCGATTCAATCGGATGCGCCGCGTCTTCCGATGTGACTTCGACTCGGGCTAGTGCTTCCAAGTCGAGCCAGCCGGTATTCGCTGACGGGCTTTCTCGCTGCGGCTGCGAACTGATTCGTTTTCGCATTGGTTTTTATCCTTTAGATCGTCAGAGCCGACTCCAACGTTCTCTATAGCTGCTTCCTGGGCAAGTCTGTTTATGCGCTGGAGCCAAAGCGGTTGTGTCGTCGCTGATGCCCGACGCAGAAATGAGCGAAGACATCAACGTGAGGATTGCAGGGCAGGCAACGTCGCCGGGTCTGGTAGTTTACCATTTGCAGCGTGTTATGCCGGATCGCATAGCCTTGCTCGAAAAAATCCTCAAACCGCAGAAAACGACCATAGAAAATGCGTGAGGCTTTGGAATACTTCGCAGTCGCGGCGAAGTGTCCACGCGTTCGCCTTCCACCGGGCTGCTCCTCAACATGCGCAAGATTAGGGTCGACTCTGACAATAAGCGGTTAGCGCTATGCACCAACACGGCTTTAACTCAATCCAGAAAGGTAAAATAAATGAATACATTGAATAAAGTAATAACATGGAATCCGCTGAGAGAGATGGAGGAAGCGCAAAATCCCTTCAATCGATTCTTCTCGGTCGGGTTTCCGAACAGAATGGGCAGTGGCGAGATCCCCAGCCTGGCGGTCGCAGATTGGTCACCGGAGGTTGATATCAGCGAGGATGATCACGGGTATCTCCTGAAAGCTGACCTGCCTGAAATGAAGAAGGATGACGTCAGGGTAACAGTTGAAGACGGCATTCTTAGCGTGTCCGGAGAACGCAAAAGCGAGAAGGAAGATCTCAAAAAGAAATTCCATCGCATCGAGCGATGCTATGGCACTTTCCGACGCAGCTTCACGCTGCCTGAAGATGCCGACAGCACGAAAGTCACCGCGGAGTTCCGCGACGGAGTGCTGAAAGTGCACCTCCCGACGACGGCAAGACCAAGATCAAAAGCCATTCAAGTTAAAGTGGCGTAATGCTCTAACACTGACGGCGAGCGTGCGGAGGATTCCGTGCGTTCGCCCCACCAGTGTAAGGCGGCTAACTTAGTCGCCTCTATTGCTTTTAACCAACGTCGGCGGCGATTTCCGCAGTAAATATCAACACATCACAAGACAGTTATGAAGCCAGCTGATCTTTGTCTCGTTAGGCCGGCAAGAGGTCGGATTACTCTTCGGAGCTCTGCAAAATATCTCGAGCAACTCCGCGTCAGGCTTGACCGGACAGACACATCGGAACCGATACCTTCTAAGTCGCGCGTCGCAGCTTCGGAAGGGCTTCGCGAAATTGCGTGGGAGAACGACCGACGATTCGCTTAAACTCGCGATTGAAGTTCGTCATGGATTGAAATCCGCATGCGAAGGCAGCTTCGCTAATGCGCGAGTTGGGATTAAGCAAAAGCGTCTTCGATTTCTCCACTCGAACTCTCGAGAGGTAGTCGGTGAAATTTATCCCAGTCGCTTTCTTGAACATTTTGCAAAAGTAATGCCTGCTGATATTAGCCACTTGGGCGATCCGCCCGAGCGACAGCGGCTCCGCTTGATGATCCTCGATAAATTGTCGCGCTCGCGTCATATTTGTGGACTCATTGTTTTCGCGCCGTACTGCCAGTTGATTCGACAAGATCGAAAGGTGTTGCGCAAAAATACTCAGGAGCCGCAACATCGCACGATAACGCTCCGGCGATAGAACGCAGGTCCGAAAATAGGCGCGCTCAAGTTGCTTCCAATCCGTCTTGTAGCCCCACGCGCGGAGCTGCCGAGTAATGCTCGCGAAGTGTTTCTTCGTCGGATTCTTGAGCATTACTTCGCCCGTCTCGAGAAAACCGAGAATGTGGTCACCCACATACACTGGCACTGCGCTTTCGGAGAGTCCCGCAAACCAGGTAACGGTGCGCGTCGTCGAGTTCGGTTCTCGAGATGCGTCGGTTTGGGCCCTTAGACATGCGGCGCGAGCCTTGTTGAAACGAGCCAGAATTGAGGCGAGTGAATCGCGATCCTCTTTTCCATGGTGTGCTGGCGACCAGGAATCGTGTCCTCGGATATTAAGCGGCAAACCCGTGGCTTCGCTGAAAGACCGTTCGTAATCTTTGAAAATCTGAGAGCGCGACAGATGTACCATCACTTCCTGATCAGAGGATCGCGCTGTCGCGCCCCGTCTACGGGCGTTGCGGATCAGCCCGCTTCTTTTTGAGCGTGTCATTGGCGTCAATTATTTTTCGACACCGGGTGATCAACGGGGATTGGAGCTTCGAGAGCCCGAGCGCTCTCTGCTTTGGCGACACTCTTGTGCTCTGTTAAAATAGCCGCGGTCATATCCAGGCGCTCGTAATCCGAGCTACATTGGCAGCCCGCGGCATGCCGCATGCCAGCAAGGCTTTGGTCGTCTCTTCCACAGTCAGGTGGTACTTGCGGACGATAGGATGAATTGCATACGCGACTTCAGCATCTCGCATTATTTCGCGGAATTGGATTAAGTGCATGTGCCGTTAACCTCGTAGTAGAATGTCTTCAGCGTGCCTCGTGCCGGAACGGTGGTAGCGTCGTCCTTCCGATCATCACGCAGTAACTGTTGAAGTTGCCCCGGATTTCCCCCTTCGTTTTCCCAACGTCGCTCTGCGGCAAAATCGCTCTCTTCATTCTGTGAACTTGCGAAAGTCAGGGGATCCATGATGGCAATCAATGAAGCGGCTCAGCGCCCGTTGTCCTGATGAAGTCGTGGTACGATGAATAAGTCGCCGAAGGTCAGCTGCCGCCGAACATCCGGCCCCTGCTTGCGGGCCGCAGCGCGAAACTTCTTGAAAAGCGCGGCGCGACGTTTTGAGAGTTTATGTTGCGCGAAATAAAGTGCGCTGTTTTGCGTAATCGTTGGTTCCATATCGTTTTCCTTTAGGTGGTTTAATTTAAATGCGCCAATCGGATTCCGATCTCGGACTCATTGTCGCGCCTACTCTCTCGATGCGACTGCGCACCGCTGTGCATCTGTTTTTCAGGTTGGTGATCTGAGCGGGCAATAAGCGGATGCCGGCGCTCCGCAACGGCAATGTTGCCGGACAAGAAGTCCGCGAGCCATGTTTGCACCGCGTCCTTGTTCGTTTGAATGGGGACGGTCATAAAGAGATGATCTGTGTTGGTGTGCAGAGAGAAGGGGCCGCACACCTGCGCGATCGATTGACGCTGCTATTGTTAAGGAGCCAGCATACGGCTGCGATTGCCGATTAGCTAATGGTATTCACCGCCACAATTCGCCACACGATATTTCCGGGGGATTTCACGGCATGTCGCGGAGTCGCCCTGCTTCGATGTCATCTTCCACTTCGCGCAGGACGGCATCGAGTTTGCCAGCAGCGATGTCGCGCTTCCTCTGCTCATCCCATTCGTCATCTTTCCAACCGTGCAACCACGCAGCGAGCTCGGCGCGCTCTTCGAACGAGAGGCGCTCGATTGCAGTTTTGATTTCTGCCAAACTCATTTCCCGAACTTAGTGCGCAGCCGCGAACTCGGCAATTGTCGAATCTGCGTAATCCGCGGTTAGTTTTCTTGCGCTCTATCTGCTCGTCCCATTCAGCGCGGATCAGTTTTGCCGAGGCCACTCGCTCTCGGCGTTGCTGTCGGCGTTTGCAATACGGTCGCAGATGTTTCCACCATTGCACCGTCTTGGCGAGGTGTCTTTGCGAACGTGAGCAATTGGTCGAGCTTACAACTACGCGATTCCAAGGTCGATCTTGGCGCAATCCTTAAATCAGGTATGATGCCCGCGAGTGAAAGCGAAGGGTCCAGAATTCATTCGGTTCTTTAAACCGATTCTGCAGATTTTGAAGCAGTCTGGCGGCTCAGGAACAACCTCCGAAGTCATTGACCGTGCAATTGAGCTTCTTCAAATCCCGGAGTCGGAACAAGAGGTCACGCTGAAGAACGGTCAATCTCGCATTCGCAATCAAGTTCAATGGGGCCGCCTTTATCTGGTGCGAGCCGGCTATCTTGAGTCATCACGCCGCGGCGTCTGGAGACTCACAGAAAAAGGCGCCCAAACGGATCTAGCGACATTTGATGCGTATGAAGTGTTTCAATTAGTTCAAAAAGGACTGCGGGCAGAAAAAAAGAAGAAGAAAGAACTGGAAGAGCCCTTTATCGACGAACGTGACGAAAGCTCCGCCGAAACCGCTGATTACAAGTCGGAACTTTTGGCTGTGATCAAATCATTGCCGCCGAATGGATTTGAACGTCTGTGTCAGAGACTCCTTCGTGAATCAGGTTTTCAGGAGGTCGTCGTTACTGGAAAAACTGGTGATGGTGGCATCGACGGAATTGGGGTGCTGCAAGTCAATCCATTCGTCAGCTTTAATGTTTTATTTCAGTGCAAACGTTATCAAGGTTCGGTCACTCCGTCTCAAGTTCGCGACTTTCGAGGAGCCATGGCTGGCCGCGCGGACAAAGGTATTATGATGACGACGGGCACGTTTACGGTTGAAGCTAAGAAGGAAGCCAGGCGCGATGGAGCAGCACCAATCGAGCTGGTCGCGGGCGAGGACTTGGTCAAGCTGTTCGAAGATCTTGAATTGGGTCTGGTTCCGCGAAAAACATTCGAGATAGATCGAAAGTTTTTTGACGAATTCAACAGAGACGCTTAATACGGCTCGCGAATTGTTTAACGGAGGAATCGCCTTAGAAATTTACGATTTTCGAGATTATCGTCGCGGCTTCTACGTCACGCTGCCCGTGTTCTCTCACTTACACCTCGTCGTGTGTTGTGCCAATCGAAGGGTTGTATTTACGTGCTTGCTCCAGTGTCACTACCGGTAACCAAAATCTACCCGTATGCGTGCCGCCGAATGAATCAGTCACCCGCATCTTGACCAGGGTTTTTCCTGCCTTAACCCTCGGCTGGCAACCGCCCCAAGCATCAGGCTGTTCAAAGTAAATTACGCCATGCGCGCTCTTCCCAATAGGAAGGTAAAGATCGGATTGCTCTGGCAGCACCGTGCTGCGCTGCATCAGGAACGGATAGAACTTCGCGCCGCCTGACTTCAACATGTAATGGAAGTCCATGATCGAAATCATTGTCGGAAGCCAGCACCAGCCGAGAACGTACCGCAGAAAGTACCAGTTTAGTCTGTTGATTGACCACTTGTATCCGAGTTGCGCGGTTTGGATAGTTCCTGCTGCAGAACCTCGATTCGAAATCGTCAGGTAAAGTGCAAAGAAAGTCCGCGTGACGTCGTACTCGCCAAACTTTACACCCGTGAGATACGTACAGGCAAAAGTCGGGCCTGGTGAAAGCGACAATACAAACCTCGGTTTGTGTCTTAGGAGCTTAAACAAACCGCCGGCCCAAGCGACGACTAATGTCGCAACGAAAAGTATGATTGAGACAAAGCCACTATTATCATTACACCATCTGATAAAGTCACTCGCAGTCGGGTTCATTTCCGAGACACTCAAAACAAACAGCCGGGCCATTTCTGACCCGGCTGCTGTAATTCATTTTTGGTCTCGGCTTAGTAATCCATGCCGCCCATGCCGCCCGGAGGCATCTGAGGAGTCTTTTCCTTTTCAGGAATCTCCGTTACCAACGCTTCGGTGGTGAGCAACAGGCCTGCGATGGACGCCGCGTTTTGCAACGCCGTGCGCGTGACCTTGGTTGGATCGACGATGCCCGCCTTCACCAGATCGGTGTATTCGCCAGCGGAAACGTCGTAGCCTTCGTTGCCTTTGCGCTTCTTCACTTCCTCGACCACGAGCGCGCCTTCCTTGCCCGCGTTATCGGCGAGTTGACGCGTCGGCTCTTCAATGGCGCGGCGCACAATTTGCACGCCGACTTTCTCGTCGCCTTCGAGGCCTCGCATGTTTTCGAGTGCTTTCTGCGCACGAAGCAATGCGACACCGCCGCCAGCGACGATACCTTCCTCGACCGCCGCACGCGTGGCGTGCAACGCATCTTCGACGCGCGCCTTCTTCTCCTTCATCTCGGTCTCAGTGGCTGCGCCGACGTTAATGACGGCCACACCGCCCGCGAGTTTGGCGAGGCGTTCCTGCAATTTCTCGCGATCGTAATCGCTGGTCGTCTCTTCAATCTGACGACGGATCTGAGCGACGCGGCCTTTGATATCGACCTGCTTGCCTTCGCCCTCGACAATGGTGGTGTTTTCCTTGTCGATGGTGGCGCGCTTGGTTCGGCCGAGATCTTCCAGCTTCACGTTCTCCAGCTTGATCCCGAGGTCTTCGGTGATGCAGCGTCCGCCGGTAAGCACCGCGATGTCTTCGAGCATCGCCTTGCGACGATCGCCGAAGCCGGGCGCCTTGACCGCGCAGACTTGCAACGTGCCGCGCAATTTGTTCACGACCAACGTCGCGAGCGCTTCGCCTTCCACGTCCTCAGCAATGATGAGGAGCGGCCGGCCGGCTTTCGCAACTTTCTCGAGCAACGGAAGCATATCCTTCAAGCTCGAGATTTTCTTCTCGTGAATGAGGATGTAGGGGTTATCGAGCACGGCTTCCATGTCTTCCGCGTTCGTGACGAAGTAAGGCGATAGATAACCTTTGTCGAACTGCATGCCCTCGACGACTTCGAGCGTGGTCTCGATCGACTTCGCTTCCTCGACCGTGATCGTGCCGTCCTTGCCGACCTTGTCCATGGCGTCGGCGATGATCTCGCCGATCGTCTTGTCCCAGTTAGCTGAAACGGTCGCCACCTGCGCGATCTCGGTGCGATCGCTCACTTTCTTGGAGAGTTTCTTCAGCTCCTCGACGATTGCTTCGACACCTTTCATGATGCCGCGCTGCAACGAAGTCGGGTTCGCGCCGGCAGTGACGTTTCGCAGACCTTCGCGGTAAATGGATTCCGCGAGAATGGTCGCCGTAGTCGTGCCGTCGCCAGCGACGTCGGAAGTTTTGGATGCGACTTCGCGCACGAGCTGCGCGCCCATATTTTCATACGGATCTTCCAGCTCGATCTCTTTCGCGACCGTTACTCCATCCTTGGTGATCGTCGGGCTGCCGAATTTTTTGTCGAGAATGACGTTGCGACCGCTGGGGCCGAGCGTGGCCTTCACGGCTTTCGACAGTTTCTCGACACCGCGCAGCAAGGTGTGCCGCGCGTTTTCATCGAATTGTAGTTGTTTAGCTGCCATAAGTTTGCCTCCTTCGTTTACCCGATGATGCCGAGGATGTCGTCCTCGCGCATAATCAGATAATTCTGATCGTCGATTTTGATTTCGGTGCCGCCGTATTTGGAGATCAGCACCTTGTCACCCTTTTTCACCGTGAAATCGATTTTCTTACCGTTTTCATCGATTTTACCGGTGCCAAGAGCGACCACTTTCCCCTCTTGCGGTTTTTCCTTGGCGGTATCGGGGATGATGATCCCGCCTTTTTTTACTTCTTGCTCCTCGATCGGCTGCACCAGCACCCGGTCTCCGAGCGGTTTTATGTTAACTGCTGCCATAGGTTATTTACTCCTTCCGGTTTTCTTTTTGGTTTGAGCCGGCGCCTGTCGATCTCTCGACAATCACCGGCGAATTATTTCGGTTATTTTTTCTTGTCTTCGTCCACGACTTCGAACTCGGCATCGACAACGTCGCCTTCGCGTTTGCCCGCACCTTCTTCAGCGCCGGGGCGCGGCTGCGCTTCAGGTCCCGGCCCGGGGCGCGGACCAGCTTGCGCTGACGCCTGCTTGTAAAGCTCGGCACTGACTTCCTGGAACTTGTTCTGCAACTCGTCGTAGGTCCGTTTCATCGCGTCCGTGTCGTTGCGATTAATCGCGTCGCGCACCGCGGCGATGGCGTCCTCGACTTGCTTTTTCTTGTCGCCGGAAATCTTGTCGCCCAGCTCTTTCAACTGCTTCTCGCACTGATAGGCGAGCATGTCGGCATTGTTCTTGATCTCGATCGCTTCCTTCGCCTTCTTGTCCTCTTCGGCGTGCGCTTCGGCTTCGCGCTGCATCTTCTCGACTTCGTCCTTCGAAAGACCAGAGCTGCCGGTGATGGAGATCTTCTGCTCTCGGCTCGTGCCAAGATCTTTCGCCGAGACGTGCAGGATGCCGTTCGCGTCGATGTCGAATGTAACTTCGATTTGCGGAACGCCGCGCGGTGCCGGCGGAATTCCGTCGAGGTGGAACACGCCGAGCTGTTTGTTGTCGCGACTCAACGGTCGCTCGCCTTGGAGCACCTTGATCTCCACGCCCGGTTGGTTGTCGCTGTAGGTCGAAAAGATTTGCGACTTACGCGTCGGGATGGTCGTGTTGCGCGGAATCATTGGCGTAGCCACGCCGCCTGCGGTTTCAATCGCCAGCGTCAACGGCGTCACGTCGAGTAAGAGCACGTCTTTGACCTCACCCTTGAGTACGCCGCCCTGAATTGCTGCGCCAACTGCAACGACTTCGTCCGGATTTACGCCTTTATGCGGCTCCTTGCCGATGAGGCTGCGCGCTGTCTCGATCACTTTCGGCATGCGCGTCATGCCGCCGACCAGCACCAGCTCGTTCACGTCGCGCTCGGAAATTTTTGCGTCTTTCAAACAATCCCTGACCGGCTGGACGGTGCGCTCGACAAGCGAATCGGTGAGTTGCTCGAGTTTCGCGCGGGTCAATTTTTTCTGGATATGCTTCGGCCCGCTCGCATCTGCTGTGATAAACGGCAGGTTGATCTCGTATTCCTGTGAGCTCGAAAGCGCGATCTTTGCTTTTTCAGCTTCTTCTTTGATTCGCTGGATTGCATCCGGCTGCTTCGTTAGATCGATGCCAGTGTCCTTTTTAAATTCGCTGACGATCCAATCCATGACCTTCGCGTCCCAGTCGTCACCGCCAAGATGCGTGTCACCGTTGGTCGCCTTCACTTCGAACACGCCGTCGCCGATTTCGAGAACCGAGATGTCGAATGTGCCGCCACCCAAATCGTAAACGGCAATCTCTTCGTCTTTTTTCTTGTCGAGGCCGTAAGCGAGCGACGCGGCTGTCGGCTCGTTAATGATGCGCAGCACTTCCAAGCCGGCGATTTTGCCCGCGTCCTTTGTGGCGTTGCGCTGCGAGTCGTTGAAATAAGCCGGCACAGTGATAACTGCCTGCGTAATTTTTTCGCCAAGCTTCGCTTCCGCGTCGGATTTCATCTTTGATAAGATCATTGCGGAGATCTCCGGTGGCGAAAAAGTCTTGCGTTGTCCGTTCACTTCCACCTGAACGTGCGCGTCGCCGTTGGCGGCCTTCACAACCTTATACGGAACGCGATGCTCTTCTTCGTGCACCTCGTCGAACTTGCGGCCCATGAAACGCTTGATTGAAAAGACCGTGTTCTGCGGATTGGTTACCGCCTGGCGTTTCGCAGCCTGGCCGACCAATCGCTCACCGCTTTTTGTGAACGCGACGATCGACGGCGTCGTGCGAGCGCCTTCACTATTTTCCAAAACCACCGGGTCGCCACCCTCCATCACGGCCATGCAGGAGTTGGTGGTGCCCAAATCGATACCTAAAACTTTAGCCATAAATTGAAAATTTCCTTTCTGGGTTGAGCTCACCGACAGACGGAATTCGCCGCGGCGAGGCTCCGACCCAGGGTATCCTTTAGCAAGCACTGGGCCAGCTGGACGTGCCACAACCTAAGCTCTTGTTTACAAGGAACTAGTGCTAATCGGAAGTCGGTGCAGCCCCGCCTGAACTGAGTCAATTAGGCTCGATTTCAGCCAGAGCACTCACCGCCTTCGCGCCAATGCGACACGCAAACCACAATCACACTATAATCAGATCGGCCCGCGCGCAAATGCTAATTAAATTCTCTGAGATTTTGTGGGGCGAAATAATCCGACGGCCCAAGGTCGTTGCCGCAGTTTTTGCTTTGGCAAAACTTTGTGCCGCGATAAATTTTTTCGCGTGCGGGAATACCTAGATCTTCTTCGGCTCGTGCTCGAGCACGGTCAGCCTCGCGACGATCGCACCGGCACCGGCACATTGTCGATCTTCGGCGCGCAAGCACGCTTTGATTTGCGTCCCGCAGGTGCTGGATTTCCGCTGCTCACAACCAAGAAGCTGCACATCAAATCGATCATCTACGAGTTGCTCTGGTTCCTGCGCGGCGATACGAACATTCGTTATCTCAACGAGCATGGCGTCACGATTTGGGATGAGTGGGCTGACGAAAACGGAAATCTCGGCCGCGTTTATGGCGCACAATGGCGGGATTGGCGTGGCGAAAACGACGTGCGCGTCGATCAGATCGAAAACGTCGTCGCGCAGATCAAATCAAATCCGCAGAGCCGACGCCTCATCGTGAGCGCGTGGAACCCGGCCGAGCTCGACCGGATGGCGCTGCCGCCGTGTCATGTCCTTTTCCAATTTTACGTTCAGGGCGGCGAATTGAGTTGTCAGCTTTACCAACGCAGCGCCGATCTCTTTCTCGGTGTCCCATTCAACATCGCCTCCTACGCGCTATTCACAATGATGGTGGCACAAGTTGTCGATCTTACCCCGGGCGATTTCGTCCACACCTTTGGCGATCTGCATCTTTACAAAAACCATCTCGAACAGGCGCACGAACAGCTTTCACGCGATTGCCGGTGCTTGCCGCGGATGAAACTGAACCCGGCGATCAAAAACATTCACGACTTCAAGTTCGAAGATTTCGAACTCGTCGGCTACGACCCGCATCCATCAATCAAAGCGCCAATCGCGGTGTAAGGCCCATTTTGCGAAAATGAAGTGCCACTTGCGACTTTTGCGCGTTGCGCGGGTTTAAACGCAGTGTGAGGATCGTCGTTGCACTGTCGATCTTTTTCTGCGCAGCCGTCTTGGCGCGTGCGCAAACTTCAGTCGAGATCGATTTGGAGGAACAGATGGCGTATCTCCTTCAAGATGGGCGTCCGGTCCTGGCGTCGCCGATTTCGAGCGGCCGCTACGGACATCTTACCAAGACGGGTTCATTCAAGATTCTCGACAAAGAGCGAACTCACTACTCCAGCATGTATGGAAAAATTGTGGATGCGCAGGGGAACCCGATTGTCGCCGATGCTGACGCGGACATGCCGGTTCCTCGCGGAGGAAAATTTATTCCCGCGCCGATGCATTATTTCATGCGTTTTAACGGGGCGGACGGGATGCATGCCGGATATTTGCCGGGCTATCCTGCGTCGCACGGCTGTGTTCGCATGCCCGAACAGTACGCAATCGCGTTTTTCAACTCGGTTAGTGTAGGGACACCACTTACGGTGTTCGGCAGGACACCGGCAGGGCGTTATCTAGGGCAATCGCAATCTCTGTTTCCCGGTCGAGGCGGCAGATTCGCCGACCCGCGCTTTGGCCCGCAATTCGGACCACGGTTTGCCCCGCCGCCACTGCCTTGGTGGCCGTGAGGCTTAACGCATTTCAAAGTTCTTATCGATTAGTGCTCGCGGTCTTAGGTCCGCGAGAAAGATCAACAAGATCGGCGAGGATATTGAGCGTTTCGTCGCGCTCTGGATCGATCGCTGGCTCTTTCGTATCGTCGCCGGCGCTGCTTGCGCCACCGACCAAATCCGTATCCGCGTCCGGAGCGGCGACTTCAGGATCAACTTTAGGCGAAACCCCATTCTTCTTTGCTTCTGCGAGTTTGCCGGGATACATGACCAATTGCAGATTTGGCTTATCGACCGTGTCGAGAGTCAAGCGATAAATGCGCGGTTCCTCCTGATTTCGGGCCAGGCGTTCTTTTGAGCGCATTTCTTTGCGCAGCTTATCGTCGGAGAGCTCCTTTTTGCGCAGATCTTCGTTCAGCGAAATTCGGTTTTCATCGATCTTGTGACGCAAACGATCTATGTCCTCCATAACATAGTGGAATTCGGGATCGCTTTTAACGCGCTCTTCCGAGTGGCGCCGCAATTGATCGATAAACAGCGAATGCGTGTCCGACCACTTGGTGTATTTTGCCTTGGACACTTCATCGTAGGGCAACGCGTTCTTCAAGGCGCCTTCGCCAAATTCGGGTAGATCGCTCAAACTGGGGAGCACGATGTCCGAGGCGACGCCGTGGAGCTGCGTCGAGCCGCCGGCGACTCGATAAAATTTCTGGATGGTCAACTTTAGCGCGCCATCCTCGTCCGAGCGGCTGCCAAGCAGAGAAGCGAATCGGCCGATGGGCAGAATGGTCTGCACGGTTCCTTTGCCGAATGTGTTCTTGTCGCCGACAACCACTGCGCGGCCGTAGTCCTGCAGCGCCGCCGCGAAAATTTCGCTGGCAGATGCGCTTTGCCGGCTGGTTAAAACCATCAGCGGGCCGGAATAAGCAATGCCCGGATCGGGATCGGACGAAATTCGGATGCTTCCATTATAGTCTTTCGTCTGAACGATCGGGCCCGATTTCAAAAACAAACCGGTAAGCGACAGCGCCTCCTCGAGCGAACCACCGCCATTGCGCCGCAGATCGACAACCAGCCCGGCGATGTTCTCTTTCTTCAGCCGTTTGAGCAGCGCGACCACATCGCGCGTGGTGCTCTTCTGGTGCTTGTCCATATCGGCGTAAAATGAAGGAAGTGTCAGCCAGCCCAGTTTAATGTTATTGCCGTTCTCGTCCTTGCGAATAATGATGTCCGCGCGCGCCTCTTGGTCTTTGAGCTTAATTTCGTCGCGCACCAGTTCGACGTTTTTCCGGCGGGAAGGGTCGGTCGCATCCGCAGGAATCACGAGCAAGCGTACGTGGGTACCTTTTTTCCCGCGGATCATCTCAACGACTTTATCGAGCCGCATCTCACGCACATCGACAAACTCATTCTGCGCTTGGGCGACGGCGGTGATCCGGTCGCCCACCTTCAATCGTCCATCCACCTGCGCCGGACCGCCAGGAACAAGGCTCTCGATTTTGGCGTAGCCATCCTCGGACCGAAGCATGGCGCCGATTCCCACGAGCGAGAGGCCCATGTTAATGCTGAAATTTTTCATGTCGGCCTTGCTCAGATACTCGGAATGCGGGTCGTACGTTTGGGCAAGCGCATCGAGGAAGAGCTTTACTTGCTCGTCCTTGTCTTGCTCGTGGACGTTGCGCGAGAGGCGATCGTAGCGGCGGCCGACCAATTGCGGGGCAGGCTCGATCGGATGCTCGCTTAGATGTTCCTGCAATAGTTCGTTCGTAATGCGTCCCCGCCAAAGCTGATCCGCTTCCGCCTCATCCTTTGGCCACGGCGCTTTTTGCCGGCTCAGCTCAATCTTTGCATCGCTCTTGAAATCAATCGGCTGTTTCAGCAGTTCTTTGATCTTAGCGACACGCTCGTCCACCCGTTTTGTATAGAGATCATAAATCTCGTAAGCGGGTTTAAGTGTGCCGAGGAGAACGTCGCCTGCAATCGAGCTGCCATATTTGGCGTTCATTTCATCGACATCTTTTTGGGTGAAAAACAGATGGCTGTAGTCGAGCATCTCCAGATAGGTCTGAAGGAATTTTCGCGACACCCCTTCATTGAGCCGCTGGTGGGTGTAATGCCCTTCCTCCAGAAGGCGGCCCACCGACATGGCGATCGTTTCCTTCGACGCCGCTGCCGCGGGCGGTGCGGCAATTGCGGCTGTCAAAAGCACAGCGCACAACGCCAGGGATCGCTGGAATGATGATTTCATCGGTAATTATGCGGTTTCCCACATTGGCAGATTTCAGAATGAAACGCAAGATGGTGAAACAAGATCGACATGTGAGTAGGAATCAGACAATCGAGAGCGAGGAACATTCAATTATTCGTAAAAACTCCCGTCTTCAGCCGTAGCCAGGCCTGGATACAGTGAATCACGATGATTTACGAAAGCTTTTGCGGCGGAATTTTTGAAACGAATTGCTATCTGCTCGATGCACCAGAGGGCTGGATCCTTTTCGATGCGCCAGACGGCGCGTGCGATTGGGTTGAGTCACGCAACGTCGATCTTAAACTGCTCCTGCTGACCCACGGACATGTTGATCACGTCCAGGACGTTGCCCGGATCAAGCGGCGGTTTCGTTGCCCAATTGGATGTCACCTACTCACTGCGCCAATGATCTCCGATCGCGAATTTTTTCGCAACTTTGGTTTCGAACTCGAAATCGAACCGGCGGAGCCAGATTTTTTTATAGAAGAAACGCCACGCCGAAATTTTCTGGGCGCTGAGTTCCAGGTGCTGGAAGTGCCGGGACATTGCCCGGGAAGTTTCTGCTTTTTTTCACGTAAAGATCGATTACTCATCGGCGGCGACGTCCTTTTTGCCGGCAGCATTGGCCGCGGCGATTTGCCTGGCGGAGATATCGATCTTTTGATCGATGGGATCAGAAAAAAATTGTTTCCGCTCGGAGACAACGTCACAGTGCTTCCCGGCCACGGTCCACCGACGAAGATGGGGAGTGAACGGAGAACTAATCCGTTTCTTGTTTGAACGGCAGGCGTCACGTCAAAAGGAAACAACGTGTTGATTTGGGTAGTGATTTGAAGATCGATGTTGATGGCTGGCTTTGTCGGTTCAATGTCCTACCAGCGTGTTGGAAGCTAGACGTATTGTGGTTCTGACAATGATTGCAAAGCGGATTGGCTTTCTTGGTTTTGAAGGCGTTGCTGCATCAAACCTAGCGGGCGCCGCGGATGTTTTTGCAGCTGCGGTTCTCGATGGCGGCTATGGCAATCGGATCCCATGTTACCAGATCTGCACAATAGGCTTCAGTTCCGAACGTTTTCGAGCTGAATCGGGAATCACGTTCACCCCAGACAGTACGCTCGAAACCGCCTCCGAGTTAGATACGATTGTCATCCCAGGTGGTCGCGGGATCCGGCGAGCTGTTGTTAGTGAAAGGATTGCGGATTGGATCGTCGCACATGCCGATCAAACGCGGCGCATCGGTGCGATCGGCGATGGAATTTATGGTTTGGGTCCAACTGGATTGCTCGATGGTCGCGAAGTTACTACTCATTGGCGTTACGCCACCGATGTCACACGGCGTTTCCCGAAGCTGCAAGTTGCTCTCAGAAGGCCGCTCGTCAAAGACGGCGCTTTCTATACATCGTCCGGTCCTGGTGCAGCCGTAGATCTTTCGCTCGCTTTGATCGAAGAAGACTATGGCCCGCATGTGGCGTTGGCCGTCGCGCAGGAGTTCGTGACGTCATCAGGGAATGGGAATGGCCAGGGAAAGCTTCCCAAACCGTACGTGTTTGACAGTCAACCGGCTGATCGCTTTGCAGAGCTTGTTCCTTGGATCATGCGAAATTTGCATGAAGACCTGTCGGTTAATGCTCTGGCGCGGAGAGTCTGCATGTGTCCCGGCCACTTTAATCGCGCCTTCAAGAGTGTATTCGGCAACACGCCAGCTGAGTTTGTGGAAAGGCTGCGCGTCAATGAGGCAAAGCGACGCCTTTCTGTTCCGAAGCGAACCCTCGATACCATTGCTGCCTCCGTCGGCTTCTCAGATGCACAAGCATTTCGGCGCGCATTCAAACGGAGATTTGGTGCAAAGCCGCGTAGCTATCTCAAGGTCTTCGATTCAACGATGGCCACTTCCTCTAACGGAAAAGCAGCATAATCGCTGATAGAGGACTGCTCAGAATCCGGGAGGTCTTAACCACCCTGGTGCAGAGCTAAACCTTCCTTTCAATGCGGTGGCGAGCTTAACGAGGCTCTCTCGAATTTGTGCTGGCGTCCACGCCACAAAACCGAACACAAACGCCGGGTTCAGCTTCGCCTCGATGAAAAAAAATGATAGCGCTGATGGTCTGATTCCGATCTCGGCGCGGGCACGCGCAATTCTCGCGAAATCTGACTCGCGACGCAGCCAGGCGACGAAGTGCAATCCGGCTTCCGGAATTTGAAGAACGAAGCGATCATCGAGCAATTTGTTGAATTCCTCGATGAAAAACTCTCTCCGCTCTGCATACAGTCGCGCGGATGCGCTCCGGACGTGGCGCGAGCCAAGGGT
>Ga0209056_10001594_pt1 | contig 24943 bp, 19 predicted proteins | sample GraSoiAngelo_114_FD_185876 | JGI IMG/M metagenome (GOLD analysis project Ga0209056, IMG submission 185876) | Grasslands soil microbial communities from the Angelo Coastal Reserve, California, USA - 14_0903_13_40cm (SPAdes) (version 2) | ecosystem: Environmental > Terrestrial > Soil > Grasslands... | reverse complement strand
GATTTTCGGCGGGTTGTTGATCCAGTCCTGCGCTTTGTGCTGCACGAGCGCCGCGTAACCGGGAATCTTCTCGGCAAGTTGCCGCGTCTCGCGGACCACCTGCGGCGCGACGCTGCCGAACAGAGCGAGCATGATCAGCGCCGCCAGCGCAAACACGCAAATAATGGCGGAGGTCCGTGGCACGCCGCGGCGTTCAATGAAATCAACAACCGGATCAAGCAGGTAAGACAGCACTCCCGCCACCGCCAGCGGCCACAGCACTGGAGAAAGCAAGCGCAGCGTCCTGCCGAGTCCCCAAACCGCGCCGGCGAGAACCGCCACGATGACCGCGACAGCCAGCGCCGAGACAGCGAACCAGATGACGCGGGCTTGCCTGGGAGTGGGCGGTGGGCAATTCATGCGCCGGGAGAAGCGGAAATCCGAATGTCGAAAGTCGAATGAAAGCCGAAACCCAACTCCCAAAGTCCGACACGGATCACATTCCGGTTCCGGTTTGAAGTTTCGGGTTTCCTTCGGTTTTCAGATTTCGGTCTTCGGGTTTTCATTGCCCTTGCCCCAGCTTCTTCGATTTCTCGGACGCCGCGCGCACGGCGTTCATCAGCGCACCGCGCACGCCGGCCTTCTCCAGTTCGTGCAGACCTTCAATGGTTGTGCCGCCCGGACTCGTGACCATGTCTTTTAGCGCACCGGGATGCAGGCCGGTTTCCAGGGCCATCTTCGCGCTGCCGAGCACGGTTTGCGCGGTGAGCTTCGTCGCCACGTCGCGCGGCAGACCCGCCGCCACGCCGCCGTCGCTCAACGCTTCGATGATCAGGTAAACGTAAGCCGGCCCGCTCCCGCTTAAACCCGTGACCGCGTCGAGCAACGATTCCTTGAGCTGAAACGCCACGCCAATCGCCGAGAAAAGCTTCTGCGCCAGGCGTCCGTCCTCCGCCGTCGCGTTTTTGCCGAGAGCGTAAGCGGTCGCCGAAGCGCCGACCAGCGCCGGGGTGTTCGGCATCACGCGAATGACCCGCGCGCCGCTGCCCAGGCCGCCTTCCAGCCTCGCCAGAGTCACACCGGCGGCAATGGAGACGAGCAATTTTTTCTCCGTGAATTCGCCGCCGACTTCCTTGAGCACGTCGGCGACCTGATCCGGTTTGACCGCGAGCAGCAACACGCCGGCAAATTTCAATGCCTCAAGATTTGACGCAGTGGTCTTTGCGCCGGCTTCCCTGGCGAAGGCGGAACGGGCGGCGTCGATCGGGTCACTGGCGATGATCTGGTCGGCGCCGGCCAGGTTCGCATGAATGAATCCTTTGGCCAAAGCGGTGGCCATCTTACCCGCACCGAGGAAGCCGATGGTGAGTTTTGCGGACATGCGCCGGATTGTTGAAGGTCAGCAGGGCCGGAGTCGAGCGCGAAAATTGCGAATGAGAAAAACTGGAGTGGCAGAGATCAGGTTCCTCTTGGCAGGTTTTGGGAAGCTTCCTCTCGCTTTTGCGCAGACATTGGGACCAGGAACCACCCCCTCACCCGACCTCCGGCCACCCTCTCCTCCATCGGAGGAGAGAGAAGGGGTGAGGGGGATGGTTCATGGTCGAATCACCCTCGGCGACTACAGAGCCATCGTCGAGTTGGATTGTCCAGGCAGGTTCACTCCCTGAGATTCAGGCACGATGGTCGCCCGGCGCAGGCGGTGCGTGCGGATAAACTCCACCGCCTGGCGCCACGACTCAAACGAGCCTACTAGCTTTCCGTTTTCAAAAACCGAAATGCGTCCCGAGGGAGGTTCGGTATGATGTTGCGGCTGTGAATCCACCATCGACTACAGCCCAAAAGCACCTTCCGTTCTCAGGCTGTCGCGAATCGGTATGAAATAGTGATAGCACGTTGTCTGGCAGGAGGTTTGAGAAAGTCGCCCAACAGTTCCTCGACACCTCTGGGAGCGCGTTGCATTGCAAATCCAATGCTTGCGCAGGAGGATAATTTGCAACTAAAGCAGTTTGAACTGATCCCCGTCAACCTTCCTTGAGCCTGGCGGCGAACGCGGCAGAGCGGCGCAGACCTTCATCGAATTGTTCTGCCGTCAGAAGTAGGTTGACGCGTTCGAGGTGCGTTTCCGAATCTTTGTAGCCTTGCTCCGCCGCCAGATTAAACCACTTGAACGCTTCGATCCTTGCTTCGCCGGTACTGCCTTTGGACAAATCAAAGCTGTCGCGCTGACACCGCTTGCCCATTTGAAACTGCGCTCCGGCATCGCCCTGATCGGCGGCTTTGAGAAACCACTTTGCCGCTTCCGCCTGGTCTTTCGCCACGCCTTGTCCGTGGTCATACATCAGGGCAAGGTTGAATTGCGCCAGCGCATATCCCCGCTCGGCCGATTTCCGATACCATTTGGCGGCTTCGGAGTCGTCCTGTGCTTCGCCTGCACCGATGTCGTAGTTCACTGCCAGCCCGAATTGCGTCTCAGCGTCAACCAAAGAGGAGTCGCTTTTGACGCGGGCTGAATCCGCGGCCTCATCGTGGCGAAAGAGTTTCCGATACCAGCTCTTGCTCATGGCGCCAAGGACTCAAGCAAACTGCGTCTGCACCATCCCGTGAGCCTCCTTCCACTGCCGGATGGCAGCGCGGAGGTGAGCGGCGGCGGTTTCGAACTCGCGCCTCAACTCGGCGATTTTTTCTCGCGACGCCGCAATTCTTTTTTCCGTGGCCAGCAGGTATTCGTTCTTTCGCCGTTCCCAGTTTTCGACCGCCTGGCGCAACCGTTCCTGGGCAGTTCGGAGCATGGCGTGCGTCCGTTCCGGAAGCTGGACCGCCTTTGCGTTCAACCGCGTTTCCAGTTGCCGTTGTTTTTCCGTGATTTCCCGCAGCAGAATTTTTTCGGCGGGAACACGGCGCAGTTCGACGACGAGTCCAAGCCTGTGCAACAGCCAGATGGTCCATTTGGTGGGATCAAACTGCCAGGGCTTCACTCCATTGCGGTAGTCGAGCTGAAACTCATGGTGAAAATTGTGGTAACCCTCGCCGAAAGTAAACAGAGCCATCCAGGCGCTGTCTCGGGCGGTGCAGCGGCTGGAATACGGTTGTTTGCCGATCGTGTGGCAAAGCGAATTGATGAAAAAAGTCATGTGCTGAACAACGACGACCCGGGCCATTCCCGCGATCAGAAAACCGCCCAACGCGGCGGGCCATCCGCCCCACGCCCATCCGATCGCCGTGGGCAGCGCGAAGCCGGTCAGGATGGCGATGAGGTAATAGTAGCGGTGCTGCCACAGCACCAGCCGGTCCTGCTGCAGGTCGGATACCTGGTTGTCGAGGCACGACTCCGGTTTCAGCTTGAAGAGAATCCAGCCGATGTGGGCGTGGAAAAAGCCTTTCGTGATGTCATAAGGATCGTCGTGCTGATCCACAAATTTATGGTGACGGCGATGGTCGGCGGCCCAGTGCAAGACCGAGTTTTCGAAAGCGGCGGCGCCAAACAACAGCGTGAACAAGCGCACCGGCCAGCTCGCCTGAAATGTTCGATGGGAAAAGAGGCGATGGTAGCCGAGCGTGATGCTGAGGCCGGTGCACCCAAAAAAGATAACGAACAGCGATACCTGAAACCAGTCCAGGCCATAGCGCCACAGATAAGCCGGAACCGCGGTCAGCGTTGCGAGCAACGTGCCGATCAGAAACAGGCTGTTCTTCCAGTTAACGGACTTCCAGAGAATACGATTCATACAAAATTTTGCTTCAACACCCGGCATTACGACTGTTCATGACAGCTATTCGCTTTAGATTGCCTGCTCCTTTCCAAACTGTTCCCGACCGCCGGGTTTCAAATCCTCATTGAACTCACTTTCAACTCAAGATCCACCATGCCTTGGAATCAACAACGCATCTAAGTCCTTTAAATTGTGCCCTCTTTTGGGGTGAATGCAACTGCTAAGTTCAGGGTCCAGTGCGACATAATGTCCTACCCCGAGCCGTTCAGCCGCCCATACTTGCGAATCTCCGGCCAGATCAGCGCTGTGGCGATTACCACGAGGATTGTGCCGACGCCGCCGGAAACGACTGAAAACACCGGTCCGAAAAGGTGCGCGACGAATCCGGATTCAAAACCACCCAGTTCGTTCGACGTGCCGATGAACAGGCTGTTCACCGCGGAGACCCGCCCGCGCGTCTCGTCGGGCGTGAGCAGTTGCACCAGTGTGTGCCGCACCACCACGCTCACGTTGTCCACGGCGCCACAAAGGAAGAGCATCGCGAACGAGAACCAGAACCACCTGGAAAAGCCGAAGGCAATTGTCGCCAGCCCGAACAAGGTGACCGCCCAGATCAAGGCGCGTCCGGCCTGTCGCAGCGGGGTCCGATGCGCCAGATAAAGGGCCGAAACCACGGAGCCGAGCGGCAGCGCTGCCTGCAAGATGCCGAGACCGGTCGGTCCAGCCCGCAGAATGTCTTTGGCATAGACCGGCAGCAACGCGGTCGCCCCGCCCAGCAGCACGGCGAACAAATCGAGCGTAATTGTGCCGAGGATGACCTTGGTTCTATAGACAAATTTGAATCCAGCGAGCAGACTCGAAAGCGACATTTCCTCTTTTGCCATGACGGTTTGCCGGCTGCGCACCAGGGCAATGAGTGTCAGGCAAACCAAGGTCGTGGCCGCGTTGATGGCGTAAACCACTGCTGCCTTGTGCGTTAGCGCAATCAAGGCGCCCCCCGCCGCCGGACCAAGCACCGACGAAAGGTGGAAGGCGCCCGTGTTCCACGTCACCGCGCGGGAAAATTCCTGCCGCGGCACAAGCTGCGGCAGGAACGCCTGGCTGGCCGGCCAGAGGAACGTGCGCGCGAATCCAGCCGCAAAGAGGCAGCCGTAGATCCAGAGAACATCAGCGTGAAAGGCGGAAATCAGCGTCAAACCAATACTCGACAACGCAGCCAGAAAAACCATGCCGAGAATCGTGCGCTTGCGTGGGTAATTGTCGGCGACGTGGCCGGCGGGAAGAATGAGCAAGACCATCGGCACCATCTGTGTGAGGCCGACCAATCCCAGCGCGAGCGAGGAACGCGTGCGCTCGTAAAGCTCCCATCCTACCGCGACCGTCAACATCTGTTGCCCCAGCGCGGCGATGAAACGCGCAATCAAATAAAGCGAGAAATCACGGTTTCGAAGAATGGCGTAAGGATCGTCGCTTGCAGCGGCGCGGGGCGGTGGCAGCGGTTCAATTAACGGCCCGGAATCCATCGTGTTGAAAACAAAGCACCATCACTCCCCAAACTCAAAACCAACCCTGGAAAGAGGGCGCTCCTAACGGAGCCCGGTCAAAGCAAAACGCAAGCGAGCAAGTCCACCCTGGACACAAGCGGCCTAGTACGACAACACGGAGATTTCGTTACATCCCAAAGCTCCCGCCCGTCGCAAGGCTAGCAGGGTAGGGCGCGTCACTCCGTGCGCGCCGCTCGGGGAACAGATTCGAGTCTGCGGCGCGCACGGAGTGACGCGCCCTACCTGACATGCATCGAAGTTTCTTTGTCACGGTACTAGATTTTCAACGCTTTCGGCGCCATTGGCAGCGAGCGCAGACGAACACCTGTGGCATCGCAAATGGCATTGCCAACTGCCGGCGCGATTCCGACGATGGGCGTTTCCCCCGCGCCGGTGGAGGGCAAATCTTTGCGGTCGAGCAATACGACTTCGATTTCCGGTGAGTCGCTGAACCGCGGCACGCGGTAGCGGGAAAAGCGCGGGTTCAGGATCTTGCCGTTGTCAAATCGGACCGCTTCGAACAGCGCGCCGCCCATCCCCATCAGGATCGCCCCTTCGTTTTGGTTTTTCAGGTGGTCAGGGTTCAGCACGGCGCCGCACTCGAAGGCCTGTACGACGCGGACCACCTTGACTGTTCCGCCGACGCGGTCCACCGCGACTTCGGCGCAGGTCGCAACGTAAGCCCCTTTTTCAAATCCGCCCGCAACGCCGAAACCGTGATCGGGCGAAGGCTTGTTCTTTCCCCAGCCAAATGTCTTCGCCGCGGCCTCCAGCACGGCGCGCAGCCGCGCGTCCTGGAGATTTTTCAGACGAAATCCGAGCGGGTCGAGTTTGACCAGACGGGCCAGCTCGTCGATATGCGACTCGCGCGCGAAGTGGTTCGCGGTGGACGCCAGCGCGCGATACGAACCCTGCCGTAACGGCGAGTGCGCCTGATGAAATTCGGTCTTTTGGTTGGGAATGTGGTACAGCGCGCGGATGCCCGATCCGCCGTTGTAGTTGTGAAATTCCCACGCCGTGATCGTGCCGTCGTCCTCGACGCTGCTGGTGATCTCGATCACCCCCGCCGGACGAAAGTACGCCCAGGTGAATTCCTCCTCGCGCGTCCAGACGAGCTTTACCGGTTTCTGTGCGGCCCTGGCCAGACGCGCGGCTTCCACGGCCGCTTCACCCGTGTGCTTGCCGCCATAACCGGAGCCCGTGTCGGGCACGATAACGCGGACGCGCTCTTCGGGAATGCGAAACGCCTGCGCCAGCTCGCTTCGCACGCCAAAAGGACGCTGCGTGCCGGTCCACACGGTAAGCTGGTCTTCCTTCCACTCGGCCACAGCAGCGCGCGGTTCAAGCGGCGCATGGGCGACGTAAGCAACGGTGTAAGTTTGCTGAAGCTTGTGCTCGGCCGCAGGCGGTTTGTCTTCGCTTGAATCAGGTTTTTGAGCGATGGAATCGCCGCTCCGTTGCACGTCGGCCGATTTGCCCTTCAGATGGTCGAACAGTTCGCTGTCGGAGATTTGCGGTGCGGTCTTCCACTCGGCGCGAATCGCGGCGATGGCCTGCGCAGCGAGATGCTCGTTCGGCGCGGTCACACCGACAAATTCGCCATCGCGAACCACCGTGACGCCCGGCATGGCTTCGGCCGGCTTTGCGTCCAGCGAGGCGAGCGTTGCGCCGAACGCGGCGGGCCGAAGCACTTTTCCGTGCTGCATTCCCGGGACCTGGACGTCCGGCGTGTATTTGTGTTTTCCAGTGACAAAATCTCGCCCGTCAATTTTAGGAACAGGCGTGCCGGCAACTTTCCATTCGACTGCGGGAGTTGTGCCTGGATTATCGGCGACTGTTTTTGTCAGCTTCCGGCCGCTGGTCAATTCGCCAAAGCCGACCGATTGCTTCGTCTCGGAATGGACGATTTTGCCGCTGGTTGCGGCGAGCGATTTTCGATCCGCCTGCCATAATTCGGCGGCCAGATCGATCAACACTTCGCGCGCCGTCGCGGACACCTTGCGAAGCTGAGCCGCCATATCAGGCGTCGTGCGACTGCCGAACGTCCCGGCGTCGTACGGCGTCAATTCGGTGTCGGCCATGGTCAAGCGAATCGAACTGATCGGAACGCGCAGTTCCTCGGCGACAACTTGCGTGAGTGACGTGCGAATGTTCTGGCCCACTTCGACCTTGCCGGTGAAAACGGTCACCTGGCCGTCCTCGCCGATGTGCAGCCACGCTCCAAGCTCCTGCGGACGACGTTGACCAAAGCCGCCGCGCCGTCGGCCACCGCCCGACTCCTGCGCCGCGACTTCCTCGATCAGTAAAAGGACGACGACACCGCTGCCGAGGACTTTGAAGAAGTCGCGCCGCGCCAAATCGAAATGATAAACCGGCGCCGCGTGGAGTTCGTAGCGCTCCGCCTCGAACGAACTGTCGAGAAGCAACGGCGCTTTCATTTTGCGCCTCCCGAGGTGGCCGCGGCGCGCTGGATGGCCGCGATGATCCGCGGATAAGTGCCGCAACGACAAATGTTCCCCTCCATGGAACGAACGATGTCTTCCCGCGATGGGTTCGGGGTCCGCCTCAGCAGCGCGACACCCGACATAACCATGCCCGCTGTGCAGTAGGCGCATTGCATCGCGCCGATTTCAAGAAATGCTTCCTGTAAGGGATGCAGCCGCCCGTGTTGTTCCAGCCCTTCGATGGTGATGATTTTTTTCTGCCCGACCTTTCCGACCTGAGTAAGGCACGAGTGAGTGGGTGTGCCCTCAATCAAGACCGTGCAAGCGCCGCACTGGCCTTCGCCGCACCCGTATTTGGCGCCCGTCAGGTCGAGGTCATCCCGCAGGACGCTGAGCAGACTGCGCTCGGAATCGGCGTCCACTCCAAGCGTTTTGCCGTTGACGTGAAGTTCAGTGACCTTCGGCATAAGAACGAGTTCAATCTGTCGCGCCGGTGAATACTTTACAAGAGACGCGCCCGGCTGAAAAATGGTTTCTTCTTTCCTTTCTTCGCGCGGGTCTCGTTGCCGACCTTCAGCGCCCCGACGGCACAAGCACCGCTCTTAATCGTAATCTTACTCTTAATCTCCAAGAACCTAAGCCGAGCAAGATTACGATTAGGATTAAGATTAGGAGCTGCCCGTGCGGTCGTGCTACCGGGCAAGCGGCCGCCTCCACCGGGCGCATTCACACGCGGCTTGCCACAATTGGCCGCGGCTGGTAGCCATACCACGAATCCCGCGCATGGCGTTCAAGCGCCGCAGCCGCCGGGTTGATCGAAATCAATGCACCAAACACTTCGAAAAGCGCACAACATGAAAACGAACGAATGGATTCCCTTTCTTCTGGCCATTGTGGCTTCGAGCAGCGCCTTCGGCTTGCTGCGAGGAGCCGAGCACGCGCCGGTCGGTTACACCGACACGCCGATGTTGCCCGGCGGCAAGTGGCACGTGCACGACCCGGACCGTCCTCAGCCGAAAGTTGTTACGCTCGGCACGCCGGAGACGCCCGGCAAACCGCCGTCCGATGCCATCGTTTTGTTCGACGGCGCAGACCTGTCCAGGTGGCGCAACGACCACGGCGAACCTTCGCGTTGGGTCGTGAAGGACGGCGCGATGACGGTCCCACCCAAGAAAGGCAAGGACACTCCGGCAGAAGACATCTGGACGAAGGAGGAGTTTGGCGACATTCAACTCCACCTTGAGTTTGCCACACCTGACCCGCCTCACGGCGACAGTCAGGAGCGGGGCAACAGCGGCGTTTTCCTGTTCGGTCGGTATGAACTGCAGGTGCTCGACAGCTATCACAACCGTACTTACGCGGATGGCGGTTGCGCCGCGATTTACGGGCAATCTCCGCCATTGGTGAACGCCGCCCGTCCGCCGGGCGAATGGCAGACGTACGATGTCGTATTCATCGCGCCGCGTTTCAAAGACGGCAAACTGGAGTCCCCCGCTCACATCACGGTGTTTCACAACGGCGTTCTGGTGCAAAACCACACGGAGATACTCGGCGAAACGGGGCACAAGATTCTCGCGAAATACAAACCGCACGGTCCCCAAGGCCCGCTCAGGCTTCAGGACCACGGCAATCCTATTCGCTACCGCAACATTTGGGTTCGCCCCCTGAATATCTCCAACGAATAACAACCGCTTAACGTCAACCCGACCTGCCAATGAACAACTCACCCGCTTTCAATCGTTGCGCTAAACTTGCCGCGCTTTTCTGTGTTGCAAGCCTGGCGACTGCTTTGATCGGTTTCGCCGCGGACAAGAAAGAAGAGAAGGAGCCGACCGTCATCGATCCCGGCCCGCCGCCATCCGATGCGATCGTACTGTTCGACGGCAAGGATTTGTCGAAGTGGCAAAGCGCCAAAGGCGCCGAAGCAAAGTGGAAATTGCTCGGCGACGGCTCGATGGAAGTCAACGGCACGGGCAGCATCATGACGAAAGAAGAGTTCGGCGATGTGCAGTTGCACGTCGAGTGGGCGACGCCGAAGGAGGTCAAAGGCCATGGGCAGGAGCGTGGCAACAGCGGTGTTTATCTGCAGGGCCGCTACGAAATCCAGGTGCTCGATTCTTTCGAAAACAAGACTTACTTCAACGGTCAGGCCGGCGCCTTCTACGAGCACAACGCGCCGCTCGTCAACGCATCACGCAAGCCGGGGGAATGGCAGACCTACGACATCATCTATCATCCGCCGAAAGCGGGTGCGGATGGAAAACCGGTTCCAGGCTCGTTCACGGTCCTGCACAATGGCGTGCTGATTCAGGACCACATTCCGGTGACGGGCGACGCGACCCGGGCGGCGAACTTCCAGGGCATCGCGCCAAAAGGCCCGCTGGTTCTGCAGGACCACGGCAATCCCGTCCGCTATCGCAATATCTGGGTGCGCCGCCTTTGACCGGATGATCCACTAAACCGTTGCCGGCTGGTATTAAGGATACTTCTCCAAAACCCAGGTTTCGGCATGTGGCTCGTTGTCGTTATTCCAGAATAGGGATAGACATGGGAGTCATCAACGTACATGTGCAAGGCAATGCCCATCTGGCGGAGATGATTTAGACACTGAATGCGTCGGGCTTCGTCCTTGGCCCGCGCCAGCGCCGGCAATAACAGCGCGGCCAGAATCGCGATGATCGCGATGACGACCAAGAGTTCGATAAGTGTGAAGGCACGCTTGGAGCCGGCAGCGTCCCGTCGCGTTCCGCGGCGCTCGGCACAGCTTTGAGAGAGGCAACTCATATCGCTCCGGGATGTCGGGTAATCTAGCCACCTTGGCAGGTCTGTCAACGGCACTCAGCGCCCGCTTAGCCGCACAATTTCAGATAAATGCACTTGAGGTAGTGCGCTTCCGGAAACGTCGCCGGATGGTCCGGCGCGTGGCCCGTCGTCTGTAACTCGGTGAACTTGCGGCGCGATTTTTTCGCCGCGAGCCGGAGCGCGCCAAAAAATTCCTCGGCGCTGACGTGCGCCGAGCACGATGCAGCGACCAGCACGCCGCCGGGCCGCAAATGCGCGAGGCCGCTTTGAGCGAGCCGGCCATACGCTTGAATCGCGCCGGCGCGTTCAGCTTCGCGCCTCGCCAGAGACGGAGGATCGAGGATAATCAGATCGAACTTCTTTGACTCGTTTCCGGCCAGCCACTCGAATGCGTCGGCTTGAACCGTCTCGTGCCGGCAACGCGCGACGGTGGGCTGGTTCTCGTTCAAAGCGAAGTTGCGTTTCGCGCTTTCGAGCGCGTGCGCGCTGATGTCGAGGTCGGTCACCGATTTCGCACCACCGCGCGCCGCATAGACGGAAAAGCCACCGGAAAAACTGAACACGTTCAACACATCACGTCCTCGGGCGAGGGATTCGACGATGCGGCGGTTCTCGCGCTGGTCGAGAAAAAAACCGGTCTTTTGCCCGCGCAGCACATCGGCCTCGAAACGCAAACCGGTTTCCAGGAACGTAGGCCAGGCGTCTCGCCTGTCTCCGATGAGAAATTCTCCGTCTGACAAGTTGAACTTTGTGTGCGTCGTCGCTTGAATGTTCCGGCTCAGCCGCAACACGATTCGTTCGGGTTTCAGTCCGGCGCGAATCACTCTGACAATTTCCTCCAGCCGCGGCAGCCACGCCGCGGTGTAAAGTTTCAACACGAGCGTCGCGTCGTATCGGTCCAGCACCAGACCGGGCCAGCCGTCGCTCTCGCCGTTTACGCAGCGATAGCCGGTCGTCTGTTCGTCGAACAAACCGCGGCGTCGCGTCAGCGCCTGCTCCAAACGCGTTTGCCACCAGTCGCTATCTATCGTCACCGGTTTGCCGGCGTGCAGGACGCGAACCCGCAGCGGCGAATCGCGATCGAAAAGACCCACTGCCAGGAATTTGTTCTTCCGGTCGTATATCACCGCCAGTTCGCCCGGTTCGCCTTCGCGATTCTGTTCGCGGATGCTGTCCGCATACAGCCACGGATGACCGGAGCGAATCATTGATTCCGCGGAGGCTGTGACGCGAAGGCGGAGTCGAGGGGGCTCCGAACCGCCCTTCTGCGCGTGGAAAGACCCGTGAGAAATTCGGCTCAATGTTGATGCGTGTCGGTCTGAACGTTGCCGCCGGACTCAAGATAGGCGAGCAGGTCAAAGATCTGTTCCTTGGACAGTGTGTTCAATAATCCAATCGGCATCAGGGATGACTTCTGAGGTTGCCGTTCTTTGAGCTCGGACTTCTTGAGTGTCTGGATGAGCGCATCGGCCGGGCCCGTCTGGATGGTTACGCTGTCGGCATCTTCCTTGACGATCATGCCGAACGCTTCGTCTCCATTCTTCAGCTCGAACTGATAATTCCGGTAGCGCTCGTCGATTCTCAGCGATGGGTCGAGGATTTGGTGAAGAATGTCAGCGCGGTTGTTGTGGTAGCGCTTGAACACGTCGGTCAGGTCCGGCCCGTACGCGTAGCCTTCGTTGCCGACCTTGTGGCACTGCGCGCAGGCGAGTTTGGTAAAAAAACCCTTGCCCGCTGCCAGATTCACGCTGGTGTAGGCTTTCGCCAGATCGACCGCCAAATCGTCCAATTTCCATTCCGTCATCTTCTGCTCGGCGTGGCTCGCAAGATAGTTTTCCACGTCATTGACCACCGCGAGCGTGCCGACCATGCGTCGCCAGTGGCCTGGATAGCTGCAGAGATACGGATACTCGCCCGGATCGGTTGGAGCAGTAAAAGCCAGTTTCGTCTGTTGGCCGGGGTCGAGCAGTCTCGTGGCGAAGAGAACTTTCGGCGAATCCGGCACGTAGAGCCGCAGAAAAGCATCCGGCTGCGGCGCCATCTTCTCGGCGGCCTGGCCGATTTCTTCTGTGGAGCCTGGTTTGACCACCACGAGGTTGTGCTGCATGGCATCGTCGTTCTTCAGGATGATCTCCATCGGCTTGCCCGGTTCCACCGCAATCAGCGTTTTGTCATAAAGCATCTGTTCAGGGATCGTGTGAATGACGAAAACGCTCGCGCCCAGCGAACGAAGTGTCTTGCCGGCGGTGCGGGCTTTTTCCGGTGGCAACAGCGGGGTCAAGTCCGTGGCGAACTGAAAAGCGTTGGCTGCATCCGGCTCCGTGCGTTGATCGACCGGCACGTTTTTCAAGTAGGCAATGAGGCTATCGATCAACGGTTCCGCCTGTTCTTTGGGCCACGACTTGCGCGGTATCTGCTGGAGACCCGCGACCGCGGCGGCGCGTTCGGTTCCCGACTTCACGAATCCAGCCAGCGTGTCGAACGTCTCGGCGTCGTGGCCGGGCACAGCGGCAATCGCGGTGATGGCTGCGCGGCGCACTTCGACGGGATCGGCCTTCTGAAGGAGGGGCTGGAGCTTCGGATAAAGCGAGGAGCGAAGGCCGGCGTCGCGAATGACCGGAACAGCAAGCACGAGGTCCGCGAGCTTAGCCGGATCGGCCCCGGCCGTTTGCCAGATTTTGTCGGCGGACGCATCAGCGGTGATGAGCGCCGCGTAACCAATCTGGCGGGTCAACGGCAGTTGTGGTTCGTTCGCCAGTTTTTCCAGGTCGGTGCGCCCGGCGGCGAGGTCACCAGTTCTGGTTTGGAGCAACAGCGCGGCGAGATCGCGCAGCACCAGCTCCGATTCTTCGCCTTTCGCGTCGAGGTCCTGAATGCCTTTGAGCAATTCCGTCAACGTGTCGGTGTTTCGGGTTTTGGCGAGGCCCTCCAGCGCTTCGATGCGATACTTCCTGTCCAGTCCTTTGCGTTCCAGCAGCGCGACGTAAACGAACTCGCTGCGCGGCGCTTCGATCAGTTCCTTGTTGGAGAGCCGGCTGAGAACGTACGCCGCCGCCCGCGGACTCTTCGGCAGGAACAGCGTTTTTTGGGGCGGCTCGTCGTCGGCTGCGCGGGTGGGCGCTAACGACAGCATAAAGGTCGCGAACAGGGCGAGAACGAAGTGGCGCGCCTGAAGCCGACGGGTGCTCGTTGTTTTCGGTGAGTATTCCCTGGACTTGATTCGTGCGGGCACGGCAGTCCGCGCGAGTCTGCGTGAAAAGTCCTGCATTTGATTGAACCGTTAGCCGATTCGCGCGTTTTTCTCAAGCATGAACCACATCTGCGGCAGCAGTCGGCACCAAACGCTGCTCTTTCCCGAACGACTCGACGATTCATGGAGAGCGAACACCTCCAAGAACTGGACGTGAGTTGGGGCGATGAACGGTGCCTCACAGAGGCGCGGTCCGGACCGCGGGTCTGCGACCCGCAGCCTGCTCGGTTCATGGAGAGTTCCCACCGTTTTCCAACCGCGCATCGGGACCATGAACCACGCCCCTCACCCGACCTCCGGCCACCCTCTCCCCCATCGGGGGAGAGGGAAGGGGTGAGGGGGCTGGTTCATGGAGAGCATCGCCCCGCCAAACTGCACCACCACCGCCCGTTGAGACGCATTGTGCGAATGCTCACGAATCGGGTTCAGGGCTTTTGTTAATCGGCGGCAATTCGTGAAATTCGTGTCTTCCTGCTTAAATAAAACTCGAATTTCATCGTCCAAAGTTCCACATTACGACCATGGACCTTATTGAGCGCGCCATTCAGGTCAGCTATCGGCATCGCGTTTATTTCACGCGCCGCGTGTTTGATCCGGCCAATCCAGTGCTCAAGGAAGTGCTGGCCAACGCCGAGAACAAGGAGCAGCACAAAGTGTTCGTAGTGCTCGATGAATCCCTGGCTCGAGCGCGGCCGGAACTGGCCCGCAATATCGAAGCTTACTTTTCTGCTTTCTCCGATCCCCTGAAACTGGTCTGTGCTCCGTTCGTCATCGAAGGGGGCGAACGCACGAAGAACTCCTATTTCCACGTCTCGGAAATTCACTCACACATCGACCGCTACCATATCGACCGTCATTCCTACGTCGTTGCGGTTGGGGGCGGCGCGATTCTTGACATGGTCGGCCTGGCGGCGGCGACGGCCCATCGCGGCTGCCGGCACCTGCGGATTCCCACCACCACGCTGAGCCAGGCCGATTCCGGTGTCGGCGTTAAAAACGGCATCAACGCCTTTGGCAAAAAGAACTTCATCGGCACGTTCGCTCCGCCGTTTGCCGTCATTAACGATTTCGATTTGCTCGCGTCGCTCTTGCCGCGTGACAAGCGCAACGGCTACGTCGAGGCCGTCAAAGTCGCGCTTATCCGTGACAGGAGCTTCTTCGAGGCGATCGAGCGTGACGCGGACCGGCTGCGCGACTTCGACCGCGAAGCCATGCAGCGGCTCATCTATCGCTGCGCCGAATTGCACGTGAACCACATCGCCGCGTCCGGCGATCCGTTCGAGTTCGGTTCCGCCCGGCCACTCGACTTCGGCCACTGGGCCGCGCATAAACTCGAGCAGCTTTCCGAATACGCCATCCGTCACGGCGAAGCGGTGGCCGTTGGCATCGCGCTGGACACGGTTTATTCGTGGAAGATGGGCCACCTCGACAGCTCCTCCGCTGACCGCGTGCTGGCGTTGCTCGAAAAACTCGGATTCGAGTTGTTCGCCAACGAACTGCTGAACGTGGACTCGGACAACAATTTAATGGTCTTGAAAGGCCTCGAAGAATTCCGCGAACACCTCGGCGGTCAGCTCACGATCACGCTGCTGAAAGCGATCGGTCTGGGCTTCGAAGTGCACGAAATGAATCTTCCACGTGTGATCGAAGCGATCTACGAACTTCAAGCGCGCTGCGCGCAAGAAGCGCGCAAGATCGTGCCTGCCCGAGGTTGACCGGTCACACGGGATCACGCCCCTTTCCCATACTCCTGACACGTTGAAAATAAGGGCAGTGGGCTGCTTTGACTAGAACTGATGGGGCGAGCGTCTCCGCGAGCCGAACAACCCAGCACTTCTCAATTCCATTGCGGCTCGCCAGTAGTCTCGCCCCACCAAATAGCCCACTACTAGAAATCCGTGTTCATCTGTGTTCATCCGTGGTTGAATGGCGCCGTCAAACTTAAACCCGGATGAAACGCCTCGCGGTCATCAATGTCGTTGGCCTCACCGAATCGCTCATTGGCCGGCACACGGCCAGGATCGCGGAGTTTCTAAAACGCGGCGCGAAGGCAGGCATCGTGCCTGCATTCCCCGCAGTCACCTGCACCGCCCAATCGAATTACCTTACCGGAAAGCTCCCGACCGAGCACGGCATCGTCGCCAACGGCTGGTATAATCGCGAGCTGGCCGAGGTGCAGTTCTGGAAGCAATCGAATCACCTCGTCCAGGCGCGCAAGATCTGGGACGAACTGCGCGCGCTCGATCCGAAGTTCACCTGTGCGACGCTGTTTTGGTGGTACAACATGTACTCCAGCGCGGACTACTCGATCACGCCGCGCCCGATGTACCCCGCCGATGGCCGCAAAGTGTTCGACATTTACACGTGGCCTTACTCCATCCGCATTGAGATCAAAACGGATCTGGGCGAATTCCCATTCCCGTGCTTTTGGGGCCCGGCAGCCGGCGTGGACACACCGCAAGGTCCCGCCGATGCCGCGTCGCGCTGGATTGCAGAATCAGCCAAGTGGATCGAAAACAAATATCAACCGACGCTCAACCTCATTTACCTGCCGCACCTGGATTACAACCTCCAGCGCCATGGGCCGAGCGTAGCCGCCGACGTAAGGAGGCGGACGGTGGAAACGCCGCGCAACTCTGATGCAAATCCACCTCCTCGCGTCGGTGGCGACGAGATCAACCCCGCCATCCAGCGCGATCTCCGGCAAATCGACGCCGTCGTCGGCGATTTGATTTCGTTTTTCCAAGGCCGCTCCGTCCAAGTGTTGCTCCTTTCCGAATACGGCATCACCAATGTTGATACGCCGATTCACCTGAACCGCCTCTTTCGCGAAAACGGCTGGTTGGTTGTGAAAGACGAACTGGGCCTCGAACTGCTCGACTGCGGCGCGAGCAGAGTCTTTGCCGTGGCGGACCACCAGGTGGCTCACATTTATCTCAACGATCACTCGCTGGGAAACAAAGTGCGCGAGCTTTTGGAGAGGACGCCCGGAGTGGCAGGCCTCATGGGCGCTCAGGGAAAGAAACAAATGGGCCTCAACCATCCGCGCGCCGGCGACCTGGTCGCGGTTGCGGCCGAACACGCGTGGTTCGCTTACTACTACTGGCTCGACGACGCGAAGGCGCCCGACTTCGCGCGCACCGTGGATATCCATCGCAAACCCGGCTATGACCCCGTGGAACTCTTCCTCGATCCGAAAATCCCGGCGGTGAAACTGAGAGTCCTCTGGCGCCTATTGCAGAAGAAATTGGGCTTCAGAATGTTGATGGACGTGGTCTCGCTCGACGCCATCCTGGTCAAAGGCTCCCACGGCTGCCGGCCCGCGAGCGCTTCGGATTGGCCAATCCTCATTAGCGACCAACCATCGGCAGTCGCCACGCCGCAGATCGAATCGACCGAGGTTTATCAAATCATTCGCCGGTTGGTTTCCGGAGAGGACTCGGTTCCATTCCTGCCCTAAATGACCATCGGCGGAGCCAGGAACCCAAGTGGCCAGGCTTCCGGCCTGCCTGCGACAGGCAAGATGCCTTGTCCCACTCCGCAGTGCGCCTGCAAAAATCCGCGCAAAAATGCAAACCCTGTACAGGCAGCGACTCGATTTTGGTTTGACTTGATTGAGAAAAATTGCTATGCAGAAGCCATGTTCCCGAGGCGCCATCGTGCTGGCGGCTCCGTTTATCACCCCGCTCACAATTTGGCAGAGGAGTGTAAAGCTTCAGGCTTTCTTGGCCCCAGGTTTCGTTGTGCCACCAGGGCAGTAGCCGCAGTGCGAATCGGGCTGATACTCATGGTGGTCGGCTTTCGCGCCGTGGCGCAGGAAGATCCCCAACGGTTTTTGCGCGTGACTGAATGGACCGCGAAGTTCACGTGGAAGGCGATCGATCAGGGCAAGTTCTCTGCCGGAGGTGGTGACTGCACTGTGGAGTGGCGCTTGAATGAGACCACCTCGTCCCAACTAACGTTGCTTGGTGGAGTCAACGGACTGGGTGAGGCCTATTGGTCAGGCGTCACCAACTTCAATGCAGGCGCTGTTCAAGTGGATGATCACGCTGTGTTCTCATGCCCGAACGACCCGAACGACGTGCCGGTAGTGAACAACACGATAAACGTCGATTTAACGAGGCCGAACGATGCAACCATGCTGTTACGGATTGATACCAACGCCTCAATTTATCAAATCGACTTTGGCGGGTTTTTCAACGTCGAACTGACAGAGACTATTAAGGGCTTGACAGTCACAAACTGGACTCCCCTTTCACTGCGCGACGCGAAATGGAATGGTACGAATGCCGTGCTGTGGCTGACGAACCGTTTCCCTTTGCCAGCGTCAGGGATGGTGCTGAGCGGCAGTGTTTCTCTTCCTCTGGCTGACTATCCGGAAAGCTGGTGTAGTGGAATCCCAGTGGCAGGTTGCGGAGTTTACGGTCAACCTGCGGGAAACATCCTTTTCACGTGGGAATTGAGCGGTGAGCAATTGGAGGTCGTGGTTGAGCCCTCTGGTTACACGGACTCGTCCGCTTACGAAGACTGGATGCCAGAAGGAAACCTTAAAGACCCGAACGAACCAGCCAGCCCGCTGCTGGTCAAAGCCACTCTCCAGACGGTGGCGGGCGGCGCTCCTGAGACAAAGGCAGATTGGTTTACTTTTGAATTACTGAACGTCTCGCGTGAGCCGGGCGCGTGCATGAACTGGCCCAACAAGGAGCTTGCCGACACCAACCTGGACTTGAGGTTCGACCCCTCGTTAAATCAACCGCCATTTGTCGCCAAGCCCCTCGAGTGGATCGATGAAACGATGGTCGAGGCGTCAGAGACTTCGGGGCTTACCAAGGCTGAAGCCATCGTGGCATCATACGACTTCGGCGGCTACGGCAAACTCAAGGTTACTGCTCAAGTGGGCGGGGTCCCGATTGTCGGCTACTTAAAGTCCGATCCGAAGAAGGCGCCGAAACCGATTTTATTACCCAAGCGCGCGGAAAACTCGCATATTGCCGACAAGTGGAAAGAAGACAACGACGTGACTTCGTTGGCCGATGACGATGACTCAGAAAACGATCCTGAGGGAGATGGACATGAGGGAGATGGATTGACGCTCTACGAAGAATACCGCGGTTTTTCCGTGAACGGCGAACAGCTACGAACTGACCCCAAAACCAAAGATTTGTTCGTGCTGGATACGATTCAAACCCATAATACGTTGGCAGGCATCCTTAATTTCGCGTGGCAGTCGGGCCTAAAGGTCCATTATCAGCTTACCACGAATGAGATCGACACGGCCGACCGTTTAATTAACTTCAATCGTTCTGGCGCCGGCAAACAACACGGCTTGATTATCGCCCAAGTCGAGAAGGATCCGGGAATCAGCGGGCACGCCGAGTCAGCACCAGGGTACGAAGTAGTGAATAGTACGCCGGGATCCAAAGCCCGAATCGCGATTAGTTCCAACACCGATTACTTCGATCCCGGGGCTTCGTTAAGCGACAGAGAGCCCATAGACCTCATGACGCGACCCTCGACGACCGTCAGTCACGAACTCGCCCACGGCTGCAGCGTTTGGCATCATGGCGACCGCGATAATATTCATAAAGTGCCTTGGACCGTGGTAACCAATCCCGACGGCTCGCGTGGTGTGTTTGAAGCCGGGATCGCCATTACGGTTCTGAACGAAAACGGCTCCCCACACGCTATTACAGTGAGCACCGACATTTACGTCGGACTGGAACACGGTCAACACAGTGGTGTGGAGAGCTGCTTCATGCGTTACGACGTTGCGCATGCTTATGTGAGCATTGACAACTCGTCCGTCCGCTATTGGGTCGACAAGGAGATAAGGGGCTCCGACCTTTGTACGTCTCGGCTGGGAACCGGAGTCAACGACCGGACGCGCGACAAGCCCCAGCCCAGGTACGGCGACGCGTATATCAGCCCGGATGGCAAAATACAGAGAGGAAACTGCCGAGGGCAAATTTGCGTGAACGACTCTTTCCTGGATTCGCCTTTGCACGAAAGATGACGACAACGATGACGACGTATTTAAACCGGACCTTGATGGCTGGCGGTGGGCACTCCCCAGAGAACGGCTTTGCTGGGATTGGTACGTTCGTTGCCCTCTGCATTTGCCTGATGGCGGGGTCCGGCAGGGTCGCAGCCGCAGAGGCGGACGCCAGGCCGGTGGTGGCGTTGTCACTCAACGGGTCCGCCGCGGTGACTGCTCGCAAGGGGTGGCCTTTCATTTTCGAAGTGGCACTCATGCATCCGCAAGCATTTGCTTCTCCGACCAACACGATCCTGATTGCTTCCACCGGCAACGTTTGGTCGGCATCCGTCCGAATCGAGATTCGCGACGCGCAGGGACAGCTTCAATCATGGCCGCTGCCGCTGCGGCGGGGGGTTCAATCATCGCGTCGGCCTCTACGACGGCCTGCTGGTAAAGGACAATCACCTCAGCGCCGTGCCGCTTAAAGAGCTGAGCGGCTTCTTGTCGGCGATCATCGCGCGCAGCGTTCCAGCTTCATTGGATTTGGGAGAACCGGTCGCTGAAAGTGACGCGATCGAGTTCGAGAACCAACAGACGCTCTTTGCGCGCTATGCCGCGTTGATCGGCGACCGGGACCTGGCACTTTCCAATATCGACGCCCTCCTCAACCGCTATCCCACCAACATCGGCGGGCTTACCTACAAAGCATTCCTGTTGGCCAACCGAGGGGATCGTGTGGCCGCGCTCGCCGTGTGTGACCAGGCGCTCCAGCAGGTTGAACTGCAGAATCCGACTGCCCAAGAACCACCGGAAGTGCTGCTGAAGCTGCAGCACGACCTGATCGACCAATTGCAGGAGGCCGCTGTGGCGCCACCCAATGACGACTTCGCCAATCGAATCGCGCTGAGCGGCGACCTGGCGACGACGACCGGCGCAAACACCGGCGCCAGCAGTGAACCCGGCGAATCCAACCATGCCGGCCTGCTGTCATATCAGTCGGTCTGGTGGACCTGGACTGCTCCGACGAACGGGTCCGTGGCGATTTCCACCGAGGGCAGCAGCTTCGCGACGGTGCTGGCGGTTTACACCGGCACGTCGGTCGCCAGTCTGACGCCCGTGGCGAGTGATGCCTATAGCGACACGAACCTGACGAGCCTGGTCAATTTTCCGGTTACCAAAGGCACGACTTATCAGGTCGCGGTGGATTCGTTTCTTGGGCAGTTCGGCCAGATCAAGCTGAGCCTGGTGTTGCAGGGGCCAGGTTTGCCGGTGCTGCGGTTGAGTGATTTGATCCAGAAGCCGAACGGCGAATTCCAGTTTGCGCTGACCGGACCGCCGAACGCGACGTTTGTTGTCGAAGCTTCGCCGGATCTCTTGCATTGGACGCCGGTGAAGACCGACACGATGCCAAGGAGCGGTATGATCACTTGCACCGACACGCAACTCCGGAGCGGAGCGAACAAATTCTTCCGCGCAAAACTATGAGTCCAAAACCAGTCAGAGACACGCAAGATGCCTGTCCTACTTAGCCAGCGAGACACAAACAATCTCCTTGTCGTTCCGTGCATAGATGCAGTGGTTGGCGAAGGCGGGATGCGACCAGACGACGGCGCGGCCGGGATCATTGTTGGTCGCCTCCAACAGGTGCGCGCGGCTGATCTCCTCGTATTTCTCCGGTGTCAGTCTGGCGATGATCAGGTCCCCCTTTTCGTTGAACAGAAAGTAGCGCTCCCCATTCTTTATGAGGAAGGCGTTGCCCCAGCGCACGGATTTGCCCGTGGTCGGCTCGAACGTTTCCCAGAGGCGTCTGCCGGTGTCGGCCTTCAGACAGCGGAACTGGCCGTAGCTGCACGAACCGTAGATGCATCCGTTCTCCAGCACCGGCGTGCTCATGACGCTGTGCAGGCCGTCAGTGTCCATTTCGCTGACCTTTTTGCTCTGCCAGACCAGCGACGGTTTGTCGGAATCCACGCGTAACATGAGTGAACCGTTATAAAACGAGGTGAGGAAAAGCAGATCGCCGGATTTGCGCGGGCTGGGAATAGTCATGCCGGAACGGACGGACGGAGTGAGCGGATAAGACCAGATCACCTTGCCGGTCTCCGGATCAAGCGCGCTCACCGCTTCGGGGTGCCAGATGATAAGCTGCCGTTTGCCGGCGAAGTCGTAGATCATCGGCGGGCAATAGCCCGGCTCCTTCGCGCTGAGCGCGCGCCAGAGTTCTTTGCCGGTGTCCTTGTCGAATGCGACGGCCACGCTCCCTTCGCCGCCCACAAGACAAATGAGTTTCTTCCCGTCAATCAATGGATGACCGGCGAAGCCCCACATCGGCGTCTTCGTTTTGTAGTCCTTGGTCAGTTCGTGCGACCAGATCAGCTTGCCTTTTTCTGTATCGAGGCAAATCAGATTCCCTTCCGTCCCGAGCGTATAAACCTTCCCGTCGTTAACCGTAGGCGTGACACGGGGGCCCGCGGGATAACTCACGACATAAGGACAATCGTATTCGTGCTGCCAAAGGATTTTGCCGTCCGCTTCGTTCAAACAAAGGACACGCTCGCTGCCGGGGATTTCGCCCCGAGCGAACGGATTCGACGGGTTGCTCGCGCCCGGAGCGAGTTGGCGATCCATCACGTAAACGCGGCCGTTCGCCACGGCCGGTCCGGTGTAGCCTGAGCCGATCGGAGCGCGCCAGCGAACTTTCGGCCCTTCCGCGGGAAATTTTTCGAGGATGCCGGCCTCGCGCCACACGTCGTCGCGCTGCGGGCCGAGCCACTGCGGCCAGTCGTCGGCGCGGAGGGAAAACGTTGCCAACGCAGCGAGCGCCAGCGCGTGGCGGAGAAGGCAGGCTTTCATTGGTTTTGAATTCGCAAGTGGACGCCAGCTAAGCAGACGGGTTCATCAACGTCAATCGGATCGAACCCGCCCCTCACCCCTCCCCGTCAAGGGTTCTACAGCGCCCGCTCCAAAATTTCTCTCATTTCCTCGGCCGTCAGCGCAATCGGATTGGCTTTCATGCTGCTGGCTCTCGCGGATTTTTCGGCCAGCTCAACCGTGTGTTCGCCTCCGATGCCATAGTTTCTCAGGCGCGGGATTTGAAAATCCGCAATCAGCTTCCGCACCCATTCAATTCCAACGTTTGCCGTTGCATACCTGTTTCCGGACAGCAGGCGCGCAACTTCATGGTAACGCCGAATGGCGTTGTTCCTTGGCTGGCGCTGGCGGAGGGCACGCAAGTTCGCTTCAATAACGTGCGGCAACAGCGCGGCGCAGACAGCTCCATGCGGCGCGGAAAACATGCCGCCAATCGGCGCGGCAAAGCCGTGCACCGCGCCGAGGCCCGCGTTCGTCAGCGCCAGTCCTCCATACAAGCTTGCCAGCGCCATGTCTTCGCGCGCGACGGTGTTGCGACCGGATTCAACCGCCAGCCGCAAAGAACGCGCGACTCGCCACATGCCTTCCCGGCACAGCACGTCGGTCATGGGGTTGGCGCGAGAGGAGACAAATGGCTCGATGAGCTGCGTGAGCGCGTCGAGACCGGTGCTCGCGGTCAATCCCGGTGGCAGGTCGTAGCTCAGTTCCGGATCAACCAGGGCGACCCTGGGCAAAAGGAGCAGGCTGCGCAGGCTAACTTTTACCCGATGCTCCGGCGAGGCGAGCACCGCGTTGCGCGTCACTTCCGCGCCGGCGCCGGCGGTGGTCGGTATCGCGATGAACGGCGCCGGCGGGTTCGTTAACGGCTTGGCCCGGCCGATGACTTCGAGGTAATCGAAGACATCGCCTTCGTTCGTCATGAGCGCAGCGATGGCTTTGCCGGCGTCGATGGCGCTGCCGCCGCCGAATCCGATGACGAGTCCACACTTTTCCGCTCGGGCAAACCGTGCGCCACGGACAACCAGGTCGATGATCGGCTCGCCGGAAATGGAGAACGAAGCGGAAGAAATGCCGCTCGCCTCCAGTAACGCGAGCAACGGCCGAGCACGGTCCACGCCTTTGCCCGTCGCGACCAGCGCGCGATCACCGAATTCTTTGGCAACCAACCCGACCCCGCGCAGTGCACCCGCGCCGAAGATGATTCGTGTGGCGGTGGCAAATTCGAAACGCATTGTTCTGCTTCCTCGCTTTGTACACATACCGCCAGCGCGGCCACGAAAGCGCTACCAGCCGGCATCGTCCGGAAATACGTTGGTGAATCTCACGCTCGTGCGCGGCTCGGCCATCATCGGCGCCACGGCATCGCGCCATTTGGCGTAATGCGCCGTCTCTTTGTGTGTCGCCGGCGCGTCCGTGTTGCGATAGACTTCGACGAGCACGAAACGGTTCGGGTGGTCCACCTGCTGGACGACATCAAAGCGGGCAATTCCCGGTTCCTTGACGCTGTGGCGCGCGTTCTCGAGTGTGGCCTCCCTGAACGCCTCGACGCACTCCGATTTCACATGAACCTGGACATGGACGATCAACATGATTTGTTTTTCGACGCAACCGACGCGAAACGCAAGCCTGGACTCGGCAGCGTTCCAATTTGCCTCAGGTGGGTGCGCCGCTGCCGCGGCGCACGGCGATGCAGCCGCCACCAAATCAAGACATAGCCCTGCGCTCGAGCCGCTTTCCCCCTTGCCGACTCACGAGGTCTGTGGAACGTTCTGCTCACCTATGAAAAGAGTCCTGGGAGTCTGCTGGTCGGCTTGGATTCTGGTTCTGGTCGTCACAAATTTATCCGCGCAAACAGCCCGGCAACTGACGCGCAGAATTGTTCCGCCGCCGAACAATGCGTCGCCCGCCACGGGAACGCCCGCATCCAGGCCGGCGCCGACGCCGCCGGCAGCGGTTCCCTCGCCCAACAACGCGGCGGTTCCCGCGCCGCCTCCGCCCGCTGACGCGGAAAAGGCCAAACAGGAAGCGCTCCGTAAGACAATCGAGTTTCAAAAGAAACGTGCGGCGGAAGGTTCGCCTTCGGCCCAGTATGAGCTGGGCCTGCGTTATCTGAAGGGCGATGGAGTGGACAAGGACGAAGCCGCCGGCATGAAGTTGTTGGAAGAGTCCGCCAAACAGGATTACACGCTGGCGAAGAAGAAGATCGAGGAGCTTAAGGAGAAGAAGAAAAAGTGACCTAGAGCAACGTTCGAGCGGTGGGACAGTTCGCTGGAGCGAGGCTCTCCATTGAACCACCCCCTCACGCCGTCCCTCTCCCCCTCCGAGGGGGAGAGGGACGGCGTGAGGGGGTGGTTCATGGTCTAATG
>Ga0209056_10001592_pt1 | contig 24968 bp, 26 predicted proteins | sample GraSoiAngelo_114_FD_185876 | JGI IMG/M metagenome (GOLD analysis project Ga0209056, IMG submission 185876) | Grasslands soil microbial communities from the Angelo Coastal Reserve, California, USA - 14_0903_13_40cm (SPAdes) (version 2) | ecosystem: Environmental > Terrestrial > Soil > Grasslands... | reverse complement strand
GACGTGTGCCGGACCCAGGCGCCGGCGTGGCAGGAGACCTCCCGCGGCCATTTCGTCGGCTGTCACCGCGCCCACGAGCTGCAACTGGCCGGAGTGGAATGAGACGCGACCCGGCCGTTTCACGACGATCCGCAAGGAAATCCTCATCGACAATCGCCCCGAGAGCGTCTGGGCCGCCGTTCGCGACGTCGGCGCCGTGCACGAGCGCCTGGTGCCGGGATTCGTCGTCGACACCCGCCTCGAAGACGGCGCCAGGGTCGTCACCTTCGGCAACGGCCTGGTCGCGCGCGAGCTGATCGTCGACGTCGACGACGCCGCGCGCCGGCTGGCGTGGGCGGTGGTCGGCTCCCCACGGCTCACCCACCACAACGCGTCGATGCAAGTCGTCGCCGACGGCGAGGGACGCAGCCGCGTCATCTGGATCGCCGACCTGCTGCCCGACGCGAGCGCCGGGACCATCGCCGGCATGATCGAGCAGGGCCTGGCCGTCATGAAGAAGACGCTCGAGCGATGACGCCGCATCCGCTCGTGACGCAGCTCCGGTTCACCCGGAGCGAATGGGTCCGCGGGCTCGGGCCGGTGACCGCCCGGGAAGCGGCGCGGCGCTTCGACCCGATCAATCCCATCGCGTGGATGATCGGTCACCTCGCGTGGCAGGAGCAGCTCTACTGGCTCGAGCGCGCGCAGGACACGACGGCCGTGCCGGAGGTCAGGCGCTTCGGGTTCGGCACGCGCCTCAGCGTGCCGCCCCTCGCGGAGGCGTGGGCCTGGTGGCGCACCGTCACCACGGCCGCCGATCCCTATCTCGACACCCTCACGGGAAAGGACCTCACCCGGAAGTGGAAGCGCGAGCCATCGGGCGAGACGCCGGGGACGAAGCTGCACCGCACGACCTATCACTACTGGTTCCACCTCGGCGAGTCGCAGGCGGTCCGCCAGCTGCTCGGGCACACGAGGCTGCCGACCTTCGTCGGGGGCTTCGGGAAGTCTCAGTACCGGCCGGAGCGTTCATAGCTTCGCGAGGCCGGCGCGCGCGCAATCCTCGTCTTGCTGCGCGGTGCCGCCTCCCACGCCACACGCGCCTTCCACCACGCCGTTGCGGATGATCGGCACCGCGCCCTGACTCGGGATCATGTGGCCGCCTTCCGCCGCGGCAATGCCCTGGACGATCGGACTCCCTGCCCGCTCGGCCAGCTCGCCGCTCGGCCGCGCGAAGGCCGCCGACGCGATGGCCTTGCCCTGCGAGCCATACGCCCCGGCCCAGATCGCCCCGTCCATGCGATTGAAGGCGACCAGGCGTCCCCCCGCGTCGCACACCGCGACGCTGATTCTGATGTTCAGCTCCTTGGCTCGGGCGAGCGCGCCTTGCACGACCTGATTGGCTTCCGCGAGGGTCAGCGCCATGGGTGGTAGCCTCCTGTCACTCGGTGTATCTTCGGCGCCGCCATTTCTATCACGACAGGAGGAGGTCCCCATGGCTCAGGCGATGCCCCCGTGGATCCAGGTGCTGCAGCGGCGCGATCCGAAGTTCGTGGACGCCTACATGGCCCAGCGCGAGCACATCATGAGCGACGGCGCCATTCCCGCCAAGTACAAGCACCTGATGACGATGATCGTGGACGCGCTGCAGACGCACCCGGACGGCGTGGCGACCATCGCGAATCGTGCCCGCGCCGCCGGTGCATCCGAAGCCGAGATCCAGGAAGCCGTCGAGGTCACCTACCTCTTCGGCGGCACCCCGGCGCTGGTGACCGCCATGAACGCGTTCCGCCCGGAGCCCTGACCGACGGGCACCGCATGGCTCAGATCCAGCGCTTGGCCGGGATTGCGCTCAGATCTGGGCCATGCCGCCGTCGACGAACAGCTCGACGCCGGTGACGTAGCTGCTGTCGTCCGACGCCAGGAACAGCGCGGCCTTCGCGATCTCGTCCGCGTCGCCCATCCGACCCAGCGGAACCGACCCGACCATGTTCTTCTTGAACTCCTCGATCTGCTGCTCGCTCAGCCCCAGGCCGTTGATACCCGGCGTGTCGATCGGACCCGGGCTGATCGCGTTGACGCGGATCTTGCGGGCCTTGAGATCGACCGTCCAGCTCCGCGCGAACGACCGCACCGCCGCCTTGGTCGCGCTGTACACGCTGAAGCCCTCGAGGCCCTTGGAGCCGGCGATCGACGCGTTCAGGATGATCGACCCGCCGTCCCGGAGGAGCGGCAGCGCCTTCTGCACGGTGAAGAGCAGACCCTTGACGTTGCTGCTGAACGTCGTGTCGAAGTGCTCCTCGGTGATCGCGCCCAGCGGCGCGAGCGCGCCGCCGCCGGCATTGGCGAAGACGACGTCGAGGCGGCCTTTCTCTCGCCGCACCGTCTCGTACAGACGGTCCAGGTCCGCGAGCTTCGAGACGTCGCCCTGAACGCCGGTGGCCCGCTTGCCGATCTGCTGCACCGCGGCGTCGAGCTCGTTCGGGCGGCGGCCGGTGATGAAGACGTGCGCGCCTTCCTCCGCGAACCGGCGCGCGGTCGCGAGGCCGATGCCGCTGTTGCCACCCGTGATGACGGCGACTTTCCCTTCGAGTCGATTCATGAGCGTCACTCCTTCTTGGCGGCCTCGGCCGCCTTGGGTTTCTCGAGGGCGACTCTGACGCCGTCCTTCAGTCCGTCCGGCGGGCTCACGACGAGCCGCTCCTGCCCGCTGAGGCCGGAGACGATCTCGACCGACTGCCCGAGGTCACGGCCCAACTGGACACCGAGATACTTCACGGTGCCGTCGCCGTGCACGGCGACCACCTGGGAGCCGGCCGCACGGGTGACGATCGCCGTCGCCGGCACGACCCACACGTCGTCCGATGGTGGCACGCTGAACTTGACCTGCGCGTACATGCCGGGCATCAGCGCGCGGTCGTCGTTGCGCAGGCGCACCTCCGTCAGCAGCGTGCGCGACGTGGGGTCGAGGGCGCCCGCCGTGCTGGCGATGGTCCCGACGAACGTCCGCTGCGGGAACTCGGGCACCAGGACCTTCGCCTCCTGGCCCGGCGTGATCGCGCGCACGAACGTCTGCGGGACGTTGACGAAGATGCGCAGGGTGTCGATGCGCGCGATCCGGAAGAGCGGAGGGCTCGCGCTGGAGCCGCTGCCCGAGGTGATGAGGGCGCCGCGATCGGTCCCGCGCACGGTGATGATCCCCGCGAACGGCGCCTCCAGCCGCTGGAACGACTGCAGCGCGGTCAGGCGCTGGACGTTGGCCTCGCTCGCGGCCACGTTGGCCCGTGCGGCGCCGACGCTGGCCTCCAGCGCGCCCACGTTGGCCTGCATCGCCTCGACGTTGGCCTGGGCGGCGGCGGTGGTGGCGCGGGCGGCGGCGAATGCCGTGCGCTTTTCGTCCGCATCCTGGTGCGCGATGAGCTCCGCCTGCTCCAGCCGGCTGAAGCGGTCCGACGTCGCGGAGGCGAAGCCCTCGTTCGCCTTCGATTGCTCCAGGCTCGCGCGGGCCTGCTGCAGATTCGCCTGCGCCTGCGTGAAGCTGGCCTGGGCCTGCGCCAGCGCCGAGCGTGTCTGGGCGAGCGCGGCGCGGGCCTGGCTCAGCTCCTGGTCCAGCTCCGGCGTGTCGATCTGGGCCAGCACCTTGCCGGCCGTGACGCGATCGCCGATGTCCACGTAGCGCTCGCGGACGTAGCCGCTCGTGCGCGCATAGAGCGCCGCCTCTTCGATCGCCTGGATGTTGCTCGGCAGCAGGAGGTCGCTCGGCCCATCGGCGCGGCGTGGCGTCGCGACACTCACGGTCACGAGACCGGCGTCCGGCGCGGTGGCGGCCGCCACGCGCTCCGACTGATCGCGCAGGCGCGGCACGATGCCGATGACGAGCAGCGCGACGAGCAGCGTCACGCCGATGAGAGCACCCCAGCCCGTTTTCGACTCAGGCATGACTCGACTCCTCCTCGGTGAGAAAGTCCTCGCGCGGCGGTCGCCGGCGCAGGACGCTGTAGATGATCGGGACGAGGAACAGCGTGGCGAAGGTGGCCACCGACAGCCCGCCGATCACGGCCCGCCCCAGCGGCGCATTCTGCTCGCCGCCCTCGCCGAGCCCGAGCGACATCGGCAGCATGCCGATGATCATGGCCAGCGCCGTCATCAGCACCGGGCGCAGCCGCGTGGCGCCGGCCGCCAGCGCGGCGGCGCGGGCGTCGCGCGTGTCGCGATCCCGAGGGGCGGCCCGGGTCCCCCGGGCCGCCTCCGAGCCAGCCATGGGGGGCTTGGGGGGCCCTTCGCCGTCCCGAGGGGCGGCCCGGGTGTCCCGGGCCGTCTCCGAGTCACCAATGGGGGGCTTGGGGGGCCCTTCGAGGCCCCCCATGTAGTCATTGGCGAACGTGACCATGAGGATGCTGTTGGCGGTGGCGACGCCGACGCTCATGATGGCGCCCATCAACGCGGGCACGCTGAAGGTCGTGTGCGTCACGAACAGCATCCACACGATGCCGGCGAACCCGGCGGGCAGCGCGGTGATGATGATGAACGGGTCGAGCCAGGACTGGAAGTTCACGACCATGAGCAGGTAGACGAGCAGGACGGCGAAGATCAGCCCGAGGCCGAGCCGGAAGAAGGCGGAGTTCATGCTCTCCACCTGGCCGCGCACCGCGATCCTGTGGCCGGGCGGGAGCTTCCCGCGGTACTCGGCCACGATCTTCTGCACCTCGGCGGCCACGCTCCCGAGGTCGCGCCCCTGCACGTCGGCGTAGACGTCGAAGACGGGCTGCACGTTCGAATGGCTGATGACCGCGGGCACCTCGCGGCGCTCGAGCGTGGCCAGATTGCTGAGCAGCTGCGACTGGCCGGCCGCGCTCGGCGTGATGGCCGTGTTCATCAGCGTGTTGACGGAGTCGACGCGGCTCTGGGGCGTCTGCACCGCGACGATATAGTTGATGCCGCTGCGGGGATCGGACCAGTAGTTCGGGCTCACCACCGCGCTCGAGCTGAGCGAGACGAGCATGCTGTTGGCCACATCCCGCTGCGTGAGGCCGAGCTCGGCGGCGCGCGAGCGATCGACGTTGACCTGCAGCGACGGCGTGTTGACCACCTGGTGCAGGTGCACGTCGACGGCGCCCGGAATGCGTCCCATCCGGGCGGCGACCTCCAGCGCGATCTCGTGCGTCGCCTGCTGGTTGTAGCCGGTGACCTGCACGTCGATGGGCGCCGGCAGCCCGAAGTTCAGGATCTGGCTCACGATGTCCGGAGGCTGGAAGAAGAAGGTCACGCCCGGAAACTCCCGCGGCAGCGTTTCCCGCAGCGTCTTCGTCCAGCGGGCGGTCGGCTGGTGACGCTCCGGATTCAGCGAGACGAGGATCTCGCCGTCCGAGGAGCCGAGGGTCACGCTGTCGGTGAAGGCCAGGTTGATCGGTTGCGGCTGGCCGATGTTGTCGATCACCGACACGATCTCGTCCCCGGGGATGATGCGGCGGATGGCCGCCTCGACGGCGGCGAAGACCTGCTCGGTCTCCTCGATGCGGGTGCCGGCCGGCGCCCGCACGTGAAGCCGGAACTGCCCCGTGTCCACCGTGGGGAAGAAATCACGTCCCACGAACGGCAGCAGCACCAGCCCGCTCACGACGACCACGGCAAACGTCGCCAGCACCCTCCCCCGGCGCGACAGCGCGAGCTCGAGCGCGCGGACGTACGCGGCGCGGAGCCGCTCGAACCGCCGCTGGAACGCGTCGTGGACGCGGCCGAAGAATCCCGGGGCGGCGCCGGCTTCGTCGTGCGTCTCGCTCGCGAGCAGGTAGCGCACGAGCGTCGGGACGATCGTGCGCGAGAGCAGATACGACGCGAGCATCGCGAACACGACCGCCATGGCGAGCGGGGTGAACAGATATTTCGCGGGCCCCACGAGGAACACCACCGGCACGAAGACGATGCAGATCGACAGGGTCGAGACGAAGGCCGGCGTGGCGATCTGCTGCGCACCGTCCAGGATCGCCTGGACGAGGCGCGTGCCGAGGCCGAGGTTGCGGTGGATGTTCTCGATCTCCACCGTGGCGTCGTCGACCAGGATGCCGACCGCGAGCGCGAGGCCGCCGAGCGTCATCACGTTGAGGGTCTGGCCGATCGCGCTGAGGATGGCCAGCGAGGTGAGGATCGAGAGCGGGATCGACGTGATGACCACGAGCGTGCTGCGCCAGCTGCCGAGGAAGAGCAGGATCATGAGACCCGTCAGGAAGGCCGCGATGGCGCCTTCGGTCAGCACGCCGGCGATGGCGGCGCGCACGAAGAGCGACTGATCGAACAGCTCCTTGATCTCCATGCCGGGCGGCGCCGCCGCGCGGATCGTCGGGAGCAGCTCCCTCAGCTGCTTGACGATCGTGAGCGTCGAGGCGCCGCCCTTCTTGATCACCGTGAGCAGCGCCGAGCGCCGGCCGTCCTGGCGGACGATGTTCGTCTGCACCGCGAAGCCGTCGCGCACGTGGGCCACGTCGCGCACGTACACCACGGCGCCGTTGACGTATTTCACGGGCAGGTCGTTGAGGGCGGCCACCGCGTCCGGGCTGCTGTTGAGGCTCACGCGGTACTCGCGCGGCCCGAGCTTCACGCTGCCGGACGGCAGGGTCAGGTTCTGTAGATTCACGGCGTTGCTGACGTCGGCCGCCGAGATCCCCTTCGACAGCAGCGCCTGCGGATCGAGGTCCACCATGATCTGGCGCGGCTTGCCGCCGTACGGCAGCGGCAGCGTGATGCCCTGGATGGGGGCGATCTGCTGGCGGATGCGATAGATGCCGTAGTCGTAGAGCTCGGCCTCCGAGAGCGTCTTGCCGCTGAGCGCGAGCTGGATGATCGGCACGCTCGAGGCGTTGTACTGGATGATGAGCGGCGGGACGGCGCCCGGCGGCATCCGGCGAAGGATCGTCTGCGACACGGCGGTCACCTGCGCCAGCGCCGCCTCCACGTTCACGTTGGGCTGGAAGTAGATCTTGATGACGGCGACGCCGGGGTACGTCTGCGACTCGATCGTCCGCACGTCGCTGACCGCGGAGGAGATCGTGTACTCGGAGAAGGTCGTGATCCGCGACGCCATGTCCTCGCTGGTCAGACCATCGTAGTTCCAGATCACCGACACGACCGGAATCTCGATCTCCGGAAAGATATCCGTCGGCGTGGTCACGATCGCGAACACACCCAGCAGGAGGATGGTCAGCCCCATCACGACGAAGGTGTAGGGGCGGCGGAGCGCGAGACGAACGATCCACATTGAGCCTGGCGTTCTCCCTGCTCTGTGGATGCGCATGGGCCCCGGCGCGATTCGCCGGAGGACGCGCGAGCGTGGAGATGGTCACGGCGTGGGCATGGAACGTCGGCGGGATGACGGTCCGGATCAGGCGAAGTGCCCGATGCGCCGAGTTTCGGAACGACCGACGCGACGAGATCGTCGTGAAGAGCTCGTCCTTCAAGAACGGGACGGCGGCGGGCGCCCCGGGCCCAGCAGGATCATCACGGCGGCCAGCGCTTGCAGCGTCGCGCAGGCGGCGAGCGCGAGCGCGTCACCACCGACGCGGTCGCGGATGACGCCGACGAGCGAGGGCCCGAAAGCAAAGGTGAACTGATTGATGGCGACGGCGAGACCGACGAGCGCGCTGAAGCGCTCGCGCGGCCACTCCACCGCGAGAATGAGCCCGGGGAGCGTCGTCAGGTTGCCGACGCCCAGGCCGAAGAGGGCGCACCCGACGTACACGGCGGTCGCCGACGGCAGCCACGTGAGCACGGCCAGGCCGAGCATCTGGATGACGAGGGTCGCGCTCGCCACGGCGCGGCGATTCAACCGGTCCACGACGATCCCCGTCAGCAGACGCCCGATCAGCGCCGCCGCCGTCGTCGTGCCGACGGCCCGCGCGGCCCCGCCCGCGTCAACGGCCGGGGTCACGAGCGCGACGAGATGCGTGAGCACGCCGACCTGCGCCGCCAGACCGAGCGCGAAGGGCGCGGACACGCTCCAGAAGCGCCACGTGCGAAGTGCATCACCGCGCCACCGTCGCGCGGCCGCGACGCCGGGCGCGGCGACGGCGGACGGGGCGGCCTCACCGTCGGGCCCCAGCCCGAGCGCTTCCGGACCGCGCCGCATCACGGCGGCCGCGACGGCGATGACCGCCCCGAACGACACGAGGCCGGCGATGACGAGCGCCCGCGTGAAGCCGAGCACGGCGATGAGTGGAATGAGCAGGGGCGCGACCGTCACCCCGCCGAGCGTCGCGCCGTTGAACGCGACGCTGACGGCGAGCCCGCGTCGTCGCTCGAACCACGGGGCGAGGATGATGTTGATCGCGGCGCCGCTCATCGATCCCCAGCCCACGGCCATCACGAGAAAGACGGGATAGAGCTGCCACGGCCGCGTGACCAGGCCCAGCGCCATGATGCCGCCCGCCATCACGACGCTCGCGCCGACGACGACCAGGCGCGGCCCGAAGCGCTCGTACACGCTGCCGATCGCCGTCGTCAACAGCGCGCCGGCCACGTAGTACACGGTGACCGGTGCCGACACCGTGGAAGCCGACCATCCGTGCAGCCGCTGGAGCGTCGCGACATAGACGGTCAGACCGTAGAAGCCGAGACCGAACGTGAACAGCGCCATGACGAAGGTGGCGGCCACGACGTTCCAGCCGTAGAAGTATCGAGCGCTCATGCCCGGCCACGACGCTACCGGCCGCGCCGGGCACCGTCTCGCCGTTTTCGGACGTGATCGTCGCGCGGCGCTCAGCGCGAGAGCCGGCATGCTAGGCTCACGCTGTCGTGAGCCATGGCCTCCTCGATCGGCGCACGTGCGATCGCGCGAGAATCGCGCGAGACGCGCGGTTCGACGGACGGTTCTTCACCGGCGTGCTGACGACGCGGATCTACTGCCGGCCGACCTGCCCGGTGAAGCCGGCCCGGTCACGCAACGTCGTCTTCTTCCCCACCGCGGCCGCCGCCGAGCGCGCGGGCTTCCGCCCCTGTCTGCGCTGCCGACCCGAGACTGCGCCCGGGACACCGGCGTGGCACGGGGCGGCGGCGAGCGTCTCGCGCGCGCTACGACTCATCGAGCGTGGATTCCTCGACGACGCCGGCACGGTCGACGGCCTCGCGGACACGCTCGGCATGACGGCGCGCCACCTGCGCCGGCTGTTCCTGCGCCACGCGGGCGCCTCGCCGACCGCCGTCGCGACGACACGGCGCGTACAGCGCGCGAAGGCCCTGATCGACGAGACGGCCATGCCGATGTCGGCCATCGCGTTCGCGGCGGGGTTCACCAGCATCCGGCGATTCAACGCCGCGTTTCGTGCGGTGTACCGGAGGCCGCCCAGCGCGGTACGACGGGCCAGACGACGGCCCGGCGGGCGAGGGCCGAGCCGTCAGTCCGCCGCGGAAACGACGGCAGCACGCCAGATCCGGCGCGCGCCCCTGTCGATCTTGAGCGCGACGATCGCGGCGCCCGCGAGGAAGAGGCACGCCAGCGCGAAGGCGGCGCCGTAGCCGCCGGTCGTCTCGAACAGGGCGCCGGCGAGCCAGGAGCCGAGGGCGGAGCCCGTCTGGTGCACGAGGAAGATCAGGCCGAAGACGGAGCTGACGGAAAAGCGTCCGTAGATGTCGGCCGTCAGCGCCGAGGTCATCGAGCCGGTGCCCGCCATCGTGATGCCGCCGAGGACGGCCACCACGAGGATCGCCATCGGGTTGTCGCGGATGAGGAAGAAGCCGGCGAAGATGAGGATCCGGCCGGCGTAGATGGCGGCGAGCACGGGCCGGCGCCCGAACCGGTCGGAGAGCGCGCCGAGCATCACCGTGAACCCGATGCTCGAGCCGCCCAGCACGCCGAGCGCCCACGACGCGAACATGGGCGAGTAACCGTGATCGGTGAGCATCGGCATGCCGTGCGCCGAGAGCAGGCTCATCGAGAAGCCGCAGGTGAAGAACGAGCCCGCGAGCTGCCAGAACGCCAGCGTCTGCAGCGCCTCGCCGGCGGTGACGCGCTCGACGGGCGGCGCGCTGGCGCCGGCCTTCACGGCGGCGCCATCGGCGGTCAGCCCCATCGACTCCGGCGAGTCACGAACGACCAGCAGACAGAGCGGCAGCACGAGGAGCAGGACGCCGGCCGCGATGACCACGTACGTGAGGCGCCAGCCCGTGGTGAGGATCAGCCACGTCACCGCCGGCACGAGCAGGCTCATCCCCGTCATCGACGCGCTGCCGAGCACGGACAGTGCGGTGCCGCGGCGCTTGCTGAACCAGCGCGCGACGACGCCGGAGGCGATGACGGGCCCGGTGCCGGCGAGCCCGAGCGGCACCAGCACGCCGTAGACGGCGGCGAACTCCCAGAAGTCGCGGACCATCGCCGTCATCACCAGCGAGATCGCCAGCAGCACGGTGCCGACGGAGGCAACCACGCGCACGCTGAAGCGGTCGAGCAGCATGCCGGCGATCGGCATGAAGACGCCGTAGAGGAACAGGCTCACCGCGATCACCAGCGAGAAGCTCGCGCGATCGAGGTGGAGATCGGCCACCATCGGCTTGAGGAACGGCCCGACCGCGTGACGGATGCCCGTGGAGATGAACGTCGTGACGGAGAACGCGGCGACGACCCACCAGCCGTAGAAGATCGATCGATTGCTCATGGGCTCACGTGGGCACTATATATCCCCAGTCGAGGCCGGGCGAGGTGGACCGCTCCTATATGATGACCGTGAAATGGCGCGACAGCGTATCGTGATCGTCGGTGCGTCGCTGGCCGGGGCCACCGCGGCAGCCACGCTGCGCGACGAGGGCTTCGACGGTGACATCCGGTTGATCGGCGCCGAGGCCCAGCTGCCCTACAACCGCCCGCCGTTGTCGAAGGGCTATCTCCGCCAGCAGGAACGCTTCGAGGATCAGCTCGTCAAACCCGCCGGCTACTACGCCGAGCAGCGCATCCAGCTCACGCTCGGGGTGCGGGCGACGGCGGTCTTCGCCAAGCAAAAGCTCGTGGACCTGGAGGGCGGCGAGCGGGTGGCCTACGACCGGCTGCTGGTGACCACCGGCGGGCGCAATCGAACGCTGTCCGTGCCCGGCGCGACGCTGGAGGGCGTCTTCCAGCTCCGCACCGTCGCGGATTGTGACCGCATTCGTGCGGCCACCCGGCGGGCCCGCCGCGCGGTGGTGATGGGGCTCGGCTTCATCGGCTCCGAGGTGTCGGCCTCGCTGCGCCAGCTCGGGATCGAGGTGACCGCCGTCGAGGGCGCCCGCGTGCCGCTGGCCCGTGTCGTCGGCGAAGAGGTGGGCCAGGTGCTCACGGCCATCCATCGCGAGAAGGGTGTGGAGCTGGTGCTGGAAGATTCCGTGTCGGCCTTCGAAGGCTCCGGCCGTGTCGAACGCGTGCGAACCAAGAAGGGGCGCGTCCTCGAGTGCGACATGGTGGTGGCCGGCATCGGGATCGTTCCCAACATCGAGCTGCTGGCGGCGGCGGGCGCCCGGGTCGACAACGGCGTGCTCGTCGACGAGCGTTGCCGGACGTCCCTGCCCGACGTGTTCGCCGCGGGCGACGTGACGAATCACCTGCATCCGATCTTCGGCCGCCTGCGCGTCGAGCACTGGAACAACGGATACCAGCAGGGACGTGCCGCGGCCCGGTCACTGCTGGGCGACGAGCGGCCCTACGACTACGTCCATTCCTTCTGGTCGGATCAGTACGAGCACTCCCTGCAGTACGTCGGGTTCGCGACGAGCTGGGACCGCCTCGTGTTTCGTGGTCGGCCCGAGAGTCGCAGCTTCCTCGGCTTCTACCTCGAGGATGGGATCGTGCGTGCGGTGGTCGGTCTCAACCGGGGCGGCGATCCGGAGGATCCGAAGGTGGATGGTGAGCTGAAGGCCGCCGTGAGCCTGATCCGTGACCGCGTTCCTGTCGATCCCGCGACCCTGAGCGCTGACTAGAAGATGGGGGGCCCCGAGATGGCCCCCCATACCCCCCAAACACTCGGGGCGCCCCGGCGAAGCCGTGGCACCCCTCGATACTCCGACAGGCTCCTGACTAGCTCGAGAAGAACTCCAGCATCAGGCGGTTCACCTCGGGCGCGTTCTCGTAGGCGGACCAGTGCCCGGCCCTGGGGATCCGGTGCACGTCGAGCGTGCCGACGGCCTCGCGGATCTCGCCGATCAGCAGATGGGCGGGCCGAAACGCGGAATCGTCGCCCTCGCCCCAGAGGAGCCGGATTCGACAGCGGAGCTGAGCGAGGTCGCCGAGGAGCGTCCCGCCGGCGCTGACCTTGCGGCTGTCGAAGCGGGTGCGACGAACGCCGCGGGCCTGGATGTCCACGGCCTCCTCGGTCACGCTCGTCGGGTCCCTGAGCATGTTGACGAGCAGGTTGTGGCGGCAGATCTCGCGGAAGCGCGTCTCGTCGTCACCCGCCTCCTTGTAGCTCCGGATCGGACGCTCGCCGAAGCGGCGCAACGGAAAGCCGCCGGGTGAGACCAGGCACAGGTGCGTGACCCGCGGGCCGAGCCGCCTCGCGAGGTTCGCGGCGATGGCCCCGCCGAAGGAGAATCCCGCGAGCCGCAGCGGGGCGCCGCCCGCGAACATCTCGACGAACAGCGCGTGCACGAGGTCGAGGTAGGCCGGCCCGGTCGTCTCGCGCGGGACGGGCGCCGAGTCGCCGTAGGAGGGGTGATCGAGCGCGTGCACCGTGAAGCGCGCCGCCAGCGGCTCGATGTTGCGGATCCAGTGCTGCCACGACCCCATGCCCCCGTGAAAGAGGACGACGTCGGGGCCGCTGCCGCGACGGCGTACCGCCATCCGGGGGACGTCGGCCCGGCTGCGGTCGGAGGTCACCTCGTCAAGAAGCGCGGGGGCGCCGGATGAGCTCTTCCCGCAGCCGCGCGGCGACGATCGCCTCGTCGCCCGGCTGCAGGTTGATCGGGTCGACGGCGATCTCGTCGAAGTAGCCGCCCTGGTGCGCGCCCTGCTGGACGTAGATGTGCGGCTCGCCCTGGGCCAGCGCCACCTGCACGGCGTGGCCCGAGGGACCGACCCAGTCCGGCGTGAAGTACACGACGGCGTGGGGCAGCACGCGATTGACGGCGTCCTGCTCGACGACGACGCGCAGGCCGGGAATGTCGGCCAGCGCCTCGGCGATGCTCGCGCAGACGTCGTGGTAGCGCTTCATCTCGGCCTTCTCGTCCTCCGCCATGAAGCACTCGAGCGCCGTCACCAGCCCCGCGATCTCCTCCTTCGACGTCTTCGCCGCGCGCCCCAGCGCCTGGTTGGGGCTCGCGTTGAGGGCGGCTGCGCGCACGAGATCCCGCCGGCCGGCGAGGATACCGGTCGACTGCGGTCCCCGGATGCCCTTGCCGCCGCTGAAGCTCACGAGGTCCGCGCCGAGACGCAGAAATTTCGTCAGGTTCTCGCGCGGCGGCAGCATCGAGGCGGCGTCGACGATGACGGGCACGGCGCGCGCGTGGGCGATGGCCAGCACCTGCTCGAGCGAGAGGATGCCCGGCGGGCTCGTGAAGGGCGAGACGAGATAGGCGACGGCCGCCGTCCGCTCGGTGATCGCCTCCTCCAGCTCGAACGGCTGCGTCCGGCGGGCCAGCCCGATCTCGACGAGCACGCCGCCGGCGACCCGATAGGCCTGGTCGTAGGCGAAGCGGTGGGCGCGCTGGATGATGATCTCGTTGCGCAGGCCGCGGGTGTCGGGCAGCCGCGTGATCTTCGCCGGGTCGCTGCCGGCGATGCAGGCCGCGGCCTGCAAGATGAGGCCCGAGCTGGCCCCCGCCGTGACGAACGCCGCCTCGGCGCCCAGCATCCGGGCGATGGCCGCGCCGGCGGCCTCGTTGAGCTCGTCCATGTTGACGAGCGTCGTCGACGCCTCGCGCATCGCCTCCAGCGCCTCCGTTCGTAAGATGGAGCCGCCGTAGCGGGTGGTCGTGCCGGAGGCGTGGATGATGGGTCGCACGCCGAGGCGTCGGTAAATCTCGGGAACGGGCTTCGACGGGATCACGCCAGGCCCTCCTCTCGCATGGCTCGGATCGCGGTCTCGAACGCGGCGAACGTCTCCTCCAGGATCGCGTCCGTGTGGCAGGTGCTGACCAGGGCGCGCGCCCCGTTGAAGTCCACGCCGTTCAGGATGAGCGCCTGCCGCAGCGCGCGGCTCCGCTCGGCATCCTTGGCGTCGAGGCGGCGCCAGTCCACGTCGGCGACCGACTGATCGGCTCCGTCGCGCGGCGGGGCGCCGGCGCCGAAGAAGATCTTCCAGTCGCTGTGCTCGCCGTAGATCTTCCAGCCGACGTTCTCGCGGGCCAGGATCTCGTTCAGCCCGTGGCGCAGCTTCGCCGCCTGCGCGTTGGCGACGCGGATGGCCTGGCCGTCGGCGACCGCCGCGAGCATGGCCACGCCGGCCGCCGCCGTGAGGGGGTTGGCGTTGAAGGTGCCGTGATGGGCGATCTTCTTCGCGTTGGGCTTGGTGGCCAGGTACGCGAGCACGTCCTCGCGCCCGGCCACCGCGCCTCCCGGCAGTCCGCCGGCGAGGATCTTGGCGAGCGTGGTGAGGTCCGGCGTCACGCCCAGCAGCTCCTGCGCGCCGCCCGGCGCCACCCGGAAGCCGGTCACGACCTCGTCGAAGATCAGCAGCGCGCCCGTCCGGCGCGTCTCGTCGCGCAGGGCGTGGACGAACGCGGCGGGCGTCGGCACGGAGCCGAAATGGCCGCCGGTGGGCTCGAGGATCACGGCGGCCACGTCGCCGCGCGCGAGGCGCTCGCGCACGGCCGCGACGTCGTTGGGCGGCAGCACCGAGACGAGATCGACGACCTCGGGCAGCTGGCCCGCCTCGGGCTCGGCCTCGTAGGGCGGGCGCACGCCGATCTCCAGCCCCTCGTGCCAGCCGTGGAAGTGGCCCGCGAACTTGACGACGTGCCGCTTGCCCGTGAAGGCGCGGGCGAGGCGAACGGCCATGTGGGTGGCTTCGGTGCCGGAGGCGGTGAAGCGCACACGCTGAGCGCTCGGGACCAGGCGGCAGACCCACTCGCCCCACTCGACTTCCCCGGCGTGGCAGGCGCCGTAGTGGGTGCCCTTCGACGCCTGCTCACGCACGGCGTCGCGGACCGCGGGCGGATTGTGGCCGAAGAGCAACGCGCCGTGTCCCATCCAGTAATCGATGTAGCGGTGACCGTCGACGTCCCACTTGAGCGCGCCCTCGGCGCGGTCCACGTAGAGCGGGAAGGGCTGCATGCGGCGGTTGTCGTGCGTCACCGCGTCGGGGAACAGGCGCTGCGCGCGCTCGAACAGGGCGCGCGAGGCCGGCAGCGCGTCGGTGTACGCGTCCGCGAGCTTGGGCGAGGTGGCGACTCGGGCCATGAGGGCTCTCCTTCCCTGGGGAGCCATAGTATAGTCCGCTCGACCGCAGCCCCGAGGAGGAACCCCATGCGCAGACTCGCCCTCGCCCTGGTGGCTCTCGTCGTCGCGTTCGGTGCCGCCGCCGATGCCCGGGCGGCCGACTCCCTGCTCGACAAGGTGAAACAGAAGGGAGAGATGATCGTCGGCACGAAGTACGACTTCCCGCCGATGGGCTCCATCAACAAGGACACCGGTCAGCCCGAGGGCTTCGAGGTGGACCTCGCCAACGAGATCGCCAAGGAGCTGGGCGTGAAGGCGAAGTTCGTGCAGGCGCTGTCCAAGACCCGCATCCCGCTGATCGTGAACGGCAACGTCGACCTGATCGTCGCCACCATGACGCACAAGCGGGAGCGCGAGCAAGCGATCGACTTCACGATGCACTACATGATCACCGGCCAGCGCGCGGTCACGCGCAAGGACACCGGCATCACTCACGTGTCGCAGCTCGCCGGCAAGCAGGTGGCGGCCGTGCAGGGCGGCAACGCGGGCCCGAATCTGTTGAAGGTCCAGCCGAAGGCCGTCCTGGTCCAGTTCCAGGAGCAGACGGAGGCGCTGCTGGCGCTCAAGCAGAAGAAGGTCGACGCCGTGGTGAGCGACGACGTGCTCAACCAGTGGTGGGTGAAGCACAACCCGGAGCTCGTCCTCGTCGGCAAGCTCTACACGATCGAGCCCTACGGCATGGGCGTGCGGCAGAACGACTCCCGATGGCGCAACGCGATCAACCAGGCCTTGATGGAGATCTGGGACTCGGGCCGTTACCACGAGATCCACTTCAAGTGGTTCGGGCAGAAACCGGAGTTCGAGATCCCCTGGTATCCCAAGTAAGGACGTCCGGACGGCGCGGTGGCTGACGCGGTCCTGAGCCGGACGGCGGCGGCGCGCGCCGCCCGCCGGTGGCAGTGGTTCGAGACGCCGCGGGAGCGCCGCGCGTTCCTGCTCGTCTGGGGCGGCCTCGCCGCCCTCGTCGTCTGGTATTTCTTCTTCGGTCCCCGCGCGCAGTACGACTACAACTGGCGCTGGTCGATCGTCTGGCAGTACCGCCGCTTCCTGTTGTGGGGCGTGGGGACCACGCTGTACATCTTCGCGTGGTCCCTGGTGTTCAGTCTCGTGCTCGGAATCTTCTGCGGCATCGGACGGACGACGAACGTGCGCTGGGTGCGGGCGCTCTCGGTCGGCTACGTCGAGATCTTCCGGAACATTCCGCTGCTGGTGCAGATGTGGTGGGCGTACTTCGGCCTCCAGCAGGTCGTCAACGCCGTGATCAACGATCCGCTCGGGCTGCGCATCCTGATCCCGAGCACGTTCGCCTGCATCCTGGCGCTCTCGCTCTACACCGGGGCGTACATGGGCGAGGTGGTGCGCTCGGGCATCCGCTCGATCCCGAGGGGCCAGTGGGAGGCGGCCACCTCGACCGGCCTCTCGCGCGCGCAGACCTGGCGCCACGTCGTGCTGCCGCAGGCGCTGGTGATCGTCATCCCGCCGATGGCGAGCGAGGTCCTGAACATCATCAAGAACTCGGCCATCGCCATGACGATCGCGATCACCGACCTGATGTTCTACTCGCAGAAGATCGAGGAGGAAACCTTCGCGGGCTTCGAGGCCTACACGGCGGGCACGCTGCTCTTCCTGCTGCTGACCCTGCTGGCCGTCGGCGCGATCTACCTCGTGCAGTGGCTGCTCGGGCTGAAGGTCCGGTCGGCCGGCTGAGGGCGCCGCGGTGGAATCGTTCTGGAAGTGGCACGTCATCCCCGAGAACCTCGGGTTCTTCGCGGGCGGCTTCCGCCTGACGCTGACGATCTTCGTCCTGGCCTGGGTCGGCTGCTGGGTCTTCGCCGTGATCTTCGGCGCGATGCGCCACTCCTCGCGGCCGTGGCTCCGCTATCCGGCGGCCGCCGTCGTGGAGATCATCCGGGGCACGCCGGGCCTGATGTTCGTCGTCTGGGTCTATTTCCTCAGCCAGCCGTTGATCGGCTATGCGCTGAGTCCGTTCTGGGCGGCCGTGTGGGCGCTGATGATCCATCAAGGCGCGTACGCGGCCGAGGTCGTGCGGGCGGGACTGAACTCCGTGCCGCGCGGGCAGGTGGCGGCCGGCTACTCGACCGGGCTCGGCTACGTCGAGGTCATGGGCTGGATCGTGCTACCCCAGGCGCTGCGCAACATGGCCCCGGCCGTCGTCAACCGCTCGGTCGCCCTCTTCAAGAACACCTCGCTGGCGTTCGTCATCGGCGTGATCGAGTTCTTCCGCGCGGGGACCATCGTCAACGGACGCGAGAACGCCTCGTTCTCGGTCTTCACGTTCATCGCCGCCGTCTACTTCGTCTGCTGCTTCTCGCTCTCGCGGTTGGGCAATCGCCTGGGACAGCGCCCCGGCGTCATCGAGGACACGACCGCGGTGTAGTCGACCCGGCCGATCACTGGCATTCAACCGCGCGCCCTAACCTGCTGTCAGCCTCGTCGCCGATGCGTCTTCGCGTTTGCGGGAAACGCCGCGATGACGGAGCGAAGCAGTCGGTTCACGGACTCCGGCGACTCGAAAACTGACGCGACATCCGGATCGAGGACCACTGCCGTCGTCCCCTTCAACATCCCGGCGAACCTGTTCGGGCGCGCTTTTCGGTAGTCGAACCGATACTCGCGCCGCATGTCCTCTCTCGACGGCCGACGTTTACGGTGTGATCCCTTCCTCATAGTCTTTCCGCTCATTCCTTGTCGCCTTCCGGGCGCTAATGATTCGTATGACGTCCTCTCGCTCAATGAAGCAGATCAGCAGCAGGCGGTTCCGCGTCGAGTGCCCGATGATAATCTCGCGTCGCTCGCCGACGGCGAAATCTTCGTCGTCGAAGATCCGCGCCAGCGGGTCGCCAAATACACCGACCGCCTCCTCGCACGATATGCCATGCCGCTTGAGATTCGACCCGCTTTCTTCGGGTCCCACTCGAATCGCTCCGTCATTTCCGCACCGGAAGCGTAGCACAGCCGCTTCTGGATTCGATGGCGTCACGACCGCCAACTCCGAGGCTATCAACGCCCACGATGAGCAGCGCGCGAAGCGCGGCTGCTCAATTGTGAAGTTAGCCGTCTCACGGCAGTCAGCAGCAGTGTCGCTACGCGCGCGAGAGGCCTGAGGTACCAGTACCGCTTGGTGAAATGCCCTCGCGTTAGCCGACGGCGCCAGTCGTCCGCGGCGGCCTCGTCACTCCTCCCACGCGATCCAACAGTGGTATGTAGATGGTGGCCGACCTCATGATACAGAGTCTCGGATACCACCACATCTCGGGCAAACTGCAACGCGAGCACCGGCTTGGGCCAACCAGCGAGCATGTTGTCTGTCACGAGTTCGATCCAAGCTAGCTCTCCGCGGGCACCAGCGTGGTAGAAACCGCGGCAGTCGCTGCGATAGTATTTCCGACCGCCGACTCGATGAGTCTTGCCGCGCCCGATGGATGCCGAGGTTGTCAGCACAACCGACCCGAGACCGCCGAGGAGGTCCTCGGGTACCGATTCCAGCAGGCGCTCAACCGTTGAGGACATCCACTTCGGCGCTCCGTTGCCCTCAGATCTCTCGTGGACTTGGATCATTGCCCTTGGTACGGCTAACGGCTCGGCGCTGAGCGGCCGGTAGAAGACGATTCGACGCCCGCACACGGCTTCATGCCGGGCCGCTCAAGCGGCTTGTTCCGCGGCGTGAAATTAGTTGCGAGGTACAAGACGCCACGGCTTTCCCGGCCGCGACCACAGTTCGAGCCGGTTGATCTTTTCGATCGTCCCAGTGTGCATGCCCAGGTGCCCCGACCGGCCGGCGATAAAAACGCCTTCCACGAGGACGTAGTTGCCACGGAGAGCGCGCTGCTCGGCACTGGGTCCCGATGGAAAATCGAGCCACACGGACTGTTTGATGATTGCGTTCTCGTAGTCCTCCTTGTGCAAGTAGAGCGCATCGCCTTCGAATTCTAGCCAGAGGAAGCCGATTGTTCTGATGAGAACACCATCGAACTGTTCAGGCGCCGCAATCAGGCGCAAGAGTGGCACATTCTTCGCGTCGTGGCGTACCTCGGCAGCGCCAGGCGATACCAAGAGCAGCATGATCAGCGCAGCTAAGGGCAGCCGTTGCCTAGTGATTGCCGAGACCTTTCCTTAGTGGTAGTCCGCCGAACGCCGCGGTGAGCGGCGCGCGAAGCGCCGCCGCTCAACTGCGAAGTTATGCGGACTGCAGCTGCGCCGACCCGCGGATGCGCCCTGACACGGGTTTACTTGACGCGTTTCCAGACCAGGTCGGCGCGTCCACCACCCGACGCGGCAGCAGTGCCGTATCTCAACTCGTCGCCGGAGATGGTGAAGGGCCGCTTCTGCGCGGTGCCGTCCCAATTGGGATAGGTGCTGGCCTCGATGTGGAACGTGAATGCCTTGTCCTTTTCGTCCACGGTGTACTTGCCGAAATGGCCGAGGCTGCCGGCGACAATGGCCTGATTCTCTTCCGGGCTCCCCTTGGTGCGATTGTTCGAGGCGAATTTCGGCAGGCTGCCGCTCGCAAACTGGATGGAATAGCGGCCATTGGAAGTGAAAATCAGCGAGCCCCGCGCATTGGGGCCGAAGGTCGGGGTCTTCTTGCCGGATGCGTCGGTGGTGTCGGCCGAGACCAGCGTGTATGTTCCCACAAGGCTCTTCGCGTCCTGCGCAGCGGCGTCGCCAGCAGGCGCCGCGAGCCCGGCAAGCATGAGTGAAGCGGAAATTGCGGCAAGCGTAGCTCTACGGTTCATGATTTCCTCCTGTAGAGAATAATGGGGTCACGAAACCCCTGTCTTGGGTTCCCCGGACCATGCTACGACAAATGCCATCTGACGCGCGGTGCCGCATAACGTGCCGTATCAGCCGCGGCCGAAGGCCGGCGGCTGCATGCGGAAGTTAGACGCATCGGTTGCCACAGGCCGTCATCGTATGACTCCATCTCGAGACTGAGCCGCGCGTGTAGAGTGTCGAGCTCGTTCTGAATCTTCTTGTCCGTTGAGTGGTTCGCCTCCGCCGCCACAAACCCCAGCAACTCCTCGAGGTCGGCGAGCGTGTACCGGACGATATGCCTTCCATCGACGAGTCGGGCCTTGCGGAGCGCGCTTGTCAGCTCAGGACCAGCAAACGTGTGGTCGAGCACCAACTCCCGCTCGCGCGGCTTGAAGCCAACCGCAACCTTCTGACCCCGCTTGATCTTCTTGCGCATCACCGCAGCTTTCTAACGCTAGTATCAGCCGCGGCCGAAGGCCGTCGGCTGCATGCTGCAGTTAGACTGAGGCAGGTACGGTCCGCCGTCTAACGTTGCGGATCAGCCGCGGCGCGCTCGGCGCGCCGTCGGCTGGATGCGCTTGTTAGGCTGGGCCGAACCGCGAGCCTCCAACCAGCGCTTCAGAGAAGCTTGGCTCTCGCCAGAACGCCTCCCCGCCAGAAGTCCTTCGACGCTAATGTCCTCATCGATCGCCGGCCAATGAATACCGAGGCCGCGCCCGATGAGGCGCCAGCGCGCGCGTTGGCGTTGGCTGCTATGGGAGAGCCGCGGGTACCAAGCGAGGGGAACCTTCAGCGTCCGTCCGTCCTCCAGGACGACACTAAGCTCGTCTTCAGTTACTTTGACGTCGACTGCTCGTACGCTGTGGCGCTCACTCGCTAAAGAAGCCATTCCAACTCCTCAACAATTCCTCCCGATAGCGCTCCACCAGTTGCTGGATCTGCCGAACCTCCGCAGGCCTGAAGCCTCGGCTCGCCTCAAGACGGACCGGGCTCAACCAGAACTTCGCCGTCCTGTCATCGCGCTCGACATGAACGTGCGGCGGCTCGCCCCTGTCGCCGGAATAGAAGAATAGGCGATAGGGTCCCGACCGCAGGACTGTCGGCACGGGTTCACCCTAACAGAATGTAGTGGCCGCGACGAAACCTTCACAACTCGGCCTAACGCCTCGCATCACCTGCCGGCGGAGGCGGGCAAAGCCCGCTGTAGCCGGTCAGGTGCATGCGGATGTTATGCGGCATTCTCGTTGCCGCAGCCACTGGTTGTCCACTTTCGACCCACAGCGGTCATGCATAGATGTCTAAGTCGCTTTGTCTCAGGCTGGGCGCCCATGAATCTCCGATTCCGCGTAGCGGCCCTGGGTTCAGCCTTTGCCCAGGAGCAGATCCACAACCCAGCAGCCGCGAGCGTGCTCCAGACCGAACCGGCAATGTTCGATGAGGTCGGCGTTTGTACAGCCCGAGGCTTCGAGGGCGTCGGCCAGGAGAGGCATGCGGTCGAAAGCGCGCTCCGCATAGATGCCATCGGCGAGGGCCCTCACCTCGCGGGTCAGCCAGGCGTCGCACACCGGTCGCGGGCGGAACGGGTTTCCGAAGAGGCAGTGGATGAGGGCAGTCTGCTCGCTGTGCTCGGCGATCGTGGCGGGGGCGTCGAGGACACTCCTCTGGCCCTGTAGATCCGCTGCAGCCCGTGCCGCGTGCCTCGCCGTGACGAGAGCGGGGGCGAGAGGATCGCCCTTGTCGAACTCGTCTTCCCACCATGGATCGTCGAGGGCGTCGGCGACTCGCTGCAGGAAGGACTTCGGAGGGTTCGGGAAGCCGGAGGCCGTTAGCGCGGCGCCGGGCCCGTTGTCCTTGCCGTGCAGTTTGCCGAAGATCGCGCACGCCTTCTCATGTGCCTGGAGCATCTCGTCCCGATCAACGAGGCCGTCTGCGAACGACTCGGCCTTCCGCACCGCGTCGCGAAACTCCTGGTGCTCGAGGCTCGACCAGACCCGCTGACAGCAGGCCACCGCGAAGAGTCGCACCTTGCGATCGCTTGCCTTGCGCCGGAGGAACTCGAGCATCGGCTGCGGATTGGTACAGGCCAGCCATTCGGCTTCGGTCATGGGCGTTCCCAATCTGGCAGTTAGCCATTCCTTGTTCATCAGTCCTTGACCGCATAACGCCAGCTTCAGCGGCGGCACCGAGCAACGCGAGGGGCTGTCCGCTGGAAGCTGAAGTTCGACGCCCACCTGATCTTCGCTGATTTCATTGGCGCGGCCTACCGTATGACCTCATCCGCCCTCGACAGCAGCTGCTGCGGGATCGTGAGCCCGATGGACCTCGCGGCCTTGAGGTTAATCACAAGATCGAACTTTGTCGGCTGCTCGACCGGCAGGTCAGCGGGCTTGGCGCCCTTCAGGATCTTGTCGACGAAAGCCGCCGCGCGTCGGTAGGCCGCGATGAGATCCGTGCTATAGGAGATCAGCCCGCCGGCCTCGACATAAAATCGGAGTCCATACATCGCAGGGAGGCGGCTCCTGGCAGCCAGGTCCGCGATTCGCTGGGCGTGCGGGTCCTGGACCACGCCCGTGAACACGAGCAGGGCCCCGGCGCGCGCGGCGGTCGCCGCCTTGAGAGCTCCCTCGATCTGGCTGGCATCTCGAATCTCCAGCGAGATCAGCTTCCACCTCCGTTCCGTGGCTGCGGATTCGGCTGCCTGCCCAAGACAGGCGGTCGGCCCGCGGATCCCAGAGGACCGCGACCGGCGCCGCGCCGGGGACGAGCTCCTTGAGTAGCTCGAGTCGCTTCCCGACCAGTTCTTGCGTCTGAGTGCTCAGTCCCGTGAAGTTCCCGCCCGGGCGACCGAGGCTCTGGACGTACCCTTGGGACACCGGATCGCCGGCGCCGGTCATGACGACGGGGATCGTCGAGGTTGCCTGCTTGAGCACGGCAAGCGTTGGCCCCGGGGCGACGATCACGTCAACCTGGAGACGGACCAGCTCGCCTACCAGGTTGGGCAAGCGCTCCGGCCTCCCCCCCGCCCCACGCGGCTCGGTTACGAAATGCTCTCCGTACACGTAACCGAGTTCGCGCAGTCCTTGTACCAGTGCGTTGACGGATGGCTGCCGGGGCTGGGGCCCGACCAGGTCGGAGGTCATGGCGATATGACTCAGGACCCCGATCCGGTAGACCTTGCGCTCGGGCTGGGCGGGAGCGAGGCGGGGCACCGCTAGGATCCCGAGGGCAAGTTTGCCGATGAAGCTACGTCGGTCCATCAGTCGATCACATCCTCCGCTCAGGAGCGATCCCGGCATCGGGCGGCCGCGACATGCTGGATCCTTCGCCGGTGCGGCGAACGCCCGCGGTGAGCAGCCGCGGCGAGCGAATGCGAGCCAGCGGGCTGCTCCAGCGCGATGTTAGAGAGCCACGTCATGACGTCGCCTGCTCTTCAGCGTAGAAGCGTAGCGGTCCGGCGAGATGATCCAGCAACTCGGTGGGGATCGTGTCTCTACTCAACAGGCCCGTCGTGATCGCGAAAGCGACGGCCATTTCCAGATGGGCAGTGTTATAGCGGACCCACAGATCTCGCGCCGGACCCTGGTGGAATTTGTGGATGATCTCGCTCAACTCGCCGCTGTCGAGCTCTGCGCGCTCCCATCGCTTAAACGCCTCGGCAACGGGGACGAGTGCCCGCCGCAGCTCCTCTTCGTGCGCGACCGCCGCGTGCTCACGGAGGAGGCGTTTGACTCGCTTTGGCGTCTCAGCCATACGTCGTCTCTCTAGACACTATGACTGCCGATCGGAGAGGCTGACCTCCGCCTCATCACGCGGGTTAGCCCCCGTGGAGGCCAGAGCCGCAGAATGCGCGCGCGCATTCATCACGAGATCGGAGGTCAGCCATGCGACACGGTAGCACACTGTATGTCGGTCTCGACGTTCCCAAGGACTCCATTGCCGTTGCCTACGCGACCACCGATGGCCCCTCCGATCCCGTGCACGTGGGCGCGATCGGCACGCGGCAATGCGACATCGACGCCCTCGTCCGCAAGATGCAGAGCAAGAGCGCGCCGCTCGTGTTCATCTACGAGGCCGGGCCCTGCGGCTACTGGCTCTATCGCCATCTCACGCGAAAGGGCCTGACGTGCTTCGTCGTCGTCCCCTCCCTGATCCCGCGGAAACCGGGCGATCGCGTGAAGACGGACAAGCGCGACGCCGTGACCCTGGCCCGCCTGGCGCGCTCCGGCGATCTCACGCCCGTCTACGTGCCCGACGTTCCGGACGAAGCCATCCGCGATCTCGCCCGCGCGCGCGAGGACGCGCTCCGCGATCTCAACACTGGCCGCTTCCGGCTGAAGGCGCTGCTCCTGCGCCACGACATCCGCTACGTCGGCCGCGCGAACTGGGGGCCCGAACATGTCCGCTGGCTCGCTCGCCTCGTGCTGCCCACCCCGGCCCAACAGCTCGTCTTCCAGGAGTACGTTCGGCCCGTCACCGAACGCACCCAGCTTCTGCATCGCCTGGCGGCCGAGCTGCTCGAGCAGGCAAAGCCATGGCGCCTCTATCCGGTGGTCGACGCCCTGCAAGCACTCCGCGGCGTGCAGTTCACGGTGGCGATCACCACCATCGCGGAGCTCGGCGATCTCACCCGCTTCGACAATCCTCGTCAGCTCATGAGCTATCTCGGGCTCACGCCGAGTGAGTATTCCAGCGGCGACCGGCGCCGGCTCGGCGGAATCACCAAGGCCGGTAATGGCCATGCCCGTCGAGTCCTGATTGAAGCCGCCAAGGCCTATCGCCACCGTGCCAAGGTCTCCGAGCCGATCCAGACGCGTCAGCAACATCTCCC
>Ga0209056_10001591_pt1 | contig 24973 bp, 21 predicted proteins | sample GraSoiAngelo_114_FD_185876 | JGI IMG/M metagenome (GOLD analysis project Ga0209056, IMG submission 185876) | Grasslands soil microbial communities from the Angelo Coastal Reserve, California, USA - 14_0903_13_40cm (SPAdes) (version 2) | ecosystem: Environmental > Terrestrial > Soil > Grasslands... | reverse complement strand
TCCCATCATCACGTTGCGGACCGGCTCGCCGCGCACCTGCGCGGCGACGTTCGGCACCTCGTCGTCGGGCATGAGCGTGCCGTCCTCGCGGATGCGGCGGTCCTCACCGCTGGGTGGCTCGGTCCCGGCGAGCTGTTCGGGCGGACGGCCGAAGATGCGAAGCGCCGCGGCGTTCGCGAACACGACCGAACCGGCCGCGTCGCGCACGATCACGCCGCAGGCCATCGCGTCATAGATCGTCGCGAGATCGCGATCCTCCGTCAGCATCCCCGGCCACGGCCCGTCCCTCCGCGCGACCGCGACCCGCCGACGCTACCCGTCGCCTGCCAGCCTGCGGAGTGGAAGGGGTATCGGGCTTAATGGGCCGGAAGTACTGGCAGCGGCCGCTCCTTGGTCGCGCCGTCTGCGATGTCGACATTCGCATCAGTGGCGCGATGCGGGAACGCGCAACGGGGAAGCGGGCGGGCCGTGATGTTGCTCAGGCGCGCAACAGCGGCCGGTAGCGGATGCGGTGGGGACGCCAATCGGAGCCGACCGTCTTGCGCATGTACTCCTCGTACGCCTGGTAGTTGCCCTCGAACCAGCGCACGCGGCTCTCGCTTTCGAACACGAGCAGGTGCGTGGCGATGCGATCCAGGAACCAGCGGTCATGGCTGATGACGGCCACGCATCCCGCGAAGTCAAGGACGGCCTCCTCTAGCGCGCGGAGCGTGTCGACGTCGAGGTCGTTGGTCGGCTCGTCGAGCAAGAGCACGTTCCCGCCGGACCGCAGGAGCTTCGCGAGGTGCACCCGGTTGCGCTCGCCACCGGAGAGGTCGCCGACCTTCTTCTGCTGATCCGCGCCGCGGAAATTGAACGAGGCGGCGTACGCGCGCGCGTTGCGCGTTCGCGAACCGACCAGGATGTTCTCCTCGCCACCGGAGATCTCTTCCCACACGTTCTTGTCCGGGTCGAGCGTGTCGCGGGTCTGCGAGACGTACGCGAGCTTCACGGTCTCACCGACCGTGAGGGTCCCGCCGTCCGGCTGTTCCTCGCCGGTGATCAAGCGGAAGAGGGTCGTCTTCCCGGCGCCATTGGGTCCGATGATTCCGACGATGCCGCCGCGGGGTAGCGAGAAACTGAGATCGTCGAAGAGCAGCTTGTCGCCGTACGCCTTGCGTAGGGCCTTCGCCTCGACGACGAGGTCCCCAAGCCGCGGCCCCGGCGGGATCGAGATCTCGAGCTCGCGCTCGCGGAGCTCCGGATCTTCCGCGAGGAGACGCTCGTACGCCGCGATGCGCGCCTTGCTCTTGGCCTGTCGCGCGCGCGGCGATGCGCGCACCCATTCGAGCTCGCGCGCAAGCGTCTTCTGGCGCGCGGACTCCTGCTTCTCCTCGACGAAGAGCCGCGCGCGCTTCTGCTCGAGCCACGCGCTGTAGTTGCCCTGATACGGGATGCCGAACCCGCGGTCCAGCTCGAGAATCCAGCCGGCGACGTTGTCGAGGAAGTAGCGATCGTGGGTGACCGCGACGACGCACCCCGGATACTCGGCCAGATGGCGCTCGAGCCAGGCGACCGACTCGGCGTCGAGATGATTGGTCGGTTCGTCGAGCAGCAGGAGGTCGGGCTTCGAGAGCAGGAGTCGGCAGAGCGCGACGCGGCGGCGCTCACCTCCTGAGAGGGTGGTGACGTCCTGGTCGCCGGGCGGGCAACGAAGGGCGTCCATGGCGACATCGACGGTCGCATCGAGCTCCCAGAGACCTTTCGCCTCGATCTCGTCCTGGGTCTTCTGAAGGTCGTCGCTGACGCGCTCCAGGCCCTCGGCGGAGAGCTCCTCGCCAAGCTTCATCGAGAGCGTGTTGTAGCGATCCAAAACAGCGCGCTGGGCGGCGACGCCGTCTTCCACGTTCCCGCGCACGTCCTTCCCCGGATCCAGGATCGGCTCCTGGGCGAGCAATCCCGCGCGAAAGCCCTCGGTGATGCGCGCGTCGCCGGTGTACTCGCGGTCGACGCCGGCCATGATCCGGAGGAGCGTGCTCTTCCCCGCCCCGTTCGCACCGAGAACGCCGATCTTGGCGTCCGGGTAGAACGCGAGCGTGACGCCGCGCAGGATCTCGCGCTGCGTGAGCGGAGCGACTTTTCGAAGCTCGCGCATCGTAAATATGAACTGGGGCGGCATCTGAAGACCGTAACAGGTAGGCTCTTCGGTCGACGTGGGCGATGAGCGGCGCAACTTCAGGCTCTCCAAGGCAATTCGGCCGATCCGGTACGAGCTGCGCTTCGATCTCGACCTCGATCGCTGGACCTCCGCCGGACACGCGCGCATCTCCTTGACGATCGATGCGCCGGTCCGCGAGATCACCATCCATGCGGTCGACCTCGATATCAAGACAGCCGCGACCCTGGGCGGCCCTGCGATGCGCGAGGTGACATACGAGCGCGAATCGCAGACCGCGACGCTTCGCTTCGAGAACGAGATCGGCAAAGGCGACCGGGTGCTCGAGATCACCTGGAACGGCGAGATCCGCGAAGCGCTTCGGGGCCTCTACCGGTCCACCCGACCGGGCGAGCGCTACGCCGCGACGCAGTTCGAAGCGGCCGACGCGCGCCGCGCGTACCCCTGCTTCGACGAGCCTGAGTTCAAGGCGCGCTTCGCGCTCGAGCTGATCCATCCCGCGGGCCTTGCGGCGATCGCGAACATGCCGATCGAGAAGACCGAGGCCATCGCCGATGGTCGCGTCCGGACCCGATTCGTCGAGACCCCCAAGATCTCGCCGTACCTCCTCGCCTTCACCGTCGGGCCGTACGAATCGACCGAGGAGGCACGGACGCCGAGCGGTGTCCCGACTCGCGTGTGGCTCCCGCCCGGGCTCGCGGAGCAAGGCATCTATGCCCGCGACGCCCACGTCCGCTCGCTTTCCTATCTCGAGAAGTACACGGACATCCCCTATCCCTACATCAAGGTCGACGCGATCGGGATCCCCGACTTCGAGGCCGGCGCGATGGAGAACCCCGGCGCGATCACGTACCGCACGAGGCTCCTCGCGGCCGACAAGAGCAACGCGTCGATCGGCACGTTCAAGGGAATCTTCTCCACCGCGGCGCACGAGCTGACCCACATGTGGTGGGGCGACCTCGTGACGATGAAGTGGTGGACCGATCTCTGGCTGAACGAGTCGTTCGCGAGCTTCGTTGGCGAGAAAGCCACGGCCGCGCTTAACCCGGAATGGGGCTTCTGGCGCGACTTCGTCGCACAGAACGCCGGCGCGTTCAACCTCGATGCGCTCGCGTCGACGCACCCGATCTCCGTCGAGGCGAAGAGCGCCGAGGAGGCCTCGGAGCGGTTCGACGCCATCACGTACACGAAGGGCGCCGCGGTCCTGCGCATGATCGAGGGATACCTGGGCGAGGACGTCTTCCGCGAGGGCGTGCGCTCGTACCTGCGCCGCTACGCGGAGGCGAACGCCTCGGCCGACGACTTCTGGCGCGAGCTGGACGCCGCGTCGGGCCAGGACGTCACCAAGATCGCGAACGCGTGGATCAAGGAACCCGGTCATCCGCTCGTCGAGTCCGAAGCTCGCGAGAGCGACGGCGGGCTCGAGATCACGCTCACGCAGAGCCGATACTTCTCCGACGCCGACGCGAAGCCGACCGGCCAGCTCTGGCCGGTACCGCTCGTCATCCGGTACGGCGCCGGCGACGGCACGAAGGAGAAGCGGATGCTCCTCACGACCCAGCGCGCGACGCTTCGGCTCGAGGGGGCGCGCTGGTTCTACCCGAACGCGGGCGGTCGTGGCTTCTATCGATTCAAGCTGACCGGCATCTCCGCAGGGCGTCTCGACGAGGGGATCGCGCGCCTCTCCGCCGAGGAGCGGCTCATCCTCATCGACAACTTATGGGCGCTCACGCGACACGGGAAGGCCACACTCGGGCAGTTCATCCGGCGGCTCGAGACGCTGCGTGGCGAGGAAGACCGTGCCGTCATCCAGGCCATCTCCGAGGCGCTGAACTGGATAGCGAACTATGCGGTACGCGAAGCCACGGATTCGGCGTTCCAGCGATTCGTCGAAGACCTCTACCGGCCGATGTTCGGTCCGCTCGGGTTCGAGACGCGCACGGACGACGACCCGGACACGCGCGAGAAGCGCAGCCGCGTGATCGTGATGCTCGGAATGTACGGCGGCGCGGCGGACGTGCGGGAGGAGGCTGGACGCCGGGTCCGCGCTCACCTGGACGGAAAGATGCGTCTCGATCCGGATGTCGCCGGCGCTTTGATCAACGTGGCCGCGGCCGACGGTGACGAGGTCCTCTACGAGCGATACATCGAGCGGATGAAGCGGGCCGCAGCCGACGATCCGCAGGAGGAGGCTCGGTTCCGCCAGGCCCTGGTGTCGTTCCAGCGACCGGGGCTCGTCCGGCGGACGTCCGAGGCGATCTTCAGCGACCTCATCCGTCCGATGGAGCGTGGCCTCTTGGTCATCCCTCTGCTGCAGCAGCGCCACGCACGGCCTGTGGCCTGGCCGATCATCCGCGACCGCTGGGACGAGCAGGTCGCGACCGCGGAGCCCCTCCTCAAGCAGCGCTTCGTGAACGCGGTGAGCCAGCTCGCGCAGCCGGGCCTCGCCGAGGAGGCCGCTCGCTTCCTCGAAGCAAAGCGCGCACCGGAGGTGAATGAGGTCGTCACGCAGAGCGTCGAACGATTGCGCGTGAACACCGCGGCCGCGCGGCGGCTGGCTGACGAGCTTGGCGACGCGCTGAGCGTGCCCGCTTAAGACGGGCCGGGGGCCGAGCCCCCGGATCGCTAGCCTCCGATGAAGCTCATCTCGATCTTCTGCAGGCCGCTGGTGTCTCTGGAGCGCAGCTCCGAGTAGCGGTCGGTCCGCTCCGTCCACACCGCCGCGACCCTGTTCGCGATCTCCTCATCGGTCGCACCGCCGCGCACGAGCGCCCGCAGGTCATGCCCCTGCGTCGCGAAGAGGCACGTGTACAGAGATCCGTCGGCGGAGAGGCGGGCTCTCGTGCAGTCCGCGCAGAACGGCTGGGTCACCGAGGCGATGATCCCGATCTCCCCCGAGCCGTCCTTGTAGCGATAGCGGTTCGCGACCTCGCCGCGATACGCGGGGGCCATCGGCTCGAGCGGCATCTCGCGATCGATCATCGCGACGATCTCCCGAGCGGGCACGACGTCGTCAAGGCGCCAACCGTTGGTCGAGCCGACGTCCATGAACTCGATGAATCGGAGCGTCATGCCGGTCCCTTTGAAGTAGCGCGCCATCGGCACGATGCTCGACTCGTTCACGCCACGCTTGGTGACCATGTTGATCTTGATCGGCGCGAGACCCGCACCGTGCGCGGCCTCGATCCCCGCGAGGACCTTCGCGACCGGGAAGTCGACGTCATTCATCGCGCGGAAGGTCGCGTCATCCAGCGAGTCGAGACTGACGGTGATGCGCTTGAGACCGGCGGCCGCGAGGGCATTCGCCTTCTGTGCGAGCAGGGAACCGTTCGTCGTCAGCGTGAGGTCGAGGTCGCCCAGGGCCGCGAGCTTTTCGACGAGTCGCTCGAGATCGCGCCGTACGAGCGGCTCGCCACCGGTGAGCCGAATTTTCTGCACGCCGAGACCGACGAAGATCCGGACCAGGCGCTCGATCTCCTCGAAGGTGAGGATCTCGGCGCGCGGCAGAAACTGGAAATCCTTGCCAAAAATCTCCTTCGGCATGCAATAGACGCAGCGGAAGTTGCAACGGTCGGTGACGCTGACCCGCAGGTCATGGAGCGGCCGGCCGAGCGTGTCAAGCGGATCCATCTGGGAAAAGTATGAGGCCGCCTGTCCTCGACTAGCGGCCTCCTGTGGTCCGGTTTTCGTGTCAGGGGCGCTGGATGTTGACTTTTGCGAACGTCTGGCTTTCCACCTGCGCGAGATTGCTAGGGTTCCCGAGCGCGCGAACGAGGGTCAGCTTGAGGATGTACTCACCGTTGGCAAGCTGCGTGCGCGCTCCGGTCGGGCCGACGAATCCGTCCCAGGGGAAGGCGAAGACGCTCGTGCTTGCGCTGTTGCGCGGCAGGTTGTCGAACGACATCGCCTCGCCTTGAGGCGCTCCGGTCGCGGCGTCAAAGGCCGTGAAAGTGGCCCTGCTGGATTGGAAGTCAAGGTGGAGCAGGTAGTTCGGAACGTCGGTGAAGGTCGGGTGGCCAAAGCCGCCCGGATTCGGCTTCTCGCCCATCGTGAACCGGTAGCCGGTAATACCGTTGAACGAAGGCGCGATCGCGCCCATGCTGTTCACCCAACCGGTCTGCCGCGCGGCGACCTTCGTGCCGGTGAGGACGGCGATCGACTGGTAGTCACCGATGAATCCCGTGTACGGGACCCGGTAGACCTTGGCCGGGCTTTCGTCGCTCGAGATCCTTAGGTACCCGCCGTAGATGCCATGGTCGGGGCCGGACGGCGCGTTGATGGTCACGTTCACCGAGGCCGCCTGATTGTTTTTGACCGTCACGGTCGAGGGGCTGAATGAGACGCTTGCGGACCCGGCGGTCGGGTCGCTCGGGTTGATGACCTCGCTCGGACCGTTGATCACGCCGTTCGTCGCGAGCGCAGGCTCGTGCTCGAACGTGTACGTGACCGCCTTCCCGGTGCCGGGGAGGCTCCTGATCGTGAGCGTTCGCGTCGCCGCGCCCGCTTGGCTCTCGCCCAGGGAAAGCTTGCTCGGGGTGATCTCGGCGTTCGCTTCGATCGCCGCCCGGATGTCGAGCATCCCGGCGCCCTGACGATGCACGTTGTCCAGAAGCCCGAGCGTCGGATTACCGCCCCACACATGCGGCTTGGCGCTGTTCTGGAGGATGCCGAGGACCCGCTGTGGCCCAAGCTCGCGGAGGCTCTTGGGCCGCGACTCCAGGAGCAGCGCGACCGCACCCGCGACGTGCGGCGACGACATCGACGTACCGCTCATGGAGCCATGCCCACCCTGCTCGAGCGGAAGGGTCGAGTAGATGGAGCCGCCCGGCGCGCCGATGTCCGGCTTCAGGTCGAGGTCGGGTGATGGTCCGTAGGAGCTGAAGCTTGAGATGAGGTTGCCTGTGCCATTTCGCACGCTCGTGATCTCGGTCGTCCACGTGAGCGAGGCGCCGGCCGCGCTCGTGATTTTGGCCCAGATCGCATTCCCGTCTCGCTGATCGACCGCCACCACAGGGATCGTGATGGGCGGAGTCCCGGTAACGCTCGCGCTCAAGATCCCCGCTGCGTTGTTGTACAGAACGACGGCCGAGGCGCCCGCCGCTTGCGCATTGAAGGCCTTGGCGTAAAAGGTGCACGTTCCGCGGCGGATCAATACGGCCTTCCCGACAAGGCTCCCAACGGGGAAAGCGGCGCAGCCGTCGTTGACCGTCGTCGGCGTGCCGAAGGTCTGCAGCGGAAGCGAACCGCTTGTGGGGGCCGGAGGCGCGCCTGTCGCTCCGGTGTATCCGATCGCGGTCGCGATGTCGCTCACGCGGATCGACTGCCTGTTGACGAAGGTGTTGTCGAACGACGCCACACCGATCACGTTCGCGCCAAGTCCGGGTGCGCCCGCCGAGTAGAGCCCCATCGCGCCGTTGTTGCCGATCGACGCCACGACGACCATCCCGTGTTTGGTCACGAGCCGGTCGGCGGCGATGGCCGTCGGGTAGGTCGGCCACTGGAACGCGGAGCCGATGCTCATGTTCAAGACGTCCATGCGGTCGGCGAGCGCCCGCTCCATCGCGGCGAGCATGATCGCGGCCGTCGTCGAGCCCTGGCAGCCGAAGACGCGGTACGCGCCGAAGCGGACGCCGGGCGCGACGCCCGTGACAACGCCCTTCGCGCCGACGATCCCCGCGACGTGCGTCCCGTGACCGTTGCAGTCGTCGGGATTGGGATCCGGCACCGGGATCGGGGAATACGCGAGCGATGTCGAGTCGGCGTTGAAGTTGTCGCCCACGAAGTCCCATCCCGTGAACACGCGGCAGGACGGGCCGAAGCACCCACCGAGATCTGGATTGTCGTAGTCGATTCCCGTGTCCATGATCGCGACGTTGACGTTCTTGCCGGTGATGCCGAGATCGTGTTGCACGGTGTCCGCGCCGATCATCCCCAGCGACGTCGCGAGGTCGATCGTTTCGCCGTCACCGGCTTCCGGAGCCGGCAGCGAGGCCGTCGTCACCGGCCACAGGTTCTTGACGCCGTCGAGGCCACGGAGTGCCGACACGTCCGCCCCGAACGCGTCGACGGCGAACCCGTTCCACAGGTCGCCGTACTCGAAGCGCTGCGCGTAGTTCACGCCCTTTGCGTTCGCGGCGCCCTTGAAAGCGTCGTGCGACGCGGCGACGGTCGCCGCGGTACCGCCGTCGGAGGTCGAGGGCGCGGTGAGCTCGACGAACCAGGATGTCGTCGACGCGTCGCCAACGACTCCGCCCTCTGTCGCGGGCTGAACATCGAGCGGGTCCGCCTGCGGGGCGTCGTCGGCGCGCGCCGGCCAAGCAATGGCCAACGTGAACGCGACAAGCAACGCGAATGACAGTCGCACGCGTCCCACGCCCACGCCCCACCTTCCACTGGTCCAAACTCGGCCGGTCCGTCAGGCGACCGGCAGTGTGTAGACCCACCGAGTAAACAATTCGTTGAGAAGTTGTGGGTCGCAACGCGGTCGCGAGTGTGCCCGCTAAGCGGTCAAGTGGGCTCGAACCGCCTTCTTAATCATGTTGTTGTCGGGAAATCCGCCGTCGCGTCGCATTGAGTGCACGAGCTGACCATCCACGCTGACCTCGAAGGCGCCCGAATCCCAGGGGATGAGCTCGATCGCCGAGAGGCGGGAGCCGAACTCCAGCATCAGGGCCCTCGCGAGCTCCAGTGTTTGTGGCTCATAGCCACATTCGGCGCAATACGTGATCTTCACCTTGGGCGGAGCGCCCGTCATGCGGCGACGCGCGTGACCAGATCGCGGATCTCTCGGACGACCTCCGCGTTCGCGAATGACGCGGTGTCATCACGCATCTTTTGAAGCTCCGCCTGCAGCCGACCGCGCACGTCCTCGGGCAGCTGGTCGACCGGAGCGTCCGGCGCGCCGAACTCGGGATGCGCGGCGAAGATGCCGCGGCGGCGCTCTGCGCGCAGCTCGGTCACCGACGCGGGTCGTTCGATCCAATGTCCCAGCTCGCGGAAACTCTCGTCGAAAAAGACGAACACCGGGATCGACTTGTATTTCCCCTGGTTCAGGTAGCGCTGCATGAGGTCGTCGTTCTGGTCGCGCAGGAACACGCGAAGGTTCAGCCTGCCGCTCTCCTGCGCGAGCCGGCCCAATACCGGCAGGTTCGCGATCACGTCGCCACACCAGTCCTCGGCGAGCACGACGACGTTCAGCGGCCGCGGGAGCCCGCGGAACGCGGCGATGTCCTCCGGCCGCAACTGGACACGACGCTCGTTCTCTTCCACGCGGTCCAGGTTCCGCGTCATCTGAGCCTTGTACGCGGCGTAGGTCAGACCCTGCTCGAAGCGAGCGCGGTCGATCGTCATAACTTCGACCTCCTGTGCGGTGATGGTGGCACCAGCCACCACAACGCGCAGGCGAGCTCGGGTCTTCCCGCTAGCGGGATGTTCTGCGCTTCCGGGCCTCACCGCCCTTGCGCCCCGCGGCGGACATGTCGCGCTTCGCACGCGCCCGCTCGCTCGGCGGCTTCGGCTCTTTCGTCTCACCCTTCGCGGTCCGCGTTTGATTGACCGTCGCGGCGGCGATGCGCTCGGCGGTCTCCTCGGATCGTCCGCGGACTTCCAGATTTTGCTTGATGTGGTCGTACTGGCGCTCGCGCTTGGCGCTCCAGGCTTCTTGTGGCATGGCGGCACCTCCGTCGACCGTCCGTGCAAGCGGCGTGCGAGCTACGGCGCGAATCGCGCCCAATCGATCGCGAGCAAGTCGGCGATGCGGTCGACGGTGACATCCGGCGGGGGACCCGCGGGCGGATCGTTCGCGTAATGGCCCTGCCGAACGTGGATCGTGGTCACCCGGCCGTCGAGCCGCTCCTTGGTGCGCGCCAAAAGGCTCGCCTTGTCGTCGACGTGAACGTAGCGGTCGGCCGGGAAGCGGACCTGCACCTCCGCCAGGCGATCTTCTTTGTGCGCGTACACGAAGACGTTCCCCTTCGCCGCGAGTCCGAGTCCCGCGCGCGCGATCTTCAGCGGCTGGTAGACCCGGTCCCCGTCCGAAACGATTACGACCGTCCCGAGCGCCCAGAGGTGCGCGATGACGTCCAGCGCTCGCGGGAACAGATAGCGTTCGAACGGAACGCTCATCACCGCCCGCTCCATCTCGCCGGTGCGAGGCTCGTCAGGTAGAGCGCGCCGGAATCGTGCGAGTGTCTCGGGGAAGTCGACGACGCCCGACTTCTCGCGCACCTCGTCATAGATCGACCAGAACAGCGCATCGCGCTCCGGCCCCACGAGTGTTTGGATCTCCCGCTCCAGATCCTTCTTCGCGCGATCGTTGTCGATGAGTGTGTTATCGACGTCGAGCAGGAAGACGCGCGTCACCGTCAGCGAGGGTACGTCGGGTTCAGGCGGTCAAGGATGCCGGCTCAAGGGGGCGGGACCGCGTAACGCACCCAGAAGAACACGAGCACCAGCGCGCCCAGTGCCGCGAACAGGATGCCCTGCGCAACGTGGAGCGCGTCGCGCTTGGCCGCGAGCCAGTCCAGAAGCCGCGTCGCGCGGCCGGCTGGACCGAGGGCCGCGCTCCCAAGCAGAATCGGCGTCGCCAGGCCGAGCCCGTACGCTCCGAGCGCGAGGGCGCCGTACGCGACGCTCCCTACGACGGCAACGCTCAGAAGCAGCGCAAGATACGGTGGCAGCGTGCAGACGATGCCGAAGGTCGCGGCGATGGCGACGCCGAGCAACGCCGTCCGCCCATAACTCCAAGCGGCGGTACCCGGGAGGCCCTGCACGGCGACCGGGTGCAGCTCGGGGAGCATCCTGCGGATGAGCCCGAACTCGCCCAGTGCGATGACGAGCATCAGCGCGCCCATCACCAAAAGGACAGGCTGCATGATCAGCCCCATGTTGCGCGAGGAGCGGAAGAAGTCCGCGAAAGCAGCCCCGGCGAGCGCGACAAGGACGCCCCAAACCGCGGTGACCGCAACCATGCCGATGGCGAGGACGAGCGCCGATTTCAGCCACTCGGCCTTCCCTCCCCGCCCCCGCACGAGAGGCATGGCGGCCAAAGCCGCCGGTAGGCCTCATATGTGGACGAGGTGGATAGCCCCCAAAAGGAACGCCAAGGTGATGCCGGCGGCCGCGCCCGCGATCTGCGCCGTCGGGTCGAGGAACAGTTGCAGGAATCCGTCGTAGATCGCGCCGGCGGCAGAGCCGTTCCAGGCCATCGCGACGACCACACCGATGACGACCGAGATCCCGAACAAAGCGACCCGCTGGAGAGCAGCCGTGCTGCCTGGGGCCGCGAGACCCGCCACGCTCATCTGCGTTACCCGCCTTCCCCCGCTCCGCGCATCTTAGAGGCCCCGCCTGTCAGAAGTCGATGACCTGGGGCGAGATTGGCCGAAAGGCATCCGGTCACCCCGCTGTTCGGTACCGACGTCACGACCCACCTCGACCGCTCCGCCACCCTTCCGTGCGCAGTCTTGAGAAGGTCGGGCTGGGGCGGGTCTCAGGCTCTCGGGTCGGCCAAGTGGCCAGGTCGGTGGGAAAGCTGCTCGCTCAGTCCGCGGTAGCCGAGACCGCGCAGCCGCGCGTGCGCCGGGCGCGGGCCGCCGGCCGCCGTGGCGAGTTCCTCCGTCGCGGCCTCGGCCAGCGCTCCTGCGAGACGGCTTCCTTTTGCGGCCGCCCGCTCGAGCGTGACGATGTCCGCACGCAGATCGTCCCAGCGCTCGAGCATCGCGTGCGCGATCGCGAAGTTCTGTCCGATCGGGTCGACGAGCTGAAGGTGCCACGGCCGCACGACGGCTGGAGGCGTCGGCACCATGTCCTCGGCGCCGGCCCGCTCGAGCATCACGTACGGTGCAATGAGCGTGTTCGCGCGCTGCGGTCCCGGCTTGGCGAGCATGCGCTCGACGGTCTCCACGAACCCTCGGGCGCGATCCGCGTCTCCTGCGAGCGCTGAGGCGATCGCGCCGGCGCTGGGAGCGGTCGCGCCAACAACACACCACGGCGTGCCGGGGTTTTCGCGGACGAGCGCCTCCACCTCCGCCGCAAGGTCGAGCACGGTCGCCCAGTCGCCGCGCCCGGCGGCGACGGTCGCGAGCGTGCCACGGGCATGCGTCCGCAGATGCGGACCCATGCCAGCACTGAATGTGATCGCTTGAGCCGCGATGGTCCTGGCCCGCTCAAGGTCTCCGGCGAGATAGGCGGTGCGCGCGCGGTACATGAAGTACTCCATCTCGTCGATCTTCGCGCCGCGCCCGACGAGCGCGTCGACGCGCTCGAAGGTCTTCTCCGCGTCTGCGATCTGGGCACGCAAGCCCCAGAGCCCCGCAAGTCGGAACAGGCTGTCGACGTACTGCAGCCGATCGGAAGCCGCGTCGATGATCGCGAGCGCCTCATCGGCCTTCTCCGTTGCGCCGACGTACCAGGCCTGCTGGACGAGCAGCCGGGTCAGCGCCGGCGTGTCGTTCGACGTGCGCGCGATACGCTCGCCATCGCCGAGGAGGTCGAGGACCACGTCATCCGGCGGGAGCGTGCGCGAGAACGCATAGTTGTACACCGGGATCGCCGCGGTCTCCGCGTACAGGCTCGCCGGGGCATCGACACCCGCGCGGCGGTAGGCCGCGATGGCGAAGAGACGGTGCTGCCACGCGTCGTCACCCTGCCCATTTCGCGCGAACGCCACGCCGATTGCGCGCTCGATGGAGGCGACATCGAGGTCGTCGCCGGTGAGCGCCAGGGCGCGCGTGTACACCTCGACCGCGCGCTCATGCGCGAAGCGGTCGGCGTGCCGCTGCCCGGCCGCGAGGTATGCCTCGTACGCCTCACGGCGCATTTTCGGGAGGTCGGCCTCACCCTCCCAGACCCATTCCGCGTCCGGTGGCCGGAGCGCCTCCCACCAATGGTGGGCGAGTGCCTCGGCATCCTCGGGATGCACTGCTTCGCGCGCATAACGCGCGTGCAACCGCATCCGCTCGGGGACCGGCAGGCGGCCATAGGCGACCTCGTGGATGAGTGGGTGGTGGAAGCGATACCCGTCGGGGACGCGGTCGATATAGCGAGCGTGCGCGACGCGCGCCAGCGCGCCCGTGACGTCCGCCGAGTCGCGATCGCTCAACAACGCCGCGTCGCGAACGCCGAACGTTTCCCCGGCGACCGCCGAGCGCTGGATCAGTTCACGTTCCGCCGGTGGCAGCTCATCGAGCCGCGCGGCGATCGCGCCGCGGAGATTGATCGGCAGGTCACCTGCCGCGACGGCCCGCGAGCGCGCGAGCTCGACGATGAAGAGTGGATTGCCCTGAGCACGCTCGATCCCGCGCCCATCCGTTGCTCCGGCACTTCGCGCGAGCGCTCGCGCGTCCACGTCGTCAAGTTGCTGGAGCTCGAGCAGGATCCGGTCCGGGCCTGGCCGCAACGCGGCGCTATCGGTGAACTCGGGCCGCGCGGTCCCAAGGAGAAGGAGCCGCGTCTCGCTCGCGAAGGTCAGCCGATCGAGCAGCCGGACGAGCTGTGGCTCGGCCCAATGGAGGTCCTCGACCCAGATGACGACGACCCCGTCGCCGGCGAGCGCCTCCAGATACCGCCGCCAGCCGTTGGCGATCTCGTCCTCTCGTTCGATCGGGTTCGTGGGCAGGACGTCCGCCCCGCCGAGGCCGGCGCTGTGCGTGAGCACGGCCCCGATGCGCTCCCGCGCCCCGAGGTCGGTGAAGAGCTCGCTCAGCCGTGCCGCGATGAGGTTCAGAGTGACCTCGTGGAGATCACTCGCCAAGATCTGCCGAAGTGGCGTGTGCGCTCCTGTCTCCGCACCGGGACGGCAGCGCGCTCGAAGCACGCGGCAAGACGGCCCGAGGGCGGCGATGAACTCGGCGGTGAGGCGCGTCTTGCCCTGTCCCGGCGGACCGGACACGACCACGAACGTGCCCTTGCCCAAGCGCGTGCGCTCGAGCGCGGCACGCAGAGTCTCGAGCTCGCGTTCACGGCCGACCAGCGGCAATCCCATGGCGGAAGGGGTCTCGTGCACGGCCAGGAGACGCCAGGCATCGACGCTGCCGAGGCCCTTCAGCTCGAGCGGGCCGGTCGACTCGAGGTCCGCGTTCTCCGCCGTGGCTTCATGGCAGTTCGGCCCGATGAGGATCTGGCCGGGCTCCGCGTGCGTCTGAAGGCGCGCGGCGATGTTCACACACGCCCCGACGGCCATCCGCTGCCGATCGGCCTCGGTTGCGCCAAGGTCGACCAGGGCTTCGCCGGTCTCGATGCCGACGCGGATAGCGACCTGCCGGCCGCGCGATGCCGCCCACGCCGCACACGCTTCGGCCGCACGGAGCGCACGGAGCGGGTCGTCGGCGTGCGCGGTCGGCGCCCCGAAGAGCGCGAAGATCGCGTCACCGATGTACTTCTCGACAGTGCCAGCCTCGCGCCCGATCAGACCCGTCAGCTCCGCGAACGCCTCGTCGAGCGTGCGCTTCATCCGCTCTGGGGGAACCTGCATCGTGAGGGCGGTCGACCCAACGATATCGATGAACAGGCACGTGATCACGCGGCGCTCGGCGCGTTTAGCCAGGCCGGTGACCACGGTCCTAGCATCCCCCTTCGACAGTCGGCGCCACCTGGACTCCTGACACGGACCGTGTGGACTCGTCACTTCGAGTACGGCCGCGCTCGTTTTCAGGTGCCGCCCGCACGCTAGCGCATGATCTCGCTCTGCAACTGTCGCGAGAAGCCCAGATCAAGAGCCTTCGTCACCGACTCGTTCGCCGTCATCTTCAGCAGGCCGACCTCGTTCAGCCTGTTCGCGTGGAAGCGCATGCTGTCGGGCGGCGCTGGTGGAGTGTATGCGGATGGCCGACGCAAAAGGTCGATGCACGGGACAATGCGGACCCCACGGAGCACCGTTCTTTCGGGACAGCTCACGGCGCTCGTGGCCGCGAATATCGCGCTCACTTACGCGGTGCCGTACGCCGCGTCGACCGACTCGGCGCTCGAGGTGAACCGGCTCCGCTGACCTCGCGGTAGACACGTTCGGTCTCGGGCGAGACGGCGACGCCCGCGTCGGCGAACGCGGCGTGGCACTCGTCCATCACGCGCGCTGCTTGCGCCCCGTTCCCGCCGGCAGCGAGCGCGCGCATGAGCAGGCGGTACCCGGATTCACGCAGTGCGTCGCGCGCGATCAGCATCCGCGCCGCACGCTCGGCCTCGGGTGGCCGCTTCTGATCGATCTCGGCCTCCACCACGGCCTCGAGCGCCTGCAGCTCGATGTCGACGAGCGTTCGCCGCTCGGCCTCGATCCACTCGCCCTCCTCGCCGGGGAGAAAGCCCCGCGCCGCGATCTCGTGCGCGATGACCGCCTCGGCCCACGCTCCGGCGGCGTCGCCTCGCCGCCGGATCGCCTGGACGTGATGGATCGCATCCCAGGCCCGTTCGCGATCGACGAAGACGTCGGCCGGGAGCGCGAGCGTGTAGCTCCCGGTGGCGGCGTGCAGCTCGACGCCTGGGTCAAGGCGACCGAGCGCGGTGCGCAGCCGGCTGACGACCGCGTTGAGGCTCGCGTCAGCGGCGTCCGGCTCCTCGTCGCCCCAGAGCGCGGTGGCGATCTCGCCGCGACCTACGGGCCGTCGCCGATTCAGTACGAGATACGCCCAGAGCTTTCGCCCGAGCCGTCCCGGCAGCGAGGATTCGTCGATCACCGCCGCATCCGACTCGATCCGCAAGCGGCCGCAGATGGTCACCCGCACGCGACAAGGAAAGCACAACGTCGGCGGGCGACGATCCGGACTGAAACCAGCCTGTGGGAGGACGCGATGAAGTTCACGGTCACTATCCGCGGCCGGCTCCGCGAAGGGCAGGGCGCGGCCAAGAAGTACCACGACGACCTCACGCGCGCCACGAAGGACGCCGCCAAGCAAGCCGGCGACCTCACGCACGTCGTCTATCTCGATCCGCAGGACCCCAAGGCGTTCCTCGGCATCGACACCTGGTCGACTCTCGAGGGTCTGCAGAAGTTCGCGGCATCGCCGCAGATCAAGGAGTTCTTCGCAAAACTCTTCGAAGGCGAGCCCGAGGTGCGGGTGTGGGTGGACTCGGACTGGAACACATGGTGACAATCGGTCCGTGAAGCAGCTCAAGAGCCTGCGGTGCCCATGCGGATTCGAGGTCCGCAGCACAAACGAGGACGAGATCGTTCAGATGGCGCAGCTGCACGCCAAGAACGTCCACGGGCAAGACGTCACCGTCGAGCAGGCGAAGGCTTTGATCCAGCTCGCAGCCTGAGCGTCCGTTCATATAGGTATGCGGCGCCAGCCCACGGCGGACGGTAGCCTGCGGATCGCGCCACGCGGCGCTGGGCGGGTGCGCTTGTATAGAAGGAGACATCGTCGAGGCCCCGCCGAGCGGCTTCGGCGCGTAGCCCCTCGAGCAGATCGCGCAACGCGCGGCCCGTGCCGCCGATCGCGGTGACCGGGAGCGATCCGTCGTTCGAGCCTCCGATGATCGCGGCAGCTTGGACCCCGTGGCCGGCCACGAACGCGCGCCGATCAGCGATCGCTCGACGCACGTCCGACATGGTGAGCGTCCGCCACTCCCAGCCGGCGTGGAGCTGGATCAGCGATCCAACGGCGCGACGGACCGCAGGCGCGTCGGCGCTCCGCGCGCGGCTCGGCGGACCTCCCTTGAGCGCCATCGCCTCGTAGCGCCGCAGCGCCGCGATACGCCGGAACCCAAAGCGGCGGCCCGCGCGATGTACCGGCGTGTTGTCCGAACCCGTGGAGAAACGGATCACGCGGAAGCCACGCTCGCGCGCGTATGCGAGGCGGTGCGCGAAAAGCGCCGTAGCGATCCCGCGGCGGCGCCAACGCGGCGCCACGCGACCGCCTTCGAGCCAGGCTTCGGTCGGCGACGCGACGGTGAGCTTGCCCATGCCGACGACCCGGCCTCGGGACTCGGCGACGAAGAACGGCCCGCTGCGATGGGTCACCCAGCGATCGAAGACATCCGGGACGCGATCATGCCCGCCCCAGATGGTGCGGACGGCCTCGAGCACCTGACGCTTATCCGCGGGGCGCGCGCGCCGGATGACCAGGTCCACGCCTTCAGTCTGGGGTCCGAGGCACGGGGGCGGGGGCAGAGCCCCCGACTCTAGCGGGCCTCCGCCAGCGTCACGGTGGCGCGATGAAGCTCGCCGAACCGAACGTATGCGACCTCCACGCCGCGCCCGATGCGGTCCGCGGCGAGCACCCGCTGCAGGTCGGAGAGCGTCGACAGAGGCACGTCGTCGAGTGTGACGAGGAGGTCGCCAGCACGGATCCCCGCGCGCTCCGCGGGCCCGGCTGCCATGACCTCCAGAACACGTATCCCGGACACATTCGGGATGCGCAGCTCGGTCGCGAGCTGCCGCCCGATCGGTGTGGCGGCGCCGCCGATGCCCAGGTAGGCACGCCGCACGCGCCCATCGCGGATGAGCATCCCGGCCACCAGTCGCGCGGTCGCGGCCGGGATCGCGAAGCAAATGCCCTGCGCCATGGGGATGATGGCGGTGTTGATCCCGATCACCTTCGCATGGGTGTCGACGAGCGGACCGCCGGAGTTCCCGGGGTTGAGTGCGGCATCCGTCTGAATGACGTTCTCGATGACGCGACCGTCGCGCGCGTGTAGTGACCGTCCCAGCGCGCTCACCACGCCGGTCGTCACCGTCGAGTGAAAGCCGAGCGGATCGCCGATCGCGATCACGAGCTGGCCGACCCGCAGACTCTCCGTGTCCGCGAGCTCGGCGGCCTGGAGGCCCGACTCGCCGATGCGGATCACCGCGAGGTCGGTCGCCGCGTCGCTTCCAACGACCTGTGCGCGAGCCTCTTTCCCGGTCCCTAGCGTGACCTCCACAGCTTGCGCGGCATCGACGACGTGCGCGTTCGTGAGCGCGTAGCCGTCCGGCGTGACGATCACGCCGCTTCCACCGCTTCGACCCCGGCGCACGTTGACGACGCTCGGCGCGACGCGCTCCACGACGCGAATGACTGCCTGCGAATACGCATCGAGGAGCGCGCTCGCCGGATCGGCGTCGGCGCGGGGCGCCTCGCGGACATCTGTCGCCATTAGTTGAGCGGCCCCTGGGACCTTACGTCGCCCACCTTCGAGAGCGCCTCCTTGAGCTCACCGATCCACGACGACTCGTTCTTCTCGACGAGCCGGACACACCACGCCAGCGCGTGCGAGCGGCTTCGAGCCACGCCCGAGCGCACGAGCGTGTCGAGCAGTTCGCGCTCCGGCAGACGGAGCCGTGTCATGACCGGAACGGAAAGGTGCGTGAAGAGCGCTGTCTGATCCCCGATCTTCGCGCCCCAGGCGACGTTGCGGCGGAAACGCTCTCGTCCCTCGCCGGCGATCTTGATGCGCTCCTCGCGGGTGGTCTCGCGGAACCGCTGGATCGCCCCTTCCCGTGCGGCCTTCACGGCCTCGGCGCCGCCGGCCGCGCTCACGTCAGGAAGGGTCCCGATGACCCAGATCTCGTCCTCGTCCATGCGGACCTCGGGCGTTCCCGTGTACCACTCTTTCGGGAGCCGCCCCGATACCCAGCCCTTGACCTCGTCCAGCGTTGCCATCTCCGGTCCCTCCGTGGCTTTCGCGATAGGAAAATATGTAATTCGGTAATGCCCGCGTGTCAAGGGCCGATTTCCGCCAATTTCTGAACATCCGCTGCCGGCCGCCCGCCGGGCGTTGGCGGTTACTTCGCGCCGCGGAGCCGCGGGTCGAGGGCATCACGAAGCCCGTCGCCAATTAGATAGAGGCAGAGCACGGTGAGCGCGATAAGAAAGCCGGGCGGGTAGACCAGCCACGGGCCGCGGGTGACGAACTGCGAGGCGCCGTTCAGCATGTTGCCCCAGGACGGAACCGGCGGCTGGATGCCGAAGCCGAGGTACGAGAGCCCGGACTCCGCCAGGATCACGCCTGCAACGTCAATCATCGCGATCACGATCATCAGCGGTAGAACGTTCGGGAAGATGTGCCGGAGGATGATCCGGCCCGGCGAGGCGCCGATGACTCTCGCTGCGGTGACGAAATCGCGTTCTCGCAGCGAGAAGGTCTGTCCCCGCGCCTGGTTGGTGACGAAGGTCCAGCCGAGCGCGCCGATGAATATCGCGAGGCTGATGTAGTCCAAGCGGAAGAGGAACCCGACGATGAGCAGCAGGTAGAGCGTCGGTATGCCGTTCAATGTGCTCACGAGCCACACGATCACGTCGTCCCACCACCCCCGGAAGTAGCCCGCCGAGATCCCGAGGCCGACCCCGATGACGAGCGAAACGACCGCGCCGAAGACCCCGATAAACAGCGAGACGCGGGCGCCGTAGAGCAGCCGCACGATCTGGCTGCGCCCCAGCTGATCGCTACCCAGCCACATCGCGGGCTGATCGGTGTTCGGCGTGCCGTAGCTGTTCAGGATGTCCTGCCTGGAGAAGCTCCAGTGGAAGACGTTGTCCGCCAGGAAGTCGGCCCCGACGGCCAGAACGGCAAGGGCGAAGAGCACCGCGAACGCGGCCATCGTCGTCGGGTCGTGGCGCAGGCGCCACAGCGCGTCGGACCAGAAGCTGGCGCTCACCCGCCGCAGGTCGGCGGGAGGCACAAGCATCTGCGCGGTCGCGGTGCTCACGCCTTCACCTTGATGCGTGGATCGACCAACACATAGACGACGTCGCGAAGGATGTACGACAGAAGGAGCAGCGCGCTCCCGACCACAACGTTCGCTTGCACGATTGGGAAGTCTTTGTTCACGAGCGCCTCGAAGAAGAGCCGACCGAGCCCCGGCCAGTTGAAGATCTGCTCGGTGATCACCGCTCCGCCGATGAGTAGGGTGAGGATCCCTCCGAGCGAGGTCACCAGCGGGATGATCGCGTTTCTGAGCACGTGTCCGGTCACCACGGCCCGCCCTCGCAGCCCTTTGCTGTGCGCGGTACGCACATAGTCCTGTGAGAGCTCCTCGAGCATCTGCGTGCGCAGGAAGCGCGGATAGTTCGAGATCGCGCCGAGCGAGAGCGTGAGCACGGGGCCGACCATGTGCCAGAGACGGTCGAGGATGTCGTTCTCTTTGCCGATCGCGTTCATGCTCCCGACCGGGAACCAGCGCAGCTGCACGCCGAGGACGAGCACGAAGAGGAGCCCAAACCAAAACGTTGGGATCGCGTGGCCGACGACGGACGTGAGCCTGATGACGTGATCCGGCAGGCGGCCGCGGGTCAGCGCCGCGAGGATCCCAAGAGGCACGCCGATGGCCAGGCCGACCAAGAGCGCCGCGATCGACAGCTGCAGGCTGTTGGGCAGGCGCTCCGCGATCACCTGCATGACCGGCCGGTGATAGATGAACGAGTTCCCGAAGTCGAGGACCACCACCTTGCCTAGATAGGTGATGAACTGGATCGGGAGCGGCTCGTCGAGGCCGAGGTTGTGACGAAGCTCCTGCCGCTGCTCCTCGGTCACGTTGAAGCGGTCGCCGAACATCAACGCGACCGGATCCGATGGTGAAAGCCGCGTGAGCAGGAACGTCAGGAGGAGGATGCCGAAGAGTGTCGGCACGGCCTGGACAAGCCTGCGAAGGACGAACCGCCCCATGACCCTCCGGCGACACTGGACGCGGGCGGCAACCCGCCCGCGTCACGCTAGACGCCTATTTCTTGATCCACCACTGCTCGATGTTGTAGATCGTGCTCACCGACGTCGGCGCGAAGTTCTGGATGTTCTTCTGCCCGAAGATGAGGTTGTTCCCCGAGTACAGCCAGATCACCGGAGCGTCTTCGTTCAGCTGCTTGTCAACGTCGTGCGCGAGCTTGTTGCGCGTCGCTTCGTTGCAATCCGGGCCGCTGTGAATCTGGTCGAGCGTCTGGTCGACTTGTGGGTTGCTGTACCGCCAGCGGTTGAACTCATTGGCGGCGATGTGCCGCGAGTGCCAGAGACTCTCCTGATCGGGATCCGGTCCCAAGCCGGTAAATCCGCTGATCCAGCCTTCGAAGTCTTTCCCGCAGCAGCGGATCCTCTCGAGCAAGGTGTTGAACGACATCAACTGGGCGTCGATCGAGACGCCGATCTGCTTGTACTGCTCCTGCGTGAGCTGGAGGATCGTCTCGCGGACCGTATTCGGCTGATTCGTTTCGATGCGCATCTTCATTGGCGTACCGTCGGTCCAGCGGTAGATGCCATCGGAACCCATCTTCGCGCCGGCCTGCTCGAGGAGTTGTTTCGCCTTTTGCGGGTCGAACGGGTACTTGTTGAGATCGTCGTCCTTGTACGCCGCGTTGGCCGGCGGCTGTGCCGCATAGACCAGCTTCCCGTGACCGAAGACGATCTTGTCGATGATGGCCTGTCGGTTGAGTCCGTAGGTCAAGGCCTGGCGCACGAGCTTGCTCGCGAGCCAGGGCGCCTTGGTCGAGTCGGCGTTCCAGGCCAGGTAGTTCCAGCCAAAGTCGGCGAACTCGAAGCCCTTGAGGGTGTCGACCTTCGCGAGCTCGTCCCAGTCCTTCGGCTCGACTGCCGCGAAGGACACTTCACCGACGAGGAGCGCCGCCTTGATGGCAGCCGCGTCCGAGTACACCTTGATGATGAGTTCGTCGATGAGCGGCGCGCCGAGGTAATAGTTCGGGTTCTTTGAATAGGTCGCACGGTCACCCGGCTTAAAGTCCTTGAAGACCCAGGGGCCCATCGACGCCGGAGGCGCCATATTCAGCGGGTTGTCGTCGATGGTCTTGCTCGTGTCAGTCGTGCGCGGATCGAAGTACTGCTTGAACTGCTTGCTCGGGAGCATGTATCCGGCGCCAGCGCCTGAAAGGTCTTCGACCGCCGTGCACAAGGTCTTGCTGAAGGTGATGACGATGGTCTTGCCGCCGTCTTTGAGCTGGATGCCCGTGATCTCGTCGGTCTTGCCTTCCTTGTAATCCTGGGCGCCCAGAACGTTCTGAAACACGTTCTGGCGGGTCGTCCGCTTGCTGCGCATCGTCGCTTCGGCGGTGTACTTGTAATCCTCCCCAGTGAACGGCGTGCCGTCGCTCCACTTGAGCCCGTCGCGCAGCGTGTAGGTCAGCGTGAGCCCGTCCTTGCTGAGCTCGAACTTCTCCGCGAGGCGACCCGTCAGCTCGTTGGTTTTGGCATCACGGCGAAGGAGGTCTTGATAGACCGCCTCGATGTAGCGATACGACGTCGTATCGGTCACCAGGATCGGATTAAATGACTTCGGATCACCGGTTACCGCCCTGACCAGAGTTCCGCCGGCGACCGGCTTCTCGCCGGCCGACGTCTGTGGCGTTGTCGTCGGTGTCGCGGTGCAGGCCGTTACCACGAGGAGCGCCGCGGTGATGCTGGCCACTAATCGACGCATTTCGAGGGTCCCCTCCCGCCAATCTGGCCGCTGACTGCGGCATCCATACCCACTAGTGCCGCCGTGCTCGAGCGGTTCGGTGGCCGGAATCTAGCAGGGCCGCGGAAACGTTCAGGACGGGTTACCGGCCGCCGGTCAGCCCGTTCGCGTAGCGTCGGCAGGTATGCGCGCGCTCGGGGTCGGGCTTGTCACGGCGGTCGCGATCGGCTTCGGCGCCACGTACTCCGATCACGCCGCGCTCCTCCCGCTCCTTGCGGCCGACCTCGGTCTGTCCGACGCCCAGGCCGGACTCCTCTCGGCCGCGCTCTTCGTCGCGTACATCGCCACGACGCTCCTGACCAGTGGCGTTCCGGACCGGATCGGCCCGAAACGGGCGATCGGCGTTGGCCTCGCCGTTTCGATCGCCGGGACGGCCATCTTCGCCGCGGGGAACGGGTTCCCCGTTCTGCTAGCGGCAAAGGCGGTACAGGGCGTCGGTTCAGCGCTCGCTTTCGTGGCCGCCGCGCGGTACATCGCCGGTCTCTACGGGACGGCTCAGCCACACTTCGCACTCGGTCTCTACGGCGCCGGCTTTCCGCTCGGATCCGCGCTCGCGCTTCTTGCGACGCCGACCGTCGCCGCCACGATCGGCGGCTGGCGCGCATCGTTCGGACTCGAGGCGGTCGCGCTCGCGGCGGTCCTGGGCGTCTGGCTCGCTGCGCCGTCGGTCAGAGGCGCGCGCCGCGAGGGGAGCATGCTCGACGCCCTGCGCTGCGCGAATTGCTGGCTCGTCAGTCTGCAGCATGCGGCGGGGTTCGGTCTCGCGATCGCCTCGGGCTCTTGGATCACGGTGTTCCTCCTCCGCGAGTTCTCGCTAACGCTCGCGCTGTCGGGGATCCTTGGCTCGACCCTCCTCTTCGTCGCGGTGGTCACGCGCCCGCTCGGCGGACTCGCGGTGACGAAAGGACTCGCGCGGACGAAGGGAGTGATGCGGATCGGCGACGTGGCGGCCGTGATGGGTGTCGCGCTGCTCGCCATTCCCGGACGGCCCCTCGCGGTCGCTCTCGCCGGCGCGATCATCCTCGGAGCGGGCGTCGGTCTCCCCTACGCCCCTGTGTTCAACACCGCCGCCGCGTCGCTTCGGCGGGCGCCAGGCGCGGCCCAGGGTATGGCGGCGGCCGGGGGAACGGCGGGAGTGATGATCGGAGCGCCGGTCATGGGCTATGCGGTGCAGACCTGGGGCTTCGCGGCGGCCTGGGGCTTCGTCGGACTCATTGGCTTGTGCGCCCTCGCGGGGACGCTGGTCATGCGTGGGGAGGAGGAGCTCAGCAGAGACCGCGGATGACTTTCGCGACGGCGCGCAGATCCTCGACGAACAGGCGCATCTCGCGCTCGCGGCTCGCGTCATCCGGTGCTCGGAGGATCGACGACGGATGCACGGTCGCGAGCACGTGCGGCGCGAGCGGGGACGGGATGAGCTTCCCGCGCTCTTTCGTCACCTTGAAGGTCGGCGAGAGGAGCGCCTGCGCCGCCGTGGCGCCGAGACAGACGATCACCTGCGGCTTGAGGATGGCGATCTCGGCGTCGAGCCACAGGCGGCACGCCGCGATCTCGCTGCGGTTGGGCTTCTCATGGAGCCGCCGCTTTCCGCCGGTCCGCCATTTGAAGTGCTTCACCGCGTTCGTCACATACACCGTGTCGCGGTCGATGCCGGCCGCCTCCAGCGCCTCGTCAAGGACACGGCCTGCGGGACCGACGAACGGTCGGCCCGCGATGTCTTCCTTGTCGCCGGGCTGCTCGCCGACGAAGATGACCTTGGCGGTCCGCTTCCCCTCCCCGAAGACGGTCTGGGTCGCTTTCGTCCAGAGGTCGCAGGCTTTGCAGTGGGCCGCGGCATCCCGCCACGCCCCGATACTCCTGGTCTCCGGAAGCTCGGGATATTCATGGCCGGGCTCGGGCCCGGCTTCCGGGAGGTTCGAGGGGGGCCTGTCCCCCTTGCCGGCACTCACGCGAGTTGACGGAGCAAGCGGCGGACCCGAAGGTGCCCGCATGAGGTACCTGGCCATGACGCTCGCCGTCGGCGCGCTCGTCGCGATCGGTGCGGCCGAGTCGGCGGCGAGCGCGGAGCAGCTCGCGGACCTCCCCGGACGCGGTCGTCCCGCGCTCGCGCTTGGCGGCGCGGCGCTCACCCTGCTCGGCTTCATCCTCTCGGTGGCGGTCTATGCGGCGCTCGGCTGGTTCGTCGCGCGCCTGGCTCTGGACGAAGGACTGGCCCTGCGCACGGGCGCCGTCGTCGGCCTCGTCGCCGGATTCCTGGGCGGGACGGTGCGGGCGCTTTTCGTTCGCGATTATTTGAGCGAGACGGTCTCGCGCTTCGGGATTCCGGATGAGTTCACGACCTGGTCGCTGGCCGTCTTCGTTCTGCTATCGATCCTCGTGAGCGCCGCCGCAGGCGGCGCGATCACTTGGCTGAGCTTCCGTTCTGCGCGGGGGCGTTCGCCGCGACC
>Ga0209056_10001590_pt1 | contig 24992 bp, 23 predicted proteins | sample GraSoiAngelo_114_FD_185876 | JGI IMG/M metagenome (GOLD analysis project Ga0209056, IMG submission 185876) | Grasslands soil microbial communities from the Angelo Coastal Reserve, California, USA - 14_0903_13_40cm (SPAdes) (version 2) | ecosystem: Environmental > Terrestrial > Soil > Grasslands... | reverse complement strand
GCCCCGCCGTGTAAACAAAGCCGTTGACTTTGATTGCCTGGGCATAGGGCCCGATCGCTTTAGGCGCTTTTTCTGTTTGCACTATTTCCCGGCTCATATGGTACTTCCTTTGATTAAATTATAGATGCGAGAAAAAGCTTACATCAGGCTTGTTGTCGTTGACAACTTCTTGGGAGATCGGCCGCTGTTCTTTTCTTGTTTCACGCGCTTGAATATGGTTGACTGCTAAATAGTGAAGCTACTGACCGCCCATAAGATCCTGATGGCAAGCGCAGCGGTCTTCTTTCTCTTTTTTTCACTTTGGGAGCTGCAGAATTATTTCAACGCGGCCAATGGCTGGGCCGTGTTTCGAAGCATACTTTACCTGCTGATAGCGTGTGGCTTCGGGATCTATTTCAAAAACCTGGACCGGTTGTACAAATAGATTTCTGTTTCGCCGAAAACCATGGAGCCCGCCTCGTTTTTAGTAGAAGTCTCCGAAAAAGAAATTCGTCGGGAGCGCCAAAAGGCGCGGGAGCTGCGTGCGAGCCAATGGTGGAAGCGCAAGCGTGCGACCGGGATCTGCCATCACTGTGGTCAAAAGTTTCCGCCGAAAGAGCTGACGATGGATCATCTGATTCCGATCATCCGCGGCGGAAAATCGACTAGAGGCAATCTGGTGCCGGCCTGCAAAAAGTGCAATGCCGATCGGAAGTACCGGTTGCCGTTTGAAAAGCCAGATAGTTAAATTGCCGCTTGCCAGCATTGTTTCGTTTAACTACTATCCTCTATGCGGGAGGTGCTCGATATGACTGGGGAAACTTTTCTGGTTCGCACCATGTCCGATACGGTGGAGACCGATATTCAACGTGTGCTCACGATTGCCAACGAGATCTTACCGCGTTACGGCATGAAGCCCTTGAGCTTCGAGCAGCTAAGAAAAATCGCCGACGGGCCATTTGATCTCTTTCTCATTCCGTACATTTTCGCCAAGGAACACGAGAAGGACCACAATCTTGGATTCAATGAAGCGAAGCGCCTAGAAATTAGAACTCACGCCATGGAAATCGCTCGCAAGCATCGATTCGACACCGACCCGCCGGAGTTTATCCCTGGTATCAAGCAATCTCTCAAAGAGACAAAGGACGCGGGTTTGCGCAACGTGCTCCTCACGACCGGTGGCCGGCGCTTCAAGCACCAGGCGATGGAGAACTACGGCATCGGGAAATATTTCGAGGAGATCGTCGATCGCGACGAAACCTATTACGCCAAAGAGCAAGGCCTCTACTACCTCTACCGCAAACACAAGCTTCCCCGACTTCGCATCATTCTTCTCTCCGGTACGGCCAGCTACATCCGGGCCGGCAACAACGCGCACGGCTGCAAAGTCGGCGGCACAGAGCTGGAAGTTTACACCGTGGCGCTCTCGACAGAGTACTCCTACAACGACGACGCAACGTTACGCGCCGTGCAGCCAAAAGAACTGATTCGAAGTTACGACGAGCTTTTACCCGCGTTGAAAGAGCAGCGGCTGGTTAATTAAGCACACGACAACCTAAACATTCCGGCTAAGCCGCGACCAAAGTAGTCTCCCGGAGTCTTGAAAGACAGGTAGCTCATCCGGTCAAGCTGTCGGGTCAGGCTGTGATCTGTTCGTAAGAAAACGTGGGAATGTCGGCTCGCTCGCTCGCGTGCTCAATCGTGATCCCGCAAATATTGCCGTCACGGTCGACATCAAGGATTGTGTTTTCATCGAGGTCCTTGGTTTCTGCCACCTCAGTGGTGCGAAACTCAATGTAAAGCGTATCCGTGTCTTGAAAATATTTTATCTTCATGGCGTGAATGACCGGTCAAAAAAGGCGTTGTGTATGGTTTCCCCGTCTGGGAGCAGAATAATCCTCAAATATTTTCCTTCCATGTCGTCTATTCGAGCCCATCGGCGAATTCGACCGTCCTTTTGAATCACCTCCTTCACAGGGTGATCTATCACGTACTGAATCCACTCTTCTCGGATTATAGCACGGTCCGGACGACTGCGTAGCTTCAAAGTACCGCGTGAACTTCACGCCTCGATGCTACACAAACCACGACCTGTGTCAAAGGCTTAAATTCGGCATAGTGATTCAAGGGAAATTGTCCTTAAGTATCGGTTCGACCCGCCGGAATTTGTTCCAGGTATCGAATTCCATGTCCAGCGCGCAAACTCGCACGTGCGGCCTCGATACGAGGGTAAATCTTCGGTCGTTCTCCAGCCTAGCCAAACGAATCGTCTTCAGACGCAAAGCCGATCAAGATACCAGCAGCCTTACCGTGTCGGGTAATAATCACCTCTTCTTCTACTGCTATACGCAGGTATCCCGACAGGTCGTCTTTCACCTCGGCCAACGCAACTGATGTCATAATTTGACCCTACAAACACTGCACCATTGCCGCGTAGAAGCTGTTGCCAGACCTGCAGTCTGTCATTCCCGAATGCTTCTATCGGTGTTTCGACTGGGCTCACCACAGACGAAACCATGATGGACCCGCGATAAAAACATTCGGGGGTGACAACTTTGGGATAAATTCTCATAAATGCTTTTGATACCCTGTCAACTCGTTACGGGGAGATTCATTAATTCGATGTTTTGTTATAAGCTGCCGATCAGGAACGCGGAGAGTTTATGGACGTACTAAAATCCTTTCTGACGGGAAGAGTCATCATAAAAACCGGGGACATCACCAAAGAAAACGTGGATGCTGTGGTCAATGCAGCTAACAGCACTTTGATGGGTGGTGGCGGCGTCGATGGGGCGATTCATCGGGTGGGTGGGCCGGAGATAAAAAAAGAGTGCGAAGAGATTCGACGAACGCAGTATCCGGACGGTTTGCCGACCGGGCAGGCCGTGATTACGACGGCGGGAAAGATGGCGGCGAAGTATGTCATCCATACTGTCGGGCCGGTTTACGGGCGCGGTGGAAAAGACAAGGCGGAGCTGCTGGCGGCTTGCTACCGTAATTCACTGAAACTTGCTGCAGACAATAAACTCAAAACGATCGCATTCCCAGCAATTTCGACCGGAGTGTACGGTTATCCACTCGATGAAGCTGCCAAGGTCTCCTCCAGCGAGATTGGAAAGTTTCTAAGTGGTAACAGTTCCATTCACGAGGTCCGTCTGGTTTTTTTCAGTCCATCCGATGCTGACACCTTCTTGAAAAATCACGCGTTCACGGATTAGAACAGGCAACCGTCAGCAGGCAAGAGGCATCAGTAGAAATGAGTGAAACATCAAAGGCGGTGCGGGTTGGCATCGAGGGAGTTTTCTACTCGCTCACTCACGTGCCGGATCTCGTACGCTATGGGTCCAAACCGTCGCGTGAGATTCGCGCCAATCCGTCGCTCGTTGAAGAACTGAGCAGAAAGCTCAGATCCTTTGCGGACGCCACAGCCTACGCGCCGCACCAAGTTTTTATCGGCAACATGACGCCGGACGAGCTGAGCCGATTACCCAAGCCCTGGTATGACAATCTGTTAGAACGCGCATTACCCAAGGGCGCTTTCGGCGACGTTGTCGAGCAGGAATCTTTCTATGGCCTTCTCAGCCAGGCCGATCAGTTCAATTTGGTGAGCCTCTGCGAGCCTTGGTTTTGGGATCGTATGACCAAGCCAGACGAGGCTGCCCGGCTTCGACTTAAATCTTTTGCTGAAGTCGAATCGCTAGTCCGGAAAGGCGCGTTGCCGCTTTATTCAGGCAACAAACTGGTGGGCGCTTTTGAGCCCGGCCATACGGAAGACGCGAATCTCACCGCAGAAGTCTTGCTGGAAAATCTCGCCGCTAAAGTGACGGCGGCGCATTCCCTGCGCGCGTTGCTTGATTCTCTTCGGTTGAATCCCAGGGAAGTCGATTACGTCATTAGCTGTTCGGAAGAGGCCGCGGGCGATCGCTACAACCGCGGTGGCGGCAATCTCGCCAAGGCCATCGCAGAAGAGGGCGGCTGCGAAAACGCTTCTGGCTCGGATACAAAAGCCTTCTGCGCCGGTCCGCTGTACGCGATGATTCACGGCGCCAGCCTGATTCAATCGAGTGTGTGTAATAGAGTTGCTATCGTAGCGGGCGGATCGCTTGCCAAGCTGGGGATGAAATTCGAATCGCATCTGAAGAAAGGCATGCCGATCTTGGAGGATGTTCTCGGCGGTTTTGCTGTGATCCTGGGCCCGGTCAAAGCTGGCGAGGCTTGCTTGAGGTTGGATTCTACTGCGTTTCATCCGGTGCGCGCAGGCGGATCGCCTCAGGCGATGGCTGAATTCCTGGTGGAGAAGCCGCTGGCAAAGCGCGGAATGAAACTGACCGACGTGGACCGCTACGCCGTTGAATTGCACAATCCGGAAATCACCGTGCCCTCTGGCAGCGGAGACGTGCCGCGGACGAATTATCTCACTCTAGCTGCGCTGGCGTTTATGCGGGGCCAGATCAAGAAGGATCAGATGGAGGATTTTGTCCGAGGCCGCGGCATGGTAGGGTATGCGCCGACGCAGGGCCATATTCCCTCGGCGATTGTGTACCTGGGTCACGCGTTAGATGCGTTGCGAAAGGGCGAAATAAAGAATGCCCTGTTCATTTCAAAAGGGAGTCTGTTTCTCGGCCGAATGACGCAGCTTTCCGACGGCTGCTCGTTTTTGGTCGAGAGGAACGAAGATTGACGGAGGCCGAATGCTGAAAGGAAAAAAAGTCATCGCCATCGGCGAGCGCGATGGCGTACCGGGACCGGTGATCGCCGAGTGCCTCGGCGGCGCGGGCTTGGAGGTGGTCTTTCAGGTGACTGAGTGCTTTGTCTGAACCGCCGCGGGCGCGATGAATTTCGAGAATCAAGGGATCATCAAGCGCCTGGCGGACCAGTATGGTCCGGAAAATCTTGCGGTAGTGCTGGGCAATGGCGATGCGCAGGGAGCCGAGGTCTTTGCTGAAACTGTGACACAGGGAGATCCGACCTATGCCGGGCCACTTGCGGGCGTGCCGCTTAAGATTCCCGTTTACCACGTGCTCGAAGAAGAAGTGATGACCGTGGTTCCGGAAAAGCTTCGGGAGGAAAAGCTGCAACTGTCGTTGCTGGTCATCGACGTTGAGCCGATGCGGCAGGTCCTGCAAGCGTCGAGGGAAAAGTTGTGACAAACCGCTGAAAAAGCCCATCTGTTTCGTTGCGCTCGATCGCCTCGCTCCAACGTACTGAAGATTGTACGCCTTCGCTCATCGATTTCTCGCGCGCCTCACAGCTGGCACTTTTTGAGCGGTTTGTGGGACAGGATAGCGGGTGATGCGCTTTCGCAGCGCTGGAGTAATGGAGTGATAGAGTAATGAGTCAAGACCAACACTCCAAGTGGCAGCCATGTCTTGAAGCACGAGTTGATAACCTTCAGGTGGTGGATAGGGGGTGTCCGGAATAAAGCGCGCGTGCCAGTCCCAGGCCTCCTCGAGGACCTTTCGGTCATCCAGGCGGGAATATTTTTTCATAATTCGAATCGTTTCTTCTTTGTGCGTTTTGTAATAATGGATCGCCTCAGTGTAAGCCCGAATATAGCGCCGCACCATGTCCGGGTTTTCACGGATGAGCTTCGTCGACGTGTAAACACTGTTTTGGGGAAAAGGGATTTGCAGGGTTGCCATATCGACGACCGTGGGGTATCCGAGTTTCTCGGCCATTGCTTTTCCCGATTCGGTCACGACGGTGAATTGAACGATCCCTTTTTGCAAAGCGATCATCCGTTCAGTGGAGCCGCCGATCACCCGCAGGGTTACGTCCTTGGCGGGATCTAGACCGATTTTTTTCAACCCAACTTTGAGGGCGAATTCAGCCGTGGTCCCGGCTATATGATTTCCGCCGATCTTCCCTTTTAGATCTTCGGGTCGTTTAATACTTGGGTGAGCGACCAAATAATAGGGCAAGACGTTCACGTTCCCGGCGATGGCGACGACGTCGCCACCGGCGAGACGCGCGCTCGTGAGCCCTGGCCCGCCGCCTTCGCCGATGGGAATCTCGCCGGCGAGAATCGCCTGAATACCACGGACGCTCCCCGAGATAAAGATCACCGTCGCATCGAAGCCATGCTTGTCAAAGATCCGCGCCTCTTTGGCGACCTGGATCACCGTCGATGAACCGGGGGCGGTGGAAATATACGAGGTATTGAGTTTGTCCGCTGCCGAGATCAGCGCCGGAGCCATAAAAAGTAGAGCGATTAGAAATAGGAGCAGTACCGCGCGCGTGTTTGGATTCGACTTCATGCTTGACCTCCCGTAGGCTCGTTCCTCGACGACTGTGCTAAACTACAATGGTTCGAACACCCAGGGCAAAGGATTTCACTAGTTTTGTTGACACGGTACTCCTGCAAGTCTATTTTTGAAATAGATCACTCAGTATGAAGAAGGCGGTGGATTTGGTCATGTTCGACCTCGATGGGACGCTAGCGGATACCGGACGCGATCTGGCCGACGCCGTCAACCACACGCGAGCCCACTTCGATTTGCCGCCGTTGGCGGATTCGCTGGTTCGTTCTCACGTCGGCCGCGGCGTGGAACACCTCCTCAAACATTCCTTGCCTGAGGAGACTCCCAAAAATTTTCTGGAAGTGATGCGCGTATTCCTCGAGCGGTATGAAAACCACTTGCTCGACACAACGGTTCTTTATCCAAACGTGCGCGAAGCTCTCGATTATTTTCACAGCAAAAAGAGGGTTGTCATCAGCAACAAGATGCATCGCTTGACGGTCGCCGTGTTGCGCGGGTTGGGTGTTGAACAGCAATTCGATGCGATACTGGGCGGCGATAGCGGACCGGAGAAAAAGCCCGATCCCGGGCTGCTGAACTACGTGTTGGAGCATTTTCAGGTTCCAGCGGCGAGCGCGCTCATGATCGGAGACGGTGACACGGATGTGGAAGCGGGCAAACGCGCCGGAGTATTCACCTGTGGAGTAACCTACGGATTGGGCAGTCGAGAGGAGCTTGTTGCGGCCGAACCGGATATTCTCATCGATGATCTCGCGCAGCTGTCCCGTTACTTCTGCTAGGCAGGAAGATTTTGTATCGAAGGAGGTTATTATGGCAGCTACCATTCCAGACCAGTATAAAGATCTGTTTCAAAAAAAAGCGTTTTGCAATCTTGCGACCTTGATGCCGGACGGTCGTCCTCAGGTGAGCCCGGTCTGGTGCGACCTTGACGGATCGACCATCCGCATCAACAGCGCCAAAGGCCGGGTGAAAGATAAGAATATGCGCCGCAACAAAAAGGTGGCGCTTTCAATCTTTGACCCGGATAATCCCTATCGCCATTTAGCGGTTCAAGGCGAGGTGGTGGAAATCACCGAACAGGGCGCGGACGCGCATATCGATGCGCTGGCGAAAAAATACCTGGGAAAAGATAAATATCCGTTTCGCCAGCCGGGAGAGGTGCGCGTCATATATAAAATCCGGCCGGATCACGTCTCTCACGTAGGCTGAGGCAGCGCTATTTGTCTGAGTGCGGAGAGGCCTGTCCCAGCGGACTGTCGGGATGGCCGGTGGTGATGGTTTCCGGGAGATTCTTTTGGGGAAAACGATTGAGGGCGGCCAAGGCGGCGACTTTGTAGCATTCGGCCAACGTTGGATAGTTGAAGACGTTGTCGATAAAGTAATCTAACTTCCCACCCAAAGCCATCACCGCTTGTCCGATATGAATGAGCTCTGTTGCGCCCTCGCCGATGCCGTGAACCCCGAGCAGTTCCCTGGTTTCGCTGTGAAACAGCAGCTTGAGCATTCCTACGGTATCCCCGATGAGCTGGCCGCGGGCGATCTCGCGATAGCGGGCGATACCGACTTCGTAGGGAATACCCTCGCCCGTTAGTTCCTCCTCGTTGCGACCCACAAAAGAAATTTCCGGGATGCTGTAAATCCCATAAGGTAATAAATGTGTCGACGTCTCGCACGGCAGCCCGAAGGCGTGACATGCCGCGTGTCGACCCTGCTGCATCGATGTGGAAGCTAGGGAAGGAAATCCGACGACGTCGCCCGCCGCATAGATGTGAGGGAGAGCGGTTTGGAAGTTCTCATTGACTTTGAGTCGCCCGCGCTCGTCCGGTTGAATACCGATATTCGCCAGTCCGAGTTGCTTCGTGGCGCCGATTCGCCCGATTGAGTAAAGCAGCAAGGAAGCCCTGATCTGTTTGCCGCTTTTGAGGCGAATGGTCACTGCGTCGCCGGAAGGTTTTTCAATGCCCACGACCTCTTCGTTGAAGCGCAAGGTAATGCCGATGCTGCGCATCTGGTACTGCAGCGCTTCGATGATCTCGGTATCCACGAATTCCAACAAACGAGGACGCCGCTCCACGAGCACGACTGGAATCCCGAGGGTCGCCAAAATGCAGGCGTATTCGCAGCCGATGACGCCGCCGCCGACGATGGTCAACGATTTTGGCAGCCGTTTCAAGGTGAGCAGACTGTCGCTGTCGATGACGGTTTCACCGTCGAAAGGTACGTCGGGAGGATGTGCCGGCTCGGTGCCCACTGCGACGACAACGTTATCCGCCGTGTGTTGAGTAATGGTCGTGCCGTACTGGATGGAGAGGCAGTGGGGATCGATAAATGACGCCGTGCCGTTGATAAAATCGACCTGATTGCGCACCAGCTGATTCTGGATGATCTCTTGTTCTGCCTTCATCACGTGTTGACAGCGAAAAGAAAGATCCTCCAAGGTGATGTCGGCTTTGACGCGAAAACCCGCACCATAGAGGTTTCGTTGTCGGAAACCCGACAGGAATAGCACCGCTTCACGCAGCGATTTACTGGGAATCGTGCCGGTGTTGATACAGATGCCTCCGACCACTTCGCGGCGTTCGATGATGCCGACTTTTTTGCCGATCTTGGCTGCTTGAATGGCAGCTTTTTGGCCGGCGGGGCCGGAGCCGATCACGAGCATATCGTAGTGCACCATTTCTCTATCCTAACTTTTTTTAGAGACCTTACAATCGCTGCGTCAGGTTTCCATCCTTGAGCTTTTCATAGGCGCGTAACCCGAGCGCGACGTCCATGATGCCAGTGCCTTGCAACTTAAATAACGTGATCTGCCGGTCGTCAGCGCGGCCGGAAGTTTTGCCAAGAAGCAGACCGGATATCTCGTGAACCCGCTCCCACGTGATTATCCGATCTCTGACCGCGCGAAAAATATCGCTTTCGTTGGCGCACACGGTCTCCTTGGAGGTAATAAAGATGGGATCGGCTCGCCGGATCGTGGTTTCATCGATCTCCTGTCGAATGCGCGTCTTGTCGCCGTTGGCAATCGAGGTAATATGTGTTCCCTCCCGCAAGTGGCGGCCGTCGAAAACCGGCGTCTTGGCATCGGTCGCCGTAATCACAATATCGGCGAATTCCAGCGCTTCTTCAGGGTTTGAGGCAGCCCCGACAGAAATTTTCAGCTCGTGGGCAAGCTTCTCGGCGAGCGCGCCGCGGTGCTCCGGTGTCGGGCTGTAGACTCGCACTTCTGTCAAGTTTCTGACGGCGGCGAGAGTCTTGAGCTGGCTTTCAGCGTGCGCGGCGCTGCCGAAGAGAGCGGCGCGGCTTGCGTTGGCGCGGGCCAAATGTTTGGCGCCGATGGCGCCCGCCGCGGCGGTGCGATTTTCGTTGATCGCGCAGTCTTGAAATAAGATGAGCGGCGCGCCGCTCTCCACGCTGTATAAGATGACCGTTTCGCGATGGATGCGACGATCCAAATCGGTCTGAAGATAGGCGCCCATGGCGCCGCGCACAGAGCCGGGCAGTAAGCCGAAAATCATTTTGTTGGGGTGATGAATTCTCCGCCGCGGCAGATCAAAGCCGCGGCCGAGCGCGATCTCCTTGAGCGCGTCTTCGATTGATTCGATCATCTCGTGGATCGAGAGGATGTGATTGATCGGGGTATTTTTCAAAAAGAGCATGGGAATCGTCCAAAAGCCAGCGTCCCGGCGAAGCCAGCGCAGGCGTGAGCGCAGCTAGGCAGCCAAGCCTCTAACTTTTCGGCCCGCGTAAAGGGATTTGATCTCGTCGCTCGATTGGATAGGCAACGATATCGACTTGACTCTGATGGTCGAATCGCACGGTGCCCTCGAACGCTTCGAATGGCGCAAGGCTGTAACGCCCTGCTTTGTCGTCGGTCTCCCCGGTGAAGAACAAAAATGCGTAGTTCTCAGGGAATAACGCCCGGAGCTCATTTAGACTTTTAATGCTCAACGGGCTTCGCGGATCGATCGTTAATTCGACGTGCACCACCGGCCGGTCTCGCCAAAGCGTGCGGCGCAGTCCTTTGAGCGCTAGCTTTTCATAACCTTCGATGTCCATTTTGATGACGACGGCCGATTTCACGCCTTCCTTTTCGAGGACGTCGTCGCCGATCCGGATTTCATACTCGCCAGCGTACGAATTTTTGTCCGTGAATTCCTTGACGAACGAGCCGGTGCCCAAATTTTCTGGCGGCGGCTGGTAGAATGACTTCCTTGCATTTTCGTCGCCCAGCCCAACTGGATGAATCACGATGTTTTTAATGTAATTCAGATCCACCATGCGGCGAAAACGGGCGAGTACGGGTTGCCAGGGTTCGAAGGCGTGGACCGCTGAGACGTAGCGGGATACGAAAAGCGAGTAGAGTCCGGTGTTGGCTCCCACGTCAAGGAAGGTTCCTTGATTGGCATACGCCATGCGCATCACATCGCGGAGAAAATAAAGGATGTGCTTCTCATAAGCGCCATGATAAAAAATATCGTGATCAATCGAATTCCCAAGATTACCCTCATAGAGAATGCCGTCGATATTCGCGACAAAATCGATGTTCCCGCCCCGGTAACATGCTGAGATTGATTTCGCTTGGGTCACGCACAGATAAATTTGCCGCAGACGGCCGGGATCCGTAACATAGAAATATCCAAGGGATGCGACTGCGGTGAGAACGCCTGCAATAGCCAACCTTAAGATCTTCATGGCTCAATTCGTAATCAACGGTAGCTCCTTCTATATCGTAGCTCGAACATCTGCAAGTAAAAAATTTGGTCCAGCCTAGATTCGAGGGCTTATATCTTGTGGCGCGCTCCTCGGCAAGCGGGAAAATATCTTGGTCGTGGAATAAATGCGTCACTCACGCTGCAGACGCGACGCAATAAGCGACATCCCAAAACTGCACAGCCAGTAGATCACGGCGATAAATAGATAGAGCTCGAAGGGGCGGATCTCCCGATTATTGACAATCTGTGCTGCTTTGGTCAGCTCGACATAGCCGATAATGGAAGCGAGTGAAGTGTCCTTGAGTAGCACGATAAACTGGGTGACCAGGGCCGGAATCATGTTGCGCAACGCTTGCGGAAGGATCACGTGGCGCATCACCTGGGCTCGCGCCAGCCCCGTGGCGGTGGCCGCTTCCATCTGGCCTCGGGGCACGGATTGCACTCCCGCCCGGACGATTTCCCCCAGGTAAGCCGCTTCGAAGACGACAAAAGCAGTGAGCGCCACACTGTATTCCGGCAGAGATTTTCCTAACAGCGTTGGGATAATAAACCAAAACCAGAAGATCACCATGACCAGCGGCACCCCCCGAAAGAATTCCACGTAGATGGTGGCCGGAGTGCTGATCCAGCGAGAGCGCGCGAGGCGACCGAGGCCGATGAATACGCCCAAAATGAATCCGAGAATGATGGCCGGAATTGCAAGGCGCAAGGTGCCGCCGGCAAACTTGCCGATGCCGAAGAAGCCCTGGAGAATAAGAAACGCGAAGTTGTTGAACACGACCTGGAGATTCATCTCAAAACTCCCCAGTCTGGCCTTGGGCGATCATCCCGGGAATCGCAAAGCGCCGTTCCACTCGCGCCATGATCGCGGCGATAGCGAGACAGAGGATCAAGTAAATCAAAGTTCCGGCGGTCAAGGCTTCAAACGCCTTCGCCGTGTAGGTTTCGATCTGGCGCGTTTGAAAGGTCAATTCCGCGACCCCGATGGTCAGAGCGACGGATGAATTCTTCAGTAGATTGAGCGACTCGTTGGTGGCCGGCGGGATGATCAGCCGTAAAGCGATGGGAATCACGATCAGGCGATAGGCTTGAGCCATCGTCAATCCCGTTGAAACGGCGGCTTCGAACTGCGTCTTGGGAATGGATTGAATGCCGGAGCGAATAACCTCGGAAAAGCGCGCGCCATGATAGACGCCGAGCGCGCATACGCCCGCCCAAAATTCCGCGCCATGATCAAAAAGCCATTCGCGCAGCGGCTCCGGAAGCAAGGGAGGCACGGCGAAGTACCAGAAGAACATCCAGACGAGCAGCGGCACGTTTCTGAAGAACTCGACATAAAAAGCCGCGGGCCAACGAAGGGGCGGAATCGCTACCGTACGAAGCGCGCCGGAAATAACTCCGAGGATCAGGGCGAGAAGCCAAGCGAGCACGGAGAGCTCAACGGTTGTGACAAGCCCTTGAAGGAGCCAGGCACCGGACTGGCCGCTCCAAAGGACACTCCAGTTGAAGTGATAGTTCATCTTAGAAGCAGGCATTGGGCTATGCAGAACCAGCCACTCGTAGGGGCGACCGGCCGGTCGCCCCTACACGGGCAAGAGGCCCCTTGCTCTATTTCGGCACCGCCTGCTTCTGCAGGAATTGCTTGGTCTCGGGCGTGAGAGGATACGGCACCTCGCCCTTGGGTCCGAACCATTTGTCATACAGCCGGAAATACTTCCCGGAATTGATGGCTTCCGCCAGACCGGCATTTACCAAATCACGAAGCTCGGGCTCATTTTTTCTCATCGCCATGCCGTAAGGCTCATGGGAAAAAAAGTCGCCGACTATAGCCCAATCGTCCGGTTTGGGTGCTTTGGCCTTCAGTCCGGCGAGCTGGATTCCGTCATTGGTGTACGCTTGCACTTGGCCTTGTGCTAGTGCTTGAAACGCGGCCGGTTGGTCGGGAAACTCCAGAAGCTTTGCGCTGGGCACGCGCTCGCGAATAATCCGCGCGTTGGTGGAGCCTTGTTGGGCGGCGATCCGTTTCCCGCCGATGGATTCGATGCCTTTGATGGGACTGCCTTTTTTGACTAGGAACTGCGCTCCCGTCACAAAAAAGGTAAGACTAAAATCGACCGCCTCACGCCGTTCTTTCGTGTCGGTCATCGTCTCAGCGATCAAATCCACCGCGTTCGAAGTCAGGAGCGGAATGCGAGTCTGCGGAGTCGATTCCTTCTTTTCGAGCTTGATTTGCTTGCCGAGTTTCTTGGACAACACCGGAATAACCGCTTGCTCGACGAGATCGATGGAGAAGCCAACCCAGTCGTTATTTTTGTTGATGTAAGCGAACGGCGGCGAGCCGGTGCGGGTGCCGATGGTTAGGGTTCCGGTCCGGTTGATTTTTTCTAACGTCGTATCCGCGCCGCCGGACCTCGCATTCATGAAAATCAAAAAGAATGCGGCTAGAAGAATAACTACCACGCGTTTCATTTTATCCTCCTTAGTGTGAAAGAATCTTGCTCAAGAATTGCCGTGCTCTGGGAGATTGGGGTGCGGCAAAGAACGTTTCGGGTTTATTTTCTTCGATGATCCGACCCTCGTCCATAAAGACGACCCGATGCGCGACGCGGCGCGCGAAACCCATCTCGTGGCTGACCACCACCATGGTCATGCCGTCACGCGCGAGATCCGTCATGACTTCCAATACCTCGTTGATCATCTCGGGATCGAGCGCAGATGTGGGCTCGTCGAAGAGCATGATTTTGGGTTTCATCGCCAGAGCGCGAGCGATGGCAACCCGCTGCTGCTGGCCGCCGGAGAGGTTGGCCGGATAGACATTGGCCTTATCGGGAATGCCGACGCGATCCAAAAGCTTCATGGCGACGGCTTCGGCCTCGGCAGCCGGCAGGCCTTTGACTTTGATCGGAGCCAGGGTGATGTTGCGCAACACCGTCATGTGCGGATAGAGATTGAAAGATTGAAAGACCATGCCCACGTTGGTCCGGAGTTTCGCCGCGTCAAAGGCCGGGTCGGAAAGCGACAGGCCGTCAACGATGATCTCGCCCGACTGAATGGATTCCAATCGATTGATGCAGCGGATGAGCGTGCTTTTACCGCTGCCGCTCGGACCGCAAACCACCACCACTTCTCCTGCAGCGATTTCGAGGTCGATGTCTTTGAGAACGTGCAGCGCCGCGAACCACTTGTTGACTTTATGAAACTCGACCACGATCGCGAAGATATTTTGACTTTACCAAGATTGCAAATTAACGGGTCGAATACTATAGGATCAAAGGTGATTTGCAAGAACGACTGGACGTCAGCGCTCGCCTGGAGCCGGCAAGGATTGGTTTCAGCCGGCAAACTTTTCGTCATAGGGGCAAGTTCGTTACCATAAGCGTGTGATAGGTGAGGTGTGTCATGGAGTTTTACCTGGTCCGACATGGGGAGGCGGTTTCAGAAAAGCAGGACCCAGAGCGTCCATTAACTCAAGCGGGGCGGCAAGACGTGGAGCAGGTGGCGCGCTTGGCGTCCGCCAGAAACGTTCAGGTGTCGGTTATCTTTCATTCCGGCATTCTAAGAGCGAAAGAGACAGCCGAAATCCTTGCCGCTCATCTCCATCCTGCAATGGGAGTAAGGCAAATTGACGGCTTGTTGCCTCAAGATGACCCGATGCTCGCCAAGAGCGAGCTGGAAACGGCTCAGCAATCGGTCATGTTGGTCGGTCATCTTCCGCACATGAAAAGGTTGGCAGGTTTGCTGGCTACTGGAAATCCAGAACGAGAGGTAGCGGAGTTTGCCCCGGCGACGATGATTTGTTTTTCCTACGAAGATTGTCAATGGAAAATCGCTGGAATACTAGCGCCGCAGCCTAATTGAGGCGGAGTTGACCGGGCAATAGGGATAGTCTAAAAGAAAGAGGACGGCGACGTGTAAAGATACTGAAAGGTAAAACCCATGGCTTCAGAGACGCTGACAATTATCGACAACCGGACCGGCAGACAGTACGAGATTCCCATCCGAAACGGCGCTATCAAAGCGACGGATTTGTTCCAAATTAAGGTCAGTGAGGATGACGGCCTCATCACTTACGATCCAGGCTTCATGAACACCGCCTCTTGCCAAAGCAAAATCACCTATATTGACGGCGATAAAGGGATATTGCGGTATCGGGGCTATCCAATCGAGCAGCTCGCGGAAAAGAGTACCTATCTGGAAACCGCTTATCTTATTCTCCATGGAGAGCTACCGACTCAATCTCAATTGGCGGGCTGGACCCATAACATTACGTATCATTCCATTATTCACGAAAATATTAAGAAGCTGATAGACGGGTTTCACCACGATGCCCACCCCATGGGGATATTGGTGAGCACCGTGGGCGCGCTATCGACCTTTTATCCAGAAGCCAAAAAAATCTTCGATGCTAACTCGCGGAAAGCTCAAACGTACCGGCTCATCAGCAAAATGCCAACTTTGGCGGCCTTTGCTTACCGTCACAGCCTGGGCCTGCCTTACTCGTACCCGGACAATGACTTAAGCTACAGCGGGAATTTTCTCAACATGCTCTTCAAAATGACCGAGCTAAAATACCAGCCACATCCGGTGCTCGAAAGAGCTTTAGAGATCCTCTTTATTCTACACGCCGATCACGAGCAAAACTGCAGCACCAACGCCATGCGCGGGGTAGGCAGTTCTCAATCCGATCCCTATTCGGCCGTGGCGGCGGCGGCTGCGGCGCTCTACGGACCGCTTCACGGTGGCGCCAATGAAGCCGTTCTCAGAATGTTGATGGGGATTGGGTCAAAAGACAAAGTTTCTGAGTTCATAACCAAGGTTAAAAAGGGTGAGGGAAGGCTGATGGGCTTTGGCCATCGGGTCTATAAGAACTATGATCCCCGAGCCAAGATCATCAAGGAAGTTGCCGACCAAGTGTTTGAGGTTAGAGGACGCAACCCGTTGCTCGATATCGCGCTTGAGCTCGAGCGCATCGCTTTGCAGGACGACTACTTCATCAAACGCAAGCTCTATCCGAACGTCGATTTTTATTCCGGGCTGATCTATCAATCCATGGGTTTGCCGATGGACATGTTCCCGGTTTTGTTCGCGATCCCGCGCACCTCGGGATGGATCGCCCAATGGGAAGAAATGCTGACCGATCCGGACCAGAAGCTCGCCCGCCCCAAGCAGGTCTATCTGGGTCCGGAAGTAAGGGACTATGTGCCTATGGAGAAGAGAAAATAAAAACCGATTTATCTTAGCCTGCCGCCAAGTCCTTCCAGGATAACCATAAGTTTCTGACCGATCCGAATATTCGTGCTTGTTAGGCCGTTAAGTTCCATCAATGCACGAACTTTTTGACCGTAGTGGCGCGCGATTGAAAAAAGCGTTTCTCCGCGTCGCACTTCGTGGGTGAACAGCTGCGCTGGTGGCGCTTCTTTTTCCTGGTACTGGTCATAGGCTTTAGCGAAAACCAGGGCCTTTCCCACTGGCAATTTCACTCTGAAATTTGGCTCTGGCGGCGTGGCATTCCGCAGTAGTGAGGGATTGAGTTCCTGGATAAATTGCAGCTCCGTTTCTGCCATCCTAGCGATCGTTTCCAGCCTCAAAGAGCCGCGGACCTCGACTTCATCATATTCCAATGGTTCTTGGCGATAAACATCTCCGAAGCCGTATTTCCCGGGATTGGTCGCGATGAGCGAGACGGCTACAAACTTGGGAACAAAATCACGCGTCTCGTCGCTGATTCGAGCTTTTTCGCTCAACCCCCATAAATTTTTGGCACCGGGAGTCTGAAGTCCCTTGTCGATGGCCCCTTGCCCGGCATTGTATGCGGCCGTGACCAAGTACCACTTGCCAAAATATTGGTGCAGATCTTTCAGATGGGCTGCGGCTGCGTATGTCGATTTAACGGGATCGCGCCGTTCATCGACCCACGAGTCGATCCTCAGTCTGTACTTGCGGGCGGTGGTGGCGACAAACTGCCAAAGTCCGACGGCTCCATTCGGAGAAGAGACTTCGGGAGAAAAACCGCTCTCAATGAGTGCGAGATAGGCGAATTCTTCCGGCAAACCTTCTTCTCGTAGGATTCTTGCTATCATCGGCATGTAGCGTCCCGAGCGAGCTAATATCTTTGACAAAGACTCCCAACCGGCCTTGGAAAAATGGTTGATGAAATAGCGGACTCGGGCATGTTCGATCACGGCTTTGGAGAACTCAAGGCGCCGACGCTCGATCGGTTGCTCCACAGCCTTATCGATGTCTTTCTGCAGCAGCTCCAACAAGCGATCGTCTGCGCTGAGGCTGGGGACATTTCTAAGGACTAAAGGTTTGTTCTGAACTGTCGCCGGTTTCTCTTTCGCTTCTTGTTTAGTGGGCGCCTCTTCGTCGATTTTCGAGCTCGGCTCCATCGTGGTCGGCGCCGGCAGACTTTCCTCTGGCGCATCGATTGGCTGCGCCGGGGCATCGGGCGCTGCGTTACTCTCGACAAGAAATGGAAGCTGGGGAGGCGGGCTGTAAAGTTGTGTTTCTTGCGGTGACACCACGACGGGCGCGGCACTCCGCACTAGAGGAATTGGCAACGGTGCGCAGCCAAACAAAACGCTAACTGCCGCGCTCAGGACTAGAATTTGAGTTCGTGTCCACATCGCTCGGTCACCGACGAACTCCCGCAGGGTACTCGACTATCCCGCTCCATACAACCTAGAAATGCTTGACAATAGATCATTTAAGCCACTAGATTCCTTGGTGATTCCAGTAAATTGACAAAGATTGACGAATTTGGGTGAAAGCTCTCAAAAAATTTGTCGCGGCAAATTTTTGGGCGTGGCGCGAGAAGCTTATTCCTAAGTCTAGTGTGTCTGTCGATCGCTCAGAATTGACGGCGAAGGAGGTTCCCTTGAAAACAAAAGTGGGTTTGATGCTTGTGTTGATTTGTTTTGGGTTGGCCTCCCTACTTTCCGGAGCCGAGCGCACGAAGTATCCGGCTCCGCGCTTTCCCTCCTATTTAAGACCGCCGAAATCTATCGACGACGTTATGCCGTACGCGCGCGCCGCAGTGCGCCAGACCGGCGGCCGGACGCCGTTAGGTCTCGTCGAGAAAGGGATGGCGGCGTTGATCGTTACGGAAGTAAGCGCTGATGCGATGGTGATGCAGGCGATCAAGCGCGCCTTTGAAGAGCGCGGCGTCAAGCTTTACATCGTCCCCGAAAATGAGCTGTTGGGTATCAGCAAAGAGGATGCGCTGAAAGCATTTCAATCCTCACGATGGTACACCGGAGAGCAAGGCTATATGGAGGTCCGCCACTGGCTCGACGATTTGTTCATCGATAGCGAGGTGCCCAAGAAATGGCTTAAGGAACGGAGATCCGACTTGTACAATCGCGTGTACGCGAAAGGCGACGAAGCTCCGCAAAAAGAGCGCGACCTCGCGAAACAGTTTGGCGGTCCGAACGTTGCGGAGGCCATGATCAAGTTCCTCGATCAACATCCTGACGTGAAGGCGGTCTTCTGGCGGCGGGGCGGTCGACCACGCACTGCCAGACTCTTGAAACAACACAGTGCCAAGTTTTACGGCAATTTCATCTACGACAACCGCTACGAGCTGATGAACAAAGCGGCGACGTTTCCCGGCGACGTTTGGCGGCTCGCCGAGGAGCGCGTGATCGAAGCCATCGCGTGGGTGGATCGCGTCGAAGCTTTCGATCCCGAAGGAACCAACATGCATTTCGAGGTAACGGAAGATGAGGCAAAGATCTGGGCTTCGGGCGCTTACAACCAGGGCCATCTTTTTCTCTCGCCTTATCAGGCGACCGGGCGTTTTCCTTATTCCGTCGTGGATTATCCCGCCATCCAAAAAAAATGGAACGCTCCTTTAATGACGAAGGTAAACGGCGTCTTCGCCGGCACGAGCAATCACACCGGCTCGTACCCGCGCATCGAAGTGCATGTGAAAGACGGCTACGTTACTGAAGTTAAAGGTGGCGGAACTTATGGAGAGCTGTGGCGCGAGTTTCTCAAGTATCCCAAGATCAACGAGCTTAACTACCCTTACCAAAACAAGCCTGGCTATTGGTGGTTCTACGAAGCGGGCTTGGGGACGAATCCGAAATTCTTCAAGCGGCCCGATGAAAACATGGTCGGAAATAATTTATCGGAGCGTAACAACGCCGGCGTGATTCATTGGGGCTTCGGTGGCAGCGTGGTTCACGACCCGGACAAGCCGGAGGAGTCGAAGGCCTGGATCGATTTTCCCAGGCAGAACGGCCTGCCCAAAGATCACTGGTGGCATATCCACAACACGGTATTGACTTATCGCGTGCACGTGCGCGGGACGAAGAACAGCTGGCTCACGTTGATCGATAAAGGCGAGTTGACGGCGTATCGTAGCCCGGAGCTGCGCGCGCTGGCATCGCGCTACGGCGACCCTAACGAAGTGCTCCGCGAGGACTGGGTGCCGCATCTGCCGGGAATCAATGCGCCGGGAAAATACGAGGACTACGCCAAGGATCCTTGGAAGACGTTCAGTGAGATCATGAAGAAAGTCGATGCTGGAACCTACGAATATTTCTATCCGGCAACGAAGGCAAAGAAGTAATTTCGGAGGACAACGATGAAGACGAAAGTGTCGGCGGCAGTGGTAGTTTACTTCGGATTGGTTTGTATTTCGATTGCCTTGGGCGCGGAAAAGAGCAAATACCCTCCGCCCCGTTTCCCGTCGTATGTAAGACCGCCGAAATCGTTGGACGATGTTCTGCCCTTCGCCCGCGCGGCCGTGCGCCAGACCGGCGGCCGCACGCCGCTTGGCTTGGTCGAGAAGGGGATGACGGTGGCGATTTTCACCGAGCCCACGGCGGAAGACATGATCATGGAGGCCATCAAGCGCGCTTACGAGGAGCGCGGCGTGAAGGTGCAGATCGTGCCTGAGCACCAACTGTTAGGCGTGAGTAAAGAAGAAGCGCTCAAAGCGGTGAAGGCATCAAGCTGGTTCACATCGGAGCAGGGCTATATGGAAGTGAGAGCATGGCTTCTGCAACGGTTCTCGGATCCTGAGGTGCCCAAGAAGTGGCTGAAAGAACACCGGCCGGATCTCTACAAGGCCGTTTTCCAGAGAGAAGAGGAAGGGGTGTCGCAGGAGCTCGTAGATCTGGGCAGAAAATTCGGCGGCAGAAGCGTAGGAGAAGCCATCGTCAAATATCTCGATCAACACAAGGAAGTGAACGCAGTTTTCTGGCGCAGGGGCGGTAGAACCGTCACGCGTAAAGCAATAGAACCGTATGGGAACAAATACTTCGGCAACTTTATCTTCGATAATCGTTACGAGTTGATGAATAAAGCGGCGACGTTTCCCGGCGACATCTGGCGGTTGGTGGAGGAACGCGTCATCGAGCCATTGTCATGGGTAGATCGCGTTGAAGTGAAGGACCCGGAGGGTACGAACTTTTCTTTCGAAGTCGATGAGAAGCAGGCGCAATCCTGGGCGGAAGGGGCTTATCAGCAGGGACACCTCTTCATGTTTCCCCATCAGGCAACCGGCCGATTTCCCTATTCATCGGTGGATTATCCGGCCTTCACCAAAAAATATAATCCGCGTTACTTAGTCAAAGTGAACGGCGTCTTCGCCGGTACCAGCAACCACACGGGCTCTTATCCGCGGATCGAAGTGCATGTAAAGGATGGCTACGTCAAAGAAGTGGATGGCGGCGGCATCTACGGGGAGCTCTGGCGCGAATTCCTGAAGTATCCGAAGATCAACGAGCTCACCTATCCGTATCACGACCAACCGGGTTACTGGTGGATCTACGAAGCCGGTATGGGGACCAATCCGAAGTTCTTCAAGCGGCCCGACGAGAACATGGAAGGTCACAATCAGTCGGAGCGCAACAACGCTGGCGTGATCCACTGGGGGTTTGGCTTGCGGCTCGATCACGGGCCCGACAAGCCGGTGGAATCCAAAGAGTGGATGGACTTCGCCAAACAGCATGCGCTGCCCAACGATCACTGGTGGCACATTCACAATACGCTGCCGACTTATAGAGTCAGAGTGCGCGGCACGAAAAACAGCTGGCTCACGCTAATTGACAAAGGGGAAATCGTGGCCCTGAAGAGCCCGGAGATTCGCGCGCTGGCGTCGCGCTACGGCAATCCCGATGAGGTCTTGAGCGACGACTGGTCGCCCTATTTGCCGGGCATCAACGCGCCGGGGAATTATCCGGACTACGCCAAAGATCCCTGGAAGACGGTTGCCAGCGTCATGAAAAAAATCGAATCGGGCACTTACGAGTACTTTTACCCAGCAGTGAAGCAGAAGACAGCTGGCAGTCGGCAGTAGGCAGTCAGACAGAACCGCTTACTGCAAGCTGCATACTTGAGATGGCTAGCATCAGGATTCGTCTCGCACAGATATTGGGGAAGAGAGCCTTCTTGGCCTTCGGCGTCGTGACGTTGTTGGTGGCGGGCTTGTTGGCCGCTATCAACCTCGCCTCCCATCACGCGCTGAAACTTTACATCGAAGATCAGCTCTCACGCTTGGCTTGGGACATCGCGCTCTATCAGACTTCGGATTTCACCATTTCGGCGGAAGTGGCGCCGAAGCTGCGCGAAATCAAAGGCGTCACGCGGGTCGAGAGCCTGAGCTTCCTTCGCTCCAAGCCACCGCCGGAGGCGATCCTTATGGTCGACGGCAAACCGCTGGCTTCGCCCTGGGTCTCGATTCTGTCGGCCACCGACGTGAACTTGTTGCCGCCCGAAGCTCGTTCTGTCAAGGCGTACGCAGACGGCGCGTTTCTCGCGCTGGTGGGTCCGGAACAGCACATGGGCAAGGCCTATTTGGCCCTGCAGGGCGCGCGATTGTTTTCAGTGAGAGTTTACTCTCATGAAAAACGACAAAGCTCAGGGCTTTTTGATCTTCCCATCCGTGGCGTGGTTCGCTTGGAGCGCGCGGATCTCAATCGCTACTTCATGAATGAGATCGGTTCGATCTCCTTCGTTCCTTATATCGGCGTGATCCTCGTGGTGCCGCACAATTTCGGGCTGCTTCAACGTTTTGACGCGCTGTCCCGCGGCGCGCTGGGAGATCACGCGGACATCCACGTTACGGCAGGCGAGTACCTTCCCGAGGTCGTGCATCTTGTGCGAATCGATCGCAAGGCTTTGATCTCGGGCTGGGATATCGACGGCTCGCTGGCGAATCTCGAAAAGCTTCACGCGGAGGTGGAGGAAAAATCCAAGGCGCTCGGGCCGACGATCTTCGTCGACAATGCGATCCTGGTCCTGCTGAAGCGCATGGCGGAGATCTCGCGTATGATCGGTCTCGCGACCCTGCTGATAGCTATTCCGCTGCTCGGCATCGCTTGGATGCTAGCGTCGAATTTGTCCTCGCTGCTTATCTTAAACGAGCGGAGAAAACTCGGCCTCATGCGTTTGCGCGGGGTGCCGGGCAAACTGCTCGGGCAGAGTCTGCTGCTCTCCATCGGCCTCGGTGGGCTCATCGGCGGCATCATCGGCCTCACGTTGGGTACGGTCATTCCGCTCTACGTGTACGAAGGCGGCGTGCTTTCATGGGCGACCTTGTCGCGCGTCCAGGGGCCGCTTTTGATGTTGCTTTTTTTGGTGGTCGGATTGATCTTGGTGCTGCTCATCAGCCGGCGGCTCGTGCGCTACGCGACGACCATCTCGCCGTTGGAGGCGTCCCAGCGGGTGGCTGTCTCGGAATCCGGCCAAGCGCGGGCGCGCTTTGCCGTTCTCGAATGGCTCGCGCTGCTCATCGGCGCTTACAAAATCGGCAGCTGGATGTCTAATTTCGAGCTGACCGCGTTGTTGGCCGTTTCCGAGGACGATGGTGCGGCGTGGACCGGGTTTGTGAAAGCGGTTCTCGCCATCGACCGCGCTCTCGACTTTGTGGCCCTGCCGCTGTTTGTCTACGGCTTCGTGGCTCTGCTTGTGGCTCAGCGGCGATTGATCAGCGGGTTGCTCAGCTCGGTGACCTATTTCGTGGGCGGTAAATTACGTTCTCTGTCGCTCAAGCATATGTCGCTGAAGCCGCATCGCATCGCGAGCTTTCTCCTGATCGTCGGACTGATGGCAAGCGTGAGTCTTTACCCGAGCATCGCGTCGAAATCATTCGAGGACAAAGCGTTGCGCGGCGCCACGGTACAGGTCGGGAGCGAGTTGCACGTTACGATCAATCCCAATGATCTAGTGACAGCCGAACAACTCGAACAAGGGCTCGGCGGACAGATCCACGCCATCGACGCGGTGCTCAAAGAGCGGCTAACGGCATTTCAACGCCGGGACGTGATTTCGGTGGATTATCTGTTCGAAGCGATATTGCCCGGCTTTTTCTTTCCCGGCTACGGCTTGAGCGGTGTGCCGCTCTATTTGATCGATGAACCTGCGAGCTATCTCAAGAGCGCCATTTTTGAAGAGAAGCTGGGTGTTAGCGCGAAGTTCAGCGACGTGATCAGGAGTCTCAAGGAGCAAAAAATCGCTGCTTCGCCGCCGGTGGCCGCCTTCTGGAACCTCGGCCCTGACGAGCCGGTGCTGTTGGGCGCTGATTTGAACAAGAAGCCGGTGTTGGTCCCCGCGGGAGGCGTGATCGGGTTTCTCCCCGGTATGCCGCCGCGCAGCATCTCGGATCGCCAGACTTACGTGTCAGCGCGCATTGATTACTTAAACTACCTTTCCAGCACGGATGCCTATCTGGTGGGGAGCACGGGCAATCCTTTGATGGAGAATCTCAAAGTTTTGGTTCCGCGCATCCTGTTGCTCGTGCGCGCGAAACCCAATGCCGACGCCGACGCCATTGTAAAATCTCTAGCGCAGGCTCTCAAAGCGCGTCCTCTGGAGGTGCGCGAGCTCAAGCGCGAGCTGAAGAAAGTCGGCGGTGACATGTTTATTTTCCTCGCATTGGAAAACATGCGGATCTACCTGGTCGGTGGCGTGTTGCTCGCGCTGATTGCGATCCTCGCCATTGCGCTGACGAACTACTTGGAAGACCGGCGAACGCTGGGTTTGCTGCGGGTGCGCGGCGTGTCGCCGCTCTTGCTCTTCAGATTTTTCGCTTCCAGTCTCCTTGCGCCGGCGCTGCTCGGTCTCGTCGTCGGATTACTGGTCGCCGCTGGCGCAGGGTTCGGTCTCACGAATCTGATCTGGAGTCTGCGCGAGTTGAAGTCCGTCGTTCATCTGCTGCCGGCGCATTTGGTCATCTCCGATTGGACGGTTTGGATCAGCCTGGGACTGCTCGCAGTCGTCGTCGCCATCGCGCTGCTCTTTAGTCTGTGGGTTTTCCGGCGTTCGGCGCGGGCGAGCATGGGAGAGAGCTAGATTCGATTTTAGATTTTCGATTTTGGATTTTAGATTCAATCGGAAATCGGCAATCCAAAATCCAAAATGGCGAGGAGGAGCGTTGATGAGTGTAGATGGTTTCTTTACCAATCGCGGGGTGAATGTCAAAGTCTCCGCTTTGACCAAATCCTATGAGACTGCCGCGGAGCAGGTGCGAGCATTAAAGGGAATTGAGTGGCAGATCGGCCCCGGCGAAGCCGTGGCGCTGATGGGACCGTCGGGCTGCGGCAAGACGACCCTGCTGAACATCCTGGGGGGAGTCGATCATGCGACTGGGGGAGAGATTCTGATTGGCGATCAGAAACTGACGTCGCTGTCCGAGCGCGAATTGGAAAAGTACCGTCTCCACAAAGTCGGGTTTGTGTTCCAGTTTTTCAATCTCATCCCGACCTTAACTGCGCTGGAGAATCTGGAACTGCCGATGTTGATCGCGGGCGTTGAACCGGCGGAGCGGAAGAAACGGAGTGATCGGCTGTTGCAGATGGTCGGCCTCGGGGACAAGGGACACAAACGGCCGGAAGAGCTAAGCGGCGGCGAGCAGCAGCGCGTGGCCGTGGCGCTCTCGCTCGCCAACGATCCGTCCGTCATTCTTGCCGACGAACCCACGGGCAATCTCGACACTGAAAACACCAAAATTATCTCGGCGCTTTTCCTGTCGCTGGCTGAGCGTTACGGTAAGACCGTAATCATGGCGAGCCATGATCCAAAAGCGGTCGAG
>Ga0209056_10001588_pt1 | contig 24999 bp, 20 predicted proteins | sample GraSoiAngelo_114_FD_185876 | JGI IMG/M metagenome (GOLD analysis project Ga0209056, IMG submission 185876) | Grasslands soil microbial communities from the Angelo Coastal Reserve, California, USA - 14_0903_13_40cm (SPAdes) (version 2) | ecosystem: Environmental > Terrestrial > Soil > Grasslands... | reverse complement strand
GGGCTATTGCTTCGAGCTTCCGGGCGCCTCCCGCGATGCCATCCTGAGCCAATGCAAGCATGCCGACCGAGCCGAGCAGGCTGACCGAGAGGACGACCATCGCGACCAATGGCTCGACCAAAGACATGCCGCGTTCCGAGAGTAGCAAGACGCGCTCCATGGCGGCGTCACCGCGCCCGGACGATGCCGGTTAAGCTGACCGTCACCACCCTCTGGACACCACGCCGGTCCTCCAGCGTTAACGTGGTGGGCGTTGCACTGGTGCCGCGAGGATGGAACGCCAACACGCGTCCTCCGGTTGAACGGATCGTTCGGATGCCCCGGTTCATGAGGTTCCTCCCGGGAGCCACCGGCTGCGTGACATCACTGGAACGGTACAGGGTCACTCCTGGTCGGTCAGGATCGAGAGCAACCCGGATAGTCTGTCCTTCACGCACTGCGAGGCTCCTGGCGTACCGGAGATCGCCGACCACCTCCGCCACCGCCGTATTGAGATAGACCTGGTCCGCCATGGCCTGGAGCTCCGTGCCCATAAACACGGACAGCGCTCCGGTGATCGCCAGGACAATCACCAGCTCCGCCATAGTCATTCCCCGTTCCTGCCTCAGTAGATGTTTCGTCACTACCATCGTCATCGCAGTCCCTCCTAGTTAGGTTGTCGAATGAGATGCCGGGAGAGTGATCAAGTACCGTGCCATCGACGACAGGAGTTCGCAGACCCGCATCAGCAACGGGACTGGCGACGATGGCGGCTGGAAAACCAAGCTGGGAGGGGTCAGGAAGAAGCTCTGCGCACGGGAGACCGACCAAGCAAGCGATTGGAGCAACCGAAGACTTCGTCACGAGCCGCCCGGTCCGTCAGGCCCTGAACGGACGTTCAGGACGAGTGTCTGTTTGTTCACTGTCCTTGTCGTTGGGTGGGTGCGGGAGGGGCGTCTGCGGGGCCCCCTCCCGCTATAATGACGCCCTCATCCTAGGCGGGCTCGCCGTTGAAGGTGCGCCCAGCGGGAGTACGTACGGTGACCGAGTGAGAAAAGCCCTGCTAGACGCGAGGATTGGCGTCGCAGCAGGGCTTTTGAATAATCGCGGCGGGTTACGAGCGGGACCAGTTGATGTCAATCACGTTGTTCCCGGAGAACACGACTTCCACGATCCAGTTATCGGATGTCGTGTAGATCCAGCGCTGCGTCCCCCTGTTCGTGAAGCGGTGCCGTGGCGATCCAGCCCGGCTCAGGACTTCCGCCTTGGTCATGCCAGTCGAGAGCATGCGCAGGGTCTCGAATGACATCTCTTTTCTGGAGCTGCTCCTGGAGAAATGACTGTGGCTTTCATACACGGGAGGCCGATGGAAGTGTTTCGCATGCCTCCAGGTATCAGCCTGAGCCAGATCCGGTGCGAGGAGCCCGATCCCTCCTCCGACGAGAACTGCAATCCAAGTCCACCACATAGGACACCTCCTTCTAGACGTTGTTTATAAACAGTCTGTAATCTTCCCGGTGATGGAGCAGAAACGGTGCCAGGAGGCGCTCAAGGTAGAAAGCGTGCCCGCAAGGAAGACGAAAGAGAGATTGGCAATGAGTTTTGCAGGAACTGTACGGAATGCACTCAGAACAGATCGAGGAAAGAGCAACCAGGCTTCCCTGAACGAGCGTTCAGGGGGCAGCGCCACCGTTCAAGAGGAGGTCATGATCTGGTCGACTGAGCGAAAGCCGATACCGAGAGACTTCAAGATGAGGTACTTCCTGTCGAACCGATTGTTCGTCCTGATGATGGTCCTGAAATCTCGCAACCCGATGCGCCCCCAGCACGGCCAGTGAAAAACAGAGAGCGGATAGTCAGTCCCGAACAGGAGCCGTGCATGTACTTCTGGATGGCGCTGCAACCGCCACAACATTCCGAAGCGGTTCGGCAAGGTCAGGGCGGAGACATCTGCGAAGAAATTCGCGTAGCGCTGCACCAAGTCCAAGAGCGTTTGATAGTATGGCTCATACGCGACCAGGCCGTTGCTGCATCCATGGGCGGCGATGACTGTCACGCCCTCATCCAAGGGAACCCGCAACTTGTTGGGATCGCCGGCGGATTGGTCCTGCCCGGTCAAGACGATCTCATACCCCACGTGACTGAGGAAGGGAATCTTATGCCGGGCAAGCCTTCTGTAAAACGGAAGATACCGCCGGTTGGCGGGATCGAATCCTTGGGTATTGGGGAGGACTTTGACCAGCTTCGCACCGCCTTCGACGCACCGGTCCAGTTCCTCGATCGCGTCCCGCCTCTGAGGATTGATCGAGACACCGGGCCACAACCTCTCCGGATAGGCATGCGCGATGCGAAGCAGGTAGTCATTGCTGACGAGAAATTCCGTTTTGCCGGCATCCAACCGACCGGCGGTGTCGTAAACGCCATCCAGGCCGAGAAGAACCGCTTTCTCCACAAACTTCGCTTTCCGAAGCTCTGCGAGCAGGTCGTCCACGTACTTCTGGTTGGACCAAGCCGCATCCTGAGCTTTCAGATCGTGCTTCCAAGCGAGAAACTTGAAGAGCGGGCGACGGAGCATCCTGGGGGAGATGTAGCACCCGTTGTCCTCTGTCCGGAGCGCCGCCAGGTGCACATGGCAATCAATCACCCGGTCTCTCCGTCTCGGCCTTGCGCAACCATCGGTAGGTCCGGCCCAGAAGGCGTGCGGCAGCTGTCTTGTTGCCGGCGTGCTCTTTGAGCGACCGCTGAATGAGGGCCCATTCGATGCGTTTCAACAGGCCGGTGAGCCCATTCCCGTTCTTGAGGGCCTGGACTATCAGAGGCCACTCGATCCGGTCCACCAAGTCATCGAGCCCTTCTGCGGTAATGGCTTCGGGTACGACACGGACGGACGCCGGAAGAAGATCCGGCCCGATCAGCGAAACCTTGGGGCCGGCCAGGGCCACGGCGCGCTCAATGGCGTTTTCCAGCTCGCGGACGTTGCCGGGCCAGCGATAGCGGACCAAAACCTCGAGGGCTTCGCCGGTCAATCCCTTGACGGCTTTCTTCTGTGCCGCGGCATGCCGGTCAAGCAGATGCTGGGCGATCAACGGAATGTCCTCGGCACGCTCCCTGAGCGGGGGAATGAGGATCGGGAACACGTTGAGCCGGTAGAACAGGTCCTGGCGGAACTTCCGCTCGACGACGAGCGCTTGTAGATCCTGGTTGGTGGCGCCGATGATCCGGACGTCCACCTTGACATCCTCGTGGCCGCCCACCCGCTGGACCTCCCGCTCCTGCAGGACCCGCAAGAGCTTCACCTGCATGGCCGGCGAGATCTCGCCGATCTCATCCAGGAAGAGCGTGCCGCCGTCGGCCTGTTCGAACTTTCCCCTCTTCTGCGTCACGGCCCCGGTAAAGGCGCCACGCTCGTGCCCGAAGAGCTCCGATTCCAAAAGGGTCTCCGCCAGCGCGCCGCAATTGATCGCGAGGAACCGTCCGGCCCGCCGCGGACTGAGCTGGTGGATCAGCCGCGCCGTCTGTTCCTTGCCGGTCCCGGTCTCCCCGGTGATCAGAACGGTGACGTCGGACTGCGCGACGGTCCGCACGAGACCAAACAGCTCCTGCATGGGACGGCTCTTCCCGACCAGTCCGCCCGTTTCCGTCGCCCCGTACAGCTCCTCTCGAAGATGCTTGTTCTCCTCACACAGCTCGCGGTTGCGGATGATGATCCCGAGCGCCCGTCGCTGCGTGGCCTGCAATCCTACCAGGTGATCGAACAGCAGGCGCGAGATCACGCCCTTGGTGGCCCGGTCCGTCACGCTGCCCGCTGGCCTCCCCACCGCCTCGGGCGCGGAACGCTCCCGCCACTGGAACCGATACCGCATGTACGGAGCGTCGTAGATCGCCCCCACATGCAACACATACTCCAACGAACCAGTGCGCAACACGCCCGGCTGTTCGATCCGGAGAGCCTGGAGGTGTTCGCTCGAGCGGCTCGTTGGACGATCAGCGGCGTAGGCTTGTCCCTCTTCCCAGCCAGCGGCCGGTTCAACTTCCATCTCGAACGGCCGGGCCGTCGCCACCGTTCTGCCGGTCTTTCCCTCCTTGATCAACCAAGTGGTCGGAGCGCTCCTGGGCCCTTCAGGCTTCAGTACATAAGCCTTGCCGAACTCGGCGACAATGGTCGCCAGGCGCAGTTGCGAGTACTGCTCCTCGCAGGAAGCGGATTCCACGAACGGATAGAGCTGGGAGAACCCCTCGATGTTGCCCTTGACCAGCAGACTGTTCCCGATCTGCGGATCGACCGGGGGCAGAAACCGGGCCAGCACGTACAGGGTGTGCGCCTCGTCAGGGCGGGCGAAGGCCTGCATGCGGAGGTAATTGCTGTAGGCTGACGCCCAGAGCCCGGAACAGCGGACGGCCGTGTCCACATCATCAAGGTACCGAGCGATGGTCTCCATCAGCGTCGGCTCCCGCTTGTCGGACGAGGCGAAGTAGGCCAGGGCCGCGCGGTAGGTCACATCTTTGCACCCGCTCGCCACCTCGCTGTGGTGGATGAGCTCGCGGAGCACCACGTGCGGGACCCAGTTGTTCGGATCGAGGAGGAAGGCCTTCGGATCGCGGATGTGGTCGAACCCCTCCACCACTCCCATGACCCGGTGGTAATCGAGGCGGTCATCCATCCCCGGCAGGCTGTCCAGGTGGCGGATCACCATCCCGGTCAAAAAGCACGTGACCCACGGGTCAACGACCGGCTCGGTTGCGTTCGAGGCCTTAACAAGCATCCTGCCCTCCCGGATACGTCAACAGACTTGACATGCATCAGCTATAGCTCTAATTATTGCTCATGGCAGACACCAACAAACGACGCTCTGTTGCGCTCAATCGCAGGACTCTCGCGGAAGCCATGCGCTTGACTCACTCCCGAACAAAGCGTGAAACCATCGCCAAGGCTCTCGCCGCATTAGTGAAAGCGGAGCGTCGCCGGGCACTGGCCGATGCACTGGGCACGGGGGTCTTTGAAACAACCGAGGTCGAGCTACGCCGCCGTCGGCGCAGTGCTGACGCCCGCTCCTAGCCCGACCCGCGCCAGATCTTTCCCCCCACCCGCACCCTCCCCCTCAGTGGGGGGAGGGGAAATCGTGTCACTCTTTGTCGAGGCCATAGTCCTTGATCTTGTTGAGCAGCGTCTTGTAGCTGACCTGCAGGATCTCGGCCGCCTTGGTCTTGTTGCCGCCGGTCTCGCGCAGGACCTTCTCGATCATCTTGGCCTCCACGGCCCGGGAGGCCGCGCTGCTGGCTTCCTGGAGGCTCCCGACGGCCGGCAAGCCTTCCTCGGCCGGACCCGCCGGCGCACGCAAGCCGATGTGCTCGGGAAGGATCTCGTGGCCATCGCAGAGAATGACGGCCCGCTCGATGCAATTCTGCAGCTCGCGGATGTTCCCGGTCCATGGATGATGCATCATGATCTCCTTCGCTTCCGAAGAGACCGTCAGGCCCTCTCGCTTCAGCTCCCGGCTGTACATCGCGAGAAAATGCTCGACGAGCAAGGGGATGTCCTCCCGGCGGTCGCGAAGCGGCGGGATGACGAGCGGGAACACGTTCAGCCGGTAATAGAGGTCCTCGCGGAAGGCATGCGTGGCCACCGCCGCCAGCAGGTCCTTGTTGGTGGCCGCCACGACGCGGACGTCCGCCTTGACCGCAGACGTGCCGCCGACCCGCATGAACCGCTCGCCCTCCAGCACGCGGAGGAGTTTGGCCTGAAGGCCCATGTCCATGTCGCCGATCTCATCGAGGAACACCGTGCCCTTGTCCGCCAGCTCGAACTTGCCCAGCTTCCGGCCGGCCGCGCCGGTGAAGGAGCCGCGCTCATGCCCGAACAGCTCGCTCTCCAACAGCTCCCGGGGGATGGCCGCGCAGTTGATGGCCACGAACGCCCCGTTCTTGCGCGGGCTGCAGTCATGGACCATCCGAGCAAAGAGCTCCTTGCCGGTGCCGCTCTCCCCGAGCAGGAGCACGGTCGTGGGGCCAACCGCGACCTTCTTCGCCTTCTCCTGCGCGTCCAGCAGGGCATGGCTCTGGCCGACCATCTTCGCGTACTTGGTCTGCGCGAGCTCTTCCTTGAGGATCAGATTCTCGGTGACGAGCTGACGGGCATCCAGTGCCTTCCCGATGATGATCAGGAGGTGGTCCGGGTCCACCGGCTTTTGCAGGAAATCGAACGCCCCGTCCTTGACGGCCTTCACGGCGGTCTCGATCGTCCCGTGTGCGGTCATGACGAGGACGGGGATCAGGGGATTCTCCTCCTTGACCGCTTGCAAAACCTCCAGGCCCGACTTTCCCGGCAGCTTGAGATCGGTCAGGACGAGGTCCACTTTCTGCCGCCGAAACTCCTCGATTCCCTTCTCCCCATCGGCCACCATGACGACCGCATGCCCTTCCAGTTCCATGTGCCGGGCCAGCACCTGAGCCATGCGTTCGTTGTCTTCAATGAGCAGAATCGTGGCCACGTCCGTCCCTCAGGCGAGCGGTAACGAAATCCGAAAAGTCGTCCCTTTGCGCTCCTGGCTTTCCACCGCGATCCGGCCGTTATGCAGCAGGACAATCTTGTGGACCAGCGCGAGCCCGAGGCCGGTCCCTTTCGGTTTCGTCGTGTAGAACGGCAGGAAGACCTTGCCGAGCCGGTCTTGCGGGATGCCGGCGCCGGTGTCGCTGACCCGCAGCTCGACTTCCCGCCGACGTCCCAGCGGGGGCCGCAGGTCGGCCGACACCGTCAGGCACCCGCCGCTCGGCATGGCCTCCACGGCATTCTGGACCAGGTTCCCCAACGCCTGCCGCATCAGCACTTCATCGATGCGGAGCTGGGGCACATCGGGAAAGCAGGTCACTTCGACCTGGGGATGCGGGAGCGGCACCTGTTCCAGCACCTGCTCGACCACCCGTTTGAGCCACGGTTCCATGTCGACCGGCTTGAGGTCGAGCTCGGTCTTTCGCGCAAAATTGAGGAACTGCGTGATCAGGTGGTCCATGTCTGCGATCACGTGGGTGATGGTCTGGATGCTCTCGTGGACCGGATTGGCGGTCGGGGTTTGCCGGGCGATCAACTTGGCTGCGCCCAAGATGGTCCCCATCAGGTTGCGGAACTCGTGGGCGATGGCAGCGGACATCTGCCCCAACACCGTCATGCGCTCACGCATCTCCACCTGCTCCTGCAGCGCCTTGATCTCGGTGAGGTCTGTGCACACGAACGTGGTCCCGATCAGGCGGCCCTCGCGATCCTTCAGCAGCGTGGTGCTCACGCCGATCCAGAACCGTCCCCCATGCGGCAGGCGCAGCTCGAACTCCTCCCGCGTGATGGCTTCCCCGGTACTCAGGCACCGTTTCAGCAGCCCCGCGACCGTGCTGTTCGCACCGAAGACCTCGTCACAGGTCTTGCCGATCACGTCCTCCTGGGTGAGCCTCAGGATGCGGCCGGCGGCGTCATTGAAGGTGGTGACCACGCCCTCCGGGTTGAAGGTGATGACGCCGCTCGAGACGCTGCGGAGAATGTTCTCGTTGTAACTCTCGATTTCCCGCGCCCGTTCCTCCGCCGCCGACCGCAGGCGCTCGAGTTCATGCTCCTTGCCCCGCAGCCGTGCCACGACGTCGAGGAAGACATCGTCTTTCACAAACCCAGTCGACGGTGAGGAGTCGCGCCGCACCACCCGCGCGAACACGCTGTACAGCAGCATGAGGAGAATGATGGCGCCCAGGACTCTCAGCAGGAGATCGGTCGCCGTGTGCAGACCGGCAGGGCCGGGAGCACCGGGAACCCGCTGGGGCACCATCAGATGGAACGCAAGGGTCGTGAGAAACAACACCAACAGCAGGGCGATGAGGATCGTGAACGGACGGCTTCGAGGACTTAGCGCCACGGCTTACCGCCTTCCCGCCAGGAGCTCACCGTACCAGCCCAGGATCTCCGGACCGAACAGCATCGCGACCACCGCCCCGAGAGCGAGAAAAGGGCCGAACGGGATGTAATCCCTGCGGCTGATCACACGGGCCGCGATCAACCCCACACCGAGCACCGATCCCAGCAGTCCGCCCACGATCACCGTGAGCAGCACTTGCTGCCAGCCCAGGAACGCGCCGATCATGGCCAGTAGTTTGATGTCGCCCCCGCCCATGCCCTCTTTGCCGAAGAGGTAGGGACTGATCCAGGCCATGACATACAGCAGGCCGCCGCCTAACACAAGACCGCCCACGCTGTCCCACCAGCGCGGCAAGAGGAGCGTCCCGGCCACAAGCCCGAGCGCGATCCCGGGCAGCGTGATCCGGTCGGGCACGATCATATGATCCAGGTCGATGAAGCTGGCGACAATGAGGGCCGAGAAGAGCGCCCCGTACACGAGGCCCATGGGGATCACACCGAAGCGCCAGACGATGAAGCCATAGCCGGCGGCGTTGAGGGCCTCTACGAGAGGGTAGCGCCAGCCGATGCGGGCCCGGCAACTCCGGCACCGGCCGCGCAGCCAGAGGTAGCTGAAGATCGGAATGTTGTCGTACCAGGCGATAGCCGTCTTGCACTGCGGGCATCGGGACCCCGGCCGCACGATGGATTCTCGACGGGGCAGGCGATGGATGCAGACATTCAAGAAGCTGCCGATGACGGCGCCGACGAGCACCGCGACCATCACAGTCCACTGTGGACTCATCCTGCCTCCGCCGAGAGCCTCCCGGACCAGGCGCGTCCGCGCGCCCATTGTACGTGAACCCCCTGAAGGGGACAAGGCCACGGACCGGTCTTTGACGCCTTTTCCTATTTACAACATTTACTTGGTTATGTGATACTAATGGTCTTACAGGTAGGGCGGATGATTAGACGTCTTTAGCATAAGGAGTTATGCGATCATGGAACGGAAGAGGAGAAACGGCGTCACGTCCTTGACGGACCGCGAGCAGGAAATCCTCCAGTTGATCTGGAATGGCCTCAAGAACCGGGAGATCGGAACACGCCTCAAGATCAGCGTGAAGACCGTCGAAGCGCACCGCGCCAACATGATGAAGAAGCTCCGGGTGTCGAACGCAGCCCAACTCCTGAAAGCCGCCATCGAGGAAGGATTCATCCGGGTCCGGCGGGGCTGACGGGACCAGTGCCGGCTCGCTGTCGCAGAACCTCGTACAGCACGACCGCCGACGCCACCGAGGCGTTGAGGCTCTGCACGTTGCCCTGTAACGGGATGCGGACCAGCCCATCGCAGTGCCGGGCGACCAGCGGCCGGATCCCTCGACCTTCACCACCCACCACTAACGCCACCGGGCCGCGATAATCCACTTCCCAATAGCTGCGAGTCCCGTTTGCGTCGAGCCCGTAGACCCAGAAGTTCGCCGCCTTGAGCCGCTCGATAGTCTGCGCGACATTGACGACGCGGGCGACGGGCAGGTGCTCGATGGCGCCCGCCGAGGCTCGGGCCACGGTCGCGGTCAGGCCGACCGCCCGCCGAGCCGGCAGGAGCACGCCCTGGGCGCCGGCTGCCTCCGCCGTCCGCACGATCGCGCCGAGATTGCGGGGATCTTCGATACCGTCAAGCACGAGCAGGAGCGGCAAGGCATGCCGGCGCACCGCTTCGAGCAGTTCATCCAGAGACAGGTAGGCCTTCGCCGAGGCGATGCCGACTGCGCCTTGGTGGCGTCCGGATCCGGCCCGACGATCCAGGGCCTCGCGCGCCTCGAACGCCACGGGCACGTGGCGAGCCTTGGCCAACCGCAGAATCTCCTCCACGACGCGACCCCGACGGCCCTCCTGCAGATAGATCCGGTGAAGCCCCACGTCCTTCGCCCGGAGCGCTTCCCGCACCGGATGCACGCCGTAGAGCAGGTCGGTGGAACCCGCGGGGTTCATCGCTTCCAGCGAGTCGTCCCGTCAGGCCGATCCTCGATCGTGTAGCCTTCCTTTTCGAGCTCTGCCCTAATCTCATCAGCTCTCTTAAAATCCTTTCTCAGTCGAGCTTTGTTACGTTCGTCGAGCTTGAGTAGGATCTCGTCTTCCTTTCGTTTTCTCTCTGCTTCATCAATCAATTCAGGAGGCATGACGGGCTGATAGATGGTAACTCCATATGCCGGATGCCATCTCATAACTCGTGGCATGTCAAACATTCCAACAGAGGCTCCTGGTGGCAGCGGTTCAAATTCCCAGTCCTCGACCTGGAAGAGACCTAACACCAGACCATACTTCTGAAAGGTCTTGCGCGCCTTTTCACAAGCATTCCTAGACAACCCTTTTCCGAGTAATTTATTTAGCTCTTCGTGAAGTCCCTGGAATTCCGCGATAGCTGCTGGCGTGTTAAAATCGTCATCCATCGCCTCACAAAACGCTTCGCTCAGCCGTTCGAGTAAGTGCTGGACTAACAAATCGCTGGGACCTTGTTCGAGCAAAGACGGTTCAAACAGCTTAAACAACCTATTGAGCCTATAGAGATTGTCCAGCGACCGTTTGGATTCCAGCAGGCCCTGGTCAGAGAAATCCAAAGGGCTTCTGTAATGGGTGGATAACAGAAAATAGCGAAGCGTCTCAGCTATCTCCTGATCGCGGTACCTCCACTGGGAATGCCACTTGTCAAAGATCTCGCGGATCGTGAAAAAGTTCCCCAACGACTTGGACATCTTCTCTTGGTTGATCTGCACGAATCCGTTGTGGACCCAGTACCGGGCAAACTCCTTGCCTGTCGCCGTGCAGGACTGGGCAATCTCGTTCTCGTGGTGCGGGAAGATGAGGTCCTGGCCGCCACCGTGGATGTCGAACGTGTCGCCGAGGTGCTTCATCGCCATGGCTGAACATTCGATGTGCCAGCCCGGACGTCCGGAGCCCCACGGACTCGGCCACGCTGGTTCACCGGGCTTGGAGGACTTCCAGAGGGCAAAGTCCATCGGGTTGCGCTTGCGCTCATCCACTTCGACACGCGCCCCGGCCAGGAGGTCCTCCGCCTTTCGTTTCGACAGACGGCCATAGGCTGGATAGGTCTTTACCTCGTAATAGACATCACCATTCAATCGATACGCGTGTCCCTTCGCAATCAGCGTCTGAATCATTGTGATGATGTCAGGGATATGCTCTGTAGCCTTTGGTTCGACGTCGGCCGGAGCAACTCCAAGTCGCTTCATGTCATCCTGGTAAGCGAGAAAATACTTCTCTGCGATTTCTGCCGAGGTTTTTCCTTCTTCCGAGGCACGGTTGATGATTTTGTCGTCGATGTCCGTAAAGTTTCTCACGTACTTCACAGCGTACCCGCTGAACCGCAAGTAATTCCGTATGACGTCAAAGACGAGCGCGCTACGCGCATGGCCCAGGTGAGAATAATTGTAGACCGTCACGCCGCACACATACATCCGGACCTGGCCGGGCACCAGCGACTCGAACGGATCCTTCCGGCCGGTCAGGGTGTTGAAGACCTTCAGCATGCGTCCGCGTTCCATGCGAAAGCCCCGATGAAGGGGACGAAGACACAGTCGCCCAAGTCGCTGAGGGTCAAATGTCCGTGTTGTTTCACGCCCAACTGCAGTCGCTGCACGGTGCGGTCGCCGACCGGGATGACCAGCCGTCCGCCTTCTCGCAACTGCTCGACGAGCAACGGCGGCACGCTCGGAGACCCGGCCGCCACCAGGATGGCGTCGAACGGCGCGGCGTCTCCCCATCCGTAGGTCCCGTCTCCGATCCGGATCGCCACGTTCCGGTAGCCCATCCGGTCAAGCCGCTCGCGTGCCTGAAGAGCCAGCGACTTCACCCGTTCGATGGAATAAACCCGCTCCGCCAACTCGGCCAGGATCGCCGTCTGATAGCCGGACCCCGTCCCGATCTCCAAAACCTTGTCGGTCGGCCGGAGTGCGAGAGCCTGCGTCATCAATGCCACGATGTAGGGTTGTGAAATGGTCTGCTTCTCGCCGATCGGCAAAGCCGAATCCTCGTAGGCACGATCGGCCAGGGCCTCCTCGAGAAACAGATGCCGGGGGACCTTTCGCATCGCTTCCAGGACCCGCGCATCGGTGATGCCCCGGGGAACGAGCTGCTCCTCGACCATTTTCAACCGGGCGTGATCAGGATTGATCATCACAGGAAGGACTCACTGTCGACAAGCTTGGGAGCGCCTGCGGCTTCCGTAGCCGCGAGGTCGGGGCACCCGTTGCTCCGTCATTGCAACGGGTCCATGAGCGGCGTTGAGTTTGGTCGGGGCGGCGGGATTTGAACCCACGACCACTCGCACCCCAAGCGAGTGCGCTACCGGGCTGCGCTACGCCCCGAACCATATCAGACTTGTCCGGCCGGGATCGACTTACGTCGAATCGCCGAGAACCTTCAGCATCTCGTGGACCTCGTGCTTTACGCGTCGGACCACCTCGAGCGTGTCGCGCGAGGGCCGTCGCTCCTGCATGCCTGCCCGCGTATGCCACCGACGCTTCAACCCCTCCAGCGTGAACCCTTGCTCGTACCGCATCCGTTTGATCTGGAGGAGCGTCTCGATGTCCTTCTGGGTGTACTTCCGCTGCCGTCCACCGGTCTTCTGGGGACGCAGGAACCCGAACTCGGACTCCCAAAATCGGAGCACATATGCGGGGAGACCGGTCAGCCGGCTCACTTCGCCGATCTTGTAGAAGAGCTTCTCGCCGACTGCAGTGCTTGTGCTATGGTCGGATGCTGACGTCCCGGTCGCCATCTCAGCCAGCGCGAGTGGCTAGTTCACATGTTTTTTGAAGATTTGGCTCGGACGGAAGGTCACCACACGTCGGGGGGTAATCCCAATTTCCTCACCGGTCCGTGGATTGCGACCTTTGCGAGGCCCTTTGCTTCGAACAATAAAATTTCCAAAGCCGGCGATCTTAAAAGACTCTCCCTTCTGGAGCACGCTCTTAATCGTATCCAGGACCAACTCGACGAGGTCCGCAGCCTCCTTCTTCGAAACACCAACTTTTTCGTAAATTTCAGTCGCCAGGTCTGCTTTCCTCATCCCTCTCCCCCTTCATCAACCGGGCTAAATCCCTTTAGAGTTCACCAGGATACGAAGGCGTTTTCAAGAAGTCAAGCAGAAGTGTCTTTGGCAGAACGCCGGTCTTTCACCATCTTATATTCGATGCTGTCGGCCAACGCCTGCCAGCTTGCCTCCATGATGTTCTCGGAAACTCCCACCGTCCCCCACTTCTCCTTGTGGTCTCCCGATTCAATGAGCACGCGGACCCGAGAGGCCGTGCCTTTATTGGCGGCGAGGACACGGACTTTATAGTCCAGGAGCTTCACCTCCCGTAACTGCGGATAGAACTTCTCGAGCGCCTTGCGGATGGCGTGGTCCAGGGCATTGACCGGACCGGTGCCCACGGCGACCGTGTGTTCCACCGTGGAACCGACCTTGACCATCACCGTGGCCTCCGAGATCGGATTCTCATCCGCCCTCCGTTTCTCCACGATCACGCGGAACCCAAGCAACTCAAAGGACGGCTTGTGCTTGCCGAGCATCCGGCGCATCAAGAGCTCGAACGAGCCCTCGGCCCCTTCGAACTGGTAGCCCTGGTTCTCCAGGTCCTTGAGCGTCGCCAGCAGTTCCTGGGCCTTGGGGTCTTTCTTGGGCAGCTTGATGTGAAACTCCTCGGCCTTCGCCGCCAGGCTGCTCTTGCCGGAGTAGTCGGAGATCAGCATCCGCTGGCGATTGCCGACCGTTTCCGGGCGGACGTGCTCGTAGGTCATCGGGTTCTTGCGTACCGCGTCGATGTGCACGCCCCCCTTGTGCGCAAAGGCCGAGTCGCCCACGTAAGGCTCGTGCTTGTCCGGGACCAGGTTGGCGATCTCGGCCACGAAGTGGGACACCTCGCGGAGGTTCCGCAACTGGTCCGGGGTCACCGCCGGCATCTTCATCTTGAAGTGCAGGTTCGGGATGATCGAGGAGAGGTTGGCGTTGCCGCACCGCTCGCCGATCCCGTTGATCGTGCCCTGCACCTGGAGCACGCCCTCCTGGATCGCGGTCAGCGAGTTGGCAACGGCCATCTCCGCATCGTTGTGGGCGTGGATGCCGAGCGGCACGCGGACTTCGCGGGCGGCTGCCGCGACGATCTGCTTGACCTCCCACGGCATCGTCCCGCCGTTCGTGTCGCACAGGATGATGCGCTCGGCGCCAGCCGCTTGGGCCTTCAGGAGGGTTTGCAGGGCATAGTCCGGGTTGGCCTTGTAACCGTCGAAGAAGTGCTCGGCGTCATAGAACACCCGCCGCCCCTTGCTCTGCACGTACGCGATGGAATCCTCGATCAGCGCGAGGTTCTTCTTCAGCGAGATGCCGAGCGCATCCGTCACATGCAGGGTCCAGCTCTTGCCGAACAGGGTCACGTACCGGGTGTCCGCGTCGAGGATGGCCTTCAAGGTGGGATCGGCATGCACCGGGTTGGTCGCCCGCCGCGTCGAGCCGAAGGCCACGACCTTGGCCTGCTTGAGCGGCACGGTCTTGATCATGCGGAAGAAGTCAATGTCCTTCGGATTGGCCCCCGGCCACCCGCCTTCGATGAAGTGGGCGCCCAGTTCGTCCAGTTTCTGGGCGACCATGACCTTATCCTCGGCCGAGAACGAGACATCCTCGGCCTGCGCGCCGTCGCGCAGGGTGGTGTCGTAGATTTCGACTTGGCGTGCGTCGTCGGCTTTCATCTCAGCCCTTCCCCAGCCCAAAGGCCTCGTGCAGGGCCCGGATCGCCAGTTCCAGATATTTCTCCTCGATCACACAGGAGATCTTGATCTCCGACGTGCTGATCATCATGATGTTAATCCGTTCGCGGGCCAGGGTCTCGAACATCCGCGCGGCCACGCCGGAGTGGGACCGCATGCCCACCCCCACCAGCGAAACCTTGGCGATCTGATCCTTCACCTCCACGCTCCGGGCCCCGATATCCTTCGCGATGCGGTTCGCCAGGTCCACTGCCTTGCGCTCGTCTGCCCGCGGGATGGTGAACGACAGGTCGGTCAGATCGGCCTGGCCCACGTTTTGGATGATCATATCCACCAGGATATTGGCCTCTCCAAGCGGCCCGAAGATGCGGGCGGCGATCCCCGGCCGGTCCGGCACTCCGATGAACGTGACCTTCGCCTGGTTGCGGTCGCCCGTGACGCCAGCCACTACCACTTGCTCCATGTCCCGATCCTCCTTGGTTACCAGCGTCCCGTTCCCCTCGACAAACGTGGACTTGACCACCACCGGCACCTCGTACTTGGCGGCGAACTCGACCGACCGACTCTGTAGCACCTTCGCGCCCAGGCTCGCCAGCTCCAGCATTTCCTCGTAGGAGACCTTGTCCAGCCTACGCGCCGACGGGACCAGGTTCGGGTCCGCCGTGTACACGCCGGCCACGTCGGTATGGATCAGGCAGTGGTCCGCTTTGAGCGCCGCCGCCAGCGCCACCGCCGTGAGGTCCGATCCGCCCCGCCCCAGGGTCGTGACGTCATCTTTCTCGCTAATTCCCTGAAAGCCTGCCACGACGGGAATGATGCCCTTGTCGAGCGCTCCCTGGATCCGGTCCGCCACGATGCGCTCGATCCTCGCCTTCGTGTGCACGCTGTCGGTGATGATGCCGACCTGGCGCCCCGTGAAGGAGCGGGCGTCGAAGCCCATCGCGCGCAACGCCATCGCCAGCAGGGCGATCGTCACACGCTCCCCCGTGGAGAGCAGCATGTCCATCTCCCGCTCGTCGGGGAACTCGGTGATCGCGTGCGCCAGCTTGACCAGACGATCCGTCTCGCCGCTCATGGCGGAGACTACCACGACGACAGTGTCGCCCGCCTGCCGGGTCTTGGAAATAAGCCCCGCCACGTGCTTGATCCGGTCGATGGTCGCGACCGAGGTCCCGCCGAATTTCTGAACGACTAAGGCCATTTATTTCCCGATCAATTTCCCGATCAGCTTCGTCGCGTCCGCCAAGACCACCTGCGTGGCCTTGGCGTCGGCCTCGTTAAAGCCGCGCCGGGCATCGGCCCGATCACGGGTCGCGGGCCCTTCGTAGAGGGCGAACGGCACAGGGTCGTTCGTATGACGCCTGAGCGCGACCGGCGTCGCGTGGTTGCAGACCGCCAGCACGCGATGCGGGCCCCGCTTCGGCAATTCCTTCAGCAAGGTGCCGACCGTGTGCTCGTCGAACGACTCAATGGCCTTCATCTTGGCCTGTACATCCCCCTGGTGGCTCGCGTCATCCGTCGCCTCCAGATGCACGTAAACGAGGTCGCGCTTCTCCAGTTCCTTGAGAGCGCACTCGGCCTTTCCGCGATAGTCGGTGTCCAGGGCTCCCGTGGCGCCGGGCACCTTCATCACCTCGAAGCCGCAGGCGAGGCCCAGGCCCCGCGGCAGGTCCAGCGCCGAGATCATGGCCGCGGAGAGGTTGTATCGCTCGGTCAGCTTCGGCAGCTTCGGCGCCTTGCCGTGCCCCCACAGCCAGATGGCGTTTGCGGGGCGCTTGCCCGCCTCGACCCGCTCCTGATTGAACTGATGGCCGCGCAGGATCGCCAGGGCCTCCTCCATCAAGGTCCGCAGGACCTTCTCGCCTTCGCCTTTCGGCAGGTACTCGCCGACCGGCTGCCCGACGATGTCCTGGGGCGGGGTCAGCGCCACGCGGTGCTTGCCCTCGGCCCAGACCATGAGATTCCGGTACGACACGCCGGGATAGAACTGCACGACTTCGGTGCCCAGTTGCTCGTTCACGTCGTAGATCAGCTCCTTTGCCTCGAGTGAGTCGATCTCCCCGGCGCTGTAGTCCTCCATCACGGCGTGGGGCCCCAGCTTCTTCACGTCATAGCTGCCGGTGTCCGCCCGCAAGGTCACCAGGTTGCACCGGTAGGCAACGTCGTCGGGATTCAGCGCGACGCCGAGGCCGGCCGCTTCCAGCGGCGCAAGGCCCGTGTAGTATTTCTTCGGGTCGTAGCCCAGAATCGCCAATTGCGTCACGTCGCCGCCCGGATAGAAGCCGTCCGGCGTCGTCTTCACCAGCCCGAGTTCCCCATTCCTGGCCAGGAAATCCAAGTGGGGGGTCTTGGCCGCCTGGAGCGGCGTGCGCCCTCCGAGTTCCGCCAAGGGATGGTCGCCCATCCCATCCCCCAGCAGGATCACATATTTCATGCGAACCAGGTGCGCCCTCCCTTGCGCAATCGTCAGTAGCCCAAGACCCTCACGACGTCTTCCATGTTGGCCTGAATGGTGGCCGGCTTCTGCGACACCGAAATCGCGATGTCCACGTCCTTGAGCCCGTGCCCGGTCAGCGTGCAGACGGCCGAATCGCCGTCCTTGAACAGCCCCGCCTTCTGCATCTTGATAAGGCCCGCGACCGAGGCGGCGGAGGCTGGCTCGCAGAAGACGCCCTCCAGCGCCGCCACCATCCGGTAGGCCTCCACGATCTCGTCGTCCGTGACCAGATCGATCTTCCCGTTCGACTCCTGCATCGCGCGCACCGCCGGGACCCAACTGGCCGGGTTGCCGATGCGGATCGCCGTGGCGATCGTCTTGGGCTTCTCCACGACGTGTCCCAGCACGATGGGCGCAGCGCCCGCGGCCTGAAACCCCATCATCCGCGGCAGCCGTGTGCTCTTGCCGTTGCGAAAGTATTCCTGGTATCCCTTCCAATAGGCCGTGATGTTGCCAGCATTCCCGACGGGGAGAAAATGATAGGCCGGCGCAGCGCCCAGTTGGTCGCATACTTCGAACGCCGCCGTCTTCTGTCCCTCCAGCCGGTACGGGTTGACCGAGTTCACGAGGATGATCCCATACTTGGTCGAGATCTCCTTCACGATCGTCAGGGCCTGATCGAAGTTCCCTGCGACCTGCAGGACCGTCGCCCGGTGCATCATCGCCTGGGCGAGCTTGCCCAGCGCGATCTTCCCTTCGGGGATCAGCACGAAGACCTGAAGCCCGGCGCGCCCCCCGTAGGCGGCCGCCGACGCCGAGGTATTGCCAGTGGACGCGCAGATCACCGCCCGCGCGCCCTCCTCCACCGCCTTAGAGATGGCCAGGGTCATGCCCCGGTCCTTGAAGGAGCCGGTCGGATTGGCGCCTTCGAACTTGAGATAGAGATCGATTCGGGGCGCGATTGCTTCGGCGAGGCGCGACGCCCGCACCAGCGGCGTGTTCCCTTCTCCCAGCGTCACGACCGGGGTGGACGCGGACACCGGCAGATAGGCCCGATACTCCTCGATCACTCCACGCCAGGCACCCATGTCACCGGTCCTCGCCTTCGATCCGGATCAGCGTGGTCGGAGCGGAAACAAACGGCAACGCAGCGATCTCGCGCAGCGCCGCTTGCACGTTGCGCTCGACGGCCGTGTGGGTCGTGAGCACCACGGGCACGGTCTGCCCAACTTTGCGGCCCCGCTGCAGGACGGAGGAAATGCTGATGTCGTGCTTGCCCAGGACGCCGGACAGCTGCGAGAGGACGCCGGGCCGGTCCAGCACCATGAACCGCAAATAGTAGAGGCTGCTGATCTCCGCGATCGGGCGGATGCGCAGCGGCCGCCGCTGGTCCGGCTGGAAGGCGCACGGTGGCACGCGCCGCACTGTTCCCTTGAGAATGTTGCGGGCGATGTCAATGACGTCGCTCACCACGGCGCTGGCGGTCGGGAAGCTGCCCGCCCCCTTGCCGTAGAGCATGACGTCTCCCACGGCGTCCCCCGTCACCTGGATCGCGTTGTAGACCCCGTCGACGCGCGCGATCGGCGAATCCGACGCGATCATGGTCGGGTGGACACGCGCTTCAAGTTCGGCGGGGGCCCGTGCGCCCTGAGTCTCGCTATGGAGCTTCGCGATCGCCAGCAGCTTGATCGTGTAGCCGAACTCGGTCGCGTAGGCAATGTCCATCGGCGCGATGCTGGTGATGCCTTCGACGTACACGTCCTTGAAGTTCACCGGCGTCCCGAAGGCGAGGTTCATCAGGATCGCCAGCTTGTGGGCGGCGTCGATGCCCTGTACGTCGAACGTCGGATCGGCTTCCGCGTAGCCCGCCGTCTGCGCTTCCTTCAGGACTTCGTCGAACGGGCGACCGGCTTCGGTCATCTTGGTCAGGATGTAGTTCGACGTGCCGTTGACGATCCCGTAGAGGGACAGCAACCGGTTGGCCGCCAGGCCTTCGGTCAGGGCGCGCAGGATGGGAACCCCGCCGCAGACACTCGCTTCAAAGCCGATGTCCACACCGGCCCGGGCCGCCGCTTCAAAGAGCTCTTCCCCGTGGATCGCCAGCAGCGCCTTGTTGGCGGTGACGACGTGCTTGCCTTGGGCCATCGCCTCGAGCAGGAACCGCTTGGCCGGATCGTAGCCCCCGATCAGCTCGATGACGATGTCGATCGCGGGCTCGTCGATGACCTCGCGGGCGTTCGCAGTGAGGACCCTGGGGGGCAGCGTGATGCCGCGGTCGGTTGTGAGGTCGAGGTCCGCGACCTTCACCAAGGTGAGCGGGACGCCGAGGCGTTGGCGGATCACGCCGGCATTGGTCGTGAGGACCTTGGCCACGCCAGTCCCGACGGTGCCGAACCCGATCAAGCCGACTGCGATGCGGTCTTTCACGAAGTCGGGCCTATTCTTCCCCGCCGGAGAGTTTGAGCGCCTTCTTGATGCCGCGAATCGCCTGTCGCGTACGGTGTTCGTTCTCGACGAGACCGAAGCGGACGTACTCGTCGCCGTACTCGCCGAACCCGATGCCCGGCGACACGGCGACCTTCGCCTCGTGCAGGAGCAGCTTGGAGAATTCCAGCGATCCCATGGTGCGGTATGCGTCCGGGATGCGGGCCCAGACGAACATAGTCGCCAGGGGCTTTTCGACCTTCCAGCCGACGCGGTTCAACCCATCCACCAGGACATCGCGACGCTCTTGATAGAGCTTCACGGTTTCCCTGACGCAGTCCTGGGGACCATTCAGCGCAATGATGGCGGCGATCTGGATCGGCTGGAAGATGCCATAGTCGAGGTAGCTTTTGATTTTCTGCAGGGCGCCGATCATCTTGGGATTGCCCACGCAGAACCCCACCCGCCAGCCCGGCATGTTGTAGCTCTTGGACAGGGTGAAGAACTCCACACCCACGTCCCTGGCGCCAGGGACCTGGAGAAAGCTCGGGGCCTGGTACCCATCGAAGACGATGTCCGCATAGGCCAGGTCGTGGGCCACATAGACGTTGTTTTCCTTCGCGAAGGCCACCACCTTCTTGAAGAACGCCAGGTCCACGACGGTCGTGGTCGGATTGTGCGGGAAGTTGAGGATCAGCATCTTGGGACGTGGCAGCGTGCGGCGATAGGCCTGCATCAGGTCCTCGAAGAAATCGCTGTCCTGGCGCAGCGGGATCCCCCGCACCTCACCGCCCGCGATGATGACGCTGTACGGATGGATCGGATAGGTGGGCGTGGGGGTCAAGACCACGTCACCCGGCGACACCATCGCGAGCGCCAAGTGGGCCAACCCTTCCTTGGACCCGATGGTGACGATGGCGTCCGTCTCGGGGTCGAGTTCCACGCCGTAGTTCCGCTGGTACCGGGCAGTGATCGCATGGCGGAGCTTGGTGATGCCTCGCGAGGCGGAATAGCGATGGTTGCGCGGATTCCTGGCCGCTTCGATGAGCTTCTCCACGATATGCGGGGGCGTCGGCCCATCCGGGTTGCCCATCCCGAAGTCAATGATGTCCTCCCCGCGCCGGCGTGCCTCCAGCTTGAGGGCCTGCACCTCGGTGAATACGTAGGGTGGTAACCGATTGATTCTAAAGAAGCCTTCGTCCAAGCCTCGCCTCCTCAGTCGCTCTCGTCGTTGGAATGACGGAGCACCAGACGAAAGCTGAATTCTAAGTGAGATGGCCGATTTTGTCAAATAATCTAAAGTGTTCGGCGGGTCGAACTACATTCTACTTACAGCGAAGATTCTCGTCCGCTTCCCAGAGGAGCTCATCGGCGGTCGCCGGAGGATCCTGGCTGCCGGACACCCCGATGGCACACTGGACCGTGACCGGAAGCCCGCGCCGCGAGACCAGGTCGGTGAGCGTGTCATGCACACGGTTCACAACCCCCTCGATATTGGCCGGACCCGCATCCACCAGAAGCGCGGCGAATTCGTCTCCGCCGTAACGGGCGACCAGGTCGGTGGTGCGGAACGCACGCCTGAGGGCATCAGCCACCGCCCGCAAGACTTCGTCGCCGACCATGTAGCCGAAACGATCGTTGATCACATTCAGGTGCACGACATCCAGCAGCAACAGGATCACGCCGCTCTGCCGACGGCGCGGACCGGCCGCGAGGCGCTGGTACTGGTCATGGAAAGCCCGCCGGCCGGGCAGCCCGGTCAGCGGGTCGGGCGCGTAGCGCGCGAGGAGGCGGTCGGCGTTGGTCAGCCTCCAGGCCAGGCTGCGCAACAACCCGATCGCCAAATCCGGCGAACGCTGGAGCACCTGCATGAAGTCGTCGGGGGCGAGCGCCAGGCACCGGGTGTGCTCGACGGCGACGACCGTTGCCGAGCGCGGCTGGTCGGTCAGCGTGGACAACTCCCCGAACACCTCCCCATACCCGATCTCGGCGAGCACCTGCCCCACGAGCGGACTTGCGAATGTCGACTGCACGACCCGCACCTGCCCCGACAGCACGACGAACACATAATCGGCCGGCTCTCCCTGTCGGATCACCGCGTTGCCTGCCGAAAAGGCCTTCTCGGTCGCGCGCGACACGAGGTGCAGCAACTGTTCTCGGTCCAGCGACCGAAACAACGGCATCATCGCCAACACATCAGCGTAGCTGGCGGCGGTGGCGACGTCAGCCCGCGCCGCTGCGGCGCCGGGCACGCTCGCGGGTGGCGCCGCCTTGGGGCTGCCACGGCTGATCGTCTCGTCCGTGCGAGCCTTGCCGGGCGCCAGCGCGCGGGTCAGCCACGCCAGCACCCTCGTGCGCAGCATGGGCGTACTGAAGGGTTTCGTCAGGCAATCGGTGACGGGCGGGTCGCTGACCCAGAAGTCGCTCTGCACGGTCGCCTTATCTGTGAGGAGGATGATCGGGAGGTCCGGACGGCCCAGCCGCGCGCGCAACGGCTGGATCAACTCCACCCCTGAGCCATCCGAGAGACGTCCGTCGATGATTGCCAGGTCGGGAAAGACGTCCGGCGCACACTGCAGCGCGGTCCTCTTATCCGACGTCGGCAGCACGACCAGTTGGTCCTCGGCCAGCAGGTGACCGATGGCGGCGATCTCGACCTCCGAGGAGCTGACCACGAGCACGCGCTTGCCGGCGACCGGAGGCCGCCGGATCGCCGTCACGTCGCCCAATGCGACGGACGGCCGACTGCCCCGCACGTGCAGCTCGAGCCCTTCCGCCGCGGCAAAAACCTCGAGCGCGCGGCCGCGCGCGGCGACGCGGTCCTGCGCGACCGCTTCCAGACGAGCCACGGTCGCGTCGTCATGCGCGGGGTCGTGATGGAACAACGCCAGTCGGTCGCTTCCCGCGGCCAACGCCACATCGGTCGCGTACTCCACCGTGCTGTGCCCCCAACCGATCTTACCGGCGTACTCCTCGTCGCTGTATTGGGCGTCATGGATGATGAGGTCCGCCCCCTCCAGGAACGCCACATGCCGCTGATCGCCGGGATGCTGAAACTCTCTGCCTGTCGTCCTCCAGTACGGCTCATGGTCCGTGACATAAGCCAGCGTCGTCTCGTGGCTGGAGATGCGGTAGGCCAGCGTCGGCGCGGTGTGATTCAGGTGCTGCGTCTGCACGAGCACCTCCCCGATGCGGAAGAATCCTTCGTCCAATTCCGTGAAATGGATGCGGCTCCGGAGGTCGTGCAGTTTCACAGGGAAGTAGGAGTACTGCATCTGCCCGGCAATGGCGTCCTCCAAGCGGCGATGAAAGCCCACGGGGGCGTAAATGTTCAGCTCGGTGTTGGGCAGGAAGGCCGGGCCAAAGAACGGGAAACCCTGAATGTGGTCCCAATGGGTATGGCCGATGAAGAGGTGAAGGCGGAGCGGCTGAGACGCGGCCTGCAGGAGGTGATGGCCCAGATCCCGGACGCCGGTCCCGCAGTCCAGGACGATGATCGTGCCGTCATCGGTGCGGACTTCCACGCATGCGGTGTTCCCGCCAAATTTGGTGGTCTGTTCTCCCGGCACGGCGATGGACCCGCGGGTCCCCCAGAAGCGGACGAACAAGGATCTTCCTCCTTTCTCCTTTCGGGGGGTTGGGTGGGTGCCGGAGGTTGAAGAACGGGGAATCGTATTGCATCTCCTAGCGGCGAATCAAGAGGAAAGTTTCCAAGGAAAAGCTGTGCTATGATCGTGAGATTCGGCATTTCGCGTCGGCGACTTCGGACTTTACTATGGCATCCCAAGACGAACTCATCATCACCGGCGCGCGCCAGAACAACCTCAAAAACATCTCGCTGCGGATCCCGCACGACCAGGTGACCGTCATCACCGGCGTGTCCGGCTCCGGGAAATCCTCGCTGGCCTTCGACACGATCTTCGCCGAGGGCCAGTGGCGCTACATCGAGTCCCTGTCCACCTACGCCCGCATGTTTTTGGAAAAACTCGACCGCCCCGACGTGGACCGGCTCGAGAACATCCGGCCGGCCATCGCGATCGAGCAGAAGAACCCCGTCCGCACGGCGCGCTCCACGGTCGGGACGACGACCGAGATCGCCGATCTGCTGCGCCTGCTGTTCGCGAAAATCGGCCATCCGGTCTGCCCCGCCTGCGGCACCGAAGCGCGCGCCTACCATCCCGGAGACGTGGCGGAGGTCCTGCTCAAGGAGCATGGCCAGTCTCGCGCCATCGTGCTGTTTCCGGTCGACGTCAAAGCCGGCCAAGACCCGGCCTCTCTCCTCCGGGATTTGGTGCGCCGCGGCTTCATCAGGCTCCGAGTTCGTGACGAGATTGTGGATGTGACGGCGGAGACCGCATCGGAGGTCGCAAGCCTGCTCAAAGACTGCCGCGAGCTAGAGGTCGTGTTGGATCGTCTCGTGCTCCGCGAGGACGACCGCGCGCGCCTCGTGGACACGCTAGAGACGGCGTTTCGCGAAGGCGGTGGGCGCTGTGTCGCGGAGATCATCGGCGCGGGCCGACGCCGGTTTTCCCAGGCTTATAGCTGCCAGTCCTGCGGGCGGACCTTCGAGACACCGAAGCCCGCGCTCTTCTCCTTCAATCACCCGCTCGGGGCCTGCCCCGGACCGGACCAAGAGCCTGGCGGGCGGCGCCATCGAGCCGTGGACGAAGCCCTCGGCCGACTGGTGGCAGAAGCAGATGTTGCTGGCCTTCAAACGACGCGGCTTTGACGTGACCAGACCGTACAACCAGTTGAGCCAAGCCGAAAGGACCTTGCTCTGGGAAGGCGACAGCACGGGAAAAGGGGGCGTCTCGGCGCCCCCGGGGCGGGCGGGTGCAAAAGTCGAAGGCATCAAGGCCTTTTTCAAATACCTCGAGGGCAAGCGCTACAAACTGCACGTGCGCGTGATGCTCAGCCGCTACCGCAGTCCGGTCTCCTGCGACAGCTGCAAGGGGACCCGCCTGCGCCCCGAGGCGCTGGCCGTGCGGGTCGGCAGCCGGACCATCGCCGAGGTTACGGACCTGACCATCGCCGCCGCAGCCGAGTGGGCGCGAGCGCTGCCCCTGTCCAACTTCGAGGGGGAGGTCGCCAAGGACATCCTGGTCATGCTGACCGCCAAGCTGGGTTTCCTGCTGCGCGTCGGTCTCGGCTACCTCACCCTCTCGCGCCAGACCCGGACGCTTTCGGGCGGGGAAGCCCAACGGATCAGTTTGGCGACCCAGCTCGGCGCGCAGCTGTCCGGCACGCTCTACGTCCTGGACGAGCCAACCATCGGCCTGCACGCGCGCGACACCGCCACCCTGGCCGGCATCCTGGCGGACCTCGCCAAAGCGGGGAACACCGTCATCATGGTCGAGCACGATCGCACCATGATCGAGTCCGCGCACTTCGTCGTGGAGATGGGGCCTGCGGCCGGAGAAAAGGGCGGAGAAGTGGTGTGCGCCGCCCGGTACCCGGAGTTCCTGGCCCATCCGACCGCGCTGACTGCCCGCTATCTCAGCGGTCA
>Ga0209056_10001584_pt1 | contig 25012 bp, 22 predicted proteins | sample GraSoiAngelo_114_FD_185876 | JGI IMG/M metagenome (GOLD analysis project Ga0209056, IMG submission 185876) | Grasslands soil microbial communities from the Angelo Coastal Reserve, California, USA - 14_0903_13_40cm (SPAdes) (version 2) | ecosystem: Environmental > Terrestrial > Soil > Grasslands... | reverse complement strand
GCAAGCTCTTCATCGTGGATACGATTCCTTCCAATCTGCCCAAATGGGTGCACGTAAAATTTCTCGCGCCCTACATCCGTGCCCGCATCCCATTGCACATGCGCACGCTTCTCCGTACGCCGCCGCAGCATTGGCGGCAATTCATTCGTGCGCGCCGTCGTTCCTGGAAAGAATTGATGAAAAAACGCCGCGCGTTGGGCCAGCCGAAATCGCCGCCGCGGCGTTATGATTACTACCGCGATCTGTCGGAGAAATTCGTACCGCAATGTCGCGAATTTGATGTGCGCCTTCTTACGGCCTCAAACAACCCGATCGAGATTTACTGGCGTTATCTCGTCGGAAATAATGTTCGCGTCGTGCCGCTTCATTCCGGGCACGTCGATATGTTTACGCGCGAGCATCTCGACGAATTCATCGCTGCCTTTTACGCTGCGGACCACGGCGCGAACTCCATCAACCAAAAACCCTTATCGATTTTGCGCGCCTGAACGGTAACCAGCCCGCAGCTTCGCGCCAGCTTGTCGAATTCCGCCTGCGTGCGTTCGCGGCCGCCCTGCACCGCCATCATGTGCAAATCCATCAGGACCGTCGCCGCGTCGTCGGCAGCATGCTGCGGATTTTGTCGCTCGATCACGAGAAGCCGGCTGGTTTGTTTCATCGCCTCGCGACAACACTGCAAAATTTGGCAGCAACGCGCATCATCCCAATCGTGCAGAACTGATTTGAGCAGATAAATGTCAGCGTCGGCCGGAATGCGCTGGAAAAAATCGCCGGTCTCGGCCCGAAATCGATTCGGTGAATCGTTAGTAACATTTTCCAGGACTTGCGGCTGCTCGAGGAGAATTCCTTGCGCCTGCGGATTTCGCTCGAGAATGCAACGCAGCAATTCCCCTGTTCCGCCGCCGATATCGACAATCGTGGCCGCCGGCGAAAAGTCGTAAATGCGCAACAACGCACGAGCGAGTGAGCGCGTTTGTTCAGCTAACGATTGTTGGAAAAGCCGGCCGAGCTCCGGATTACGTTCACGATGTTCCCAAACGTTCATGCCGAAAATTTTCTCGAACGGCACGCCGCGGCTCTGCACGCTGCAAAGCAACGCCGCCCACGCCGGCGCATATTCCACGCCGGTGAGAATTGCATATTGGTAAAGCGAACCAGCCACGTCAGTCCGCAGGCATTCGCCGATCGCAGTCAGCGCAAACTTGCCGTTCGCTTCGCGCAGCAGTCCGACGGCCACCATGCCGCGCAGAATTCGATGCAGCGCATCACCATTCACCTGCAGTTGCTCAGCGAGTTCGTGACTGCTTGCCGGTTTTCGCGCGAGCAGATCGGCGAGCCGAAGTTTGGCCGCGACGTAAATCAAAGCCGTGCTGCGATGGCCGCCGATCAAAGCGTGGAGCGACTCCGGCGCTTCCATTACGTGCGCACAAACGCGACCAGCGGGCAGCGTTCGCCCAGCGGATAACTCGGCAGCGCCTGTTCCGCGAGCCGGAATTCTCCGCCGGAGCAAAAGAGCTCAATCGCGTCGTCCAAGGAAAGAAAATGATAACGAGAATTGGACTGCCGATAAACATCGATCGCGCGCAGATGCGACAGCGGCCAGCGTAAACGCGTGGCCAGCGACAGCCAGTCTCCGCTGGTCGCGCGCAATGTTTCGCGAATTTCGTGCACGGCGACTCCTTCTTCGGGCGTTCTCTGCAGCGCCATGCCAAGGCGCAGTTTCAAATGATTCAGGTCGGGAATTTTTCCCTGCCGCAAATCATTCAACACCGCTGCGGCAGTTTCGCCTTTCGATGGCAGAGCAAAAAGCCGAAAGACACATCGCCCACCCGCGCGCGCAACCTGAGCCAACCGCGCGACGACGTGCTTCTGCGCCGCTGGGTATTGCAGCAAGTGAAGTCCGCCATCGCATAAGACGAGATCGCGCGAAGTTTCCGGCAAAGGCAATTCCTCCCAATCAGCAACGAGCACTTCATCGCCGCGGCCGGGCCAGACGTGTTCAATCATCGTTAGCGTGCGATCGACCGCGACAAAATCGCGCCGCGGCGGCCACGCAATTCGATAAAGCTCCGGTGTTACGCCGAGGAGAAGAATTTGTGGCGAATCATTCTTTGCCAGCGCTGGTTCTGCGAAACGTCGGTAATGGGCAATGTCTTCCGCGCGCGGCCGCAGCGGCGGACCAATTTCATTCCACACATTGGCCATGGATGGCCAGTGCTCCGGCGTGCTCGTTTCAACAACAGCTTCCACTCAGATTTGCACCAAAATTTTGTTGTCGTGCTGGATCACGTCGTCGGGCGAGCGCATCAGCTCGGCCAGTTTTTCCAGTCCTTGAATCACGCTCGTGACCGCATCAGCCGGAGAAAATTTCTTTTCCGCATAAAGTTGCAGCAGCATTTCGTAGGCGCCGCCGTGATGTCCGCGGGAACCCATGATGGAGATTGCGTTGGTAATGAGATCATCCGTGGCGGAAAGATGCAACGGTTCACCGCTGCGGCCGAGGACAACAATTCGGCCAGCCGCATTCATTCGCGGTAAAACGGAATCGACATTGTTGAGCACGCCGGAAGCTTCAAAAGCAACGTCGAACGAATCGCATCGGCTCAGCGCGAATTCTGCCGGAGTGAAAACGTGCTCCGCCCAACGCGCAGCGAATCGACGGCGAAATTCCACCGGCTCGACGACGGCAATTTTGCCTGCGCCAAATACATTGCGCGCCAGCATCGCACAATAGGTTCCGATCGGTCCGGCGCCAAAAATCGTAAGCCTCTCACCACGCTTCACCTTTGCCTTTCGGCACGCAACGAATGCAACCGCCGCCGGCTCTAGCAACGCGAGCGCGCGCGCATCAGCATCCGACTCGATGTAGGTGGAAACGTCATGCACAATGCCCGCCGGCAAATCGACCGACGCAGCGAACAAACCGTCTTCTTCCAAGCCAAGCAGGCGCGCGTGACGACATTGATTAAGGAATCCGCGTTTGCAGCGATCGCATTGCCGGCACGCGATGATGGAATCAAAAATGACCCATGCGCCTTTGCGCAAGTGAGGCACGTTCCTGCCGGCTTGCGCGATTTGCCCAATTCCCTCGTGGCCAAGAATGCGCCCTTTCGCGGGAATCGAGGCGGGGCTCGAGGTTCGCACATAGCCGGTGTTCGGATCAGCCTTCGCCGCGTGCAGATCGGTTCCACATAGGCCGACGTATTTCATTTTCACGCGGACGAAGTCGGGCCGCAGTGGCCCCAAAGCGCGCTGATCACAACTGACGCGTGGATTTCGATAAAGCTCGTGTGTGCCCGGCCGCGCCACACCACGAAGCGGCTGCTCTTCTGCGTGCAAAACAATTGCGGCGCGTTGTATAGTGGGCTGTGTGATCGGCAATGTCTTGGGAACCGCTACCATAATCGATGGCCGGGGATTTCGGTTATTGCAGCATGATTTGGCATGTGAAACAACACTTCTCCGTGACCTCTGCGTTGTCTGTGGTTAAATAGTTTCATGCGCTTCCGGACCTACAAAAATACTGATCTGACGGTGAGCGAAGTCGGCTTTGGTTTATGGACGATTTCTACCGGTTGGTGGGGAAGTTTTACCGAGGGCGAAGCGACGGCGCTCATGCATAAGGCATTCGACCTCGGGGTCACGCTTTTCGATGCGGCTGACACGTACGGCAACGGATTAAGTGAAGAATTGATCGCGAAAGCTTTCCCGAATCAGCGGGACGAAATCGTAATAGCGACGAAGGTCGGGTACGATTTTGTGCATTTCGGTGAAGCTCGCGGACGCGGGCAGCGGGAGATTCCGCAGGACTTTTCTCCGGAAGCCATCACATGCGCGACCGACGCTGCGCTGAAGCGATTAAAGACGGACCGGATTGATCTGCTTCAATTGCACAATATCCGGATGGAGCAGGTGAATGATGACGCGCTCTGGAAAACGCTGCACAAATTAAAGAGCGAAGGAAAAGTTCAGTATTACGGCATTGCGCTGGGGCCGGCGATTGGCTGGCTATATGAGGGAGTTAATTCCATTCGCGAGCGCGAGCTCACGAGCGTGCAACACATCTATAACATGCTCGAGCAACACCCCGGGCGCGCATTTCACGAGACCGCTAGTGAAGCCGCAAAGGACACGATGTTCCTCATTCGTGTGACGCATTCGTCCGGAATGCTTGAAGGCAAATACACGCCTGACACAAAATTTCCGCCAACTGATCATCGCAGCCATCGACCGCGGAGCTGGCTGCTGAACGGGATCAAGAAAGTCGAGCAATTACGATTTCTCGAAACTGCCGACCGCACGCTTGGACAAGCAGCGTTGCAATGGTTGCTGGCGGATGATCGTGTTGCTTCGACGCTGCCGAACATTTATAACGAAGAACAGCTCGTCGAGTTTGCCAAGGGGCCCGACACCGCGCCGCTGACGTCGGACGACATGGCGAAGATCGAGGCACTCTATTCCGATAACTTCGGCGTCGAAGAAGAACCGCCGAAGTTCAAGGGAACCATGGAACTGCCGCAGGAGACTGCGGTGGCGTAGGTAGAAGCGGTTCACCGAACCGCCTTGACCAATTGGTCTACGAGGACGGCAATTTGAGACGATTGAGGTCAATCGCCTCTACCTAATCTGATTCGTCTTCTTCCTCGACCGGTTCGGCGCGGCGGATTTCCGGTTGTTCCTCAACGCGCCGCTGCGACCGGCGCGCGATCATCTGACCTTTGTAAACGTCTTTGAACACGTCGGCGATCATGGGCGCGGCGGCGGAACCGCCGTGAACTTTGCTGCCGACATCACCCTCGTAAACAGCTGCGAACGTGAATCGCGGTTGGTCCGCGGGGAGAAATCCGGCGAACCACGCCGCGGTGCGCTCCTTGTGTTTTGGTCCCCATTGTGCAGTGCCGGTTTTGCCGGCGACTTCGACATTCTCGAGGCTGGCCTGATGCGCGGTGCCGCCTGCGCCATTGACGACGTTGATCATTCCGGTGCGCACTTGCTCCAGCGTCTCCGGCGAGAGGTCGAGCGTTCTTTTGGCGCGCACCTGATATGCGGTCACGATTTGGTTATCGAAGGCCTGGACCTGTTGAACCAGCCGTGTCTGATAGAACGTTCCGCCGTTCGCGACAATGCCCATGGCCTGCGCCATTTGTAACGGAGTAACCTGAATGTCGCCCTGGCCGATCGACATATTTGCGATATCGCCGTTTAGGATTTTGCGACCGTGCGTCGCTTTCATGTATTCGTCGTTCGGAATGCGGCCCTCTGCTTCGCCGCGCAACGGAATGCCGCATTTCGCGCCGAAGCCCAGCTTCAACGCCCAATCAATGATTGGCGCCGAGCCAGTCTTTATGCCGGCCTGATAAAACCATGTATCGCACGATTCCGTGAGGGCCTGCACGAAGTTTAGCGCGCCGCGATCGTCCTTTTTCCAGTTGTGGAACGTGACGTTGCCGATCTGAATCGCCGGCACGCATTGGTATTGATCCTGCGGATAGACAGCGTGCGTTTCCAGCGCCGCAATGCCCACGGCCACTTTAAATGTCGACCCTGGTGGATAGGACGAACGATACGCACGCGGCAAAAGCGGAATGTCCGGATCCGACTGTAAGGCTTTGAGTTGATCAGCTGAGATAGAGGGAACGAATACGTTCGGGTCGTACGTGGGCCAGGATGCCAGCGCGAGAACATCGCCGCTGTTCGGATCGACAATCACCATGGCCCCGCGCTTTGCTTTCGCTGCCAACGCTTTTTCCGCCAGCTCTTGTAGGTGCAAATCAAGAGTGGTCACCACGTTGTATCCGGGCTCCGGTGGAGTAACGAGTTTCTCCGATGTTTTCCGGCCGTCCTTGTCGAAGGTCAGTTTGTATTCGCCGTGCTTCCCGGTAAGCATGTCGTTGAACGTCTGTTCGAGTCCTTCGCGGCCCTCGGTTTGCGGCCAGATCGTTTCGTGGTTATCGACAATGCCGTCCGGATTTCGGCCCGTTTTTCCGGTGTAACCAACAATCTGACCGGCAACCTTTCCGTTCGGATAAATCCGGACGTAAACAGGACGCACCATCATTCCGGGCGGCAGTTTGTCCTTGATTCCTTCGTACTCCTGCGGCGTGAGGTTGGGTGCGATCTCAAACGGCATGATGCCCCGGTTGCGGTAATGACGAAGGATCGCCTCATCGGAAATCCGGAACCTGCGTCCTATTAACTTTCCGGCCTCATCTATTTTTTCTCTCGTATAGCCGAGCGCCTGCGCATCGGAAAAGTTCAGCGGGGTTGGGAAAGTTATGACCAGGTTGTAACTGAGCCGGTTTTGCGCCAGCGGTACTCCGTTGCGGTCCGTGATCTGTCCGCGTGGCGCCGGAACGTCGAGCATAAAAGTGCGCGCCAGCTTTTGCGTCTCGAAAGTGGGGACAATTGTCTCCTCATCTTCCGGCGAAGTGCTCGGACTGGGCGCAGGCGTTGGTATGAGCGTCTGCGCCTGGGTTGCAGCCGCTAGCACAGAGATCGACAATCCGATCCAGAGATTTGAAAGCCTGGCCGTCGCTTCGCGTCCGTTGCAGCGCAGATTTTGACAGATCAGGGTGAAAGTCATTGGGTCAATCTGCGTAAATCTGCGCAATCTGTGGACAAATCAATGCCGCTGTAAAAACAGGTGCACTTCTTCGGCCAATTTTCGGCCAACTCCCTCTGTTGCCGCGATCTCGTCAACGGTCGCCTTGCGGAGGCGATTCACGGAGCCGAACCGCTGCAGCAACAGATTTTTCCGGTTCTGGCTCACGCCTGGACAATCGTCGAGAATGCTTTCTTCGATCCGTTTTTTCATGAGCAACTGGTGATATGCGTTAGCGAACCGATGCGCCTCATCGCGGATGCGCTGAAGCAATCGCAGGGCAGGAGAATCCATTGGAAGTCGTAACGGCAATGCGCGGCCGGGTCGATAAATCTCCTCGTGTTCTTTCGCCAGACCGATAATCGGAAGATCGTGCAAGCCCAGTCGCTGCAATTCACGGCAGGCGGCTGAGAGCTGGCCTTTTCCTCCATCGACAATGATCAGGTCGGGTAAGCGAACATACGATTGCGCTTGTTTTTCATTTGTATCGCAAGCGCCTCGCTTGCCAGCCCCAAGTTCGGCAACCGAAGCGGTTGCCTCACAACGAGCAACCGCTTCGAAAGCATTCTCCTGCGAAAATTCCGCTGCGTCGGAATTTGCGGCTCGGGCTTCAAGCAGAATCCGCGAATACCTCCGCCGCACGACCTCGGCCATGCTGGCAAAATCATCCTGCCCTTCCACGGTGCGCACGCGGTAGCGGCGGTAATTGTTCTTGTCCGGAACCCCATCGCGGAAACAAACCATCGAGGCCACGACGTGTGTGGTGGAAATGTTCGAAATGTCGAAACACTCCATTACTCGAGGCGCATCTGAAAGGTGCAGCGCGTCAGCGAGCGCTTGCACGTCCGCCAGCGGATCAATGGTGCTGGGCAAACTGCCGCGCGTGAATCGGCGGGTCGGTTTTGTCGTGCTGCGCAAGTCCGCGACCATGTTGCGAAGCTCGGCAGCCTTCTCAAAATCCATTTTCTCCGCAGCGGTGTGCATTTGTTCTTCGAGTGCGGCGATCAACTCTCGCGATTTGCCTTCCAGGAACTCGCACGCTTGCGCGACGCGCTCGCGGTATTGCTCGGCGCTGGTCTCGCTCAAACGCACGGGCACCTGATATGTCGAAGACTTCAATTCGCGCTCTGTCGGTGCGCCGCGCCCAAACGTGAGCACACCAAATTTCTTGCGCATGAAATTCAGGGTTTGCCTCAGCGCACCGGCATGTGCGTATGGGCCGAAATAGCGGCTGCCGTCGTCTTTCTTAAATCGGGCGAGGCGAAAGCGCGGCCATTCTTCCGAAAGATCGACCCTGACCACGAGGAACCGCTTGTCGTCGCGGAACGAAATGTTATAACGCGGCCGGTATTCCTTTATCAATTTGCCCTCGAGCAAAACCGATTCCGCGTCGCTGCGAACGGTGTGCGTTTCAAAATCCCATGTCGCGTCGAGCATGGCGCGCGTTTTCAAATCTGCCTGGGCCAGTTTCGAGGGCAAAAAATACGAGCTCACGCGCTTGCGCAGGTCGCGCGCTTTGCCGACGTAAATTACGCGGTTGAACCGGTCGCGCATCAAGTACACACCCGGCTTGTGTGGCACCTCGTGCACTTTCTTCTGCAGATCAGGTTTCTCTTTTTTCGATGTAGCCACGCGACCGCAAATTTACGTGAGAACCAGGCAAGTGGAAACCGGCTCGCCTAATCGCTCTATCTCCGCTGAGGACAACGGACACTACAATCTTTTGGCTGCTGTAGCGTGCGCTGTAGCCAAAGGCCGGTGGCTACAGCACGAAAGCGAAAAAAGCGCCCGCGAGGTTTTTGCGGGCGCTTGCAGTTTCTACTTGGAAAACAACTCTGTCGCTATGGCCTCGTCGTAGTGGTGGTAGTCGTTTCCTCGTGCTTAATCACAGCGGCTGGCTGGGAGGCCAATACTACTTTGCGCACGACGACCCGATCGCCCACTGTTGAGTAGTAAACGGTGGCTGGCATGTCCGGGCGGATCGCCGAGAAACTTACAACGCGCCCAGCCGGATCAACCACCGTCGTATCCTTCGTGTAGTAATAGCGCACGGGCGTCGCACCCGACGTCGTTCGGAACATAAAATAATCCGAGTCCGGGGTGTAGGTGACGATGTTGCCCGCACTGCTGGTGGTCGTCTGTTGGGTTGTTGTTGTCCCCGTCACAGGGTCAGTCGTTGTGGTTGTTGTGGTCTGCTGGGCGAGCGCTATTCCCAGCGATGCCGCGCAAGCGAAACTCGCCGCCAATATTTTTGTTAATCTGATTTGTTTCATATTTCTCCCTCTGCTTTGATTCAATCGATGTGCTCGATCATGTATCTTCCCGGTCCTTTAACGCGGGAGTTTTTTCGGGTTTGCCCTCATATCGTAAATTCGGTCTCCGCTGGTCGTGTCCGCGGAGATGATCAGCGCGCCTGTGCCAGAACAATGTAACACTCTGCCTATGCAGGCTTTACCCGGATTTCGCGATTTCCTGCCCGACGACTGTGCGCGGCGGAATTACATCTTCGCCCGCTGGCGTGAGGTTGCCCGCCGCTACGGCTTCGTCGAATGGGAAGGGCCGCCTCTGGAGGCGACCGAGCTGTACAAGAAGAAAAGCGGCGGGGAAATCGTCGAGCAGCTTTTCAATTTCACAGACAAAGGCGAACGCGAAGTCGCGCTACGTCCTGAACTCACGCCCACGCTTGCTCGTGTGGTTGCGGTGCACGAACGCGAATTCAAGAAGCCACTCAAATGGTTCTCGATCGGACAATTTTTCCGCTACGAGAAGCAACAGCGCGGCCGGTTGCGCGAACATTTTCAGCTCAATTGCGACATCATCGGCGAGAAGGATCTGGCGGCCGACATCGAACTGGTTGCGGTTTCCATCGATATCCTGCGTGCATTCGGATTCACCGAAAAAGATTTCGTGGTCCGGATCAGCGACCGCGAATTCTGGACTGATTTCTTCCGTGACGAGAACGTCCCGGCTGAGCGGTGGGACGATTTACTGCAAGCGATCGATAAATCCGCACGCGAACCACGTGAGAAAACCGCAGAGAAACTCGGGGACCTCGCCGATCCCGTGTTCGCGACGCTGAAGAGCGGCGGCAAAAGCGCAAAGCTGGAGCAACTCGTTGAGGGGCTGCGTGCTCGCGGGCTTGCCGATTTCGTGGTGATCGATGTGGGAATCGTTCGCGGACTTGCGTATTACACCGGAATCGTGTTTGAGGTGTTCGATCGTGCCGGGAAGTTTCGGGCGATCGCCGGCGGCGGGCGCTACGATAATCTCATTTCGCAACTGAGCGACGGTGCCATTTCTCTGCCTGCGCTTGGTTTTGCAATGGGCGACGTCGTTCTCGGGGAATTGATCAATGAAATCCCGCGAGCACGCGAAGCGATCCAGAAAGCAACAGCGAACGACCGCAAGATCGACATCTACGTCGTGATCGCAAAGGAACAACGCCGCGCCGATGCGCTCAAACAAATCCAGCAACTGCGCGACCGCGGCTACCGCATCGATTACCCGCTCACGCCAACGAAAGTCGCCCGGCAGTTCCAAGCCGCCGAAGATTTGGGCGCGCGCGTCGCGCTTTTGTTCGGCGACGAATGGCCACAGGTGAAGATCAAAAATATGGCAACAGGGGAGCAGCAACTGATCCCGACAGACAATTTTATGTCGCGTGTGGAATCTACGTTGCGATAGTTCGCAGAACTTCCGGGGAGCGTAGGCTACCAGCCTGTTCTTTTCGGCAGCCTTGCCGAAACGCTTCTTGAAGGGTTCAAGACCAAAATTTTTGCGGAGCTGTGTGCGGTCGGCAAGCTGCCGACCACAGCAGGCTGGCAGCCTGCGCTCCCCGGAAACTAATGCGCTTGCGAGATTGTTCGCTTCGCCCAGAATGACGCGGTACTTTTGGGCGCATCGCATGTTTCGCACACACGACTGCAATTCACTTCGCAAAAGCGATATCGGGAGGCAAGAGACGCTTGCCGGATGGGTGAACGCCACCCGCGATCACGGCGGCGTGATTTTCATTGATCTGCGCGACCGCAAAGGGCTGACCCAGATCGTGTTTCGTCCCGAGAAAAATGCCGAGCTGACGAAGCAAGCCCACACATTGCGCGGCGAAGACGTCATTCAAGTTTCGGGTCGCGTCGCCGCGCGTCTGCCGGGCACGGAGAATCCAAATCTCGCAACCGGCGACATTGAAATAATTCCGAGCGAGCTGCGCATTTTAAATCGCGCCGAGCCGCTGCCATTCCCACTCGACGCGGAGCCGCAAAATGAAGATCTACGGATGACGCACCGATATTTGGATCTGCGTCGGCCACGGCTCGCGCGCAATTTGCGGATTCGCCACCGGGCGGTAAAAGCGACGCGCGATTACCTGGATAGCCAGGGGTTCGTTGAAGTTGAAACGCCGATTCTGTCCAAAAGCACACCGGAAGGGGCCCGTGATTTTTTGGTGCCGAGCCGCATGATGCCGGGAAAATTTTACGCGCTGCCACAGGCGCCGCAGCAATACAAACAACTGCTCATGGTGGCAGGCGTGGAGAAATATTTTCAGATCGCAAAATGTTTTCGCGACGAAGATTTGCGCGCGGACCGTCAACCGGAATTCACGCAAATCGATATCGAAGCGTCGTTCGTCACACCCGACGATATCTTTGCACTCACCCAAGGCATGCTGGCAGCGATTTTCAAGGCGGCACGCAATATCGAAATCAAAACTCCATTCGATCGGGTGACGTACCGCGAAGCGCTCGATCGTTACGGCAGCGATAAACCGGATCGCCGGTTTGCAATGGAGTTAGTCGATGTTGGTGAAATTTTTCGGAACAGCAGTTTCAAAGTTTTTCGCGGTGCGCTCGATGCCGGCGGGGTTGTGAAAGCAATCAACGCAAAAGGTTTTGCCGGAATCACGATCGGGCAGTTCGATGAGCTAACAGAAATTGCAAAGCTGCACGGCGCAAAGGGTCTCGCTTTCATCAAAATTGAGGGCGGCGAATGGAAATCACCGATCGTGAAGTTTTTCAGTGATGCTGAAAAGACTGCATTGCAATCGATGCTGAACATCGAAGAAGGAGACTGCGTCTTTTTCGCTGCTGACAAATGGGAAATCGCCTGCGAGGTCCTCGGGCGATTACGCCTGCGCATTGCCGAAATGCAGGATTTGCATGGTAGGGCGCGACCTCCGGGCGGGTCGGACTGGGATTTTCTTTGGGTCACGGATTTTCCGCTCTTCGAATGGAGCGCGGACGAAAACAAATGGAACGCGATGCATCATCCATTCACTCGACCGAAGGCCGAGGACATGCCGCTGTTTGAGGCAAAGAAATTTCCCGAGGTTCGCGCCGAGGCTTACGACGTCGTTCTGAACGGCGTGGAGATTGGCGGCGGCAGCATGCGAATTTATGAGCCGGAATTGCAGGAAAAAATGTTCGAGGCGCTTGGGATCAGCGCGGAAGCTCGAGAATCACAGTTCGGCCATTTGCTGCGCGCCCTCCGGCTCGGCGCGCCTCCGCATGGCGGCATCGCGCCGGGCCTCGATCGCATCGTGATGCTGATTTGCGGCGAACAAACTATCCGCGACGTGATGGCCTTCCCGAAGAACAACCGCGGCATGGATCTCATGACCCAATCGCCTGCGGAAGTCGATCCAAAGCAGCTACGCGACTTGGGAATTAAACTGGCGGGAGACAAAAAGCTGTAATGACGGTGGCCGACCTAAGTGCCTGTTGTTCTCAGTTACGTTTCCGTCGTGCTGAAGCTGGGGAGCGGGGCATGCTTTGGAATTAAGGGTGTAAGTTCAGCTAAACCAGAACCAAGACTTCTGCCCGTGCCAATCATCCATCCCGAATCTCGATCGTTATAGTCAAAGGAGCGAGTGATTCTCAGTTCGTGTCCACTTTGCAGAATGTTGAGCAACGCCTGCCACTGCGATTTTATCGGTGAAATCTCGCTGGGTAATTTCGGAGATAAAAAGAACTGCACAAATTCAACGCAGCGTTCATGAATTCGATTAAGAATGGTGTGAGGCCATGGTTTCGATGCAGCGTCATGCCTGAGTCGTAAAGAGCTCAGATGAAATAAGTCCTTGTTAAGTCTGTCTTTGTCTTCTTGAGAAAGTCCGATCGAACGAGCAGGAAAACCGAAATCCTCAGATAGAAGGTCATCGGGCCATCTGCGACTACCCTCGGGACATTCAAAGAAATAAATCAGCGCACGCGCATGTCCCATGCGCGAGAAATTCAGATGTTCCCACACGCAATAATCAGAGGGGTCGTGATCGGATACACCGAGGGCGAATATAATTTCATAAAACACAGCGTCGTTCAGAAGCGCGCTCTTATCTTCAGGGCTCATCTCGGCAGTTCGTTTGGAGCGGTTCATGCGTCGCTTACGCGGTCATCAAGGGAGCGGCGACGCTGGGCTTTTAGTGGTACCTTCGACGATTTCGATTTCGTCCGGCGTCAGTTGGTAAAGCTCGTAAACCAGCTTGTCGATCTGGGTATCGGTGGCATCGATCTGACGCTGGAGATTCGTCTTCGCGTGATCGCTTTTCGTGGCGGCGAGTTGCTTGTGTAAATCGAGCATCCGCTCGACTAACTCAACCATTCGGTCGTGCCGCGCTTTGTCGGCGGGATTGGAGAAGTCGATCTTTCGAATCGGAAGGCGTTCTACATAAATCACTTTGATCTCCGCAAAGACCTTCTCGACCATCTGAGGGTTTTGTAGCTCAAACACCCGCTGCAACAGTTTCGAATTCAGCAGACCAAGCACGTACAGCTCCGAGGGTGGTGTTGGGCTAGAACGATTGAGTTTGATGACGTGGCAAGAATTCACGCAGATCGCCGAATCTTTGTCGATCGATGCTAGGAGCCGGTCATCAGTTCGTCGCATGAGAAGTTTTGGGCTTACGAAAAGGTCGGGGCTGCGCGGCGCTGCGAGCCACGGACCATAGTTTACGAACTCACGCGGAGGGGCGACCTCGTAACGAGATATATCTTCGCCACGATACAGCGGCCTCCATCCAGGTGGACGTTTTCCGATTGTCGAGAACGGACGCGCCTTCATGGTTTCAGGCGTCTGTGGCGGTGTGCCCTGACCTTTCTCGTACATTTTCACGCCCGCTTTTACTGTCGCTAGGTTGCCGAGCGGAACACGGCATTGCTGGTTAATTTTCCACAGGAGCCTGCGATCATCCTCGCTGTTGCGATAATCGATCTTCGTCAGTTCATTATGAACGAAATCTCCTATGGCCCGCGTGTATTCGCGATTGGCTATAGTGATCTGAGCACGGTCGGATTTTCTCAGAATTCGAAATACGAGAGTGTCTACGATTGCGCTTTTGAACGCCCATCCCGACTGCCAAATATCCTGTAGGGTGTAGCCGTGAAGCATCCATTCACGAAACGAATCGCAGTTTTCCAAGTCGCAAAATGTATTTGGAACAATAAAGGAGAGGAAACCGTCATCGCGAAGAAGCCGGAGTGCTTGCACCATGAACAGGCAATAGCTATCCGCGAACTTCTGAGTCTCAGGAAAATGGTTCGCTAAGTAATTTTCTTCCACCTCGAGAAACGGAATGCCATATGGCGGATTGCCAATCACCACATCGAAGCCGCCCGCTTTCATTATTTCTGGGAACTCCTTTTCCCAATCGAAGACATTGATGCGATAGCGTTCTTCTTCGTCGAGGAAATCCATCTCTTGCTGCTCGTAGAAGTCGGGACCGATAAGCGAGTTGCCGCATTTGATGTTGCGGCCGAGATCGGGCAAGGCGCGCTCGTGATAGAAGCGCAGTTGCGTGGCCAGTGTTTGTTCTGATTCGCCTTCCAAGACCTTCAAGAGCAACGAAAGCTTTGTCACCTCAACGGCTTGAGCGTCGATATCCACGCCGAAAATGTTTTGCAACAGAATCCGTTTGCGCTCTGTAGTCGTGAGTTTCCATGCGCCGCCCGGTCCCTGATAGATCGCGGGATTTTTTCCGGTCGCCCATTTTTTCGGCTCGTTGCCGCCGTACCAATCGCGATGCCAATCGAGTAAATATTGATACGCGCCGATCAGAAACGAGCCGGAACCGCACGCAGGATCGAGAATCCGAAGCTTGGCAGCTTGTTTCGGTGTTTTGTGTTCAACCAGCTTGCCGACTGTGTTCTTGACGATGTAATCGACGATGTAAGTGGGCGTGTAATAAACGCCGCCTGCTTTCTTCACCTCTGGCTTGTCTTCGATTCTGGCTTGATGGCCTTTCGTTAGTCGAATGACTTTGCCGAGAAATTGTTCGTAAACCTGGCCGAGGATATCGGCGGGCAGCACGGAGAACTCGTAGGGACTGTCCGGATAATAGAGGCGGCGGATAATTCTCTTGAGGGCGGCATCGTCGATCTCGAGTTCGGGCGTGAGATCGTCGGGCGGCTCGACCCGATCTCTTTCTTTCTGAAAATAGAACAGACCGGAGTTGTAACGCTGGTCCGCTTCCCGAAAGAGCTGATATAGCCTGCGATACGTGTGTTCGCCGTTTAGCAAGGCTTGCAATCGCCCGTAGACTTCAATGCGCCGATCCTCGCAGATGCGTAGAAATACAATCCTGTCGATCGTGCGTTGCACGGCAAAGTTAAGATTGCGTTGCGAAAGCTCGGGGTTTCGCAATGCCAGATTGCGTGCTAGATCAGCACGCCATTTTTCGATCTCACTCAGGAATGCATCATCGACCTCCGCAGTTCCGCGTTTCGCCTTGGTCGATTCGGCAAACTTATCGAAGGAGCCTTTGAGAATCGCTTCGCGCGCGAAGACCTTCGCGATCTCTTCCCACTCCGGGACGTACTCGCGGAAGTCGAGATACAGAATGCGAGCGACTGAAGCCTTGTCGCTTAGTTTGGGTTCGATGCGACAATCGTAAACGGCGAACTCTTCGAAATCGGTCAGGATGCTAAGTGGCAATTTCGCCGACCATGCGTACCGGCGAAGTTGATAGGCCGGATGCGCGTCGGTTTTGATATCGACCGATGGTTTCTTCGCTTCGAGAAAGAACTTGCGCGTGCCGCCGATGCGAAAGCAGTAGTCCGGCGCTTTGGTCGCGCCGCCGATTTTGATGGCGTCTTCGTGGATAACATCCTTGTAAGCCTCTGCGTAACCGCTGATGTTTTCCATGTCCCAGCCGAGCGCTTTGAACATCGGATCAATAAATTCTTTGCGGAGCTGTGCTTCGTTGTATTGACCGGATTTATAGGCGTCGCCTTGTTGTTCGAAACGCTCAACAAGGTCAGCAATTACAGAGGGAGCGGCCACGGACGAGAATTAGATAGAAGGCCTGTGGAGATCAAGCACGCAGGAGAAACGAAATGCGGAAGGGCGTAATATACTAGCGTCCTCGGTTTGGCGGACCGCGCTGGGAATTTGACTTGCCAGCGACGCGCGCATTGCTCATTATGAAGTCCCGATGGTCAGGGCGAATTGTCGGGCGCGGTTTACCGCAGCCGATTTCGACTTCATCGTCCGCACCCTGGCGCGTTCGCAAACCGATCAGGTTTCTCTGGTCGATCTATTGAGCGATGTCGAGACGCGCGATTCGATCCTCGATCATCCCCGGTTGGTTGACGCCATTCTGAACCACTGCGGGCATCTTCGGATCTCGTCTCAATTTTACTTTTACGTGCTTGCTCGCCACGTCCTGCAACAGGGCGGAATCGGGGACCGAAAGCTTTGCGATTACGTTGCGTCGTTACTGGAAACATTTTCGCACGCGAGCCGGCTCCAGATTTCCGATGAGACACATCATCTGGCCGAACAATACATTTCCGATATCCTGATCGCGCTGAACCGCGCCACGCCAGAGCAAATGTTTCTCCTTCGGGCGCACATTGGGAATTACTCGCTTTTCATCAGCGGAATTTTTCACGAGAACACCCAGCGGCGCAGTCGGCGTGGCGGACCGGACATCGAGTTCTATGAGCAGGTCGGCCGGACGAACTATCAACTTGTGTCTTCGCACGCCGTCGCTCGCCGCTGTGAACTGGATGACGTGTTCGAACGATTAGCAGATCGGTTTCGCGATGTGCGGCTGGCGCTGAATCAACTTTCCGAACGGCTGCTCAATCTGGATGAGGACGTGCGCCCCTCGCTTTCTTTGTGAACGAGACACTGTTCAGCCAAATACAGAAATTATTCGGGATTAATCTGGAAGATTGTCTCATCGATCGGACGCGTTGTGCGCAATTGTCGGTGTTGGCTGGAAAATCCGCCTGCGAATTGAGCGAGCTCGCGCGAACCTTCCTGCGCAGGGCCGGCGACCAGCTTTGCGTTGGCATTTATTATTCGCGTTGGCTGATCGAACAACTCGAGCAACACGATCCGCGCGCCGGATTAGGCGATCGCAACATCCGATCGCTGATCATGTTTGTTGAAGAATTAAACCACGCCTTGCACGCCGCGCTGCAGTTCAAGCGGGGAATTCGCGAGATCGCGTCTGAACACTTTGCACGCAACCTCGAGCTGCAAGCGCAGGTGGACACGTATCTTGTTCTTCTGTTGTTCGTCGCCTTCTTCCGAAAACCGCAGCGCATTTCACGCGCTGACCGGCGGTGGCTGCGATTTCACCTTTTCGCGCGCCAATGTCCCGAAGCGTTCCGAGATGCAAATCTCCACGCTCGCTATCTGGAAACGACGCAGCTCGCTGCAAGCTACACGCGCTATCTGGATACTCTGAACGGTGTGCGTCGGCTTGATGAAATTCGACGATTTCACTCGCTGGATTACGGCGCGAAAAAGCAGCGGATTCTGAGACTGACGGACGGCCAAGGAACGACGGCTTCCTAGCCGTCGCGTGTGATCTTATGGCTGGGAAGCCGTCACTCCTTGGAATATTGCACCGCTACCGATCATGCGATTGATTTGGCCATGACGACCTTCCCGAAAAGCCCGAAAGAAATGACGGGTGGCATGATGTATTTCCCGCGCATGCTGGACAAAATACGGCTGCACCTGCGCGGCGAGCTCCACGAAGATTATCAAGAAAACTTCGGAGCGCTGAAAGCCGCAGACGGTGTGTGCTGCAATTTTCTGCGCGTTCACCATCGCGATCTGATTGAGCGCGTGAAGCAGGACGGGTCGGACGAAGAAATTCTGAAATGGTGTTTCGAGAAGGGCCGCCGCTTGAACGATGGCGATCTCTTTGTCTGGAACGGATTCGCATCAAAGCTCGGATGGCGCGATTCAGTTACGCCGCGTCTCGAGCAACGAAAGAAAAAGATGGGAATCGCCGATCGCGACGACATTCAGTGCATTCCAGACCTCATCGATTTTGACGAGGGCCGATTCCCACAAGCGGCCAAGTCTCCGTGATTTCATCGAACTTAGCTTTGGTACGGGTAGTCGGCGCAGCGATTGGTCTTTGCTCTCTGGTTTTCACCGCTTGCCAATATGATGTCCCCATCACATCGAATCCGACTCGAAAAGTGCAGGAGCGATTGCTTGGCGATTGGACGTCGATTGATGGCAAGGAAAAACTGAAACTGCGGAGCCTCGACGACAGCGTCTACATCGTTTACTACGACGGTGATCTTTTTCGCGCTTACCATTCCGATGTCGCGGAAACATCTTTCGCGACTGTCCAGGACCTCAATTCGAGCGATCGCAAGTATGCTTACGTCGTTTGGAAATTGTCGGACGATGGCAAAAACCTGAGGTTGCGGAACGTCAATGACAAAATCGTTCCAAAGGAAAGTAAAGACTCAGCTGCGGTGGCTATGCTTCTGGAAAAGAATGCACGTAACCCTGATCTACTTGGCGAGGAGATTCAGTTTCGGAAAGTGAAGTGACAGCCGCTGCCAACGAGCCTGTTTGTTTGCGCCAACGGCGCTCTTGTCACATAAGCCTGGGGCCGCGCCCAGGAATTCGAATCAATGATAATGACGTGCTGAAAGCGCGATTCAAACACCGTGAGTCGCGCCTTCAGCGCTGACGTCGGGATTCGTAGGCGGCCTGGGGCGTTGCCCCAGGCTGGCGGTAAATCCGCACCTTTGGCGCTATGCAAGCAAAATCCGCGGATTCTTAGATGTGTTTCGTCAAATTGGCGACTGCCGTCGCATCAAGTGCGACGATTGATGATCAAAGGCTTTTCTGACACAGTTCGGGATGCCGCCAATGAGTCGATTCTTCACAATCTCTTGCCTGCTGTTTCCATTCTGTTTTTGTCCGGTGGACCTTGTTGCGCAGCAAACACCGGCGATCGCATCAACTCTGAGCGCATCGCCATCGCCGACTCCGACTGTCTTTTCGGCGCAGACACTCTTTGAATTGAAACAATTGCAACAAAAAGCTCTGACCAGCGATTATGCCTATCGGCAGGTCGCGCATCTTGCGAACAACATCGGCCCCCGGTTAAGCGGATCGGCACAGGCGGCAAAAGCAGTCGAGTACGTCGCCGCCGAATTGAAAGCACTCGGCTGCAACGTGCAGCTCGAGAAGGTGATGGTCCCCCATTGGGTGCGTGGCGAAGAGACGGCGGCGCTCATTCAATTTCCCGGTCAAGCGCCGAATACGACGCAAAAAATTGTGCTGTGCGCGCTGGGAGGCAGTGTGGCCACACCAAAAAACGGGCTCGAAGCCGAGGTTGTTGTCGCCAGAAATTTTGATGAGCTCAAATCGCTTCCGCGCGACAAAGTCGCGGGCAAAATCGTGCTCTTCAATTATCCGTTTGATAAGCAAATGGCCGCGGAAGGTCGGGGTGGCCAAGCTTATGGCGAAGCTGTTGTTTACCGAAGTCACGGGCCGAGTGAAGCTGCGCGACGCGGTGCAATCGCGTGCTTGATTCGTTCCGTCGGCAGCGCGGATTACCGGCTTCCGCACACCGGATTGACAGATTACGCCGCTGACGCAGCGAGGATACCAGCGGGCGCAGTCACTGCCGAGGATGCGGATCTGATCGCCGATCTCGTTCGACAAGGACCGGTGAAAATGAAATTGGTCCTGACGCCGCAAACTCTGCCGGACGTCGAAAGCGCCAACGTGATCGCTGATATCAAAGGCAGCGAACATCCCGAACAGATCGTCATCGTTTCCGGGCATTTGGATTCATGGGACCTGGGCACAGGCGCAATCGATGATGGCGCAGGCGTCGCAGTTTCGATGGAAGCGGCGAATCTGATCCAAAAGCTTCATCTTAAACCGAAGCGGACTATTCGCGTTATCGCTTGGATGAATGAAGAGAATGGTGAGGCCGGATCAAAGCAGTACGCGAAGGATCACGAGAAAGAATTCTCCAATCATTTCGCAGCCATGGAAACAGACGGCGGTGCCGGTCATCCGATTGGCGTCAACATCAAGGCCAACCCGGAAGTCAAAAAGATGTTCGCGCCTGTGGCGGCAATTTTGCAGGAGTCTGGAGCGGGCATACTCGATTTAGTTGAACACTGCGGCGCCGACATCGAGCCGCTCGAGAAAGCCGGTGTACCGGCTTTCAGTCCGATTCAAGACAACCGTTTCTATTTCAACTACCATCACACTGCAGCCGATACTCTGGACAAAATCGTGCCAAAAGAGTTGGCGGAAAATTCCGCTGTCGTGGCAGTCGTCGTGTACGCGCTGGCGAATATGGAGCAACCATTGCCGCGTTGATGAATGACGCTGGGAGCGGCGGTCTCCAGTCCGCCGCCTGGGCGATCTGGAGATCGCCCTTCCTTGATGCTGGCGCTACCTATTTGTGCTTCAAATTGCGCAATTCGTTGAGCGTAAAATTTGCCAGCCGCCGCCCGCGGTTGCGAACAAATCGCCACGGCCCGGCATCGACGAAATAGGTGAGCAGAATGCTGTCCCGCGTTTTCACCTCCGGCCCGACCGGATCGGCCGAATGCCAGGTGTTATCCGCTACGGCGAACGCGTAACCAGTGTTCGGGGAAAACGGCATCTGTGCCTTCTTCGGTTTGCGTCCGTTTGGGAGCACCTCGTGGAAGATCGTGCCGATGTGCGGCGTAGAATTGTCGCCCGGTAGATAAAACTGGACCGTGATCCCCTTCCAAAGGCTGTCGGTGTGTTTGAAGATGCGGTAGCCAGGAATGTCGCGAGTCAAAATCGGCACGGGATACATTTGCACCTTGTCAAACTTTGCTCCGAATCTGCGTTGCAACCCCGGCGAGAGTCGCTGCACGAAAGCCGATCCCACATTTTTCGACCGAAGGACGCGGCCGGCCACATCCCACACCTCCCGCTTCTTTGGAGGTAAATGGCGGATGTATTCCGGGAACAGATCGATCTTTGTGCGGGTGGGTTTTCCATCGGGCCTGCTGCTCCCCATTTTGCTTTTGCCGGACATAGCCCGGTAGTCCTCTGCTACAGGCATCGCTTCCAGCATCTCCGCATAAAAATCCTCGGGAAACACGCGCTCGAATCTCAAATGATGAAACGGAGCATCATCCGCGAGCGCGTTTCGGACGGAGTTCGCGACGAAATCGGTCAAATTGTTGACTGACCACGATTGTCTCATTGATTGAATTTTCCCGTTAACCATGAGCCAGACAACTGAAAAACGCTCGCGTTTGTCCCGCTTCGGACGCTGGGTTGCCGAATTGGTTCTGGTGTTTGTTGGCGTTTACCTCGCGTTTTGGCTGAACAATTATCAGCAGCGCCGGCAGGACATCGAACGGCGCGATCGTATCTTGGCTTCGATCGAGCAAACGCTGCGTGAGGGAATCGAAAGCAACAAGGTCAGCCGCGCGAAAGAGCAGCAACAAGCGGCAGAGTTTCGGCGCGCGCTTGACGCCGGTGAAATGTCGCCGCTGCGTCCGTTTGTTTTCACCACCGACTATAGCCCGGGCGATTTCGCCGCGCTCCTTCAGTCCGGCGGCATTCAGTTGCTAGACTTGGAAACCTTACAGCCCTGCGCAACGACGAAACCATTATCCGATGGGGACTGAGCCGAATGACGCGGTACACAAAATTAAGCGACGAACTCATCGTGCCGAATCTGGACCAGGACATTTCTTTCTTTTACGATCCGACTACCACCAAATTGCGGAAGCGCTTCGAGTTTTTTCCCGAAGCTCTGGACGCAACGGTGAGATTTGCCAACGAGCTTGAACGAACTCACACGGAGCTGCTGAAACGAATCCAGGCTGAGCGGCAGCGAAACCGTTAACACGCCACATATTATGTCATTCTGAGCGAAGCGAAGAAGCTCAGATCATTTTTGGACCGCTTCTCATGGAGCTAAATCAGAGATGTTTCGCTTCGCTCAACATGACAGCGTCGCTTAAGAGATGAGTCCTAACATGAACTCAACCCTCCGAATTTTTGCAACTCTGCTGTCCATCTCGGCCACGAGTCTCGTGTTGGCCGCAGATTATCCCACGCCGACCGAAGGCGATTTCACGATTCGCGACTTCAAATTTCAATCTGGCGAAACTTTGCCGGAACTGCGGATTCACTATCGCACGCTGGGAAAACCCGAGAAGGACGCGCAGGGCAAAACGACCAATGCGGTTCTCATCATGCACGGAACAACCGGCAGCGGCGCGCAGTTTATTCGCCCGGAATTCGCTGGCGAGTTGTTTGGAAAAGATCAGCCGTTGGAGGCGACAAAATTTTTCATCGTGTTGCCGGACGGGATTGGCCATGGCAAATCGAGCAAACCGAGTGACGGCATGCACGCAAAATTCCCGCATTACGGTTACCTCGATATGGTGGAGGCGCAGTACCGGCTGTTAACAGAGGGACTCGGCGTAAATCACGCGCGATTGGTGATGGGAACGTCGATGGGCGGAATGCACACCTGGCTCTGGGGGGAGCTGCATCCCGATTTCATGGACGCGCTCATGCCGCTGGCGAGTTTGCCGACCCAGATTTCGGGACGCAACCGCGCGTGGCGCCGCATGGTCATCGACGCAATCCGCAACGATCCGGCATGGGACGGCGGCGAGTATCCCGCAGGCGCGGGACAGCCGCCGAGTCTGCGCACTGCCGCCGAGATGCTTTGGTTCATGAGCAGCAATCCGGTCCTGCGTCAGAAGGACGCGCCTTCGCTTGCGAAAACAGACGAAGTCCTGGACAAATTCGTTGAGCAAATCGTCAAGACTGATGATGCAAACGACGTGCTCTATGCGCTGGAAGCTTCACATGACTATGATCCGGGTCCGAATCTTGCAAAAATCCAGGCACAGCTTCTGGCAATCAACTCTGCCGATGATCTGATTAATCCGCCCGAACTCGGGATTCTTGAACGCGAGATCAAGCGCGTCCCGCACGGTCGTGCGGTCGTGATTTCGATGAGCGACAAAACCCGCGGTCACGGCAGCCACACTATCGCCAACTTGTGGAAAGACCAGTTACTCGAGCTGCTCAAGGAAACCGAACCAAGTCACTAAGCCGGAAGTTATGACACCGATCCTTTTGGTAGCTCTTTGCTCGGCAGCTTTCCGAATTTGGCTTCCATTCCCTGTTCGATCCTTTGCTGCTTGATACTTGCTTTTTCGTTCTTGAGCGTCATGAGCAGCTTTGTCAGGCCTTCATTCAGTCCATTGTTGCCTGCCTCCCATTCCGACTTCGGTTTAAAGGTCACGCGAGGATAAATCTTAGTTAAATCGGGCACGGTTTTTCCTTCTCTCTGAACTTTCTCAATGATGGGGATCAACTGATCGATATCGCCAAATGCGTATCCGTTGATGTACGGGCCGACCAACTGTTGAAACGCATTCTGCGCCTGGAACAGCTCGAACTCAGGATCGCCCATGCTGCCCATCTTTTGTTGGTCGATCAGAGTCGCAAAAAGTCGACCTCGATACTGGGCCGAATAGAACCAGTAAATTGATTCCTTCCTGAAACCGAGATCATACAGGCGTATTGTGGCAACGTACGTCTCGGCGAAATTGAGACTGTCCCACGACTGTTTCATTTTCGAGATCGTCGCGACAAACTCGGGTTCGTTTTTCGCGGCCAAGCCATTGCTAAACGGGCCGACGCCAACAGCCGGCCCTTTGGAGTTATAGAACGGCGTGACATAAACGTCGATGTGAGCGGGGTCGGTAATGGTTTGGCCGGCGCCGAGACCGACACAGACAACGACAATGAGAAAGGCGATCAGATTGTGCTTCATTTCAGCCTAACGAACCGCAAGCTCGACCATCGGTTTAGAGGGCGCAAGTGGCCGCGCATTCGTCGAGCTCATCACTACAAGTGTATTCATCAGGGGGAATTTGATAGAACAGGAGGCGTGAAGACGATCTGGCGCAAACATTTGATCATTTGTCTGGGTCTTGGGTTGCTGGCGGTCCCGATTTACTTTCTGGATCACGCGTTGCTCGGACCGCAGGCCGGCGGCGGCAATTGGATCACGTTGGATTTCCGGGGCCTAATCTTTTGGACATACGTCACGTTACTGGCCATCCACGTCACCGTAAGTTCGATTGCCCTCCTCTCATTTCCCAAGGCAGGGTTGCTGTGCATTCACGTTGCCTCGATCCTGCTCTCCGTGATTCTGTTCGTCACAGGCGTGACCGCGTACGGAAAACTGCGGCGTCTCGCAATTTCCAACGAACACCGAGCGTTCATGGAAAGTCGCAAACCGTTAATGAACGTAATTGAACTGAAGGAGTGGTCGTATTTCCCAGACGAGAATCATCCAACGGAGATCCGTGTGCGCGTGGTTGTCCATCAATCAGGGAGATTTGCGGGGAACGTGAGTGGGGAGCAAACCGATGCCGATGGCTACTTCACAACAGTTTTCCAATCGACCAACGGACCCGAGAGTCAGCGACAGGTGCGTAGCGGAGAGGCGTTCACGTATGCATTCCCGTTAGAATTCCTCAACGTGGGGCATGCCGATGGCGTGCGTATCACCTTGTACCTCTTCAAGGCTCCCAGTGGGCCTGCGCCCGGCGATATTTCAGAAGTATTCATGAAGTCGCCGCAGCAGGACGATGATGGCGAGTATTTCTACGGCGTGCTGCCACCTCCTTCGCAACCTGCCGAATGATCGTGCCGCGACGGTAACAGGACAGCTGTAACTGTCTCATGCTGGCAAGCATCTCGACAGCCAGCCGGAGGAGGAATGTTTGCGCCGGTTTTTCTTGGGTCGGCGGTATTCCCGACGTAATTGGTTAAAGATTTTGGCGTCGTGAATTGCCGTTTGGAGTGTGTAGCGTTTCATAATCTTAGTCAGATCTGTCGTTGCTCCAGTTGGCGGGGGTCAGAAGAACTGTTGCGTTCGCTTTGATTTAAGCCCTGCAGCGTTTCATCAGGCGCGCCTCATACGAATCGCATAACGGCGACTCGCCATTTGGCTGGATCCATTCCGGATGCTGCAGTCGCAGATCCTCGTGAATCTGTTTCCGCAGATCTGCGTAAGTGTGGACTTGGTGAACCATGGCCCTTGATCCGCTTGCGTTTATCTCGGCGCAGCTGCCATCGCGTTAGCCAACAAAATGATTGGCCATGCGG
>Ga0209056_10001582_pt1 | contig 25050 bp, 28 predicted proteins | sample GraSoiAngelo_114_FD_185876 | JGI IMG/M metagenome (GOLD analysis project Ga0209056, IMG submission 185876) | Grasslands soil microbial communities from the Angelo Coastal Reserve, California, USA - 14_0903_13_40cm (SPAdes) (version 2) | ecosystem: Environmental > Terrestrial > Soil > Grasslands... | reverse complement strand
GCGCAAAGAACACCGCCGTCAACCTGATGATTCTGTCGACGTTCCTCTCCTTCCTGCTGTATCGCCGGGCCAATATCCGGCAGGTGGTGCCGTGGGCGCAGACCGGCACGCGCATCCAGGCGGGGATGTTCGTGATCGCCGCCGCCATCGTGCTGTTCTTCGGGATTCGGGGCTACTTCGTCGAAGCGATCGTCCGGATCGGGTATTCGGTCTACCAGGTCGGTGCAGTCCTCGCCTGCATCATCTTCGTCACCGTCATCGACGTGCTCATGGCCCGCGGCGCGCAGTCGCTCGGCGCGATCCAGTGGGGCAAGATGCCGCCGCGCTCGCAGTACGCGCTCTTCATCCTCGCCGTGACGTTCACGTGGCTGATGGGTCTGATGGGATTCGCCCGCAGCGGCATCCGCCAGCATTGGCACGTGTATGGAGTCATGCAGGACATGACGCCCTACGCCGCAACGCCCGCTTTGGGCTACGCGGCGATCATGATCAGTACCTGCGTGCTCATCTTCCTGTCGCTGGTCGGCTTCATCTTCTGGCTCGGCGGGCTGGCCGAGAAATCGACGTTCGTGCCGTCGACCGTGGAGGCGCCGCATGTGGGCCATTAATCTCCGCATCATCGGCGTCGTGCTCGGCACACTCGCACTGTATACGCTGATCGCGAACAAGATCCCGCAGGTCCAGTCGGAAGTGCCGCACGCCTTGACCCTCGGCGCGAATGTGACGCCCGAGCAGCTCACGAGCGCCGGCGACCAGCTCTATCACGGCGCGGGCGGCTGCACCGCCTGTCACGGCCTCGGCACGCGCGCCCCGAACCTGTTGACGGACGAAAAAGGGCAGGGCCCGGTCGGCGCGCGCTGCGGCAAACGGGAAGCGGGCAAGGACTGCAAGGCGTATCTCTACGAGTCGCTCACCAGCCCGCGTGCCTACGTCGTGGCGGGTTATGAGCCGATCATGCCGGAGATGGGCCGGATCTTGTCACCGCAGCAGATCTGGGCGCTGGTGGCGTTCCTCGAGTCGAACGGCGGGACGGTCGACGTGACGGCGTCAGACATCCCTGCCGCCGCCGCCGCCGGTGGGTCAGGGGCGCCAGGGGCGGCAACGGCGGCAGGGATCGCCGGCGGTAGTACCGATCCGATGACCATGATTCGCGGCGCCGGCTGCACCGGCTGTCACAAGATCAATGGCGAAGGCGGCGCGATTGGACCGGATCTCACGCACGTCGGCTCGCGGCTGTCGGCAAACCTGATCCGCGAGTCCATCTTGCTCCCCGACGCGAAGACGGCGAAGGGATATGAGAAGTTCAAAGGCGTCATGCCGAAGACGTTCGGTCATCAGTTCACCGCCGAGCAGCTGGAGGCGTTGGTGCAGTTCCTGGCGGGGCACAAGTGAGAGCCTACCTCAAGCACCCGTTCTGGCAGGCGGTCCTGCTGCTCGTGCTCGCCTATCTCGTCATCGTCTTCGTCATCCCCGTGCTGCCCGGCAGCGCGATGGTGCCGAAGAGCGTCGTGCTGCAGTACATGGCGACAGTGCTCGTCGGGATCCTGATCTGGGTGAGCGATGACGAAGCGCGCTGGACACTGTTCAAGGAGCCGCTGCACGAGGTGCTCATCCAGCCGCGTCTCAAGGCCGTGCGTACGGCCTTGCTCGCCGTCGTGACCCTGATGGTCGGCTGCCTCACCTACAGTCAGGTCAAGGCCAGCGTCGCCGCGCCACCCAACCTGCGGTCGATCCATCCGGCTCCACCGTCGCAGATCACATTCCGCGGCAAGACGATCGCCCTGGTGGGACTCGAGAATCCGCTGCGCCGCTCTGGTGACATGGCGGCGCACCTCGCCGAGGGCCGTCGCATCTACTATCAGAACTGCGTGCCCTGTCACGGCGATCATCTGGACGGCCAGGGCCACTTCGCCTCGGGATTCAATCCCCTGCCCGCCAACTTCCAGGACAACGGCACCATCGCGCAGCTGACGGAGAGCTTCGTGTTCTGGCGCGTGGCGAAGGGCGGGCCGGGGTTGCCGCGCGAAGGCACGCCGTGGAATTCGGCGATGCCGGCGTGGGAAGAGTTCTTGACGGAAGATGAGATCTGGTCGGTGGTGCTCTTCCTCTACGATCAGACGGGCTGGAAGCCGAGGACCTGGGAAGTGAGCGCGGAGGGGAGCAAGTGATCTACCCACTTCTGCTCCTGGCCGTGGTGGCGACGCAGGATACATCCGCGGGAAAACAGGTCTACACGAAGTGGTGTGCCGGTTGCCACGGCGTGGACGGCAAGGGCGACGGCGAGGGTGCCCGCCACATGATCCCGCCGCCGCGTGACTTCACGGGCAACGCCCTGTATCAAATACGTTCGACGCCGAGCGGCCAGCTTCCCACCGACGCCGATCTGCTGCGCTCTATAGATGAAGGGCTGCCCGGGACGGCGATGCCCGCGTGGAAGACTCGGCTCTCCGATCGGCAGCGGCGGGACGTGCTGGCGTACATCAAGACGTTTAGCCCGTACTTCGCCGACACGACGCAGCGGCCTCAACCGGTTGTCTTCGGGAGTGCGCCCGGAGGCGGCAGCGTCGCCGACGCGTTGCGCGTCGGCCGCCAGTTCTACGACTCGATCGGGTGCCGCAAGTGCCACGGCGATCTGGGGCGGGGCGACGGGCCGTCGGCTCCGACGCTCAAGGACGACGCGGGCCATCCGATCTTCGCCGCCGATCTGCACGAGAACTGGCGCTTCAACGGCGGCGGCACCGCGGAGGACATTTACCACCGACTGCGCACCGGTCTCGATGGCACACCGATGCCGTCATTCAGCGATCTGATCGAGCAGAAATTCCTCACCGACGAGCAGCTGTGGCGCGTCGCGCAGTATGTGCGCAGCCTCTCGCCGAAGGAGCCGCCCGCGGTCCGCGACGTGATCCACGCGCCGCTCGTGACGAAAGCCCTGCCGCACGCGCCGGACGATTCGGCCTGGACGTCGGTCGACGGATACTGGTTCCCGCTCGTGGGCCAGGTCATCCGCAAGGAACGGTGGTTCGCGCCGGCCGTCACCGGCGTCTGGGTCAAAGCCGTCCATACAGCCGACTCGATCGCCCTCCGCGTGGTGTGGGACGACCGATCGCAAAGTCCCGACACCGCCTGGCTGGCACATGTTGGCCGCGTGCTCAACACGCTCGACAGCGATGACTCGACCCGCGAGCAGCCGGCGCCGTGGCCGGACCAGCTGGCCGTGCAGTTTCCCGTCGCCATTCCGTCGGGGATGGAGCGGCCGTATTTCCTGATGGGGAGTCCCGGCGCGCCCGTCTATCAGTGGCGCTGGTCGAGCAGCTCACGGACCGCCGCGGTCGCCGGTCTGGCGCGCGGGATCGATCGGTTCGATCCGCAGGCCGGCTCGGGGCCGGGGGTGCGCGTGGTCTACGACCACGGCCAGTGGCGGCTGACCTTCACGCGCGCACTTGCTTCAGCCGATACGGCCAGCCAGCTTCCGTTCCGGACGGGCCGTGCCATCCCGGTGGCGTTCTTCGCCTGGGACGGGTCCAACGGTGAGCACGGCACGCGGATGGCCATCAGCACGTGGTATTTCCTCGCCCTCGACGAACCGGTGCCGGCCCGCGTGTTCATCTCGCCGGTGCTCGCCATGGTGCTCACCCTGGGGTTGGGCATGCTGGTCGTGTGGCGCGCGCAGCAGAAGACTTCATACCGGAGGCAGCAATGAACGGCAGAATCTTCAGCGTGGTGGGCGGGATGTTCCTGCTCACCGTGTGCAGCAAGGGGGACCGCAGCGCTGTGCAGGCGGCACCCCCGAGGACGGAAGTCTCCGCGGCGGGTGGGACGATCACGGGGAAGGTCAAGTTCACCGGTGCCGCGCCCAAGAACCCGGCGATCGACATGAGCGAAGAGGCGGCGTGCAAGGCGAAGTACCCGACCACGCCCACCGAGGAGAACGTGGTGGCCGGCGCGGCCAACGCCCTCGCCAACGTGTTCGTGTACGTGAAGTCCGGCGTTCCCGCCGGCCAGACGTTTCCGGCGCCCGCAACGTCTGTCGTGCTGGACCAGAACGGCTGCCGCTATCACCCGCACGTCTTCGGGATCATGGTGGGTCAGGGGCTCGAGATTCTGAACTCCGACCCGGTGCTCCACAACATCAAAGCGATCGCCAAAGCGAACCGGCCGTTCAACGTGAGCCAGCCGTCCGCGGGGATGAAGACGACGCGCACGTTCGCGGCGCCTGAAGTGATGGTGAATCTCGAGTGTAACGTGCACGGCTGGATGCACGCGTACCTCGGCGTGCGTCCCGATCCGTTCTTCGCGGTCACGGGGCCCGACGGCAGCTTCTCGATCAAGGGCCTGCCGCCCGGGACGTACACGATCGAGGCATGGCACGAGAAGTTCGGCACGCAGACGGCGACCGTGACGATCGCGGCGACCGAAAGCAAGACGGCCCACTTCACTTTCGCCGCGCACTAGCGCGAGGAGAGACCCGAATGCGTTGGTGGCTTCCCGACGCAGGCTCGACGTTCGCCGGTCCCATCGACACGCTGTTTCTGGCGATTCTCATCATCACGGGAATCGCGCTCGTCATCGTGGAGGTGGGATTGATCACGTTCGTGATTCGCTACCGCGCGCGTCCCGGGCGGAAGGCCTTCTATACGCACGGCTCGACGCGCGCGGAAGTGATCTGGACGGCAATCCCGGCCGTGACGATGGTGGCGCTCGGATTGATCAGCAATCACTACTGGGTGCTTATCAAGGATAAGAAGAGCGTCCCGCCGAACGCCTACCACCTGGGCGTCCACGCCAAGCAGTTCGAGTGGCAGGTGACGTATCCGGGGCCCGACGGCAAGCTCGGCACCGCCGACGATTTCACCGTCCGAAACCAGCTGCATGTGATCGTCAACCAGCCATTTGCGGTCGAGCTCAGCTCCGAGGACGTGGTTCACTCGTTCTTCGTCCCCGAGTGGCGTTTGAAGCAGGACGCGGTGCCGGGGATGCAGATCACCGCCTGGTTCGAGGCGACGAAAACGGGTGAATTCGAGCTCGGTTGCGCTGAGCTATGCGGGATGGGGCATTACAAGATGCGCGCACGGGTGTTCGTGCATACGCCCGATGAGTATAAGGCCTGGGTCGCCCAACAAGCCGCGGGAGGGACCGAATGACGAGCGTCGCGCACGCGAGGCCGGAAGCCCACGGAGATGCTCATCATGCGCCGATGAGCTTCTGGCGTAAATACATCTTCTCGACCGACCACAAGATCATCGGCATCCAGTTCCTGTTCGTCAGCCTGTTCTTCCTGCTAGTGGGCGGGCTGCTGGCGATGCAGATCCGCTGGCAGCTTGGGTTCCCGGGCAAGCCGATGCCGGGGGGCGGCATCCTGCCCGAGACGATGGTCGTGAACGGGGTGATCCTACCCGAGTACTATGTCCAGCTCGTTTCGATGCACGGCACGTTCATGGTGTTCTTCGCCATCATGCCGCTGCTCGTCGGAGTGTACGCCAACTTCCTCATCCCGTTGAAGATCGGGACGCACGACATGGCGTTCCCGCGCATCAACATGGCCTCGTTCTGGCTGGCGCTGCTCGCGGGCCTGATCATGACGGCGAGCTTCTTCGTGCCGAACGGGCCGATCCGGTCGGGGTGGACGAACTACGCACCACTCGCGGCCCGTCCGGATCTCTCGGGCGTCACTGTCGGGCAGATGTTATGGTGCGTCTCGATCGTTGTCCTCGGGCTGTCATCGGTACTGGGGTCGCTGAATTACATCACGACGGTGATCAACCTCCGCGCCCCCGGCATGACGTGGTTCCGTATGCCGCTCTCGGTGTGGGCGCTGTTCATCACCGCGATCCTCGGTGTGCTCGCGCTGCCGGTGCTGCAGGGCGCCGCGATCATGCTGCTGTTCGATAACGTCCTCGGCACGCATTTCTTCGATCCCGTCGCCGGCGGACAGGCATTGCTGTGGCAGCACTTGTTCTGGTTCTTTGGGCACCCTGAGGTCTACATCCTGATCCTGCCGGCGATGGGCATGGTGTCCGACATCATCGCCAACGGCAGCCGCAAGCCGATCTTCGGCTACCACTCGATGGTGTTCGCCATCATCGGGATCGCGTTCCTCGGCTGGATCGTGTGGGGCCATCACATGTTCATGAGCGGCATGAACCCGACCCTCGGGTCGACGTTCATGGTCTCGACGCTGCTCATCGCGGTGCCGTCGGCGATCAAGGTGTTCAACTGGATGGGCACGATGTGGCGCGGCAACCTGCGCTTCCACGTGCCGATGCTGAATGCCATTGGGTTCGTCTCCATGTTTACGATCGGCGGCCTGTCGGGAATCTTCATGGCGGCGACGCCGGTCGATATTCCGCTGCACGACACCCAGTTCATCGTCGCGCACATCCACTACGTGCTGTTCGGCGGATCGCTGTTTGCGCTGTTTGCGGCGATGACGTACTGGTATCCCAAGATGTTTGGCCGCCTGATGAGCGAACCGTTGGGGAAGATTCACTTCGTGCTGACCTTCATCTTCTACAACCTGACGTTCTTCCCCATGCATATCATCGGCATGGGCGGCCAGATGCGGCGCATCTACGATCCGACGATTTACACCTTCCTCAAGCCGCAGCAGCCGCTCAACGTCTTCATTTCGTACGCCGCGTTCGCGTTGTTCGCGACGCAGTTCCTGTTCGCGTTCAACTTTCTGTGGAGCCTGAAGTTCGGCAAGAAAGCGCCGCAGAATCCATGGGAGGACAACGGGATGGAGTGGTCGTTGCCGAATCCCGCGCCGCACGGCAATTGGGAAAAGACTCCCAACGTGTACCGCGGTCCGTACGAGTTCAGCGCGCCGGAAGCCGGCGACAAGGACTATCTGCCGCAGTACCTGAAGCTGCCCACCGACCGAGATCCGGTACCGGCGCCTCTCCCGGCTGGAGGACACTAGCGTGCAGACACCGACGATGACGGACGCGATGCGGCCCCCGTACCCGGCCGAGCCGGGCGCGGGGGTGTACAGCAACAAGCTGGGGATGTGGGTGTTCCTGGCGAGCGACGTGATGTTCTTCACGGCGTTGATCGGCTCCTACATCGTGCTCCGCTTTGGCGCGCCGGGAGAGTGGGCCAAGCCGGGCGCGGTGTTGAACGTGCCGCTCACGGGGCTCAACACCTTCCTCCTGATCTGCTCCTCCGTCTCGATGGTCAAGGCGTACGCCGCGATCGCGGACGGCAAGAAGTACTTCCTCCGGAAGGTGCCGGGGAAGATGCTGCAGGATGGCGGGCTCAAGTTCTGGCTGCTCGTCACGATCATCTGCGGCGCGGGATTCGTCAGCGTCCAGCTGGTCGAGTACATCAAGCTCGTCGGACACGGCTTCACGCCGAGCGGTTACCGGGAAGGCTCGCTGTTGGCCGAGCACGCGCTCGCGGATCCCCTGAAGTACGGCGCAGGCGTCGCCGGACTGTACGGCTCCACGTTCTTCACGATGACGGGCTTCCACGGCTTCCACGTGACCTGCGGCGTGATCAGCATGCTGTATCTCTATTTCACCAAGGTGCTGCCGGAGAAGTATTCGCCGCAGGACTACCGCGGCATCGAGGTCATCGGGTTGTACTGGCACTTCGTCGACCTGGTATGGATCATCCTGTTCACGATCGTCTACCTGATCTGAGGCCCCCGAGGCCCCGGAGGCCCCGCGCTCTATGACGACGCCTTCTCCCACGACGCACGTTCGGCCGAATTACATGCTGATTTGGCTGTACCTGTTCGTGATGACGATCGCCGAGGTGTTGCTGGCATTCGAGCTGCCGGTGGCGCGCAACCTGAAGCTGATCCTGTTGCTCATTCTGGCATTCTGGAAGGCGATGCTCGTCGCGCTGTTCTTCATGCATCTCAAGTTCGAGCGCTGGCGGCTGCGCCTGATCTTCATCGTCCCGTTGCCGCTCGCGGCGATTCTCGTGACCGTGGTCATCATGGAGAAAGTATTCTAGCCAGGTCGCTGCTCGAGCTCACCAAGCCGCGCATCACGCAGCTGGTGCTCCTCACCGCCGCCGCGGGGTTCTACCTCGGCGCGCAGGGTCGGGTTGACGTGCTGCTGCTGGTGAACACCTTGATCGGGACGGCGCTCGTCGCGGGCGGCACGAATGCGTGGAATCAGATCCGCGAGCGCGACGTCGATGCCCGCATGGCCCGGACGCGGCGGCGGCCGCTGCCGTCTGGGCGCCTCACGCCGCGCGCCGCGATCTGGTTCGCTTCGGCGATCACCGCCGGCGGCGTCGCGTATCTGGGCGCGACGGTCAACCTGCTGACCGCGGCGCTCGCGGCGCTGACGTTCGCGAGCTACGTGCTGCTTTACACCCCGCTCAAGCGGACGACGTCGCTGAACACGCTGGTCGGCGCGGTGCCCGGGGCGCTGCCGATCGTCGGCGGCTGGACCGCAGCGGGCGGCAGCCTCGGCGCCGCCGTCGCCGCGCTGTTCTGGATCCTGTTCTTGTGGCAGCTGCCGCATTTCCTGGCGCTCGCCTGGTTGTACCGGGAGGACTATCGCGCCAGCGGCTTGCGCATGCTCAGCGTCGCCGACGATGATGGTCGGGACACGGGCCGGATGGCATTGCTGTACGCTATGGCCTTGCTGCCCATCAGCCTGCTGCCCACGTTGCTCGGCGTAACGGGCGCGTGGTACTTTTTGGGGGCCTTGGTGCTGGGGATTGGGTACGTCGCAGCCGGGACCGGACTGCTTATCGGAGCGACACCCGGGCGGGCTTGGCGTTTGTTCTTCGTCTCGATTGTCTACTTGCCGGCCTTGTTGACGCTCATGGTGCTGGACAAGGTGGCGGCATGATCCCGTTTCACCGCGTGCTGATTACGACTGGCATCGTGTTCTGCGCCGGGTTTGCCCTCTGGTCGTTGTGGCGGGGTCAGATGGTGCTAGGCGTGGGATTCGCGGTGCTGGGCGCAGGGCTCACCTACTATCTGCGCCATCTGCGGCGCTTCATCGGCCGATGAATCAACACATCGATCTGATTTATTTCTGGAGCTCGCTTGTGTTGGTGGCGCTCCCCCTCGGGGTTTTCAGCTGGCTGACCTATCTCGTGGTCAATGCATACCGGCGGGACCTGAGAGCAGCGCGCAAGAACCCTCGTTAGATTCCCGCGCATGGCTGCTGGATCGGAAAAACGGCAAGTCGTTCGGTACGCCTTCTATAAGCTGGATCCCGCCTGGCGACGGCTGACCGCCGAGCGTCAAGCCACGGCGAAGATCGAATTCGGCGAGACCCTCGAGCGCTATCATGGGCGCCTCTTGCTCCGGCCCTACGGTCTCGTCGGCATTCGCGGCGACACGGACTTCCTGCTGTGGCAGGTGTCGGAAGACCTCGACGCGCTGGTCGAGCTGCAGACCGCGCTCAACCGCACCGATCTCGGCGGCTATCTCGCGATTCCCTACAGCTATCTGGCGATGACGCGGCGGTCGATCTACGAGTTCCCCGCCCCCGCTACGCCCGATCAGGCGCACGAGCAGCGCCTCGTCATCCAGCCGAGCGCGGCGAAGTACCTCTTCGTGTACCCGTTCATCAAGACCCGCGCGTGGTACGCGTTGCCGAAGCAGGAGCGCCAGCGCATGATGGATGAGCACGTCCGCATCGGCCGCAAATACCCGACCATTCGCCTGAACACGACGTACTCCTATGGACTCGACGACCAGGAGTTCATCGTCGCGTTCGAGGGCGACAATCCCGGTGAGTTTCTCGATCTGGTGATGGAGCTGCGAGAGAGCGAAGCATCGTCGTACACGCTGCGTGACACCCCCACTTTCACCTGCGTCCAGATGTCGCTCTGGGATATGCTCGACACGTTGGGTGGTGCGGGCGCGGCGGAAGCGGTAGCGCGGCGCCCGACGCGCACCGACGGCTTCACGCCCGTCGCATCGGTGTCCGAGCTGCCTCCCGGCAGTGCCAAACGCGTGTACGCCGCCAACGAGGCCGTCGCGCTCTTCAACGTGAACGGCACCATCTACGCGATCGCCAACCGTTGCACGCATGCCCGTGCCAGCCTGTCGGAAGGCACGGTGGACGCCGCCCGCTGCGCCGTGACCTGTCCCTGGCACGAAGGTGTATTCTCGCTGGAGACCGGCCGCGTCCTCGGCGGCCCGCCCGTGCATCCCGTCGCGGCCTATCAGGTGAAGCTGGACGGCGACACCATTCTCATCGCTCACGAGGCTCGGGAGCCTGCGGTTTCTTGAAGCGTGCCGTCGGGAGCGCACCGACGTCACTCCAGTCTGGTTCATGCGGCAGGCGGGACGCTACATGCCGCAGTACCGCAAGCTCCGTGAGCGCCATTCCATTCTCGACCTCTGTCACAGTCCCGAGCTCGCCGCCGAGGTCACGCTCCAGCCGGTCGAGCGCCTGGGCGTCGATGCCGCCATTGTGTTCGCCGACATCCTGCTGCCGTTCGAGCCGCTGCGGCTGGGCTTGGGCTTTCAGGCGGGAGAGGGACCGCACCTCGATCGTCCCATCCGCGACGCCGCCGATGTCGAACGGCTTCCGTCGTTCGACATCGACGCGGAGCTCGGATATGTCCTGGACGCGATTCGGCTGGCGCGCCGCGCGCTGCCCGTGGACGTGCCGCTCATCGGATTCGCCGGTGCCCCCTTTACGCTGGCGAGCTACGCGATCGAGGGGGGAGCCAGTCGGACATTCACCAAGACCAAGCGCTTCATGTACCAGACACCAGACGCCTGGCACCTGCTCTTGAGCAAACTCGCCGATGTCGTTGGCACGTTCCTGGCGGCGCAGGCGCGCGCCGGCGCGCACGCGTTGCAGCTGTTCGACAGCTGGGTCGGCTGCCTCTCGCCCGACGACTATCGCACCTACGTGCAGCCGCACAGCCGGAAAGCGTTGTCGCTCGCCGGGAAATCACAGGTGCCGCTGATTCATTTCGGTACCGGCACCGCCACGTTTCTCGAGGATTTTGCCGCCGCGGGTGGCGACGTGATCAGTATCGACTGGCGCATGCCGCTCGACGCGGCGTGGTCCCGGATCGGGAATCGAGCGATCCAGGGCAATCTCGAGCCCGCCGCCCTGCTGGCTCCCGAACCCGAGCGCAGCCGTCAGGTCTCGGACATCCTGGCGCGCGCCGGTCGACGGCCCGGCCACATCTTCAACCTCGGTCACGGCGTGCTCCCGGAGACGGACGTGGCCGCCGTGCGTGCGGTCGTGGATCTCGTACATGGCGGCTGAGCAGGTCGCCGTGCTCGTCATGGCATACGGGGGGCCGGGCGACATCCACGAGGTGGAGCCCTACCTCATGGACGTCCGCGGCGGCCGGCCCACCAAGCCGCAGCTGGTCGAGGACATACGCGCGCGCTACGCGCGCATCGGCGGACGGTCCCCGATCCTCGAGCTGACGCGTGCGCAGGCCGCAGGCATCGGCCGGGTGCTCGGCGATCAGTTCCGCGTCTATGTGGGCATGCGGCACTGGCATCCCTACATCCGCGATGTCGTCGCGGAGATCGCCCAGGCCGGCCTCCGTCGCGTCGTCGGCGTCGCGATGGCGCCGCACTACTCCAACATGTCGGTCGGCGCGTACGAGAAGAAGCTGCTCCAGGCCGCCGACGGGCGCCTGGACGTCTCGCTGGTTCGCACCTGGTGGGGCCAGCCGCAGTTCCTCGATGCCGTTGCCGACCGCATCCTGCAGGCGTTGCAGCGTTTCCCGAAGCCGTCGCTCGTCGAGGTCGTGTTCACGGCGCACAGCCTGCCGGAGCGCATTCTTGCATCCGCCGATCCCTATCCCGAGGAGCTCAAGGCCAGCGCGAGCGAGGCCGCGAAGCGCGCGCGCCTGAAGAACTGGCGTCTCGCGTATCAGAGTGCGGGAGCAACGGCGGAGCCCTGGCTCGGGCCCGACGTGACGGCGGTTGTCACGGAGCTCGCGAAAACGGGCCACGACGCGGTATTACTCGTTCCCATCGGTTTTGTCTGCGACCACGTCGAGATCCTCTATGACATCGACGTCGAGTATCAGGCGCTGGCCCGGCGACTTGGCGTCCAGCTCGAGCGGACCGCCTCGCTCAACGCGGACCCTGGTCTCGTCGCCGCCGTGGCCGATGTCGTGCGCACGGCGGCTTCAGGCCGGGGGTGGCTGTGAAGGTCGTGGTCATCGGCGCCGGCATCGCTGGCTTGGCGGCGGCGTGGGAGCTGGTGCGGACTGAGGGCTGCGAGGTCACCGTGCTCGAGAGCGAGCGCCGGGCGGGCGGCGTGATCGTGACGGAGCATCGGGAGGGATTCATCGTCGAGGGCGGGCCCGACGGCTTTCTGGCGGGCGAGGCCGAGCTTCCCGCGCTCGCGGCGGAGCTGGGGATCGGGGATCGGGTGGTGGATCAGCGCGCCCGTGGGACGTCATTGTGGACGGGTACGGCGCTCACTCCCGTCGAGGACGGCCGCGCTGCCGCAGTGCTCGGCATCGAGGCGAAGAGTGCGGAGGTGGCGGCAGGATTCCGGAGCTTCGCCGCGGGAATGAGCCAGCCGGTCGTGGCGCTCAGCCAGCGGCTCGCCGGGGTCCTGAAGTTCACGCAGGGTGTTGCCGGCCTGACCCGAGCCGGCGACCGCTGGCGAATCGCGATCACCGGCGGCTCGACGCGCGAGACGGATGGGATCGTGCTGGCGCTTCCCGCCTACGCGGCGGGCCGGCTGCTCGAGAGCGTTGGCGTCACGCACGCGCGCGCCCTCGCCGAGGTGACCTACCTGCCGAGTGTGACCGTGTCGCTCGCGTATCGGGCGGATCAGCTGGGTTCGCCGATGAGTGGGGCGGGGTTTGTGGTGGATCCGAACATCGTAGGGGCGCAGCATGCTGCGCCCCTACCTAATCACGCGCCACTACACCTGCGCGCGTGCACCTATGCGTCGGCGAAATTTCCCGGCCGGGCCCCCGCCGGCCACGTGCTCCTGCGCGCATTTCTCGCGCCGGGAGATGGCGATCCTGCGAACGCTGCGCATACACAGCTCGCCGCGATTTTAGGCCTTCGCGGCGAGCCGCTCTGGTCTCGGGCGTTCCACTGGCCACGCGGGCTGCCCCGCTACCACGCGCCGCATCGCGATCATCTCAGTGAAGTCCGTCACCGGCTGACCCGGCTGCCGCCCATCGCGATCGCCGGCGCGGGCTATGACGGCGCCGGGGTGTCGGCCTGCGTGCGCTCCGGGCGCGAAGCGGGGCGCCTCATTGCACGGTGGATGGCTCGGTGACGAGCGGAATCACCTCTTCGGCAAAGCGCTCCATCTCCTCGAGCTGAGGGCTGAACTGCAGCAGCAAGAGATCGACGCCCGCCTGCTCGAACGCACGAATCCGATCCGCAATCTGTTCCGGTGTGCCCGTGAGTCCCGCCTTCAGCCCGCGATTGGAGACGGAGTAATCCTCGAGGCTCACACGCTGCTCGAGCTGCGTGTTGGCGAGCCACTGTTCGTAGTTCGCATAGCCAGCGGCATTCTGCCGGACGTCGGTAATTCGTTCCACCTCGCGCCGCGCCGCCGTTTCCGTGGCACGGCACACAACGTAGCCGGCCACGCCGTAGACGAGCGGCGGGAGATCGTTGGTGTCGCGCTGTGCCTGCATGTCCACGATCTTTGCGCCCACGCGCTCGGGGGGGTCGCCGTGCATGAGATAGCCGTCGCACGCCCGGGCGATCAACGCTTTGGCTGCCGGCGATTCGCCGCCGGCATAGAGGGTTGGCCGCGGCTGACGCACGGGCTTTGGCTCGAGAATCGCATTCTCCACCCGATAGTACGTGCCGGCGTAACTGAAGCGACGTTCGGACCAGAGGCCATCGACCACGGCGAGCCACTCCGCGGTGCGGGCATAGCGCGCGTCGTGCGTATCGAACTCCACGCCGTATTGCTTCGCTTCCTCGGCCCACCACGACGAGACCACGTTCAGCGACAGCCGGCCGCCCGAGATGTGATCGATGTTCGCCGCCTGTTTGGCGAGCAACGCCGGCGGGTGAAACGTCGGGCGCACGGCCACCATCAGCTCCAGCCGATCGGTCACGGCCGCCAGTGCGGCGGCCGTGGACCATGCATCCAGTGCCGGGGCGTCCGGTCCCTTGATGTCGTTGAGGTTGAGCTCGGCGATGAGCGTGAGGTCGAAGCCGGCCCGCTCACTCGCGCGCGCGAGCTTCCGCACGTACGACCACTCCGCTTCCATGCGCTCGTCCTCGACGTTGCGCAGCCACCCGCCGAATACCGGTAACCAGTATCCGAACCTCATAGGCCGGCCTCCTGTTCGACGAAGTCGGCCAGCCGCGCGAACGGATCGAATCCCACGACGCGCGGTGCGTCGGCCACGAAGTTCGAGAGCGCATTGATGTCGTAGTAGTACAGCCGGCCGGTGCGGTCATCGATCGTGTACTCAATCCCCCCGACGTCGATGCCGCACGCGGTCGCAATCCGCTCCACTTGTCGCGCAATCTGGGACGGCGGCTCGTAGCCCTCGACGCGCAGGCCGTTGCGCGGCGCGTCGACGGGGCAAGCGGTGCGCACGAGCTCCTTCCCCTCGGTCGTCTGGCAGACGTCCGCGGGGCAGAGATTGAATGTCTCGCCGGAGGAGTAGACGCGAATGGCGTACAAGAACCGTCCATCCAGCACCTCGACCCGGGTGATGCGCCCCTCTTCGGAGGGGATGAACTCCTGGACCAGCGCGGTGTGGTCGGGCCCCAGCTCGAGCCCGCCGGTTACCGCAGCCGCCGCGAGCTGGGCCGGGGTGTCGAAGCGCACGATGCCCGCGCCGCTGCCTCCCACGTTCGGCTTCACGACCACCGGGAATTCGAGCTCCTCGGCGGCGGCGGCCGCGTCAGCGGCGTCGTTGATCACGCGGGCCGCCGGGTAGGGAAGCCCCAGCTCGCGGAGAATCGAGAGCTGCAGCGCCTTCGACGTCTCCGCCTGATAGGCCCGTGTCCCGTTGATGACGCGCACCCCGTAGCGCTCGAGGTGAGCGAGAAACTGATGGGCATAGAAGACCGCGTGCCCGTGGCCGCGCTGCCATGCCGACGGACTCATACGATTGAGCACCAGATCGACTTCGGGCTGGCTGCCCGGATCGAAGCGGTGGCGCTCGGCGTGGAGCCGCGTGTAGGGAATGCCGCGCCGGTCGAGCTCGGCGAAGAGCGGAGTGAACCAGTGCGGATGCTCGTAATAGATGCCGATCATATCGTCACCCCCGCCGCGAGTGACGCCGCCTCTAGCGCCGCGCGCTCGATTCGCTCGACCAGACCCGGCTCCGGCACGCCGGCGCGGAACTGCGCATCAGTGCCGTACACGCCCGTCGCAACCACGAGGGCGCCGACGCTGGCGAACAGCGGCCGCAGTCCGTGGTCGACGGCGAGCAAATGACCTGGTCCGCCGCCGGTGGCGATCGGGATGCCGACCTTGCGCGCGAGGGCGTCTTGGGGCAGGAGATCGAAAAACACCTTCAGGAGTCCGCTGTAAGTCGCGCGATAGATCGGTGTGCTCACCACCACAATTCCCGCATCCAGGACAGCTTGAATCGCGTCCGCCACATCCCGATCCTCACGCCGGCCGAGCAGCGCATCAGATGGCAGGTGCGCGAGATCGATGAGCCGCGTAGGCCCGGCACCCTGGCGCTCCAACGCTGCGAGCGCCAGCTCCAGCAACGCCCGTGAGCGCGAGGCCGTGTTGGGACTGCCCGACAAGCCGATGACTGATGCCGTCACAATTTCCTCCTGAAAAAGCGATCGGCCGCGACTCGAATCGTGGAGTCGCGGCCGATCTTGGTGCGTTGTCTTGGGGGCGGGAGCCCGCTGCTATCTCATGTCAACCCGCATGCCGACGCGCCAGACCGTCCGCTCCCCGACAACACATGGGGCGGCAAACACGGCAGCACATCAGCATGGTGACTGGCTTCATCGTTCGCGAAACCTAGGCGTGGCGTCGGGCTTCTGCAACCACCCCGTCCACGGTCAGTCCGAACTCCTTGTAGATCCGCTGATACGGCGCCGATTCACCGAATCGTGCGATGCCCATGATCACACCATTGTCTTCCGGGACCCAGCGGTGCCAGGACTGCGGCGCGGCTGCTTCGACGGCAATCCGCGGCACACCGGGTGGGAGCACGGAGTTCCGATAGTCCTGTGACTGTTTGGCGAAGTACTCGATACAGGGCATCGAAACGGCACGCGGCCGTCGGCCCTCAGCCTTCAGCTTTTCATACGCCCCAAGGATTAATTCGACCTCAGACCCGGTGGCCATCAACACGATGTCGGGGTTCGGGGAGTCGGCGAGGACGTAGCCGCCCTGATGCAGCCCGGCCGCCGGCGCGTACTTAGTGCGATCGACGACGGCCACCTTTTGACGCGTCAGCACCAGCGCCACGGGTCCGTTGCGATGTGAAATGGCTGCGCGCCACGCCTCGACGACTTCCGTTGGATCGGACGGGCGGATCACGGTCATATTGGGGATCGCGCGCAACGCGGCGAGCTGCTCGACCGGCTGGTGCGTCGGCCCGTCTTCGCCCAGGCCAATGGAATCGTGGGTGAACACATAGATGGGCCTGAGATGCGTCAGCGCCGCCAGCCGAATGGATGGCCGCATGTAGTCGGAGAAGATCAGGAACGTTCCGCCGAACGGAATGAAGCCTCGATGGAGGGTGATGCCGTTCAGCACGGCGCCCATCGCGTGCTCGCGGACGCCGTAGTGGAAATTGCGCCCCGGTCCGCCCCCTTTTATTTCGGTGTTGTTCGAGCCGGTGAGATCCGCTGACCCGCCGATCAGCTCAGGGAGCTTCGCGGCGATGGCGTTCAGCACCTTCCCCGACGCCGCGCGCGTCGCCTGCGCGTCCGCCGGCCCGAATACCGGCAGCGACGCGTCCCACCCCGCCGGCAACCGGCCCGCGATCCGGCGCTCCAGCTCGGCGCGCTGATCGGGATGCGTCGTGCGGTACGCATCCCACTTCTTTTGCCACTCGGCTTCCAGCCGGGCGCCTCGGGTCTTGGCGCGCCGCCACTGCTCGAGCGCCTCCTCCGGCACATAGAATGGCTCGAGCGACGGCCAGCCGAGGTTCTGCTTCGTCGCCTTCACTTCGTCGACGCCCAGCGGCGCGCCGTGCGCCTCGGCGGTGTCCTGCTTGTGCGGACTTCCCCACGCGATGTGCGTCCGCACGATGATGAGCGAAGGGCGGTCGCGGACACGCTTCGCCTGCGTGATTGCCTCATCGATCGCGTCCAGATTGTTGCCGTCGGCGACCCGCTGCACGTGCCAGCCGTAGGCCTCGAAGCGCTTGACGGTGTCGTCGGAGAAAGCCAGATCGGTGGAGCCGTCGATCGTGATGCGATTGTCGTCGTAAAAGCCGATCAGCTTGCCCAGCTTCAGGTGTCCCGCGAGCGAGCACGCCTCGTGCGAGACGCCCTCCATCAGATCGCCATCGGACGCGAGGAAGTAGGTGTAGTGATCGATGATCGTCTGGCCGGGCCGATTGAACAGGGCCGCGAGCTGCGCTTCGGCGATCGCCATGCCGACGGCATTCCCGGTACCCTGACCGAGCGGTCCCGTCGTGGCTTCGACACCGGGTGTGACGCCGTGCTCCGAATGTCCCGGGGTGCGGCTGCCCCATTGCCGGAACTGTTTGATGTCGTCGAGGGTGAGGTCGTATCCGGTGAGGTAGAGGACGCTGTAGAGCAGCATGCAGGCGTGGCCCGCCGAGAGCACGAAGCGATCGCGGTCCAGCCACTCGGGATTCGCGGGGTTGTACCGGAGATGGCGCTGCCACAGCACATAGGCGAGCGGCGCCAGCGCCATCGGCGTGCCCGGATGGCCCGACTCCGCCTGCTGCACGGCGTCCATCGCCAGCGCGCGGACCGTGTTGATGCAGAGCTGGTCGAGGCCGACCGTCTCGGTCAGAGCAGGCCGGACTTGGCGGCTTGCCACAGTTTCGTCAGTCGGTCGAAGCCGTCGACGAGCATGTCGACCTGTTGTGGGGATGGCGACGCCTGGGCGGCGACCTTCAGCTCCTCGACCAGCTTCGGCATCTCGCGCCGCCCTTGCTTCGTGCTTTCGATTCCGATCCGCGTCAGGAGCTCCAGGATCCTCTGACGCGCAGCCGCGTCCTTCGGAACTTGCCACAAGAATTCTGCCGTCTGTTTCCCATCGGCACACATCTGGCCGAGCGGGTCCATTAACGGCTGACGCGATGGACGGCGTGCTTTCGGGTCATTCATCGGAGCAGATAATCTAATACCCACTCTAAAGGGTGGGCTCGGCGAGCATTGTCCTTAAGGACATTGTCTGCCGAGCGCAGGCTTTAGCCTGTGAACAACGCGATACGCATTGCACACCCTACTGTTCGTACCTAGCTTGCGAGTCCCATGATCCCGGTTCTGCTGCCGATCCTCCTCCAGACCGTTCCGGCGGACTCCGGCGAAGTGCACCTGCGCAACATTCGACAGCTGACCTTCGGTGGCCAGAACGCCGAGGCGTATTTCTCCCGCTCGGGACGGCAAATCATCTTCCAGCGGCAGGAAGCGGACTCCGGGTGCGACCAGGAGTTCGTGATGAATGTCGACGGCACCGGCTTGCATCGCGTGTCGAGCGGCAAGGGCCGTACGACCTGTGGCTACTTCTTCGACGACGACCGCAGAATCTTCTACGCCACGACCCAGCATGCGGGCGCCGCGTGTCCCCCACGCCCCGACTATTCCAAGGGCTACGTCTGGGCGCTGTACGACTACGACATCTACGTCGCGAATGCGGACGGACAGGGCGCCCGGCGCATCACGAATAATCCGCGCTACGACGCCGAAGGGACGCTCTCCCCGGACGGCAAGACGATCGTGTTTACGTCGTTGCGCAATGGCGACCTCGATATCTACACAATGGGCGTGGAAGGCCGGAACCTGAAGCGGCTGACCCGCACGCTCGGCTACGACGGCGGCCCCTTCTTTTCACCCGACGGCAAGCAGATCGTCTATCGCGCCTGGCACCCACAGGCCGCCGCCGACTCTGCGGACTACCGTGGACTGATCGCGCAGAACCTCGTGCGGCCGGTGCGCATGGAGATCTGGGTGATGGATGCCGACGGCTCGCATCAACACCAAGTCACGAATCTCGGCGGCGCCAGCTTCGCTCCCTATTTCCATCCCGACGGCAAGCGCATCATTTTCGCTTCCAACTACAAGACCCCGCGCTCCCGCAACTTCGACTTGTATCTGATCAACGCCGACGGCTCCGGTCTCGAGCAGATCACCACCAACAGCGAGTTCGATGCTTTCCCGATGTTCTCGCCGGACGGCCATCAACTCGTCTGGGCCTCGAACCGCAACGGGAAAGTTCAGGGAGAGACGAATATCTTTATCGCTGACTGGATTGAAAAGCCGTGAGCTCACCCCGCCCTCCACAACCGCAGCCTCCGCGGCGAAGCGCGCGGGACGAGGCGATCGCATGGCTCAAGGCGATCGGATTCGCATTGCTGATCTGGACGGTGCTGCGGTCGTTTCTCATCGAAGCCTTCCGCATCCCATCGTCGAGCATGGAAAACACCCTGCTCGTGGGCGACTTCCTGTTCGTGAACAAGGCGGTCTTTGGGGGTGAGCTCGAGATTCCGTTGACCGGCATTCACTGCTGCCGTCTGCCGTCATTCGGCACGCCGACGCGCGACGAGGTCGTCGTGTTCCGCTCAGTGGAAGACTCGACACCGGACCTGAACATCGTGAAGCGCCTGATCGGGACGCCAGGGGACACGCTGCAGATGGTCCACGACACCGTCATTCGCAATGGGCAGCGCCTGGAGGAGCCGTACGCCCTGCACACGGCGCTGACGCCCCCTCCCGATGACCAGTACCGCGGCCAGATCCGAGCCTTGCAGCTCCCGCAGTACGTCGGACGAGATCCAGACCACTACCATCCGACGACGCACGACTGGGGACCAATCGTCGTCCCGCCGCAGCATTATTGGGTGATGGGCGACAACCGCGACGAGTCCTACGACAGCCGCTTCTGGGGATTCTTGCCGCGGGAGCACATCCGGGGACGGCCGTTGATCATCTATATGAGCGTCGCCACTCACCCGTTCCGCGTTCGCTGGAACAGGCTGTTTCGGCATCCATCCTAGTCATCGGTTCTCGGTCGTCGGTTATCAGTACTGATGACCGATGACTGAAAACCGACTACTTGTATCGATAGGTAATCCGACCGCGGGTCAAATCGTAGGGAGACAGATCGACCGCGACGCGGTCACCCTGGAGGATGCGAATGTAATTCTTGCGCATCTTCCCGCTCACGTAGGCCAGGACTTCGTGTCCATTTTCGAGTTTTACGCGGAACGTCGTATTGGGAAGAACTTCGGTGACGGTCCCCATCATCTGTATGGCGTCACCAGCCACGTTTACTCTCGCTCATAAGCTCCTTGGATCCATGGTCGCATCGCGCGGCGGCTCCATCGCCCGCGTGATATAGAAGGCATGCCGGCTGCAGGCCGCGCATTTCAGGCTGATTCGTTCCGGGAGAATCAGTTCGCCAACCCGTAGTGCCCGGCGTCGCGGCGAACGCTGGATCGTCCTGGTCCCGCACGAGGGGCACACGAGTGGCTCGTGCGCCCGGTCCGCCGCAATGAGCGCCAACGCTTCGGGCGCCCGATATTCCTTGATCCCCCGTCTGCCCACGGCAACTCCCCTCCGGTCCGAAATCTATACTACCCTGATCTTGACGCACTTCCCCCAGGGGGTATCTCTCGGGCAACAGGAGCTCTCCATGGACACCCCACGGACCCGTCCCCGCGCCCCGCGCAGCCCAGCGCCGCGCCCCGTGTTTGAGCCAATCACCACCGTCGCGATCGACGCGGTGTCGCCTTCGGATCGTGGCTTCACGCTGACCGGCCAGGGCGCGGACCGGACCGAATACCGCCTGGATATGCGCTTCGACCTGCCACTCGACCCCCGCACCCGCACCGTCCTCGCGGAGCTGCTCTCGCAGTCCGACCTCACGATTTCGCGCCGCGGCAACCGCAATTCTTGACGCCCTTCGGGGGCCCTAGTAGCTTGCCGCCACCTTTACCACGCCTTTCATGCCAGCCGAGCTCGGTGGTTCGCAAATCTCGTCGTTGCTCGAAGCCCTACCCGGCATCGCCAGTGTGCTGCGCAGTCCGGTTGCGGACGCGCTCATCAAGGCAATGCGGGGCGCGGCCGGTTTGGCCGACTTTACGGCCGAGGATGCCGAAGAGTTGGTGCGGTACGCGGTGCGGCGGGGTTTGATCGGTCCGGACGAAGGCGATCGCGTCCTGGCCGAGGTGCAGGATGGGCTGCGCAAGAAGAAGCCGGTCGCCGTGAAGAAGGCGCCCGCAAAGAAAAAGAAAAACCGCCGCTAAATTCGGAAGCCGCGGACCAACCCACGCAGTTTCTCGGCCGCCTGGAGCAGATTTCCGGCGGCCGCTGCCATTTCCTGCGTGGAGGCGCCCTGTTGCTCCGTGGCGGCCGTGACCTGCTCGGCGCTCGATGCGTGCGAGACCGCGCGGCTGACCACCTGCTGCGCCTGCGCTCCCAGCTGCTCGGTCACGCCGCGATTCTCCTGCGCCGCGCGGGTGACCCGTGACGCGGCCTGCTCGACTTGCTCCACGGCCGCGACGATCTCGGTGAGGCCGCGCGCGGCGCCCTCGGCAACCGATTCGATCCCGCGCACCTTCGCCTGTCCGACCGCCATCGTTGCAGTGACCTCCTCGACCTGCTCGCGGATCACGCGCGTCGTGCGGGCGACGTCTTCCGCCGCGCGCGCCGACTCGTCCGCCAGCTGGCGGACTTCCTCGGCGACCACCGCGAAGCCCCGGCCGTGCTCGCCGGCGCGCGCCGCCTCGATGGCGGCGTTCAGCGCCAGCAGGTTGGTCTGCGATGAGATGCGCTTGATGAGGTCGACGAAGTCGTCGATCGCGGAGCTTTGCTCGGCGAGCTGTGTGACTTCGGTGCCGGTGGTGCGCACGACTTCCCGGACGTCGAGCAGGGTGTTGCCTGCGGCCGCGATGTCGTTGCGATGACGGTCGGCGACGGTGCGAATCTCCTCGCCGAGCCGCGCGACCCGCGACGCGGCGTCCGACATCTCCGCGGTCGCCTTGCGTTGCTGCTCCAATGCCGTCTGCGTCGCGTTCAGCTCGTTGCGTTGATTCTCCGCGCCGCTCGAGATCTCGAGCATGGCGCTGGAAACCTGACTCGAGGACGCGGCCAACTCCTCGCTGACAGCCGAGAGGTCGCTCGCCGATGCGGCGATCTTGTCCGCGGAGCCGACGACCTCGGAGACGATCCCCCGCAGCCGCTCCCCCATCAGCCGCATCGCGTCGGCCAGCACCTGAAACTCGCGCGGCATCCGCCCGGTGGTGACGGGTCGCAGGTCGCCGCTCCCGAACCGTTCGGCCGCGGTGACGAGGCGAACCAGCGGCCCTTCGACCCAGCGCAGCGTGAACGCGCCGACGACCGTACCGACGAGCGCCGTGGCGATCAGAACGAGCCATAGCAGGATCTCACGCTGGTGCGCGAGGGCGGCCAGTCGTTCCCCGACCAGTCCGGCCTTGTCCGACTGGCGTACCGAGAGGTCACGCACGAGCCGGGTCAGCTCCGTGACCTGCGCCCGGACACCTACCGCCAGCGACTGGGCCTGCGGCAAACGCCCCAGATCGAGATCGGCGTGGGCCAAGGAATAGTCGACATGAATCGCCGACTGCACCTGCTTGATGCGATTCACGGTGATGCGGTCGGCTTCGGTCAAGCCCGGCAGGCCGTCCAGCCGTTTCTGATAGCTGAACGCGGAGTCGACGGCGGCTTGGAACTGATCGCCGGGCGCGCGTCCACCCCCCCGATCGCTGAGGTACTGCTCCGCCGCGCGGATCTCGTCGAACGCGGCCGTCACCAGGCCGTTTCCGACTTCGCTCGACTCGCGCAGGTGCGCGATCTCGGTCGCCAGCGAGCTGCGGAGCGTGCCGAGCGACGTGACGCCGACAACCGCGGCGAGGACGAGCCCGGCGAGCAGGCCCGACAGGCCGAGGATGATCCGCCAGCGGATCGTGTCGAGCGACGTCATTGCCCGCCCCCCGGCTCGGGGGTAAGCCGGCCCTCGCGCACGGTGCCGATGACCACCGGTTTTGCCGGCACGTCCCCGTTGGCGTCGAACGCGATCTTGCCGGTGACCCCTTCGAACGCCGGAAGATCTCCGCCGATACGGGCCAGCCGGTCGCGGATCTCGCGCCGGCCGCCGGCATCCGTAAGCACACTCGCCAGGAGCTGGATGATGTCGTACGCGGCCGCGCCGCGATGGTCGGGGCGCTCTCCCGGGTACGCGCGCGCGTAGGCGGCGACGAATTGGGCGTTGCGCTCACCCGGCTGGTCCACGAGGTAGGCGACGGACATCCGGACGCCCTCGGCCAACGAACCGGTCGTTTCGATTCCGCTCAGCGCGTCCCCCCCGAGCGTCGTCCAATGGACGCCGATGCGCCCCATCTCCCGTAGCGCGAGCTCCGCGCCGCCCCGGTCAGTCGCCAGCATGAGGGCGTCCACTCCACCCTCCTGCCGCAGGCGGGACAGATAGGGCTCGAGACTCGCGGTGCTGGAAAGCATCGGGTCCTCTTCTACGACCTGTCCGCCCAGGCGCTTGAACTCCGCCGTGAAGCTGCCGCGCAAACCCCGACCGTAGTCGTCGTCGAGAAAGATCACCCCCACCCGCCGCGCGCTCAGCATCTGACGGGCGTACCGAGCCAGCCGCGCGCCATGACTCAAATCGCTCGGGCAGACGCGGAAGATGTAGGGATTGACCCCTGAGAGGTCGGGGCTCGACGCCGATGGGGAGATCATGACGAGCGGGCGACGGGCTTCTCCATAGATGCGACCCGCGGCGAGCGAGGCGCTCGAGTTGAGATGGCCTACGACGGCGACGATCCTAGGGTCCTCGACCAGCTGCTGCGCGATGCGAATCGCGACTTCGGGGCTGCCGCTGTCGTCCATGATGCGCAGCGCCAACTGGCGGCCCCGGATCCCGCCACGGGCATTGACCTCCTTGACCGCCAACTCCGCCGCGTGCCGCATGGAGACGCCGCGGGGCTGGGAGAAGGGTCCGGCGAGGCCGAGGACAATGGTGCCGCGGCTGCTTCCACGGGAGCAGGCGGTAAGCGAGAGGATTGCGGCGAGGACAGCCCGGCACCTGCGCATGAGCGGGCAAGGTTAAGGCAGCGAATGGGATAGCGCAATATCCACGCGCTTTCCACATTACGTGCATGGATGCGATTCGCCGGCTGTGCGGATTTGCGGCGGCACTCGAGCGTCTCCTCAACGCCGGGGACGCCACGGAGTTGGAAGCAACATGGGACGAGCTGAACCTGGGTCAGGTAGGATGGGAAGCGCTGGCGCTCGCGCGCCGCGCCAACACTGAAGCACTCGAGCCCGCGCTCGCCGAAGTCGATCGTCGCTTGCTCGCCGCGCTGGAGCGCTGCCGCGCGTTTCTCGATCCGCACATCGTCACATTCCGCGTGCCCGAGTTGGAGCGCTGGCAGCATGCCGCGGCGGCCGCGCTCGTCGGCGCGCGCTGGGGGGTGGCAGGTTTGAGAACCGTCATTGCGGACACGCAGGCGCCCCTGGGCCGCCGGTATTTCGCGTTCCTCGCGCTCGCCGAGCGCCATCCGAAGGAGGCGTGGCCGCTATTCGCGAAGTATCTGCAGACACCCGGTGCTCACCACGCCTTTGTCGCCGCGGCGGTCGAAGCGGCGCGCTATTATCCCGGTCAGGCGCCCAACGTGATCGCGTTGTTCCAGCGGATTCGCGGTGACGAGATGCTGCGCCGCTTCCTCGCCCCGAAGATTCTCGAGTCCCTCTACGTGCTCGCCGACCCGGCAGCACTGCCGCTGTTCGAGGAGCTGCTCGTCGCGGGCCATACCAATGCCGATGCCGGGCGCTGCGAAGTCACCCGAGCCCTGGTTGCCGTGCGCAAACTGACGGGCCGCGTCGCGGCCAGCAGCAAGTTCCCCGATCCCGAGGAGCCGACCGTCATCCGGGCGCTCGATGAGGCACAGCGGATCTTTGAGGAGGAAAAGGACCGGCTCGAGCCGGTCGTGGTCATTTGA
>Ga0209056_10001581_pt1 | contig 25052 bp, 30 predicted proteins | sample GraSoiAngelo_114_FD_185876 | JGI IMG/M metagenome (GOLD analysis project Ga0209056, IMG submission 185876) | Grasslands soil microbial communities from the Angelo Coastal Reserve, California, USA - 14_0903_13_40cm (SPAdes) (version 2) | ecosystem: Environmental > Terrestrial > Soil > Grasslands... | reverse complement strand
CAGCGCGGCAAATTGCACGCCGATCCAATGATTACAGCGCAGAAGAAGTTTCATCAGCTCGGTATGCACAAGACGCACGAGCGTAATGCGGTTTTAATTTTCGTCGCGCCGCGCACGCACAAGTTCGCCGTCGTCGGCGATAAAGCGATTCACGCAAAGTGCGGCGACGACTTCTGGCAGCGCATTATCGATGGAATGCGGACACATTTTCAAAACGAGAAATTCAGTCATGCCATCATCGAAGCCATCGAGGAGATCGGCAAAGTGCTAGCCGCGCATTTTCCGAAAAGGTCCACATCGGTGAACGAATTGCCTGACGATGTTGTGCAGGGGTAATTGCCGGCGCCTTTCCAAACCGCCACTTGCAAAAGTGCTGGTTTGGCGTTTATTGGACGCTCCGCAGCGAGTTTTTGAAATTACGCCGTTGGTCCCTGGGTCTCCGTCACTGGATGCGAGGCCGCACTCGCCAGGGGGAACCCGGCGAACGAAGGAATTTAGCGATTTAATGATCGGAAGATTTGTCTTCGACTAAATCACTTACTCGTTAAATCGCTAACTGAGAAACATGCCAATCCGTTACGGTCGTTTTGAAATGCCGAAAACTCTCGTTAAAGACGAGGCCACGGTCACAGATACCTACGCAAAATTCACCGCCGAGCCTTTCGAAGCCGGTTACGGACACACCGTTGGGAACTCCCTCCGGCGTGTTCTGCTTTCCTCTTTGGAAGGCGGGGCCATCACCGCGGCAAAAATCACAGGCGCGCAACATGAGTTCGCCACGCTACCAGGCGTGGTCGAGGACGTGACCGACATCGTCCTTAACCTCAAGAAGGTGAAGTTCAAACTGGACGGCCAGGACCACGAGCCGAAGAAACTGTCGCTTACCGTGAACAAAGAAGGCGAAGTGACCGCGGGCGACATCCAGGCTATCCAGGGTTTTGAAGTGCTGAACCCGAAGCAGGTGATCTGCACTCTCGACCGGAAACATAAATTTGAAGCCGAGCTCGATGTGCGCGTTGGCCGCGGCTTTGCCACCGCCGAGGAAAACAAGCGTCCGGATCAGCCTATCGGCCTTATCCCCATCGATTCCATCTTTTCGCCGGTCACGCGTGTGAAATACGCAGTCGAAAACACCCGTGTCGGACAGCGCACCGATTACGACAAGCTCATTCTCGAAATCTGGACCGACGGCCGTTTAACGCCGGACGACGCCTTGCTTCAGGCATCCGCGATTCTGCGGCACCACCTCGACATCTTTGTGCACTACAACGAGGAAGTGATCGAATTCGATCAGACGCCGGCTGGAGTGAGCGAAGAAAATATCAAGCTCAAAAAGCTGCTCAACATGAGTGTGAACGAGATTGAGCTCAGCGTGCGCGCCGCGAATTGCCTGAACAACGCAAACATCACGACTGTGGGCCAACTTGCCCAAAAAACCGAGGCTGAAATGCTGAAGTATCGCAATTTCGGCAAAAAATCGTTAAACGAAATCAAAGATAAACTGCAACAGCTTGGTTTGAGCCTGGGCATGAAATTCGATCCCGGCTTGGTGGAGGTCCCAGTGAGCGGCGGCGACGGCGCTGGCCCAAGCGTAACGGCTGCCGCAGAGTAACCGTTGGATTAAGGATTACGTTCGCGCGTCATGCGACATCAAAAAAAGACTATTAAGCTTGGTCGCACTGCTGAGCACCGCAAAGCGCTGCTGTCGAATCAGGTTTGCTCGTTAATCGAACATCAACGTATCAAGACCACCCTGGCCAAGGCCAAGGCAGTTCGACCGCTGGCAGAACGAATGGTTACGCTCGGGAAAAACGGATCGATTCACGCCCGCCGCACTGCTCTGGCGACGCTGCGCCAAAAGAATGCGGTCAAGAAATTGTTTGATGACATCGCGCCAAGATCGGCGGAGCGCAACGGCGGCTACACGCGCATCGTAAAGCTTGGCCAGCGTAAGAGCGACTCCGCCCCGATGGCGTTCATCGAGTGGGTTGATATGGCGGAGGTCGTTGAGGAAAAGCCGGCAGAGGAAAAAAAGGCGAAAAGGAAAGAAGCCGAACCAAAGCCAGAGCGAACAGAACCAGAGCGCGCAGAGCCAAAGAAGGAGGAGCCGGCTGCGAAAGAAGAAAGACCGGGCGTCGCCCCGGCGCCGGCCGAGGAGGCCAAGCCGAAAAAGCGGCGCTGGTTTAGCAGAAAATCGAGCGACGAGAAATAATTTTCTACTCGGCTGCGGGTCAGCTTTGCAACGTATCCAGGTCAGCCAAGTGCTGCTGCCAACCGACTGAGCGCTAGTTTCGGATTAACGCCTCCTTAGCAAGGATGAAAACAGGGATGCCATCCAGCTCTGCCGGGATCCTCGTGTCAAAAGCCTCGTTGCTGGTTACGCCGCTGATGCTGGTTAGCAGATCAATTCGGTTCGGTGCGCGTCCGAGTTGAATAATCTGGGTGGGTGTTGTGAAGTCCACTTCTCGCAACCCGGAATGGGCGGATCCAAATGTATTCAATAGATCGACAAGCTTCACCGCATTTTCTGGCGTCGGTCGAATCAGGATATCGAGATCGCCAGTGTAACGCGGACGCCCATGAAACGCCAGGCTGTGCGCTCCCACAATCACATAGTCACTGCCCCGTGAGTTTAGTAATTCGAGAAACTCCGGTCGTTGCTCAGGCGCATGATTCAGCAGTTCAAGCAAAAGTTGCAGCCGTTCGTTGCCGGACAGCTTTTTGTAAAACGTGCGATCAGCTTTTTCAGACTGGGCGAAACTCCGAAATTTCCTTACCGCTTTGTTCACCTCCTTAAACTATAAACTTGGCAGTGACTCTTTCTGAGCGAATTTGATCGAGACTCGATGACCCCGAATCCCTATCTGTTTATCGTTGTTTTCATTGGTGTGGCGTTGGCCTTTCCGTTGATGCCGCTCTTCTTGGCGTGGGTGTGGCGGAGATTTTTCCAACCGCCAAAACCGGGGGCGGAAAAAAACGCCATCTACGAGTGCGGGGTCGAGTCCATTGGTGAAGCGCAAATTCAGTTCCGGTCGCAGTACTATCTGTATGCCATCATCTTCTTGATCTTCGACGTGGAGGCGGTGTTTCTCGTGCCATTTGCTGTCGCATTTACGGGGTTGCCGGTCGGCGCATTTATTGCCATTCTGATTTTCTTGTTCCTGCTCATCGAGGGTCTTGTCTGGGCGTGGGGCAAGGGTTGTTTGCAATGGGGCGTTAGCGGCGGCGCTGGTTAAAAGAGTTAAAACAGTTACATTGTTACATTCGATGTGCGCGATCACGCGTTGTGACGAGGTAACTTTGTAACTCTTGTAACTTGAAAGCATGAACGAAGGGCAAATCGACGAGACATTACGCCGCGAACTCCAACGGCAGGGAGTCTGGGTGACTTCGATGCAGGAGCTTTACAACTGGGGACGCAAAAACTCCATCTGGCCCCTGCAATTCGGGCTGGCCTGTTGCGCCATTGAAATGATCGCAACGGCAGCATCGCGCTATGACATCGCGCGATTTGGCGGCGAAATTTTCCGGCCGTCGCCGCGCCAGGCCGACCTGATGATTGTTGCCGGGACAGTGACGAAGAAAATGGCGCCACAAATTGTGCGACTCTACAACCAGATGGCTGATCCGAAATATGTCATCTCGATGGGCGCCTGCGCGATCTCAGGAGGGCCGTTTAAACAAGGCTACAACGTACTCAAAGGAATCGACCGCTACATTCCCGTTGATGTTTACATTCCCGGCTGCCCGCCGCGGCCGGAAGCGCTGCTACACGCGTTCATGGAACTGCAACGCAAGATCGATGAACAAAAATTGACCGGCGCAGACAAAGCCGCGCATCTTGATCCGCAACAGCCGAGCGAATTTCCGGTGCCGGCATTTGGCAGGCACGACCTCGAGCCGCCGGCCAATGCAGATGTCTTTCAACCGCCGAAACTCGAGCGAGTCTGATCGTGGAGTCGCTGGAGCAAATCAAAGGCCGCGCAGAAACGGCGATTCCGGGAGCAAAGATCGACATTGTGCCGAATCCCGGTCCGGCGAATCAGCCGTCGCTCTTAATCGATAACGAGCACGCGCCTGCGATCGCGAAGTTTTTGCGCGACGACGCGGCGCTGCGCTTGGATTTTTGTTCCAACGTCACTGGCGTCGATTGGTTCGATCGTGTCGCGAAAAAAACAGTGAAGGTGAAGAAGGTCGTCGATGGCGAGGAGAAAGAAGTCAATCAAACCACCGAGGAAAAAATCCCAGGCTATCTGGAAGCGGTCTATCACCTTTATTCAATTACGCATAAACACGGGGCGGTGATCATTCGGATGCGCACCGAGGACCGCGCCGCAGGCGCGCGCTTGCCGTCGCTCACACCGATCTGGCGGAGCGCGGAATTTCAGGAGCGCGAAATTTATGATCTCTACGGGATCCGTTTCGATGGTCATCCCGATTTACGGCGGATTTTAATGTGGGACGAGTTCGAAGATCATCCGATGCGCAAAGACTATGTGCAGCCGGACGATTTTGAATGGGAACCGACGCCGCATGACGACGTGCTCGCGAGAGCGAAGCAGCACTACACGCCGCGCCCGGAGCTTGATGGGGCGGAGAAAATCACGGCAGGAAGCGGCGATACGTTGAAGCGTTAAAGCGGAGAGAATGAGCGCGACCGTTGAAACACTCGAAGCAATCGAGCGGCCACCGGTAACGATGGGTTCTCGATTGGAAGGCGAGTTACTCGAAGTGTCGATGGGGCCGCAGCACCCATCGACACACGGCGTGTTTCGCATGAACGTCGCCCTCGAGGGCGAGATCGTGCGCAAGCTGAAGCCGGTCTTTGGTTACTTGCATCGCAATCACGAAAAGATCGGCGAGAACACCAGCTACCTCGGGTCGATGCCCTATACCGATCGGCTCGATTATTTTTGCTCGATGACCAACAACTGGGCCTATGCGCTCAGTGTAGAGAAACTTGCCGGCATCGAAGTTCCTGAGCGCGCTCAGTATCTGCGCATCATTCTGGCTGAGCTGACACGGCTTCAAAATCACGCGTCGTTGTTGGGCTTTCTGCTCAACGATATGGGCGCGTGGGGCACACCGCTCATGTATGCGTTCCGTGAGCGCGAAAAGATTCTCGATCTGTTCGAATCGCTCTCCGGCTCCCGTATGATGTGCGACTACATGCGGTTTGGTGGCTGTCGAGTGGACGCTGACGATGCGTGGCTTGCGCGGGCAAGGCAGATTGTTGATCGATTCCCGAAGTTTCTCGACGAGTTCGAGGAGTTGATTCTTGGAAACGAGATCGTGATCGGGCGAACGCAGAACGTGGGCAAACTTTCGGCCGATCTCGCGATTAGCGCTGGAATTACCGGCCCAATGCTGCGCGCGTGTGGCGTGAACTACGACGTTCGAAAGGTGGACGGCTACGGGTTTTATCCGCGCTTCAAATTCCGGATTCCCTTAGGCGAACATGGGGATACCTATGATCGACTGATGATGCGCGCGTTGGAAATGCGCGAGAGTGTCGGGATTTTGAAACAGGCGCTGGCGCAAATTCAGCCGGGACCGATCGTGAATCCAAAGGTGAAGATCCGCGCGTTTCGACCGCCAGTAGGCGAAGCCTATGGACGAATTGAAGCGCCGAAGGGCGAGCTCGGATTTTACCTCATCAGTGACGGCGGACCGAACCCGTATCGCTACCGCGTGCGCCCGCCGAGCTTCATTAATCTCACTGTGCTCGAAGACCTATGCCTCGGCCACACCGTTGCCGACGTGATGGTAATTCTCGGTAGCGTGGATATCGTAATGGGAGAAGTGGATCGATGATTGGCACGGGCATACTTAAGGGCATGGCGGTTACCGCACGAAATTTCGTCGGAAGTTATTTCGACGAGGAGCGGCTGATCACGGTGCAATATCCCGAAGAGCGCAATCCGCTTCCGGAGAACTATCGCAATTTTCCGTTCCTGCTTTACGACGGCGACGACCCGCACGCGGGATTGCGCTGCGTGGCGTGCAAGATTTGCGAGAAGGAATGTCCGCCCCAATGCATCTACATCGTCAAAAGCGACGACAAAAAGCCCGATTACATGGGCAAACCGCAGTTTTACCCGAAGGTGTTCGACATCGATATTTCGGTCTGCATGAGCTGCCAGATTTGCGTCGAGGTCTGTCCATTTGAAGCAATCAAGATGGACAAGGATTTTGAGCTGAGTAAGCGCGAACGCTTTAACCATCTCCTCCAGCGCAAAGAGGAGTTGTCGAAGCCAAACGAATATTATCACAGCATCTGCCCAACCGAAGCGGCCGACGTCGACGCAAAACTCGCCGCCGCGGCTGAAGCCGCCGCAAAAAAGAAAGCGGCCGCAGCGCCGGCGCCCGCGACGCCGCCCGCTCCGAGCGGGTCATCGTCAGCTTCTTCTTCGTCCTAAACCGCGCATCGATTTGCTTTGACCCGAACGGCATCATCGCCGTTGCCGAAGCAGCTCAACGATTCGCGCCTGACGGGAACATTACCTTATCGGGAGCGACATTAAGCGCAGCGAGAAGTTTTTTGATCAAACGAGTTTTGACGCGACCAGCTTCACGCGGTGGAACCAGGTAGCGGACAATTGCCTCCAGCCACGTATTCTCGTTTACGCGAAAAATCACTCGTGGTCGCTCGTGAACTTCCAATTCATCGACGGGCGTACGGGCGAGCAAGTCACGAAATGTTTGCACGCGCGCTATCATTTCCTTGCCGAGCTCTTCCTCAGTAATCTTCTGCATCGTGCTGGCGATGAACTCGAGATCGGCATTGAAAGCGACATAGAATTTAATTTCGTTCCAAATGTAGGGAAAAAGCGGCCAAGAATAATTGTAAATGATTTCATCGAGCACTTTCTCATTGGGAAACTTGATCAACCGGCCGCTCGGATGATCGCCGGAAATGTATTTGCCGCCGAATTCCCACAGAGTGGTGTCGAGATACCCAACGTCGATTACGTCGCCCGTGGCTTCACCGATTTGTATGCGATCACCTACTCTGAAAGGCTGGCGAACCAGGATATAAATCCAGGCAATGAAGCTTTTCATAGGCGTTTGCACAGCAAGCCCGATGATAATTGAGCCAACGCCGAGCGCGGCAACCGCGGCATACCAATTGACGAAAATTATCGATATAGCAATGACCGCGATAGCAAGCGCGACTACCAGATGCATAATACGCTGAAGCGTAAAGCGAGTGGAAGGATCCTCGATGCGGCCCAGCGCGTAAACTGAAGTAGCCCGGGCAATGGCGAGAACGATCACGACCAGCGCTGTGCCGCGTAGAATTCGCTCAACAATACCGAGAGTTGATTGCGGCAGCAGAATCAGCTTCCAGCCGAGGATAACGTACGCCGCTACGCAACCAGCAAGGACAATTGCGTGTACGATGAACCAGAGTTTGTCCCGGCCCCCCGTCTTAACCTTTTCGGAACGCTTTTCGCCGGTGGCCCGCTGCAGCTCTTTGCGAATTTCGGGTTTCCGTGAAATTTCCTCCGGCGTCTCAGCCATCATTATTAAATCGCATTGGGCGGGGAAATGGGGTGCAACCAGACTGCGATGTCAGCCGTTGGTTGTTTGGAAGCCCCTGAAGTTCCAATCGGAATCGATTCTCAAATGTGCTGTCGAATATTGAGGTTGCGGCCCCTATCTTTGGGTTGTGAATCAACAGGATTCCCCATATTCCTTTGCTATACCCACTCGTCTTCACAAACCTATTCGGCCAAAAGCAGTCTGATACGCGTTTCGTTAATGTGAAGATGCGAATCTTGGTCTCCAACGATGACGGTATTTACAGCCCGGGCATTGTGTCCCTGGCGAAGGTAGCATCGCATTTCGGTGACGTACGCATCGTTGCGCCTGATGTCGAGCAATCCTCAATGAGTCATGCTATCACGTCATCGCGGCCACTGCGGTTTAAACGCATTCATCTCGACGACTTCGACGCGTATCGCGTTAACGGCACGCCGGCCGATTGCGTTGCGCTCGGCATGCACCGCTGGGGACACGTAGACCTTGTTCTTTCCGGGATCAACCTCGGCCTAAACTTGGGCAACTCATGCTGGCATTCCGGCACACTGGCAGCAGCGAAACAGGCAGCGTTGCTCGGATCGCGCGGCATCGCTTTCAGTACAATCGTAAGCGACAGTCGCGAGCCGGATTTTTCAGCGCTCGAGCCTTACGTCGCCGAAGTGCTCGATCTGCTGATGCCAAACAAAACGCTATCTTTGGTGAATGTGAATCTCCCGCAGAAGCCGAAAGGCGTTCGCTGGACTCGCCAATCTGTACGCCACTACGATGGCAAAGTTGTTCCCGACAAGGACCCGATGGGGCGCTCGATTTTCTGGTTTACCGTCACACCTCTGCAAGGCGCCGCGGAAGGAACCGACCGCTGGGCAGTCGAGCACAACTGGGTGTCGATTACTCCGTTACGCCTCGATCTTACCGATGAAGCAGATCTTGCTCGAGCTTTGGCACTTTCGGATACACCTGCGATGAAGGTCGCGAAGAAACAGCCCGGTACCAGCCGCTCGCGCAAGAAACACTAAGAGGCGCCAGGGGCCCTAATCGTGTTGCACGTGCGCGCATATAAGAAGCGGCGGGAGTCGCCTCCCGCCGCCCGTTAATCCCAGACAACTAGGCCTGTCGTCCGCCTTGCTGACCGCCGCCTTGTTGGCCGCCACCGCCCGGTTGGCCACTGCCACCGCCCGGTTGGCCACCACCGCCTTGCTTTTCGCGCTCGCGCTGCTGGCGTTCACGTTCCTGTTTGTCGCGCTCTTCCTGTTGGCCGCCTTGCTGTTCGGGAGCGCCAGGTTTACCCGGTTCGTTCGGATTGCCTTGTTTTTCCATAGTGCCTTTCGTTTTATTACTAACTTCTGACCAGTCTCATCGCATTTTGCGATGAAACCTTCGTTTTTCTGTAAAATCGCCCCCGAAGGGCCGTTTGGACTGGACAATTTTGCAGGAAGCTTACGCCCGCCGCCAACCGAGGTTAGTGCTTATACGTTATCGAAAATCTTTCCGGCTGTTTCGGCAGATTTCGCCAGGAATTGTGTAGCGAGGGAACCAAACGAGACCGGCCCTCCGAATCCCATTCGAAATCGCGTTCGCAGCCAATGGGTGACAACGGATCCACTGCTTCAGCACTGTACCAGACAGCAGAGCAGTTCCACATTCTGGTGGATAGCGTCGAAGAATACGCCATCTACATACTCGATCCGAACGGAAACGTGGTGACGTGGAACACAGGCGCACAGAAAATCAAGGGCTACACGGCGGAAGAAATCATCGGGAAAAACTTTGCCTGCTTTTATACCGCCGAGGACGTTGCCGCTGACAAGCCGCAACGCAACCTGCGCGAAGCAGCCCGGCGAGGACACATTCGTGATCAGGGCCTGCGCGTCCGCAAAGATGGATCAACTTTTGAAGCCGAAGTTGTACTGACTGCGCTGCGCGACGACAAGGGAAACGTCCGCGGCTACTCCAAGGTCACACGCGACATCACCGATCAAATCCGCAGTCGAGAAATTGAAGCTGAGAAAATCGCAGCGCAAAAAGCAAGCAAGGCTAAGGATGACTTTCTCGCGGCGCTCAGCCATGAACTGCGTACGCCGCTCACACCAGCCCTGGCGGCAGCGACCTACCTCGAAGACAATGCAGCAAAACTTCCGCCGGAGTTCGCAGAAGATGTGCAAATAATAAAGCGCAACGTGCGATTGCAGGCGCGGTTGATTGACGATCTGCTTGATCTCACTCGCATTACCCGCGGCAAACTTCGCCTCGATGTGGAAAGTTGCGACGCACACACCGTTATTCGCAACGCAATCGAAACCGCAAGCTCAGCGATCGCTGCGAAGAAATTAAAGCTCTCGAGCAAATTCAACGCGAAGGAACGTCACATCCTGGCTGATTGCATTCGGCTTCAGCAAGTATTTTGGAACTTGATCAACAATGCGGTGAAATTCACGCCACCAGACGGAGAGATCGCGATCCGCACGTTTAACGACGACTGCGGCCGTTTCCATTTCGAAATTACAGACAACGGGATTGGAATTGAATCTGAGCGGCTGGCCTCGCTGTTTACGCCATTCGAGCAGGCTGATCCTTCTGTGACCCGTCAGTTTGGTGGCCTTGGCCTAGGTCTCGCGATTTCCAAACATCTTGTCGATCTTCACCATGGCACAATTGAGGCCGAGAGCCGTGGTCGGAGTTTCGGCGCGACGTTTAAGGTAACGCTCGAAGCGATGCCAGAGGGAGTCGGAAAAACTGACCAGGAGTCCCGCGCTCCGAAACCTCGGCCAAAGCCATTGCGGATTCTGCTCGTAGAAGACCACCGCGACACGCGACACACGTTGTCGCGCCTGCTCACCCATTTCGGACATCAAGTTTTAACTGCGGATAACATCCGGAACGCACTAAACATCATGGCTTCGGAGAACGTCGAGGTGCTTTTGTGCGACATCGGCCTGCCGGATGGAACCGGTTACGAGGTGATTGCGGCGGCAAAGCGAAAGCGGCGAATCAAATCAGTCGCGATCACTGGCTTCGGCTCGGAGGAAGACGTTCGGCGCTCCAAAGAAGCGGGATTCGATTTTCATCTTATCAAGCCAGTAGACTTTCACGAGCTGCAAACTGTTCTCGATCAGGTCGACGCCCAGGTCAGCTCATAATTGTTCGACCTCTTTTCAGCGACAAAATTTTTCCGAGCGAGCGTGAGCGACTCAAGCATAAGCATAAGTTGCACCTCGGCGCACCATCCGCTCGTACACGTTCATGTAATCATTTGCCATGCGAGTGGCAGTGAAGCGCTTCTCAAAGACTTCCCTGCAACATGCCCGACTAAGATTGCAAATCTGGCGAGTTGCTTCCACCGCGTCGTCCAGCTCTCTTACTACAAAGCCCGTTACTCCGTTTTCCATCACCTCAGGAACAGATCCACCGTCGTAAGCGATTACTGGAGTACCGCACGCCATCGCCTCAATCATGACCAGCCCGAAAGGCTCGGGCCAACCAATTGGAAACAGTAAGGCGTAGGCATTTCCCAGAAACTCGTTTTTCTCCGAGTCGCTGATTTCGCCAACCCATTCCACGAGGGAGTCATTCAGCAGCGGCTCGATAACGCGTTTGAAATACCGTCTATCGACCCGATCAACTTTGGCGGCGATCTTGAGGGGCATCCGGACGCGCTTGGCAATTTCGATCGCCCGGTCCGCTCGTTTCTCTGGCGAGACCCGTCCCAGGAACGCAAGGTAATCTCCGCGCTCAGGGTGAAACCGGAATTGGTCTTTGGGCAATCCATGGTAAATTGTCGCCTGCCAGTTTGCCCAAGGCACAGGCGCCCGCTGAGCATTCGAGATTGAAATCACTGGTACGTCGCGAAACCGGTCGTGAACAGCCACAAGATCCGGCATATCGAGACGGCCGTGCAAAGTCGTGACATGCGGAACAGGCAGGTGGCGACAAATCGCAAAATGAAGATACCCGGTGTGGAAATGGATCACGTCGAATTCGTGAGCGCGCTCGACTACGTGATCTATTAAAATGAGTTCCCGTGCCATCGGATCCTTGCAGCGCTCGTTTTTACGAAGCGAGCGCTGGATCGGCGCAACGAGCCGACCGCTTGTAACCGAGTCGCCGCTGCCAAACAGGGTGACGTCGTGACCGGCGCGAACCAATTCTTCAGTGAGGTACGAAACGATCCGTTCCGTGCCTCCATAATGTTTTGGAGGCACGCTCTCGATTAGCGGCGCAACCTGAGCGATTCGCATATTCCCCTTTTCCGTCGCGAAATCCAAGCTCCACTGGCGCACTGCTCACAGCAGAGTGCACTTCAATCCGGAAAGCCCTAATCGCGATCGTGATTCCAATAAGTCTCTGTGCTTACACTTCGGACGCGGCCCGGGCTTTGGTTCTCACGTTCCGCGGAAAAATGAACAGTGTCTCAAGCGTCAGGCTTGCAACCGGAAATCGCCGTATGCAATGCAGCAACGAAATCGCATAAACGAACAAGCTAAACTACTAAGGAAACTTGGCTAATGACGCTGCTTCGAGTTACTGCGCTGTTGCAGTCGAATGGGAAGAAACCAAAAGGGTGGTAAGCCAAAACGCCTGAAGAGCTATTCGCTCGACCAACGTGCGAGGAAACGGCGATGATCGAACAGCGCTTCTCGCAAATGGGCGCTGCGGCTCAAACGTGTCCCGTTAAAGCGAGGATTATTAGAATTAGCAGAATCAATCCCAGTGTTCCGCTGGGCCAATAACCCCAGCCGGAACTATACGGCCACGCCGGTAGCGCTCCTATTAAGAGGAGGATTAGGATAATCAATAGTATCGTGCCCATGACTTCTCCTTTCTTAAACTGTGTTCGTCAGCGCGAAGGATTTTGGACGTTGTGACACGGTGGAAACGAAGCTTGAGTTATGAAGAGACGGAACTCAAGGGGACAGAAGCCGTTCTGCTAACGGCTCCCGATTTTCCTTGTTTCGGCACGGCAGCAATTTTTTACGTTGGCGTCCCGACAAAGACCCTCGCCGGTGCACGATGGATCAAGTGGAGACTTGCGAAGGGAAGTCGCTCGTGCTTTTGCAGCGGTAAAAGTTTCAATTACTCCGCCCGTTCGGAGGTCACAACAGAGCGATCGCGTCACGGTCCCTTTTCGAAAGAGCTTCATTAGTCCCGCGCTGTGAACTTTTAGACAACCAAATATTCTGCGGGACTCGAACTGAAACTGACAACCTATGAATAAATACGTATTGTGTTTGATCGCAGCCCTTATCGGCATGGCGTTTGTCGCTTCTTGCACACAACAACAGCAGGGAACGACTGCGACCACGACGGCACCGGCAGTAACGAAACCGTCACCCACTCCATCGCGGACCCGGCACAAGGCCGCAAAGAAAACTCCGCCGAAGACAGAGGGGGCAACTGAGTCGCCCTCGCCTGCGGAGTCACCTGCGCCGACGCCGTAAAAGGAAGGACACGCGTGAGTTGGAGGGAACGGAGGGAACCAACGTTTGCGATGAGCTAGCCACTCGGCTAGTGAAGCGCATGCGCCTTGTTCCGGCGATTTTTTAACCCGTGTCAGGCTCAGTTTGCCGTCGCCGTCGCTTCGAAACCGTTCATCGAGAAGAGTAGAAACACCGAGAACTTAGAATTGTTCAGGTGTCCCACCGTCGCGCGCGAAGAAACTTCAGAACTGCCGCCTCGACCGCACGCAGATTGATATTGTCAGGGGTTTTGATTACTTGGCCGAGTCCGGCAATTTGCCTACCGCTTAGGTAAGCTTCGACGATGGCCGGGTGCACATAACATTTGCGGCAAATGGCCGGTGTGTTGCCGAGAAGTTGTGCCACAGCGCAAACGGCTGTCTTCACATTCGCCTTGGCCTGTTTCTTCGTTTCGAACTCGCCTTGCGCGTTGAGTGCGATCGCTGCCAGGACTGTTCCAGCCCACGTCCGGAAATCTTTGGCCGTGAAATTTTCATTCGTGATTTCGCGTAAGTAGTCGTTCACGTCTTGCGATGCAACGTCGCGCACCTCGCCGTCATCGATGTACTGGAACAGATCCTGGCCCGGCAAGTCCTGGCACTTCGAAACGATCTTTGCGATGCGCCGGTCGGTCATATCCACTTCGTGTGCGCGTCCGCTCTTCCCGCGAAAACGAAAACGCAATCGGTCTCCCTTCACCGTGACATGCCGATCCTGCATGGTCGTTAGCCCAAATGATTTGTTCTCACGCGCGTATTCTTCGTTACCGATGCGAATGAAAGTTCGTTCGAGCAATCGCACGACTGTGGCGAGGACCTTTCGCCTCGGCAGACCGGGCAATTTGAGGTCCTTAGCAATTCGCCGCCGAATATTTGGCAGCGCCTTGGCGAATGCGGCAAGGCGATCGAATTTATTCTCATCGCGCAACTCGCGCCACCGGTCGTGATAACGGTATTGTTTCCGTCCTCGTGCATCACGACCCGTCGCCTGAATATGGCCACTTGGGGAGGGACAAATCCAAACATCCGTCCACGCTGGTGGAATTGCCAGACGTTTGATTCTGAGGAGACGTTGCTCGTCGCCGATTGTTTTGCCTTCTGTATCTAAATACTCGAACTCGCCATTGTTCGCTCTCCGCGTGTAGCCCGGACGATCATCGCTAACGTAGTGCAGACCGGCTTCCTCCGCCGCCTCCGCAGAATCAGTAGCGAATCCGGATTCGATTGGCTTCTGCTTTCGGTATTTCTTAACGCGTGCGGGCATCGAGGAGCTCAATTTTCAGCAGACCAGTTTGCAAACGCCTGCCGTGCCGCTCGGATTCGTTCGGCTTCCGTTCGTTCGATTTGTTGTTCGGCCCGACGCTCTAGCTCCTTGAAGTCATAGCCGCTCAGCTGCGGCAAATTCGCCGCGGCCAGCGCACGCCACAGCAGTTTCTTTCCAGTAATTCCCATAATTAACCCTTCCAACGTGAGCACCAATCCCAGGCTGCCCGGCTCATCGCCTGCAATCATCAATCGCGCGCGGCCAACCTTTTCCGCCGCCCATGCGCCGGCCTGGCGCACTTTGCTTTCTTCCACACCAAGCGAACGCATGACATCGTGCAATGTATCTTGATCTGCTTTGATCTCCGCTTCGGTTTCCGCAAGGAAGCCGCCGAGTGGCTCGCCTTTGTGGACATGCGTCCAGTGACCAATGAACTCCATGGCGCTAACAGAGCCTGCGAGATGATCATTCAGGTATGAGTCCAATTCTTTCACGGGACGAAAGATTGTTCGCTGCGCATGTGCACTTCAGCCGTGTCCAAAGGGCCGTTTCGCTCAGTGGGGCGTGATCTGCGCGATGCTGCCAAAAAGAGATGATTCGACCCAAATGGGTCCGAAGCAGTCGCGAGTTGGGGTCGTTAGATGCGCCCCAGCAGCCACAGAATCAGCACGATCAAAAGGATCAGCCCCAAGCCCCCAGTTGGATAATAGCCCCAGCCTGAGCTGTACGGCCACGTTGGCAGTGCGGCGAGTAAGAGGAGGAGCAAGACAATTATCAGGATTGTGCGCATGGGCTGAGACTAACTGGGCGCAACGCGAAGTGGCAATCATTTTGTCAGCTTGTGTCCGAAGCCGGCCTTGTGAGCGCAAAAGTCGCCGCGGCAAAAAGCGGTGTTGAGGTTCGACGCAATCTCCTACGTCCAAATCCGTCGCTGGAGGCGAAACAGTTCGTGATATGCCAGAAGAAGAAGCAATCGAACGGGCACGCGAAGACGAGCGCGAAGGCAAATCGCCTTCTACTCAGGCGGGCGAATTTGTGCACGAAGAAATGGAACATATTCGGGAAGGCGAACACGGCGCCCGCTCGCCAGAGCAGGCGATCGCCATTGGTCTCTCCAAGGCGCGTCGGGCCGGAGTAAAATTGCCGCCGCCAAAGCGCGGCAAAAAGCGAACAAAACGTCAGGCGAAGCGTGATCTCGCAAAGGGCCGCGCCGTGCGCCGCAAACAGCCTTCGCGGAAACGCTCCCGCGCAACGAAACGTGCGCTCAAGCGCGAGAGTCGCCGGTCAGCGTCGAAGAAAGCATTGTCGAGACACGCCAAGCGGGCGGCGAGCCGACGCCCTGCACGGTCGCGCTCGGCTGCCGCGAAGAAAGCAGCGCGCACGCGAAAACGCCGGCGCTGAGATGGTAGGGTAACTCGCGCCGCGCGGAGGTTCCATGCCCAAGCAAAAGAAACTTCAGCCGCGTCAACACCAGCGAGAGCAACCCGGCCGCGAACACAAGATGAAGCCGCGGCCGCGTGCCGAGGACGAAAAATATCGCGGCAGTTTGCGGCGCTCCGGGTGTAGATCTTCAGAACTTTTACAAACTATTCAACCCGAAAACCGAAGTCGATCAGAGGGCGACCTATCTGACCCAAGTTCGGTTTTCGGGTTCAACACAAACCAACAACCAAAGGAGATAGTATGCCGAAACCAAAAGTGAATGCCTGGTACGGGTGGGTGCCCGACCGGCCCGATTATCGGGACAAACTCTACACTGCCATCGCCGCGCCGCCGAAGAAACTGCCGCCAAAGGTGGATTTGCGCGCAGGCTGTTCGCCTGTGGAAGATCAGGGGCAACTTGGCAGTTGCACGGCCAACGCTCTGGTTGGCAACCTGGAATTCCTTGAAAAGAAAGCCGGTCACACGGTCACCGATTTGAGCCGGCTGTTCATTTACTACAACGAACGCGCGATGGAAGGCACGATCAATGACGACGCGGGCGCGATGATTCGCGACGGCGTCAAATCGCTCGTCAAGCTTGGTGTGTGCAGTGAAAAGAAGTGGCCATACAAGATTGCGAAGTTCACCCAGAAACCGTCGCCCGCGTGCTACAAAGAGGCGTCCGATCATCAGGTTACCTCTTATCATCGCATCATCAGTTTGCAGCAGATGCGCCAATGCCTCGCCGAAGGTTACCCGTTCGTCTTCGGTTTCTCGGTTTATGAGGCGTTCGAGTCCCAGGAAGTTGCCAAGACCGGCAAGTTGAACCTGCCTAAGCCCAGCGAAAAACAACTCGGGGGCCACGCGGTGATAGCCGTGGGTTACGACGACTCAGCCAAGCGTGTACTCGTCCGCAACTCTTGGGGCGCGGACTGGGGCATCAAGGGTTATTTCACGATGCCGTACGACTACATCTCGAACGACAACCTGGCAGACGACCTCTGGACCCTCCGCGGTCTTGAAAATGTATAGATAAGCTAACCGCATCGGCGCCCATCAGAATGTTTACGCAACGCGCAACGGTTCCCAAATATTATACTGACGTGCTAACATGGAAAATGGCATTCGTCACCGGACAAGAGGCAGTTCACGAGGCGCATTGCGACATCATATGCTGGGGCATTGGATAAGCGGCAGTCCGAGACGTCGCCTACCATCAGCGGTTGCTCGATGAATGGCCCAGGCTACAGTGATTTATTCATAAGTAGCTATAAATCAACGATGCCAGGGTGGCGAAATTGGCAGACGCGCCAGACTTAGGATCTGGTGGAGAAATCCTTAGGGGTTCGAGTCCCCTCCCTGGCAAATCTTCAAGAAAATACATGAGCCTTTCGGATTGGTAATCGATGTTCACCTAATTGTAACATTAAACGATCTCGGCTTTCTTCCATCTTCTTGATAAGCATCGTTTTGTAGGACAAGCTTATAGGCATGAAGGAGCCTACTTCTTCGCGTATGAGAAGTGGTGAGTTGGGGCAATGAAAAACCTAGCCGCGCCGTTGGGACTGGCGGGGGTTCGTTCACATTCGAAAACGGACCGGAGTTGCAACCAATTTTTTGATTGGCCTCTTGTTCGCTCTATCGTGGAATCGCACGGGGGTGAGCTCGTCGCCGAAAATGTCGATGAAGGCGCGCGGTTTTCCTTTCGTTTTCCGGTCGCAGCAAAAAATGAAAGAGGGGAGGTCGCTTGAGCAAAGCCAACAAGCTTGTTTGCGTAGTGGACGATGATCAATCGGTGCGTCGCAGTTTAGGGCGTCTACTTAAGTCCGCTGGGTATGCGGCGGAGACATTTTCTTCAGCCGAAGACTATCTGGCGCGAGAAATCTTCGAAGGTTCGATTTGCCTTGTTCTCGATGTCCGCATGCCAGGATTGAAGGGTCCGGTGTTACAAGAAGCGCTCGAGAAGCGAGGCGCTTGCGAGCAGATTGTTTTCCTTACCGGCCATGGCGACGTACCAACCGCCACTCGGGCGATGAAACAGGGCGCCGTTGATTTTCTGACGAAGCCTTTTGACGCCGAAGAACTGATCCTAGCGGTCAAGCGTGCTTTGGAACGTGCTGAGGAACAATTGCGCAGACGCGGGGAAAGACGGGAAGCGCGTAGACGCATGGAGAAATTGACGCCGCGTGAGTTTGAAGTCCTGCGTTTCGTCGTTATGGGCCTTTTGAACAAACAAATCGCGGCGGAACTCTATACTGCCGAGAAGACGATCAAAGTTCATCGTGGCCGCGTCATGCAAAAGCTCGGTGTCACTTCCGTGGCTGATTTGGTTCGCATTTCGCAGCGCGCCGGCGTCTCGCCGACCCGCAAGCCCGCATAAGACCAAGGTCCATACGACTAAGGTCCACTACCCTGCCGACCTGTCGGGAGGCTAATGTGCGGTATGAAAGCTACGTCCCACATTGAAAATAGGGCGGTCGCGCAGATGCGTATGACACCCAGTGAAAAAACTTCCGGACCCTCGGGCATGCGTGGGCTCGATTTGTTTTCCTTACGGGAGGCAATTCCGTTCTGGTTCGCCATCTCCAGCCCATTAACGGGATTAATAGTGGGACTTCTTGGAGCCTGGCTTGTGACGTGGCTGACAAGTTAGCAATGTCGGCAAAAAATATGCCTCTAATGACAATCGTGATGCTCGATCACGTCATCATCTGCGCGGGCAAAAGAGTTGAATCTTTGCGGCGTCGGTTCGATTAAATTGCTCGAACGTGTGACGTCATGCAGGTAACTCGAGACCTGCTACCGCATTGAATCTATTGCGTGAGCTGCCGAAAAGGGTGAACACGTCAGCCAAGGTGTTCGCTTTCGCGGCGCACCTTAGCCGGCGAAGGTTGCGCGTGTCGCCGGTGAGGTTCGTTTTAGGGTAGTACACGGATTGGTATCTCCGAGGAAGCACGCGAGCGAGTGATCTGGTTCGCATTTCGGAGCGCGCATAAGACTAAGGTCCATTAGACTAAGGTCCACTACCCTGCTGACCGGTCGGGACCTAATGTGGGGCATGATTGCTACCTCCCACATTGAAAAAAGGCCGGTCGCGCAAATGCGCAAGACACCCAGCGAACAGCCTTCCCCGGAGATTGTTTGCCTGGTGGATGATGATCCCATGATGCTGAGAGCGACCGGCCGTTTACTCGCCTCAGATGGATTCGCCGTGCGTCCGTTTAGTAACGGCAAGGATTTCATTGCCTATGTCGCGTCACACGACGTGCCGCTTGTCGTGCTGGACATTTGGATGAAAGAAATGACCGGCTTGGAAGTCCTGGCGCGGCTGTGCGCTGTATCGCCGCAGACCCATGTGATTGTGATCACAGGACGCGAAGATAGCGCCGCGCGGATCACTGCGATGCAAATCGGCATAGTCGCTTTTTTGACTAAACCTTTTGATGGCGAACAATTTCTCGAGACGGTTCATCGCGCACTCGGCCACCCGCCTGACACGACGCGCTTGATTAAGCCAGGAGCACATAATCGCTTTAGCCGCAATCGAGGCTGGATGTTTACTGCTCCCTCATTGGACCAAGGTCCCATAGGCAGAGCCCACGAAACCTGCGAAAATCCTCCAGTCTTCGGAACAGAAAAACAGAAAAACGGAAAAACTACGTTATGACAAAATTAACCCCGACCCTTACGCAAAGTGGACTGCTGGCCGTGTTGCTGCAACGCCAGCGCTACAAAGTATTCCAGTTGGCCCGGCGCCGTGCACACCGCAAGCACCTGCGTGCCGCTTTTTGGAGTACCCTTACTTGGCCGTGGCGCGCTCTCACGGCGCCAACGCTCCTCGACGATTCCGCCGAGTCCATTGTGGGAGCCCTCAGGCGCCGCACTTTCTTACGAGTCGCGCCTTCTGGAACCGATGTACACTTTGACGCGAAGGGGATCCAACGAGTCTATCGTTGCTACTCGTCGCGCGCTCGAACAGGGAACTAGAAGGTAAAGACTTATGGAATATGTTTTAAAGCTAGTTGAGCTATTCTTATTCTGTCTGGGGATCACCTACTTAGGGGCTTCGGCTTTCCTAGCTGCGCGAGGTAAATGACCTACGACACATCTACCGTAGTAGCTGAGTTAGTCCTTCTAGCTGCTATTTTTTTCGCTCCCTTGCTTCATAGGAGGAGTAAAAGGTAGCTTTGTCCCGTTCAGGCTTAAAGTCCGCGTTTTATGTTGCGCACTCGCAAGCCGCGTACCGCGTCAGAATCCACGTCCTCATGACCGATCAGTCACGATTGAAGGTCGAGATGTTTGAAGAACGCGAAGCCGCGGCGAAATGGCTGGGTGTTGCAGTTGAATCACTGGCAGTGCTTTAACTTCGATCGAACGAACGTCATGGAATTTCCCTTCGATGTCGAGTACGTCGAAGACGCCAATCTGTTCGTCTGGAGGCCGCGCGGCATTCTTGACGAAGCTGCGGTAAACAACGTTTTGGTCGACCTCCTCAGAAGAGAAACCATGGCCGCGAAGCCATTCAATCGCTTTTCTGATCTCTCGCTCGTCGAATCTTTCCACCTCACTTTCAAATATGTTTTTCATGTCGCTCTGCACTGGCGCCTTTCCTATGTCGGACGCGAACAGATAAAGTCCGCGTTTTATGTTACGCATCCGGAAGCTGCCCATCTCGTTAAAATCCACGCCCTCGTGACCGATCTCTCGCCATTGAAGGTCGAGATGTTCGAAGAACACGAAGCCGCCGCGAAATGGCTGCGCGTCCCGGTTGAGTCATTGCTGCCCAAGGCGAGCGGCACAGCGCCTTAGAAGCCATCAGATGGCTTGGCTTCTAGAGTTGGCAGAAGGAATGGTGTGCTGAATTCGTGTTTGGTCGCCTGGTCGAAACGAAGGGGACTCCGCCTCGATTTGGATTTACATTCAGCGTCGTTCTCCTTATTATCCCAACTAGCACACGAGTTATGCTGCATTTGATCGCGCTAGCGGGCTTGCTTGTTTCCCTGGTTTTCGCGGAGGCTGCTTCGCAACCGCGAAAAAAGTCATTGCTCGCGTTCAATCGCGAGCGGTGTGATTTCTGCCGATGAGCTGGATCACACTGCTTTGGTCGATGAAGAGGCGTCGGGCCTTTCGCGATGACGCAAATCTGGAACGCGATTCGTCTTGTGGTGTTGACGTCGGTCAAGGCCGACGTAGAGATAAGACGATTCGCTGAGGCGGTCAGGCGATGCAATCGCGACGTTTTCCCGGGCTACCGGTCATTGGGATTTTAACAGTTGTCTATTTCATTGCCGGCAAGCTCGGATTGATGCTGGCATCTCTGCACGCAAGTGCATCCCCAGTGTGGCCGCCAGCGGGAATTGCGCTCGCGGCATTGCTCGTGTTCGGTTACCGAGTCTGGCCTGCCATTTTTGTCGGCGCATTTTTGGTGAACGTGACGACTGCGGGCAATGTCGCCACATCGCTCGCAGTCGCGAGCGGCAACACGCTCGAAGCTGTGTGCGGTGCCTGGCTGGTGAATCGGTTCGCCGGCGGCACAACCGTCTTCGATCGTCCGCAAGGTGTTTTTAAGTTCGCGCTCGCAGCAGTGGTTAGCACAATTATCAGCCCAGCTTTTGGTGTGACCAGTCTTGCACTTGCTGGTTTCGCGGATTGGACGAATTATGGCGCGATCTGGCTGACGTGGTGGCTGGGCGACACAACGGGCGATCTTCTGATCGCTCCATTGATTATTCTCTGGAGCATCGCATCAAAGCGGCGCTGGAACAGGAGGGAAGCGGTTGAAGCGGGCATCCTCCTACTGCTGTTGTTCGTCCTCAGCGAAGCGGTCTTTGGCGGATGGCTTACAATTTCGGCCAGGAATTATCCAATCGGATTCATCTCTGGACCGATTGTGATTTGGACGGCCTTCCGCTTCACGCAGCGCGAAACCGCTACGGGCATCTTCATTCTCTCAGCGATCGCGATTTGGGGCACACTGCATGGTTTCGGGCCATTCGTCGGGGAAACGGAAAACCAGTCGCTTCTTGCTCTGCAGTCCTGGACGGCTGTGCTCACCATTACCGCGATGGCGCTTGCCGCCGGCATGGCGGAACGCCGGCGGGCTGAAGCCGCACTGCGGGAAAGCGAAGCCCGTATTAACCTAGCAGCCAACGCGGCAAACCTCGGTTTGTGGCTCTGGAACATCCCGGGTGACGAACTTTGGGTAACGGAGAAATGGAGAAAGTTGTTCGGCTTCGCGGATTCGGAGCCAATGAAGTTTGACCGATTGCTCCAGGTCGTGCACCCCGGGGATCGCGAACGTATGAAGCAACTCGTGCAGCACATGTTCGAGCACGGCGGCCAGTACGAAAGCGAATATCGCATCAGGCGGCCGGACGGAAGCACACGCTGGATCTTGGGTCATGGCAGCGTCGAGTTAGACGAGCGTGGGAAACCGGCCTTCGCGCGCGGGGTGTCGCGCGACATCACCAAGCGCAAAATAGCGGAGGAAGAGTTGCGTGAAAGTGAAGCGCGTTTTCGCACGGTAGCAGACTCCGCGCCCGTGCTCATCTGGATGTCGGGCCCAGACAAACTTTGCACCTTCTTCAACAAAGGCTGGCTCGATTTTACCGGACGAACAATGGAGCAGGAACTGGGCAAAGGTTGGACTGAAGGTGTTCATGCGGACGACTTAGACCACTGTCTCGAAGTCTACGAAAACTCCTTCAACGCTCGGCAACCGTTCACGATGGAGTATCGCTTGCGACGAAATGACGGTGAATATCGCTGGGTTCTTGATAATGGAATACCACGCTTTGCACACGATGGTGCGTTCCTCGGTTACATCGGCTCCTGCATTGGCATCACCGAGCGGAAGCTCGCAGAAGAAAAATTCCGGCTTGTAATCGATGCGGCGCCGAACGCGATGATCATGGTCGACTCAGCCGGCGTGATCAGCTTCGCCAACGCGCCGGCCGCAACCGTCTTCGGCTATTCACTCAGCGAGTTGATCGGCCGCCATATCGAAACGTTGATTCCAGAACGTTTCCGCGATCAACATGTCGGTTATCGCAAGGGTTTTCTATCCCAACCCAGCAGCCGCGCCATGGGCGCCGGGCGCGATCTTTTTGGCCGTCGAAAAGACGGCAGCGAATTCCCCGTCGAAGTGGGGCTCAATCCGATCCACACCACGGAAGGTTTGTTTGTTCTGGCGTCGGTGATCGACATTACCGCGCGCAAGCAGGCGGAGTTAGAACGCGAGCGCCAAAACATGGAACTGGCCCGGGTGGGACGCGTTGCGGTGATGGGCGAACTGGCGGCGTCGCTCGCGCACGAAGTCAACAATCCGATTGGGGCAATCGTAGCGAACGCCAGCGCCGGGGAACGCTTGCTCGCGGCGGGCAAAATCGGAACCGAGGAGATGACGGAGTTGCTCGCTGACATCGTAGCTGACGGCCGCCGGGCCGGTGAGATTATTCGGGGGATTCGCAACATGGTTCGCAAAGGCGAGGCACGCCGTTCCGTAATCCAGATCGACGACACAATTCACGATCTCCTCCGGATTGTCCGCACCGAGGCTCTGGGAAGGGACATAAAAGTGACAGCCGAAGTTGATTCCGATGTAGGCCAGGTTTGGGGAGATCCGGTGCAGCTCTTGCAAGTTTTTCTCAATCTGGCCATCAACGGGCTTGAAGCAATGACTGCTCTGCCCTCCAATGCACGGTGCCTTGTCATTCGCGCGGACCGTAACGAAAATGGAGACGTTCTCGTCAGCGTGCGTGATTCGGGTCCTGGCTTTCCCAGCGGGCTGGCCGAGCAACTTTTCGAGCCATTCTTTTCGACAAAAGCCGAGGGAACTGGAATGGGACTGGCAATTGCCCGCAGCATCATCGAAGCGCACGGCGGAACCATCTCGGCAGAAAATTTTGACGGTGGAGGAGCGTGTTTCACAGTTCGTTTACCGCAGGCGAAGGAGGATAACTCCCAAGCGGCGTAGTTCCTTTTGGCGGAGAGCAGGCACAACCGCACCGGAACAGCGAGCTAAAGCTTGAGACAGCCACTTGCCCCTCGGCTTACGTAAAGAAAAGCGTGGGAGGACTCGTGCTCCCGTGTGGGATGTGTGGGATGAGACCAAGGTCCCATAGCGCGGCATCGATCTGAGTCCCATAGTAATTCTCAATAAACCAGACTGGATCATGACATGCCCAATGCAAATTCCCTTAATGGTTTCGAAGATTTGGACACGAAAAGCTCGCCGCTGAGTGCTTCCGCCTGCGATGGTATCTGGCTCCTCGACGATGACGTCTCCATGCTCAAGGCACTTGGCCGGTTAATGAATTCGGCCGGTTTTATTGTGGAGAAGTTTAACCTTCCAGCCGCCTTTCTCGCCAGGCTCGAACATGCCCCATGTCGCGTAGCAATCCTCGACGTATGGATGCCTCAAATGAACGGTTTGGAAGTGCAGGCCTGTCTCCGCCGAGATTCGCCCGAGACACGGATTATCTTCATTAGCGGACGAGACGATCCATCAGTGCGCCAGACCGCGCTCGATGCGGGAGCTTTTGCATTCCTTGCAAAACCTTTCGAAGACGAGGTACTGGTGGAGCTCATTCAGAAGGCTGTTGCAGACTAGGTAGTAATGCTCAGCCGCTGAGGCAAAGAACCGAGCCGGTTCGTTCCCGTAGCAAGGCCCCCGCCAAACTTTGTCAGGCAGCGGCTCCGGCGAAACAGACGCACCGGACGGCGTGTGTGTCAGCACCAATGTCGGGCTGCCACGTGGGTTTGCCGCGAAAGTTTGCGAGATGCTCACATCGGCACCGCGCTCCTCATCACCAGCGAATCTTCCAGTCTGCGTAACACGAGCGGAACCAGCTCCGTGATCATGGCGCCCCGATGCGCTGCCGAACCGAAAAAAGGCTTGGGTCGCGAAGCCGCACTGCTAAAAGTGTCAGGCACGGCCTGTAGGACTAAGGTCCCATATGCAGTCGCTGTAGACTCTCCCATAATGCGCGGATGTTCGAAATAAAACCTACTATGAAACCACTGACTCTCATCACTGTTGCGATTGGTATGCTTCTGAGCGGCTCGCTATTTGCCGGACCGCCAGAATACAAGCAAGTCGCCCCGCCGCCACCGCCCGAACTTTACGGACTCGGTTTCTACGGAGCAATCGACATGGGGGCGAACCTCTATCAAAACCGCGGCGAAGACAGAACTTTTACGCAAGATGATCCGGACAGACCTTTTTTCGGATACAGTCTCGAAGTGGACCCAAAAAATGACGTAGGCTTCTTTGGCGGCATAAAACTGGGTTACGTCTTTGGCACAGGCGTAGTTCGTCCCACCCTTGAGGGAGACTTCTTTTACAACGGTTTCAGAGGTGGCGCCGAT
>Ga0209056_10001579_pt1 | contig 25063 bp, 20 predicted proteins | sample GraSoiAngelo_114_FD_185876 | JGI IMG/M metagenome (GOLD analysis project Ga0209056, IMG submission 185876) | Grasslands soil microbial communities from the Angelo Coastal Reserve, California, USA - 14_0903_13_40cm (SPAdes) (version 2) | ecosystem: Environmental > Terrestrial > Soil > Grasslands... | reverse complement strand
ATGGAAAGCCTGAGCGCGCGGCGGCACGGCCGCCGCGGCGCTGCCAAGACGAGCCCCGCTCCCGACATCACGCCGGTCTCCGATCCCGTGATCGACGCGCCCGCCATCGAGGCCACGCCGGGGGTCGAGCTCGAGCCCGTCATCGAGCACGAGCCCGTCGTCCCGCTCGCGACGCCCGAGCGCGAGTTCGCCGCGCGTGTGCCGCCGCCCGCGCCGGAGCCGCCGCGCCCGACGACCCGGCGCGCGATCTTCTACGACGTCGAGAACGCGAGCCAGCCCGTCCACATCGCGCGGGTCATCGAGCACCTCGCCCTCGATCGCGTGGGACGGCGCACCGAGCTCGTGGCGGTCGGGAACTGGCGGGTGATCGGCCACGACACGGCACGCCTGCTCGCCCGGCATGGTGCCCAGCTCGTTCACAGCGCGCCCTCCACCGGGGTCAAGGACTGGAGCGACCTGCGGATCGCGGTGAGCGCGGGGGTGTGGCTGGCCGGTGCTCGGCCCGGCGACGTGCTGGAGATCGTGTCGGACGACCGCGCGTTCGACGCCGTGGGTGACGTGGCGGCCGCGCTCGGCATCGCGTTCCGCCGGCTCTCCTATCGCACGCTTACCGGCACGCCCCAGGAGCCACGGGTCGAGGCCGACACGGCGGGCGGGACGGTCCGACGCCGCGGGCGGCGAGGTCGTCGAGGCCGACGCGCTCCCGCGGCTCCTGCCGAGCCGCGACGCGCCGAGCCGCGCCACCACGAGCCGGCGCACGCGGCGCACGCCGGCGAGGCGCACACCGCGCCCCACGACGAGCTCGTCCAGGTCGTCCGCGAGCTCGCCCAACACTCGCCGAATGGCGCCGTCCTGCTCGACACGGTGGCCCGGGCGCTCAAGGCGCGGGGCTTCAGCCGACCGCCCGGGTCGCCTCGCCTCGTCACGCGGCTCCGGCGGATCAAGGAGCTCTCCGTGAGCCCGACGGGCATGATCATGCTGGAGGAGGGGGCGGCAGCGCTCCCGGAGCCCGTTCCGGCGGCGGCGGGCGAGGGGCGCGAGCCCGAGCCGGCGATCCGGCGACGCCGGCGGCGAGGGCGACGGGGTGGACGGGGACGGCGCCGCCCGGGAACGGCGGTCGGCTGAGCGTCGCGCCCGCGCCGCTAGGGCTTCGGAAGGGGGGCGAAGCCCAACCTCCGAGTGAAACTAGAGCCGGTTCGGCACCTTGCTTCGTGTCGAGGACGCCCAGACCGACAGTGACTCGAACACCTTGCGCGCGAGGCGGGAAAGGTCGGGATCCCGCGCGCCCATGATGAGCACGGTGTCGCCGGCCTGCGCCTCGCTGAGCACCCACTGGCGAACGGCGTCGTGGTCCCGGGCGTACCCACAGCGCAAGCCTTCGGGCAGGTCACTCGCCAGGACTCGGCCCGAGACGTCCTTCGCAACCGTGCCGCCCGCGTAGAAGACCTCCGCGTAGCAGAAGCGGTCCTGAGGCCGCAGAAGTCTCGGGAGGAGCTCCTTGAGCTCGGGGCGCAGAAAGCGGGCCGGGCCGAACCCGTGGGGCTGAAAGACGACGACGACGCGCGGCGCGCTGGCTTGCGCCGTGGTGACGGCCGCGCGGATCTTCTCGCCATTGTGCGCGTAGTCGTCCACGACGCGGATGCCGCTCGCGGTCGTGCCCACCGCCTCGAACCGGCGCGCGACGCCGGGGAAGCGTGCGAGCAAGGCCTCGACCTTGAGCGGATCGACGCCGAGCTCGAGCGCGACCAGCGTGGCGGCGGCGGCATTCTCGAGGTTGTGGAGCCCGGGCTGCGGGATGTCGATCACGACGTTGCTGCCCTCGACCCGCAGCACGCCCGTGGCGCGGCGGGGGCCGACGCTGGTGACCCACAGGCGCGTGTCGACGCCGGGCGGGACACCGTACGTGGATGCCTTGAATCGGCGCCCGAGCGCGGCCGCCTCCGGACACGCCCCGTTGACGAGAAGACGGCCGCAGTTCTCGGCGAAGGCCGCGAACTGAGGGCGAAGCGCGTCCAGCTCCGCGTGGTCGCGGCTCACGTTGTGGACGAGACCGAGCGCGGGCCGATAGCCGACGAGCGTGCCGTCGGACTCGCAGGCCTCGGCCACGACGGGGCCCTCGGCGGGGCCGGCGATGGAGCAGCCGCCCGTGCCCTCGTCCACGAGCGCGGCGCCGCCCAGCACGGTGGCGGGCACGCCCGCCTCGCGCACGAGCCAGGCCACCATACCGACGATGGTGCTCTTGCCGCTCGTCCCCGCGACGGCGACGCCCGGGCCGCCGGCGTTGACGACCTCGGCCAGGAGTTGCGAGCGGGAGACGCGGTCGAGGCCGAGCGCGCCCGCCGCTCGCATCTCGGGTGTGTCGGCCTCGACCGCCGCCGAATAGACGAAGCGGTCGATCGCTCGCGTGACGGCGGTCCCGTCGTGTGGCGCGAGCTGGATTCCCAACAGTCGGAGCCGCGCGGCGATGTCCTGGTTCTTCCCCTGGTCGAACGAGCGGTCGGAGCCCTGGACGTCGTGACCGCGCGCCCGCACCAGGGAGGCGAGCGGGTTCATCCCGGCGCCGGCGACGCCGGAGAAGTGATATCGCATCGTGATCCGCCCCTCAGCCGTCTCGCAGAGCTCCGACGCTCGGCCTGTCTGCTCGGCTTCCTCTTCAGCGAAGCTCGTTTCTGACCATTTTGACGCCGGGGATCTGGCGCGTCACATCGCCAGCGCGGTTCTTCACCCGCGCGTCCGGCACCTTCCCCATCAGGGTGACCACACCCGCATCCGAGCGGACCTTGATGTCGGCTTCCTTGAGGGGCTGGTCCTTCTTGAGGCGGTCCATGACGGCCTTCTCGATCTCGTCGTCCTTGGCGTCCACCGTCTTGCGGGCCGTGTCGGGAACGATCTGCAGGGCATTCTTGACGCCCCTCACGCCCTTCACGTTCTTCGCGATCTCTTCGGCGGCGATTCGCTCCTCGTTGCTGCCCACCTTGCCGAGCAGCGAGACGACACCGTCCGTCGTGTCGACGGTGATGCGCCGCGCCTTCGTGCGGCCGTCCGCGATGAGCTTGGTCTTCGTCTTGGTCGTGATCCACGAGTCCTTCATGAAGTGGCCGCCACCGCGGGTGTCCTTGGCCTTGGCTGCGCTGGGCTCGGTGGTCGTCTTCGACTGCGACAGGGTCAGGCCTGGCGAGAGAACCAGAGCGATCACGCTGAGCAGGAGCAGGGGCCATTTCATAGTGTGCGCGCCTCCTTGACGCGTCATGGCTTGCTCAGAGCGGGCGCAAGCGGACCCGGAAGTCGACGTTATCCCGCACCCACTTCCACAGGCGCGCCTGGTCGCCCGGATCGACCCCGGCGATGAGCTGAGCGCGCCAGCCCTTCATCACCTCAGACTCGGTCGTCCAGAGCTTGACACGTTGCCGCGGGACTTCCTTCCGCCAGTGCTCCCCCACCTTGGGGTTCGGATAGATCAGCCGCACGGTGAGGTTCCGCGACAGGTACTCGAGCGGACCGAGGTCGATCCTCTGGTACATCGCCGCCGAGCCGGGCCTGACGCCCGGGACCGGCACGTCGGGAATACCGTCGGTCACCAGCAGCACCGTGATCGGGCTCAAGACGAGGTTGCGCTCCTTGGCGATCCGGGCCACCTGGGCGAAGAAGACGTTGAAGTCCGTGAGCGTGTCGGTGGGCGGGAACCAGCGCTTGAGGTCCGCCTCGATCTGGGTGATGTCCTTGCCAGCGAAGTCGAGGATCGGGTGGAAGGCCTTGGGCTCGCTCGCCTCCTTGCCCCCGATCGCGGCGACGAACAGCTCGCGCGGCTGGCCGAGCCCGCCGAGGCCGTTGAGGTGACCATAGAGGTAGTACCCGAGGAAGGTCATGGCGGGGCCATAGTCCCCGGCCTGGACGAAGGACCCGCTCGTGTCCACCCCGACGAACAAGCTCTCCCGTAACCTGTGATCGGTCGCCGGCTGCGCCATGGCCGTCGTCGCGAGCAGGACGCCGGCAAGGAGCGCGACGCCGAGCGAGTCGGCGCGGCGGCTCACAGGTTGCCCTGCCTTCTCGGCTGCAGGTGCATCGTCGCCGTCAGGGCCTCCCGCGCCTCCATCATCTCCTTCAGGCTCTTGAACGGCAGGTTGAAGACCGGCCGGGCCGTCGCCAGGACCATGCCGAAGTTCAGCGCAGCGGCGAAAAGGTGCAGAACGGGCAGGCCCAGATACTCGAGGAGCTCGTCGCTCTTTTCGTGGAGCCAGCCGATCTCGCGCTTGAAATCCGCGAGCGGCTCCCGCCACCAGGCCGGCTCGGCGGCGACCTTCACCGGTCGACCTTCAGGTGTCTCCATCGGCTGCCGCGAGATGACGGCGAGCAGCGGGGGCGTTCCGTACTGGCCGAACAGGAACCACGTCATGCCGCGGATGCCGACCCACCCGAACGTCGCGACCCCCAAGGTGAACACGAGGCCTGGGTGGAACTTCTCCCCGGTCTGCTGGACGATCCAGGGCGTGATGGCGTCGACCATCTCGCGGTAGAGGAACATCACCTCGAAGAACATGACGAAGAGCTCGACCAGGACGATCTGGACGATGAACTTGACCTCCCGCTTCTTGACCGCGTCGACGAGCGCCTGGACGCACGCGAAGCTGCCCATGATCAGGAAGAGCAGGAAGAGCCAGAGCAGCACCCCGGTCGCCTTCGGGACCTGGTCGCTGCCGGCGAGGTCGGCGAGCACCTGCGACAGGGTCGGCATCAGCGTGAACGTGAAGATCGTGGCCTCGAGCGCGCACCAGAAGAGAAGCATCACGAAGGCGAGCCAGGGCACACCGGGCCGGAAGTAATGGTCCGTCATCCGGCCCGTGACCGCCATCGGCAGGGTGACGAGCTGGCGGGCCGCGCCGAAGACGAGCTTCACGGCGAGGTGGGCCAGCGTCGCGAGCCAGCCGACCAGCACGGCCCCGACCCGGATCATCCCGACCCAGTACATCCAGACCGCGCGCGCCGCGTCCCACCACGCCATCAGGAGGGTCGAGATGAAGTGGATCCGCCCCGATCGGAACGGTAGCGTGTAGACGGCGAGCCCCGTGCACCACGCGGCCGCGACGCCGAGAAGCACGGGAAAGAGCAGCAGGGCACACTTGGCCGCCACCGCCCAGCCGGACGCCGAGTCGAGGAAAAAGCCGATCAGGATCTGCTGGAGCCGAGGAAGCCACGCGATCGGCGCCGCGGCGAGCTCCGCGACCCCGCGCCACGCCTCCGGGAATGCGGCGATGAGCCGGTCAATCATCTGAGTCCTCCTTGATTAGGGGCCTTGAAGCCCTGGGCGATCGATGTGGGAGGCCGCCGCGTCGGGCTGCTCGTCGCCGCTCTGCCGGCCCCCGCTGGACGGAGCCGCGGGTCTGCGGTCGATCTCCATGCGGGTTCGCCGCTCGAGCGCCTCGCGCGCCGGTCCTGCGATCCTGTCAGGGTTCGCCACGGTCACCACCTCGGGGGCTCTTCCTGTGGCCCGCGTCCCGACGGGGCTCGCTTCCCTGTGGCCGATGCGCCGCAGGATGCGGGCGACGTAGCGGCGGGTTTCGCGGTAGGGCGGGACTCCGCGATACACCGCGACCGCCTGCTCGCCCGCGTTGTAGGCCGCGAGGACGAGCGGGAGGTTGCCGTTGTACCGGTTCATCAGGCGGCGGAGGTGGCGAACGCCACCTTCGATGTTCTTGTAGGGATCGAAGGTGTCCTCCACCCGGAGGCTCGAGGCGGTCAGCGGCATCAACTGCATCAGGCCGCGGGCGCCCTTGCGCGACACCGCCCGAGGGTTGAACTCGGATTCGGCCTCGACGATCGCCGCCACCAGGAGCGGCGAGATGCGATAGCGGATGGCGACCGCTCTGATGTGCGCCTCGATCTCGACCGCGGTGAACTCGTCCGTCGCGGCCTCGGCGGAATCGTTACTGCGCGCGATGCTCACGACGGTGCGCGCGGTGTCAGTGGCGTTCGGCCGCGACAGCAGGTACGCGGGGACGATCGTGAGCACCAGCACGGCGAGCCCGAGCATGGGCGGCGTAGAGAGACGCGTGCGCAGGGATGCCTGCCCCACGGGACTCTGGCTCACCGGCCCCCACTGCTCCAAGACCGCTCCTCCGTTCTGGTGACTGGTAGACAGTAGTATGGATGGATATGAATACAGCCACATACAGCCAGGAAGAGGGGACGCAATGGGGGTGCCAGACCCGACCAATAGGCAACCAGCGACACGTTTTCGACCAGTTAGCTAGCGATCGTTGAGCCGGCTTCGAGGGGTCCAGGCGTCAGCGGCCCGACACAGTGGTGCCATCCGGTCAGCCCTTTGGACACCCGGACGCAGATGCGATCGCGGCACGCAACGATCCGGTGGGCCGGTTTTGACTTGTCGGCGGCTTCGCGTAGGCTAGGGCCTCGCCGTTCATCCAGGAGGGAGGCGCCATGGCCGAGAGCGAGACCTACCGACGGGGCCGCGAGATCCGCCGTCAGCTGCTGGGCGACGACTACGTGCAGCAGGCGAATCGGACGACGTACAACGATCCCACGATGCGCAAGTTCATCGACCTCGCCACCGAGACCGTCTTCGGCGCCCTGTGGGCGCGACCGGGGCTCGACCTCAAGACGCGCACGCTCGTCTGCGTCGTGTCGGACGCGGCCACGGGGCGCGAGCCCGAGCTGGCGATCCATGTGAGAATGGCGCTGCGCCAGGGCTGGACCGAGGACGAGCTGACCGAGGTGCTGCTCCACCTGTCGGGCTACGTGGGGCTGCCCATCATCCGAGAGGCGCTGCTGACGGCCAAGAACGTCTTCGCCGAGATGAAGACCGCATGAGACACACGATCGCCGTCATTCCTGGCGATGGGATCGGCAAGGAGGTCGTGCCCGAGGGCCAGCGCGTCCTCGACGCCGCCGGGCGCCGGTTCGGCTTCGACCTCGCCTGGACGACCTTCGACTGGAGCTGCGAGCGCTACACGAAGACCGGACGGATGATGCCCCAGGATGGTCTCGACGCGCTCCGGCAATTCGAGGCGATCTTTCTCGGCGCGGTCGGATTCCCCGGCGTGCCCGACCACGTTTCGCTCTGGGGGCTCTTGATCCCGATCCGCCGCGGCTTCCGTCAGTACATCAATCTGCGTCCGGTGCGCCTGCTCAAGGGCGTGAGGTCACCGCTCGCCGGACGAGGGCCGGCCGACATCGACATGCTGATCGTACGCGAGAACAACGAGGGCGAGTATTCGGAGATCGGCGGACGGCTCTACCGGGACACGCCGGAGGAGCTCGCCGTCCAGCAGGCGATCTTCACGCGCCGGGGTTGTGACCGCGTCGTGCGCTACGCGTTCGAGCTGGCCCTCACGCGGCCCCGCCGTCACGTGACCTCGGCGACCAAGTCGAACGGGATCATCCACAGCATGCCCTTCTGGGACGAGCGTTTCGCCGCCATCGCGACGGCGTATCCGAGCGTCGCGACCGCCCAGTACCACATCGACATCCTGGCCGCCCACTTCGTTCAGCATCCAGACTGGTTCGACGTCGTCGTCGCCTCGAACCTCTTCGGCGACATCCTCTCCGATCTCGGACCCGCGATCGCCGGCTCCATCGGGCTGGCGCCGGGCGGTAACATCAACCCCGAGAAGGAGTACCCGTCGATGTTCGAGCCCGTGCACGGCTCCGCCCCCGACATCGCCGGCAAGGGGATCGCGAATCCCATCGCGCAGATCTGGACGGGCGCGATGATGCTCGAGCACCTGGGCCACGCCGAGGCGGCGCGCGCGGTCGTCGCGGCGATCGAGCGTCTGGTGGAGGAAGGCAAGACGCTGACACGCGACCTCGGTGGTCGGGCGTCGACCACCGAGGTCGGTCGGGCGATCGCGGCGTTGCTCTAGCGGCGGTCAGTTGGCGCTGGCTGGCTCGAGCTGACCCCGGGCGACGCCGCCCGGATGTGCCACCGAGTGGACGTTGACGTACACGTTGCCGTTCCGGGCCGCCTCGAGGATCTGTGACAAGGTCGCCCCGCACGAAGTAGTGGTGAGGATGACGTTGGCGTCGGTGATCGTCGCGTTGCTCACCCATTTCCCGTCGACGTCCCACCCCTCGCCTCGGAAGCCGGCGAGGAACACGATGACCGGGCCGTTGACGCCGGCCGGGCCACAGTGGAAGTGAGACTGGGTGACCCGCACGCCGCTGTTCACGCGGAGCGTGTACTCGCCAGCCGTGGCGTCCTTGTTGACCAGGATCTCGAACCGCCCGGTAGTGTCCGCCGCCACAGCGGGTACCTCTTGATCGCCGGTCAGCCGAGCCTGGAACAACTCGTCTGCATCCGCGATTGCGATGAAGCCGAGACCCGCGAAGAGCACACCGATCGCAACGACCCGTCGAGCGGAAGCGTTCATACTCTCTCCCCCTTTCCGTTCGTTCTGGTAGTCCGTGGTGCTACGGCTTCGGAACTTCTCGGACCCGACCGCGCCTGTCAATCAGGGAAACGCCTGAGCGCTCACGTCTTCTCGTTCGACAGGACGAGCGTGCCGGCGGCGGAGAGCATGCCGCCCATGCCGTTGACGAGTGAGAGCTTCACGTTCGGCACCTGGCGCGGGCCGCACTCGCCGCGGAGCTGCCGCGTGGCCTCGATGATCGGGAAGATGCCGTACATCCCCGAATGGGTGTAGGAAAGACCGCCCCCGTTCGTGTTGATCGGGAGCTTGCCGCCCGGCGTCGCGCGGCCCTCTGCGAAGAAGTGCACGCCCTCGCCGCGCGCGGCGATGCCGAGCGACTCCAGCATGATGGGCGGCCCGGAGGTGAAGGCGTCGTAGAGCATGATGTGGTCGAAATCTCGCGGGGTGACGCCGGCCATGCGGAACGCCTTTTCCCCCGCGAGATGCGTCGCCTCGCTGAACGTGAGGTCCCGCATCTGGGTGAGCATGACGTGCTCGGTGGCCTCGCCCACACCGCGGACGTACACGGGCTTCTTGGCGCAGTCCTTGGCGCGATCGGCGCGCGTGAGCACGACGGCACCGCCCGCGTCGGTGACGAGGCAGATGTTCAGGAGGTTGAACGGGTAGACGACCGGCCGCGAGTTGAGGACGTCGGCCACCGTGATGGGCTCCCGGCGGAGCGCCTTCGGGTTGAGCATCGCCCACTGGCGCGTGGAGACGGCGACCTGCGCCCACTGCTCGAGCGTGGTGCCGTACACGTGCATGTGACGCGTGGTGATCATGCCGAAGAGCGTCGGAGCCCCGCCGAAGCCGAACGGTGCCTCGAACTGCCCGGTGAGGCTCGTGTCGCGCCGCGGGCTCACGCCGACGCCCGAGCGGCCAGACTCGCCGTGCGAGATGACCGCCACGTGGCAGAGGCCGTGGTGGAGGGCGGCCAACGCGTGGCCGACCTCGATGATGAAGGAGCACCCGCCCACGGTGGTGCCATCCACGTAACGCGGAGTGATGCCGAGCGCCTCGCCGAGCAGCGCGGGCGAGTGCTGTCCGGCGGTGAAGATGCCGTCCACATCGGTGACCTTGAGCCCGGCGTCGTGGACGGCGTTGGTGATCGCCTCGAGGTGGAGCGTGAGCTGGCTCTTCCCCGGGAGGTTGCCGATCTCGTCGCTCTCGTCCGCGCCGACGACGCAGACCGAATTGGAGAGCGTGTTCAGATCAGCCATGGCGGTCACCGTCCCGGCTCGAACAGTGGCAGCGTGACCTCGTCGGTCAGCTTCGAGAACACGACCCGTACCGGCATGTCGCACTTGATGGCCCGGGGATCCGGCTCGACGTTGACGAGGTTCGACATCAGGCGCGGGCCCTCCGCGAGCTCGACCATGGCCAGCACGTAGGGCGGCTTGACCTTCCACGCCTTGTGGAAGGCCTGATAGGCGATCTCGAACGCGTGGAGCCTGCCCTTGCCGCTCGCCTGGATCCAGGTGATGTCGCGCGCGTGGCAGCGCGGGCACAGGACGCGCGGGTAGAAGAAGACGTGACCGCACGCCTGGCAGCGGGGCAGGAGGAGCTTCCGCTCCCGCAGGCCGTCCCAGAAGGGCCGGGCCTCGGGCGTGATGGGATTGGGCAGCGGGCGATCGAGGTCCATGCGTTCCTCTCTCTCGGTGGACGGGACGGCGAGGCCGCCCGGATGACGAGCCGTAGGGTACCTCAACCGCCGGCGGACCGGGAGGCCAGGTGATGAGGTAGATTTGGGCCCGATGCGACTGGCGGGGAAGCGGGCGTTGATCACGGGTGGCGGGACGGGGATCGGCCGCGCCACGGCCGAGCTCTTCGCGCGGGAGGGCGCGGCGGTGATGGTCGCCGGTCGGCGACAGGCCGAATTGGAGGAGACGGTCCGGCGCGTCCTGGCCGCCGGCGGGCGGGCGGTCTCCGTCCAGGGCGACGTGTCGTCGCCGGCGAACGCCGAGCGCATGGTCCAGGCGACCGTGACGGGGCTCGGCGGGATCGACGTGCTCGTCAACAACGCGGGCATCATCGTGCGCAACGCGTCGGTGACCTCCGTGTCCGTCGAGGACTGGGAGCGGCTCCTGAACGTCGATCTCACCGGCGTGTTCCTCGTCTCGCGCTTCGCGCTCCTCGAGATGGTGAGGGCCGGCCGCGGCGGCTCCATCGTGCACGTGTCGTCGGTGGCCGGGATCGTGGGCGACCCGAAGCTCGCGCCCTACAACGCCGCCAAGGGGGGCGTGAACCTCCTCACGAAGAACATGGCGCTCGATTACGCGCCGGACGGCATCCGCGTCAACGCGGTGTGCCCGGGCCGCATCTGGACCCCGATGCCGATGAGTCGGCTCACGCCCGAAGACGATCCGAACGAGATCCTCGCGCGCTGGGGCAAGAACATCCCGCTCGGACGGGTCGGGATGCCCGAGGACGTTGCCCGCGCGATCCTGTTCCTCGCTTCGGACGAGTCGTCCTGGATCACCGGGACGTGGCTCGTCGTCGACGGGGGCGCCACCGCCTGCCACCCACCGATCGGCTAGCCGAGCGTCGGAGCAACCGCCGTTCGGGCGCGGGCTCCGCCCGCGCTCCTCAGGGAGGCTCGGATCTAGCCCTTCGGCAGGCCGAGCACCCGCTCGCCGATGATGTTGCGCTGGATCTCGCTCGTGCCGGCCGAGATCGTGTACTGCCGCGCCGCCAGCACGCGATTGAACCACCGCGGCGCGTCCGGCACGATGACGGAGGGCGCGTTCACCAGCACGTGCATGCCGAGCAGCTCGCCGGCGACCTCCGCGATCCGCACGCCGAGCTCCGAGCCGGTGAGCTTCAGGATCGAGCCCTCGGGCCCGGGCGGCTCCCCGCGGAGCTGGCGCGTGAGGCTCCGGAGCCGCGTGTACTTGAGCGCCTCAGAGGCGATCGCGAGCTGGACGAGCCGCTGGCGGATCCACGGGTGCGCCCACGCCGGCCTCCCGTCGATGGACAGCTGCCGCGCCAGCGCCATGAGACGGGCGATCTGCGCCGTGTGGCTCCGGCCGCCGGCGGAGTGACGCTCGTACATGAGCGTCGTCGTCGCGACCTTCCAGCCCTGATTCACCGGGCCGAGCAGGCTCGTCTTCGGCACGACGACGTCGGTGAAGAAGACCTCGTTGAAGTGGTGGTGGCCCGTCATCAGCACGAGCGGCCGCACGGTGATGCCCGGCGTCGTCATAGGCACGAGGAGGCAGCTGATCCCCTGGTGCTTCGGCGCGTCGGGGTCGGTGCGGGCGAGCAGGATGATCCAGTGGGCGAAGTGCGCGCCGGACGTCCACACCTTCTGGCCGTCGACGACGTAGTGATCGCCTCGATCCACCGCGCGCGTCCGGAGGCTCGCGAGATCCGAGCCCGCGTTGGGCTCGGAGAAGCCCTGGCACCAGATCTCGTCGGCGTTGAGAATCGCCGACAGGTGACGGCGCTTCTGCGCGTCGGCGCCCCAGTGGATGATCGTGGGCCCGACCAGGTTGAGACCCATGCTCCCGGGTAGGACGGGCGCCCGCGCCGCGGCGTACTCCTCGTCCCAGATGACCCGCTCGATCAGCCCGGCGCCGCGGCCCCCGTACTCCTTCGGCCAGGTGATCCCGACCCAGCCGGCGGCGTGCATCGTCTTCTGCCACGCGCGGCGGCGCTCGAACGTCTCGCGATCGGACGCAACCCGGTCGTCGGCCGGATCGTCGAGACAGAGGTTGGCAGGAAGGTTCGCCGCGAGCCAGCCGCGGAGCTCGGTGCGAAACGCTTCTTGGGCCGCGGAGAATTCGAAGTCCATCGAGCGCGAGCCGAGACTAGTCGGCTCGCTCAACCGGTGTCAAGGCGATCGCTGCTCGTTCGTCGGCGGCGTGCCTTCCTGACCTGCGCGCTGCCATTCTTCCTCGGGACCGAGCGGGCTCGTCTCGTCCGGCTCTTCAGAATTCACACAGTTTTGTCGCCCACCATCATCGCTGGCATGAATCCTGCCGTCTCGCGTCCCGCCGGCCGGTGGGCCGGTCACCCGGTGATGCCTGGATCAGACCCAGGCGCAGGAGGCACGCATGCTGAATGGCCGTGTCAACGCGCGAGTCGCCCTCGTGGCGATTCTCGTCGTTCTCGCGCAGCTCGCGGTGGCTGGCCGGGCCGCCGCTGAAACCCCGGTCGTGGCGCCCCTCGTGGATTCAGGGCGGCTCGGCCATCCCCAGAGGCACGGTCATCGGAGCCTCAAGGCCTTCCTGCACCACCGAGGCGCCGACAGCCTTGCTCGGTCGAAAGAGGAGGCGGCGATCTTTGCGCCGACCCCGTCGACCCGTTCGATCAACCCGCTCGTTTCTTCCACCGTGGTCACCGGCTTCGACGGGATCAACGAGGAACAGTCGTTCGCCGAGCCCCCGGACGGCGCGGTTGCCGTGAGCCCCACGTACATCGTGGAGGCGGTGAACGACGAGCTGAGCGTCTGGACCAAGACCTACGACGCGACCGGCCAGCTCTCCGGCGTGACGAACGTCGTTTCTGCGGCCAGCCTTGACGTGTTCTTCGGGCATAACCAAAACTGCTATACGGGCGCCAACGATGTCTTCGGGCTGGTCTCGGATCCCTCCCTCGACTACGACGCCGCGCACGACCGCTTCATGCTCTCCATGATCTCGTTCGATCAGTTCTTCTTGATTTCAAGTCTCTGCATCGCGGTCACCACGACCGGCGATCCCTCCGGAACCTGGTTCGTCTACGCCTTCAACATCCAGCCCGCGTTGAATTCCTTGCTCGACTTCCCCCGAGCTGTCACCGGCTCCGATGGCCAGATTTACGTGGCGGGCAACCTCTTCACGTTCGACGTGCTCGGCAATCCTGTCTTCCAGAACGCTCGCGCCTACGCCTTCAAGACGAGTGATATGTACGTGGGGAGCGCCACCACCGGCAGAGTCGTCACCGTCGGAAACGATCCTCAGACCGGTGCGGCGGCGGATTCCTTGACTCCCGCCCGGGCCGTGGGCGTCGCCGGCATGTATTTTGTGTCCGCTTCCAACGCGGCGTCCACCGGCTCGGTGATCACGCTCTGGAGGTGGACGGATCCCTTCGGCAGTAACGCCTTCACCCGGCAGGGTTGGGTTACGGTCTCTCCCTATGCGCAGCCGCCGAGCGCCTTGCAGCCGCGGGCCTTCCCCCCCGGTGTCTCCGATTGCGCGCAACCGGGCGCGCTGTGCATCGCCACGAACGATGCGCGGAACCTCGCGGCGTACTGGTCCAACAACACTGTGTGGGCGACCCACACGATGGGCTGCACCCAGGCGGGGACGCCGGTGGCCTGCGTGCAGTGGTATCAGCTCGGCGGTCTCGACGGTACGCCGGCGCTGATGCAGCAAGGGATCGTCGACGACGGGAGCCCCGGTCAGTACCGATATTTCCCCAGCCTTGCCGTCGATCAGAATGGGAACGTCGCGCTCGCCTACGCCCATTCGTCCGCCACCGACTACGCGGGGATTCGCTATACGACGATCGCGGGGGGTGCGCAAGGGCCCGAGGTCACGCTCAAGGCCGGCGAGGCCACCATCGAAGAGTCGCGCTACGGGGACTACGCCGCGACGGCGGTCGACCCCCATGACAATCTCACGATCTGGCACGTGGAAGAGTACGCTAAGATTCTCTCCGGCGTACTCTTGCCGACAGGATGGGGCACGTGGGTCAGCGCCATCCAGATCGCGGCGGCACCGCCGCCGACGGGTGACTTCTCGATCGTCGCCGTGCCCGCCTCGCTCGGGGCGATCTTGCCGGGCGCAAACCAGATCTACACCGTGACGGTGGACGCGCGGCAGAGTGGGTTTACCGGAACAGTGTCGCTCGCGGTGAGCGGCCTGCCCTCCGGCGCCAGCGGGTCCTTTTCGCCCGCCTCGGTCGGGCTCACGGGCACGGCAACCTCTGCGACTTCCACGCTCACCGTCGCCACGACCGCGGCTACCCTCGGAGGGACCTACACCCTGACGCTCATGGTCAGCGGAAGCGGCATCACCCACACGACCAACGTCACCCTCGCGGTGCAGGACTTCACGATCTCCGTGACCCCGGCCTCGCGAACCGTGTCGCGGGGGGGTAGCACGAGCTACACGGTGACCGTGAATCCGATCAACGGGTTCAGCGCCTCGGTAGGCTCCTGGTCCTTGACTGGCCTTCCCGGAGGCGTCACCTATAATCCCCTACCGACGAGCACGACCCCGGGGGGGAGCTTTAGGCTGACGCTCACGACGAGTCGTACCACCCGCAGAGGAACGTACACCCTGACTCTTACGGGGACCGGAGCGGGGGTCACGCGTCAGAGGAGCTTCCAGCTCAGAGTCACGAACTAAGGCGTCTGCACCGCGGGGCTTCCCGCGATCTTGCGGGAAGTCCCGCGGCTGCGTCAGAAACGAGTAGCGCCTTCGTGAGCCTGAATTCCACCCCGCCACGAGCCGCGAGAGGATCATCTTGCCGAGGCGGATCAGCGCGACGAGGGTGAGGAACCCGTGACGCCTGCTGGAGTATCATGCGCAGCGACCCGCGGAGGGAGCGCTCATGACCCGACCGTCGTCGCCGTGGCCGAAGGGCGCGCGCTGCGCCGTCATGCTGACGTTCGACTTCGACGCCGAGACGCTCTGGCTCGCGCGCGATCCGAGGACCGCCGACCTCCCGGGGGTCATGTCGCAGGGCCGCTACGGCGCGAGGGTCGGCGTTCCGCGGCTCCTCCGCCTCCTCCGCGCCGAGGGCGTCCGCGCGACCTTCTATATACCCGGCTGGGTGGCCGAGCACCATACGGCCGAGGCGCGCGCCATCCGCGACGCCGGCCACGAGATCGGCCACCACGGCTACCGCCACGACTCGGCGGATCCGTCGAAGCCCGACGCGGAGCGCGCCGCCTTCGAGCAGGGGATGAAGGCGCTCGAGAGCACCCTCGGCGTGACGCCGCGTGGCTATCGCGCCCCCGCCTGGGAGCTGACGCCCATCACGCTCGATCTCGTCCGCAAGCACGGGATGTTCCACTCCTCGAACCTGATGGACGACGTCTCCCCGTACCTCCACCCCGGCGAGCCTCCGGTGGTGGAGCTGCCTGTCCAGTGGGTGCTCGACGACGCGCCCTACTTCCTGATGCACCCGCGCCTGGCGCCCCGGCCCATGCAGAGCCCGGAGGCGATCTTCGGCGTCTGGCGCGACGAGTTCCGCGGCTTCTACGAGTGGGGCGGGCTCTTCAACCTCACGTGCCATCCTCAAGTCATCGGCCACCCGTCGCGGCTCCTCATGCTGCGCCGGCTGATCCGCTTCGTGAAGCGTCACCGTGGCGTCTGGTGGGCGACCGCGAGCGAGGTCGCCGAGCACTGGCTCCGCCGCAAGGGTCGGCGCTAGTCACCTGTCGGAACGAGGACCGCCCTGGCTTTCTCCCGGAGCGCCTCGGGCAGGGGTGTCGGCCGTCGCGCGTCCATGTCGAGGTGCACGCCGAGCTGCTCGAGCGTGGCGACCCGCTCACCGCTCCGCTCGTTGGTCATCACGTGGAGGAGGCGCATCGAGGAGGTCCCGACGTGGAGCAGCGCCGAGCGGACGCGGACGGGGTCGCCCGGCCCGAGCGGGGCGCCGAGAGCCAGCTGGAACTCGAACGTCGAGAAACCGCGACGTTGATCGCGCAGGTAGGCGGGAGTCATCCCGAACGCTGCGATCGCGTGTCCGTTCGCCGCCGAGAACCGGTGGATGTAGAAGGGCAGCGCGCTGTGCCCGAGCACGTCCAGCTCCCAGGGCTTGACGGTGTCACGCGCGGAGTCGAGGAAGCCCTCGAGCCCGCGCGGTCGAGGGCGCCGCTCGCGCGCCGGCCCGTCCCACGGGACGCGCCGCGCCTCGGCGGCTCGCCGCTGCGCGGCCGTCAACGGCACGGCGGCGCGGCCGACCAGCTCGACGTGGCCGACCTGCTGCTCGACCGTCGTGCACACCTCGCCGGTCTCGGAGTTGAAGAGCTTGTGGCCGAGCACGAGCGCGGCCGGCTCGACGCCGACGACGCCACTCTCGATGTGCAAGATGTCGCCGACGCGCAGCTCGCGCGAGTACCGCGCGTAGCAGTCGACGGTCACGCAGGCGCGGCGCTCGTGCGCCGCGTAGTCCGCGCCGAGCCCGATCGCCTCGAGCGCGCCCAGCCCCGCGTCGGCGATGCGGGCGAAGTAGTAGGCGACCGTGAGGTGGTCGTTGTGGTCCACCTCCCAGCGGTAGACGGTGCCGCGGTAGGTCTCGAGCCAGCCGCTCATGGCGACAGGGACTCACCCTACACGCAGGGGGCCCGCGCGAGATCCTACAGGTACACCGCCTTCATCGCGCCCTCGGGATAGCGCGCGCCGGCCGCCACGCCGACGGGCACGGCCTCGGAGATACGCTTCACGTCTTCGGCGCTCAGCTCCACCCGCAGCGCTCCCAGGTTCTCCTCCAGGCGCTCCCGTCGCTTGGTGCCGGGGATCGGCACGACGTCCGGGCCCCTGGCGAGGAGCCACGCGAGCGCGAGTTGGGCGGAGGTGCAGCGCTTCTCCTTCGCGATCCGCTCGAACCGATGCACGAGGTCTAGATTCTTCGTGAGGTTCTCGTCCTTGAAGCGGGGGTGCTCGCGGCGCCGGTCGCCCTCCGGGATGTCAGCCGGGCTCTGGACGTGTCCGGTGAGGAGGCTCCGCCCGAGGGGCGAGTACGCGACGAACGAGACGCCGAGCTCGCGCAGCGTCGGGAGCGTCTCCTCCGCCTCGGTGCGATAGAGCAGACTGAATTCGTTCTGGACGGCCGTGATCGGATGGACCCTGTGGGCGCGACGGATCGTTGCCGGCGCAGCCTCGGAGAGTCCGAGGAAGCGCACCTTGCCGCGGTCCACGAGCCCGGCCATCGCGCCGACGGTCTCCTCGATGGGCACCTTGGGGTCTACGCGGTGCTGATAGTAGAGGTCGATCGTCTCCACGCTGAGGCGGCCGAGGCTCGCGTCGCACGCCCGCGCCACATGCTCGGGGCGACCGTTCACGCCCATGCTGCCGTCGGCGTTCCTCACGTTGCCGAACTTGGTGGCGAGCACCACCTGTCGTCGCCGGCCCTGGATCGCTCGCCCGACGAGCTCCTCGTTGTGGCCCCAACCGTACATGTCGGAGGTGTCGAGGAAGTTGGCGCCGAGGTCGAGTGCCCGGTGGATGACCCCGATCGACACCGCGTCGTCGCCCTTGCCGTAGACGCCGGACATGGACATACAACCGAGGCCGATCGCGGAGACGGTCAGCGCGCCGCGCCCCAATCTCCGGTTGTGCATGAGCCCACCTCTCGCGGGGATTCTACTACACGGCCACGGTGCGGGGGCGCGCTACAATTCCGCTGTGCGCCGGATCGAGGCGGTCGTGTTCGACATCGGCGGCGTCGTGCAGGAGTCGCCGCTCCATGCGATCGCCCGGTACGAGCGCGACCACGGGCTCCCGCCCGACGCCGTCAACCGTGCCGTCGCCGCCGCCGGCGACGCCGGCGCGTGGGCGCGGCTCGAGCGGGGGGAGCTGACGGTCGAATCGTTCCTGGCGCCCTTCGAAGCGGACTGCCGAGCCCACGGCGTCCCCGTGAACGGCGGACGCCTCATGGCGTACATCGCCGAGGCGAGCCGTCCACGGCCGCGGATGCTGGCGGCGGTCCGGACGATCCGGGAGCGCGGACTCCGCGTGGGCGCCCTCACGAACAACTGGGTGGCCGAGGGGCGGCGTCCAACGGACGGGCTCCGCGCGCACTTCGACGTCTTCGTGGAGTCCGCGGTCGTGGGCCTGCGGAAGCCCGACCCGCGCATTTACGAGCTCGTCTGCCGCGAGCTCAGGGTACCGCCGTCGCGCGCCGCGTTCCTCGACGACCTCGGCATGAACCTCAAGCCGGCGCGCGCGCTGGGGATGGTCACGATCAAGGTGGACGACCCGGACCGGGCGCTCCGCGAGCTTTCGGCGCTCCTCGGGCTCGACCTCTAGCGACGCCTGCTACAATGATGGCCATGACGAAAGTGACAAAGAGTCTCGCCGTGGGGTTCGCCGGGGTCGACGCGACGGTCAGCGCCGAGATCAAGCCGATTCCGTTCCGGACCGAGCTGAGCCTGGCGCCGCTGGTTGCCTTTTGGGCACGGACCTTCGGTGACGACACGTCGCTCAAGGGCACGTTCGCCCGGACCATTCGCGAGGCGACCGAGGCGGCGCCAGAACTCCTGGCTCCGATCACGGACCCCTCGGTCATCGATCGCCACCGGAAGCTCGTGGACATGCTCATGGCCGCCGTCTTCCCGGCGGCGGTCCTCGACCGGGAGTACGGCGCCGCGATCACGCCGTTCCAGCTCAGAGGCTTCTACGCCACGCCGCCGTTCGAGCAGCTGTTCCTCGCCGACGACGGCACCTTCCACGGTCGCATGAACATCGAGCCGTCGACCCTGAATGCCATGCGGCTCCTTCGCGCCTACGCGCTCGTGCTGGCGCGCGTCTACTCCATCGAGCTGGACCTCGACTACTCGTTCATCTTCACGGTCGCCGATCCCGAGACGGGGCTCGATCGCCATTTCAAGGCGCAGTTCGACCTGCGATTCGTCGACGTCGTGCCCGTGGGCCCGACCCCGCCGCTCACCGAGGAGAACAGGCGGCGGCTCCACGGCAACCTGCTCGACCGCGACTTCTTGCTCAAGATCCTGCCACCCGAGAAGTTCGTCTTCCGCGGCTTCACGATCCTCAAAGCGGTCGAGGTGACCGATCAGGAGGTGCTCTCGTCACTCAAGCGGGACCTGATCGACAAGGAGTCGATCGTCTCGAACGCGCGCTTCCTCGCGCTCCAGCAAAAGCTCCGGACGCTCTTCCGCCGCCCGGAGCTGCGCTTCGGCCTCGCCGCGCTGAGCGGCGACCAGGTGCTCATCCTGAACTACGGCGCCAAGAGCGAGCACGCGTGCATCTTCGCCGACTCTCGGCACCACACGAAGGAGGAGTTCAAGGGGTCCGTCTACGAGCGCGCGGTGCACCAGGGGAGCGCGCTCGTCATCGAGGACCTCACCGCGCTCCGGGACAAGACCGACGTCGACGAGGAGATCATCCAGAGCGGGGTCCGCAACCTCGTCGTCGCCCCTCTCCTGTACCAGGGCCGGGTGATCGGCACCCTCGAGCTCGGCTCGCCCCATCCCGGCGATCTGAACGCGACGCACCTGCCGAAGCTCCACGAGGTCCTGCCACTCTTTTCCATGGCCGTGCAGCGGAGCATGGAGGAGCTGAACAACCGGATTCAGGCGCTCATCAAGGAGAAGTGCACCGCCATCCACCCCGTCGTGGAGTGGCGCTTCCGTCGAGCGGTGCTCAAGTCCATCGAGCACCACGCCGCGGGCGCCGAGGCCTCCGGGCAAGAGCTCGAGCCGATCGTCTTCGAGCGGGTGTATCCGCTCTACGCGCTCTCGGACATCCGCGGCTCCTCGATCGAGCGCAGCCTCGCGATCCAGGCCGACGTGCTGACGCAGCTCCGGCTCGCGCGGGACGTGGTCCAGGCCGCCCACGCTGCGAAGCGGCTGCCCGCGCTCGACGAGCTCCTCTACCGGGTGAATAAGCACGCGGCCAAGATTGAGAAGAGCCTGAATTCGGGCGACGAGGTCGGGGTGGTCACCTTCCTACGCGGGGACGTCGAGCGCCTCTTCGATCATCTCCAGGGGTTCGGCCCGGCGGTCCGAGAGCGAATCGAAGCCTATCGCGCCGCGCTCGACCCGCGCTTCGGCACGGTCTACGCGCGGCGAAGGCTGTTCGAGGAGAGCGTGACGCGCATCGCCGACACGATCTCCTCGTACCTCGACCTCGAGGAGCAAACCGCGCAGGGGATGTTCCCGCACTACTTCGAGAAGCAGAAGACCGACGGCGTGGACTACCAGATCTACGTCGGCGCCTCGCTCGTCGAGGACGGCCGCTTCGATCCGCTCTACCTCAAGAGCCTCCGGCTCTGGCAGCTCATGGTCACCTGCGGCATCGCGCTGCGGACCCACCAGCTGCGAGACCAGCTCCCGGTGCCGCTCGAGGCGACCCATCTCGTCCTCGTCCAGCACGCGCCGCTCTCGATCCGGTTCCGGTTCGACGAAAAGCGGTTCGACGTGGATGGCGCCTACGACATCCGCTACGAGATCGTGAAGAAGCGGATCGACAAGGCTCTGATCAAGGGCGCGAGCGAGCGCGTGACGCAGCCCGGGAAGATCGCCATCGTCTATGCCCAGCGCGCCGAGGCCAACGAGTACCGCGGCTACATCGAGTACCTCCAGAACCTCGGCTACCTGACCGGCGAGGTGGAGGACCTCGAGCTGGACGAGCTCCAGGGCGTGCACGGGCTCCACGCGCTCCGCGTCACCGTCGACCTCCGAAATTCCAAGATCGAGCGGCGCATCGCGCCGGGCGACCTCCGCGCGGCGGCCAACGTCACGTCCGCCTGAACACGAACAGCTCCACCGGCTCGTAGATCGGCCCGCCACTCCGGGCGCGGCAGTGGCGCTCGAAGGCGGCGAGCCCGCGGGCGAACGCGTCGTCCGAGATCGCCTGGAGCGACGAGAGCCCGCGCAGGCTGATCTTCCGGTAGTACTCCGCATAGCTCCGCGCGAAGAGGTGACGAACGATCCGGTGACCCGCGCGCCCGAAGCCCTCGGCCAGGAACGCGCGGGTCAGCCCGTCGCGGGAGGGCATGCGCCGGAGATCGAGCGCGAGCGCGTCGGGGAAGAAGCGGACGTACTCGTACTCGTCCGCTGACTCGCGCGTCACCTGCCGCACGATCACATGGCCACCGGCTCTCGCCACTCGCCGGAGCTCGGCGAGCGCGGCGGTCTTCGCGCCGAGGTGGTAGTAGACCAGCGAGAGGAACACGAGGTCGATCGCGCCCGTCGCCAGCGGGAGCGCCTCGGCGGTGGCAGCGAGAAAGGTACCGCGCGCGGCAGCGAGGGGCTCACGACCCGTGAGCATCCTGGATGAGGGCTCGACGCCGACGACGGACGTGCCGTAGACGTCGGCGAGCAGGCCGGTGAAGCGCCCGGTGCCACAGCCGAGGTCCACGACGCGCCGGATCTCGGGGCCCGGGGGTAGCATGCCCGCGACGGCGTCGCGCCAGGTCGCGAGCGCCTCCGCCGGGAGCTCGCGCGCCCGGACATAGACCTCGGGAAGGGGCGTCCCGTCGTAGTCCAGGGCGGAGCCCCGTCAGGCGCGTGCGGCGCGCCGCGCCCGCACGGCCGCCGCGAAGTCGCGGAGGACCGGCGCCGTCATCTCCCAGCCCATGCAGGCGTCGGTGATGGACTGCCCGTACGCGAGGCGCTTCGGGTCCTTGAGGTCCTGGCGCCCGTCCACGATGAAGGATTCCATCATCACGCCGACGATTCCGGCCTCGCCCTGGGCGATCTGGGCGACGATCTCGCGCGCGACCACGGGCTGGCGCCGGTAGTCCTTGTCGCTGTTGCCGTGGCTCGTGTCGATCATGAGCCGCGGCGGGAGCCCGGCGTCGCGGAGGGCCGCGAGCGTCTTCTGTACGCTGATGGCGTCGTAGTTCGCGCCGTTGACGCCGCCGCGCAGGATGACGTGGCAGTCGGGATTGCCGCGGGTCGAGACGATGCCCGCCAGCCCCTGCTCGGTGACTCCCAGGAAGCGGTGCGGGTGGGCCGCCGCGCGCAAGGCGTCGATCGCGATCTGGACGCCGCCGTCCGTGCCGTTCTTGAAGCCCACGGGCATCGAGAGGCCGGAGGCGAGCTCGCGATGGACCTGGCTCTCCGTCGTGCGGGCACCGATCGCTCCCCAGGTGACGAGGTCCGAGGTGAACTGCGGCGTAATCGGATCGAGGAACTCGCAGCCCGAGGGAAGGCCGAGCTCGACCAGGTCGAGCAGGAGCCGGCGCGCGAGGCGGAGGCCCTCGTTGATGGCGAAGGAGCCGTCGAGGTGCGGATCGTTGATGAGTCCCTTCCAGCCGACCGTCGTGCGCGGCTTCTCGAAGTAGACGCGCATCACGAGACGGAGGTCGCGGCGGAGCTCGTCGGCCGCCTGCTTCAGACGGCGCGCGTAGTCGAGCCCGGCCGCTGGATCGTGGATGGAGCAGGGGCCGACGACGACGAGCAGGCGGTCGTCCTCGCCGGTCAGGACGCGAATGACCTCCTCGCGGGCGCGGCCGACGACGAGCGAGCCCAGCTCATCGAGCGGCAGCTCCTCGAGCAAGATCGCCGGCGGGAGCAGCGGCCGGATGCTCTCGACGTGCAGATCGCGGGTCTTCATCGGTCTCCGATTGTACTAAAACGCGAGGCGAAGGCCGCCGTGCACCAGGCGCGGCGCGCCGATCGAGACGACGCCCTCGCTCGTGCGGCCGGTCGAGTACGTCTGGCCGAAGAGGTTCTCGACCCCGACGAACACCTCGGCCCACCTCGCGAGCGCGCGCGAGACGAAGAGGTCCAGGACGACGTAGCTTCCGAGCGGCAGCGTATTCAGGTCGTCCTCGAACTGGCCGCCGACGTAGCGGGCCGTCGCCGAGACGGTGGCGATCGCCGGATGGGTGTAGCGGACGCCGAGGGTGGCGTTGTGCTCGGGGACCTGGGCGAGCCGGTTGCCCTCGAGGGTCGGCTGCTGCGGCGCCTCGACGACGCGCGCGTCGCTGAAGAGGTAGCTCGCGACGAACCGCCACTCGCGCGTGAGGCGGAGCTCGAGCTCGCTCTCGAACCCGCGGATGCGCGAGAGATCGAGGTTCTGGCGCTGGCGGCAGGTCGTGCCCGCCGGGCAGTCGGGCAGGGGGGTCGCCAGGGTGACGTTCGCCACGAGGTCGCGCACCTCGTTCCAGAACGCCGTGACGCGCGCCTCGAGGGGCCCCCAGCGCTGCTGCACGCCCAGCTCGCCCCCGGTGAGGCGCTCGGGACGCAGGTGCTCGTTCGCGACGGTGACGTCGTTGCGCACGCGGAAGACGCGGTAGAGCTCGTTGAGCGTCGGGACGCGGAAGCCCTGGTACGCGGAGGCGCGCACGTCCGTGGACGACGTCGCGTGGAAGAGCGCGGCGATCCGCGGGCTCGCGAGGATGCGGTCGATGTCGGAGAACGTCTGGCTCGCGGGTATGCCGCTCCCCGCCGGCGGGGGCGTGTCACGCCGGGTGCCGTGGTAGCTCTCCCAGTAGTCGCCGCGGATCCCCCCGACGAGCTCCCAGGCGGGATGCGGCGTGTACACGTCCTGGAGGAAGACGCCGCCGATAAGCTGCTCGCCCCCGGCGATGCGCGTGCGCGCGAAGGCGCCGCTCACGTAGACCTTCTCCTGCGTCTCGCCGTCGACCCAGCGGATGTCGCCGCCGCTCGCTACCAGGTGCGAGCCGAAGCGGCGGCTCCACTGGAGGTAGCCGCCGGCCGAGGTGGAGGGGACCGTCTGATCGAGCGCGAGGGTCTCGGAGTTGCGGTCCGCCGCCTGGGTGGAGAACGTGCTCCGGAACTCCTGGAAGTGGCCGTAGACGGCGGCGGCGAGCTCGCCAAAATCGCCCGCGCGCAGACGGCCGCCGGTCGCGAACGCGCCGGCGCCGGTGCGGTTGAACTGGAGCGGCGTACCGTTGCCGCGGTCCTCGTCGAAATAGTTGCCGCTGGCGAACAGGGAGAGATCGGGCGAGTCGACGAGCTCGACCCGGCCGTTGAACGTCGAGTGGCGCGAGGTCGCGTCGATGTCGATCGCGCCACGGCGGGACTCCTTGACGATCGGGTAACCGCCGGTGTCGAAGTAGTTGCCCTCGAGCGAGAGGCGGAGGGGGCCCTTCGCCTGCGTGAGTAGGAGGTCGAAATTGCGGGTGTCATGGCTCCCGTAGCTCGCCTCGAAAAACGCCGCGCGCTCGACGGGCCGCCGGGTGAGGACGTGCACGACGCCGCCGAGTGCCCCGTTGCCCCACACGCTCGACCCCCCGCCGTGGACGACCTCGATCTGCTCGATCGACTGGAGCGGGATCCGATTCCAGTACACCCAGCCCCCGAACGGGTCGTTGATCGGGACACCGTCGAGCAGCACGAGGGCGCGGCTCGTGCCGCTCGGGCCGATGCCGCGGAGTGAGAGGCCCTGAGTTGTGGGGTGACCGACGACGCTCGACGTGCGCCGGAACAGGCTGAAGCCCGGCACCTGGCGGAGGAGATCGTCCACGGTCTGGCTCGCCGACTGGCGCACGTCCTCCCGGCTGATGACGGTCACGCTGGCGGGCGCGTCACCCGCCTGCTGCTCGAGCCGTGTCGGGGTGACCACCACGGGCTCGAGTCGCGTCGGCGCCGGGCTCTCCTGCGCGGCCGCGGACGAGGCGGTCAGGAGGAGGGCGACCGCCACGATCGTCGCGCGCACGGTCACTCACGGCCCAGCGCGAACTTCAGGGGGACCTCCACCACGCTTTCCACCGCCCGCGCGCCCCGGTGGGCGGGGGCAAAGGTCCAGTTCTTCACGGCGCCGGCTGCGGCCTGGTCGAGGACCGCATGGCCCGAGGAGGATGCGACGCTCACGTCCACGACGCGGCCGTTCGCGCCGACGAGGACCGAGAGGACGACGAGGCCCTCGAGTCGCTGCGCGCGCGCGGCCGCGGGGTACGGCGGCAGGGGCGTCTTCCGATACGCGGCCGGCACGAGCGGCTGCGGTGAGGCCCGGATCTCCATCGGTGCGAGAAGAATGACGTCGGCGGCG
>Ga0209056_10001578_pt1 | contig 25073 bp, 24 predicted proteins | sample GraSoiAngelo_114_FD_185876 | JGI IMG/M metagenome (GOLD analysis project Ga0209056, IMG submission 185876) | Grasslands soil microbial communities from the Angelo Coastal Reserve, California, USA - 14_0903_13_40cm (SPAdes) (version 2) | ecosystem: Environmental > Terrestrial > Soil > Grasslands... | reverse complement strand
TTGGAAGATATTATCCGCGGCAAAGTATGGGCATGGCAAGACAAACAACGCAGATCGACAAAGCGAAAAAAGGACGAACTCGATCTCATGCGAATCGCCGAAGCGTATCCGCAGTTGCGTTCTTCGATTCCAGCGGAAATTGTGACACAATTATGACAATCGCATCGAGAACGCTGTGGAACGCGCTCGCTGCTCTGTGGATCATCGCAGGATCGACGGCATGTTTCGCCCAAGCCGATCCTGCTTCCGAACCGGCCGTTTTGGCTGTCGCAAAGGTGATGCCGGCGGTGGTGAACATCAATACCGAGCGCGTGGTTCGGCGCACGGTGCGCGATCCATTTGAAGATTTTTATGCGCAATTCTTCGGCTACAACCGCATCCGGCCGCGCGAAATTCGCCAGACCCTGCAAAGCCTCGGCTCCGGTTTCATTATCGATCCGGCTGGCTACATCGTGACCAATCAGCACGTGGTCGAGCGCGCGGCGGACTTGAAAATTCACGTAACCACAAACGACGGCAAAACCTACAACGCCCACTACATCGCCGGCGATGACAAGACCGATCTGGCATTCATCAAAATCGATGCGCAAACTGCGTTTCCATTTATCAACCTCGATAATATTTCTCCAAATTTGCTGGGCGAAACAGTGATCGTAGTAGGCAATGCTGTCGGCTACGGCAGCTCCATCAGCCGCGGAGTCCTCAGCGCGGCCAAACGCACCATCACCGTGGACGACGTGGAATACAAAGACCTGGTGCAGACTGATGCGGCAATCAACCCAGGTAACAGCGGCGGGCCGGTGATCGATCTTTCTGGACGACTGGTCGGCATCGCCTCGGCAAAGATGGCGTTTACGCCACAAGGAGTCCCTACGCAGGGACTCGGGTTTGCAATTCCGGCAGAGGTCGTGCGTAACAGTGTGGATCGATTCAAAAAAGTCGCGCTAAAACAGGGCAAGCTAAAAAATCAGGCCGCGGGCGTCGATTCGTCGATTTCGCGTGTCGAAAAATTCTTTGGAATGCAGCTGCAAGACTTGAGCCAGGAACTAAGTGATGCGCTCGGCTACCTCCGGGGCCGTGGCGTTTTGATTACCGCAGTCGAACCAGACAGCCCGGCAGATAACGCCGGCATCGAGCGAGGAATGGTGATTTACCGAGTGGACAAAACCGATGTTTCTTCCGTTAGACAGGTCGAGCAGCTACTGCAATCGGCTGGCAGCGGCGCAAGCGTCGAATTCACCGTCGGCCTGATCCGCGCCGGGGGGCAAAACCAGCAGCCCGCCCCCGTGAGCCTGATGGCGCGATAAAAAATTTAGCAACGCAATCGCGGTTCGATTGTCTCATCGAAATGTCGCACAATGATTAACGTTCAAAATCTGACGAAGCGCTACCCGGGCCAGACTGCGATTCAGGATCTGGATTTCGAAGTTAGCCAGGGCGAGATCATGGGATTTCTGGGGCCAAACGGCGCCGGCAAAACCACGACCATGCGCATTTTGGCCGGATTCATGCCGCCCACTTCTGGGCGCGCCACCGTCGCGGGATTCGATGTTTTTGAGCAATCGCTTCAAGCGCGAGCGCACCTCGGATACATGCCGGAAAACGTGCCGCTGTATACAGACATGCGCGTGACGGAGTATCTCAACTATCGCGCGGCGCTGAAGGGCGTGCCACATCGCCGCATTTCCGAACGGGTCGGCGACGTCAAGGAACTGTGTGGTTTGAAAGAGGTGGAAAGAAAGCTGATCGGCGCTTTGTCCAAAGGCTACCGTCAGCGCGTCGGTCTCGCGGACGCGCTAGTCGCGGAGCCGGACCTTCTCATTCTCGACGAGCCGACTATCGGTCTCGATCCAAATCAAATCCGGCAGGTGCGCGAGCTAATCAAGAATTTGGGCAGGCAGCATACAATTTTGCTTTCGACGCACATTTTGCCGGAGGTGGAGATGACGTGCAGCCGCGTGATCATCATTCATAAGGGGCGAATCGAGGCCTGTGATACGCCGGATAATTTGCTTGGGAAAATCAGGCAAGCGGGCGGCGTGGTTCTGGAAGCGAAAGTCGGGAACGACAACGGTGCAGAGGAACTGAAGAAAATTCCCGGGGTGCGAGACGTCGTTACCGATGGGGAGGATGAGTGGAAGAGATTCTCGCTGCGGGTGGAATCGGGTGTGGATGTGCGGGAAGAAGTGTTTCGACTGGCCAGTGATCGCCACTGGGCTGTGCGCGAACTCACCCAGCGCCGCGGCACACTCGAGGATGTGTTCGTTGAGCTGACACATCCGGACGTTGTCTAATCATATGCAGGACGCAAACGCTCAACGCCCAAGGCCCAACGTCCAACGCCAAACGCAGAGGAGCGCCTCTGCTCTTACTCTTACTCGATCCACTCGTCATCCTGAGTGGAGCGAAGGACCTCTCACAGGCTGGATGCGTCACGCTTGGACGGCTTGTGTGATTGGTCACGATAAGGGAGCTCCCCAGCCGTCTGCGCAGCTCGAGATGACCAATATTTTTCGCTTATGAGAAAGTTTTACACTCTGCTCTCGCGCGAGGTGCGCAGCTATTTTTACTCCCCAATCGCTTACATCGTGCTGATCTTTTTTCTGATCGTCAGCGGAATCGATTTTTATTTCCAAGTCTCCTTCATGAATCAGCGCCAGGTGCAATACACGGTGCAGGAAGCATTTTTTAATTCGGTCTTCTTCTGGTTCGCCTTTGTTCTGATCTTTCCCCTGATCACCATGCGACTTTTCGCCGAGGAATTTAAACTCGGCACCATTGAACCGCTGACCACCGCGCCCGTGCGCGACTGGCAGGTGGTGCTCTCGAAGTTTTTTGGCGCGCTGGTCTTCTATCTGATCCTTTGGATCCCGACACTGCTTTACTTCTGGATTTTTCCGAGAATAACAAACCAGCCGGGCGCGCATTCTGCGGGAGCGTACTTTGGTTCGTATCTGATGCTTTTGTTGCTTGGGATGTTTTATCTCTCGATTGGCTGTCTCACATCCGTTCTGACCAGCAACCAGATCATCGCGGCCGTCATTTCCTTTTGCACAATTACGCTGCTGTTTTTTCTCGGCCTGGTTCAGTTCATTCTTTTGGATGTTACTTCCACGACTCGTGACTTGCTCGGCTATTTCTCCGCGATCGAACACATGGGAACATTCTCCCGGGGCGTAATCGATACGCGACCGATCGTGCTTTATGTGAGCATGACCATTGTGGTGCTGACACTCACCTATCAGGCATTCCAATCCCGCAAATGGAGGCTCTAACAAATGGCTGACCAGACAAAGAAGCCGCGGACACGCTCAGGAATGAAAATAGGCCGAGTTCGGATCGGCCTGAACGTTCTCGTCCAGATCGTGCTGATTTTGTTTCTGGCCGCCATGGTGAATTCCTTCGCCTTCAAACACTACGCACGTTGCGATTTTTCCCGCGACCAAAAATATGCGCTCTCAGATAAAACGAAGCGTTTCCTCGACACACTCAAGGGCAAGATGCGCATCACGGTTTTCTTTTCGCTCAACACGCCGATTACTGCGGACGTCCAGAATTTGCTGACGGAATATCAATATGCCGGCAAGGGAAAAATCGACGTCGAGCACATCGATCCGGAGCGAAATCTTTCCCGAGCCAAAGAGTTGTTCGACAAATACAAAGTCGTCACGGACGAGAGTCTCTTGATACTCGATTACGCTGGTCGCAACAAAACAGTCAAGGCCTCCGAGATGGCCGATATTGACCAGAGCGGCATGGCGTTTGGCGAAGGCCCGCGCGTGACCGCATTCAAAGGCGAGCAAGCCATCACGAGCGCGATGATCGACCTAGTGGAAGGCAAAAAGAAGACCCTTGGCTACGTCACCGGTCACAAGGAGCCGCCGCTTTCAGATAACGGCCCCATCTCCGTGCTGAAAACGTTTATCGAAAACGAAAACATCAAGTTTCAGGAACTGAATCTTCTCGATCTGGATGCGATTCCTGCCGAGGTGAACGCTATCGCGATCATCGGGCCGCAGTACGATTTTTCCGATCGCGAAATGAAACTGTTACGCGATTTCTGGGATAAGCAGGGGCGAATCCTGCTTCTCCTGGATCCGGCGGCGAAAACGCCGAAGCTCCGCGGCTTTGTGAACGAACTTGGCGTCAAAACGAATGACGATAGATTGATGGTTTTCTTGCGAACGGGGATCCAGGAATTGGCACTGACGCGAGATGTGCAAGCGCGTTTCCTGGCCGACAGTCCAGTCACAAAACGGCTGGCCGACGTGCGGGCGCTCTTTTTCGGGGGCACATCTTCGCTTACACTTGAGCCTGACCGGGTCCGCACTGCCAATATCCGGCTCGAGCCGCTCATCGAGGCAGAAAAAGGTTATTTCGCCGAAAGTGATTACAACACGGACGATCAGGCAAAACTACAGGCCGACGCGAAGCAAAGCAGCAACGTGCCGCTGATGATCGGCGCAGCAGTCGAAAAAGGAGGCAGCGCAGATCAGCGGGTCCAGGTGAATTCGGCGCGCCTGGTAGTCGTTAGCAATGCAGGCTTCGTTCAGGACAATGCGATCACGCAGGATCAGCAGGGGCTCGATTTCATCTCCGGTAGTGCGAACTGGCTGCTGAGCCGGGAACAACTTATCGGGATCGCGCCAAAAATCTCGAAGCCTCTCACTTTCAATCTCAGCGAAGAGGCGTTGCGCCGGCTGCGCTGGATTGTTCTGGTGTTGATGCCGCTGGTTCCCGCTGCCATCGGAACCATGGTGTGGTGGCAACGGCGCGTTTGATATGAACTGGAGGAACACCCTCATCCTAGCAATTATCGCCCTCGCGGGTGTCGCCTACTTCAGGTTCTTTGAAATGAAACGGCCGAGCACGGAGGAAGCCACGCGACAGGCCCACGATGTAGTCAATTTCGATCGAGACAAGATCGACGGCATCATCATCAAAAATGGAGATCAGCAGATCGAGGTCAGGCGTCGCGAAAACAAGTGGCGACTTGAAACGCCAATTAAAGATCAAGCAGATAGCGGTCTGGTCGAGAATTTGTTGTCGGATTTGGAGGCTTGGCAGAAGGAGGGAACCATCCCGGCTAAAGAAATTGAGGCCGATAAGAGCAAACTGACCGAGTACGGTCTGAACAGTCCGAAGCTAAAGCTCAAATTGCTGGGCCAAGGCCGACTGCCGGAAATTTTGTTCGGCAAAGACGCGGCGCTGGAAGGCCGGATGTATGTGCGCTTCCAGAATTCAAAGGAAACATTTCTCGCCAGGCAAACGGTCAAGAAGGACATCGATAAAAAGCCGGAGGAATTTCGCGACAGAAAACTGACCGAGCTCACCAGTGCGCAGGTGCGGCGGGTGGTGTTAAAGACGCCTGCCGGCGAAATGGAGCTGGAGAAGAAAGATCCGCACTGGAACATCCTCAAGCCGCTCCGCGCGCGAGCCGACGACCAGAAGGTCGGCGACTTGATTTCGCAAATCACGACGGCCCGCATTCAACAATTTGTGGCCGACGATCGAGGCGACCTGCATCCTTATGGATTAGCGGAACCGCGCGGGTCCGTCACGTTATTTGATCAGGAGCAGAAAAAAGATCAGAAGGTTGAGATCGGCGAATCGATTAAGGTCTTCGGACGAGAGGACAAAGGCCAGACGCTGCAAATCGGCAGTGTGCCGGAGAAGGAAAAAGATCAGGTTTATGTGCGGTTTGCGCCTCGCGGGTCCGTTTACACGCTGCCGAAAAAAATCGAAGAGATCCTGAACACGAAACCGGCCGATTTGCGCGACAACCACTTGGTTCGGATCGACACAGACATTCTGGATCGAATCACGATCGACGCTCCAGGCAAAGCCAAAACCGTTCTTGCACGCAAAGATGAAAATTGGACAATCGCCAGCAAAAAGAATGCGCCCGCTGATTCAGGTGCAGTTCGGCGCCTGATTGACACACTGCAAAACGAGCGAGTTACGAGGTTTGCGGAAGACGTCGCTTCCAATCTACCGAGATACGGCCTCGACAAGCCGCAGGTGCAACTAACCTTCAGCTCATTTGCCTCGGAGAACACCGCTGAAACAAAAGCGGGTGAGCAGCCCTTTGCCGCAATCGCCTTTGGAAAAGAAGAAGGCGACAATGTTTACGCGCGACTGACGGATGAGCCATTCGTGGTGGCAGTCCGTCGCGGCTTGCTGGCTCAGATTTCACCAGATCCCCTGCAATGGCAGGAGTTATCAATCTTCAAGTTTAAACCGGAACAAATCCATCGTTTGAGCGTCACGGCTGAAAAGGAGCTGTCACTCGAGCGCGATCAAAATAACCAGTGGCATCGGCTGAACGGATCCGGCGACATCAACCAAGCCAATGTGCAATCGCTGCTCAACTCGTTATCGAGCTTGCATGCAGTGCGCTGGCTCGGGGCAACGACGCCGCAACACGGCTTTGAAAAGGCGCGTCTTGTTCTTGCATTCACGACTTCGCCCGATAACAAAGGATCACATAAGTTGACCGTTGGCGCTCAAAACAATGACGGCACGTGGTGTGCCCGCGTGGATGGACGCGACGGCACTTTTGCGCTCAGCAATGCGGATTTCAGCAAGTTAAAGCTGCCGCTTGAAGCGCAGGCTACGGTGTCGCCTTCGCCAACGACGACGCCGGTTGCGAGTGCGACGCCGTAGACCTTGGTAGCTCGCGTCGTCCGCGGAGTCGAAGGATGTCGTGTTGGGACCCTAAGGCAACGCCACGGGATTCCTCGACTTCGCTCGGAATGACGCGGATTTTTGAGCCGTGTAAATTGTGACGATCCCTCCGGTCACGGGTTCGAACCTCGGGCGTGTGAAACCATTCGCCCGCATTAACTCGCACATTGCATTGCCGCTCGGAAATTCTTCGATGGAGTCGCCGAGGTAATCGTAGGCGTTTTTCTTGCCTGTCAGGAAAGAGCCAAGCAACGGCAGGCAGCGATGCAGATACAAGCGATACGTTGTCCGCAAGATTGGTGTTGTGGGCAGTGAGAACTCAAGCACGAGCAGGTGCCCATCCGTCTTAAGCACGCGCGACATTTCAGCAAGCGCAGCCGCCCAGTTCTCCAGGTTGCGCAACCCAAACGCGATGGTGATGCAGTCAAACGAAGCATCGTCAAATGGCAGATTCATCGCGTCGGCAAACATCACCTGGCGCACGCCTTTTCGCTGCGCAAGGTCCAGCATTTCGTGCAGGAAATCGACACCGATGATGTCCGTGTCCGGCAATTTCTTTTGCAGAGCGAGCGCCAAATCTCCGGTGCCGGTAGCGAGATCCGCGACCTTGTGTGGGTGCCAACCAGCGACGATTTCCGCTGAGCGCGCTCGCCAATAGAAATCGATGCCGCAACTCAGCACATGATTTGCGAGGTCGTACCGAGCCGCGATGGAGCTGAACATCTTCCGGACATGGGAAGGTTGATTAGTCATTTCAAAATTTGACCGAACACCAGTTCGTAGTTTTTTGCGATTAAATGTTATGGCTCATGATATAGGTAATGAGCTACGATTGGGCCAGCAATCTCGGGCAGAAGTTGTTACCAAAAAATTACCATTGCCATAGCGGCCAACCCCGGCTATTACCAACACATGGATAAAGACATATCTGTTAGAGAACTACAGGAAGCGATCTCAATTCGCCGACAAATCGATAATCTGCAACAACGCCTTTCCTCATTGTTGCGAGGTGCGCCTGAAAGATCAACAGCCCCCAGCGCGCGAGCGCGCGCCGCCGGCCGCTACTTCTCACCTGCTACACGAGCAAAGCTTTCAGCAGCTGCCAAAGCTCGTTGGGCAAAAAAGAAGGGCGGGGCAAAAGCGGCTCCTGCCAGGAGAAAGGGCGCACTCACACCGGCCGGACGAAGAAGGCTCTCCCAGCTAATGAAGGCTCGCTGGGCAGCAAGAAGAAGAGCCGCAGGCACGAAGAAGGCTCCTGCGAAGAAAAGAGGCACACTTACGCCGGCCGGGCGAAGAAGGCTCTCCGAGCTGATGAAAGCGCGGTGGGCAGCCAGAAGGAAAGCCGCTTCGAAGTAATCAGTCATCCAGGCAGCAGTGCGCGTTTCCTATTCTGCCTCTAGTTGAAGGCCGATCTGGGAACGAGACTTACTGCTCGCGAGAGGACTCGAACCTCCACGGGTTTCCCCATACGGTCCTGAGCCGTACGCGTCTGCCAATTCCGCCACGCGAGCAACAGGCAGCGGCGCTACAATGCGCGCGCGCCAGGCGGCCTGCAAGGTTGAAATCAGAGACATTGCGATAGAAACGAAGCGAGCGACAGCTGGTTGAATCAGCCCAAGCGCCTCTTGCGCGCGCGAACCTCCAACTGATGTGCTTTGCGCGCCTGACCAATAGAACGCAAAAGATCGGCATAATTGGACACGACGATGTCGTAATCCTTGGACGGCTTTTCCTCCACCTGCTCCCACGTTTTCAGTGAGGATTGGTAAAGCTCTGCGGCTTTGGCGTAATCGCCGCGCGAATGATAGACCACCGCCAGATTGCATTTTGACTGCGCAATGTCGGCGAGTGGAGGTGGATTCAATTTCTGCCGGATGGCCAACGCCCGAAGATGTATTTTCTCAGCTTCAGTGTAACGGCGTTCATTTGTGTAAAACACCGCCAGATTGTTCAGCACTGACGCTACGTCGGCGTGATCAGGTCCCAGTTGCTTCTCGTAAATTTCCAAAGCACGCACATAGCATGGTTCCGCCGCCTTTTGCCTGCCCGACTTGCGCAGAATCATCGCAACGTTGTTTAACATCGTTCCGATATCCGAATAAGGAATGTCTTCGATCTGGGTGCCGGCGCCTATTGCTTTCTGATAGAAACTGATTGCTTCCTCGGATTGACCCAGACTATCGCATAAGAATGCCAGCTGCCGCGCGGAGCGGAAGATAGCGCGCGGATCAGGCGGTTTTACCTTTTCCAGAATTGCATGCGCCTTCAAAAAGCATGGCTGGGCCGCGGTATAATCTCCCTTTTGCTCCAGTAGCTGTCCCAGCTTTTCGAAGCTGGCGGCAAGAGGGCTCTCGCTTCCTTTGAAAGCGCGCTTGGCGACTTCCAGCGCTGTTTCGGCTACGCGAATCGCCTCAGGCAACCGATTGGCGGCGCGCAGAGTATCGAGTTTGTCGTTGAGGATGCTCCAAAGCCTTTGTTCCCCCTTCATCAATCATCACCAGCCCTCGCTTAGCTGGCTAACTAATCGGGTGGCTAGATCTTCGGTAGCAAGCGGCAAGGCTTGCCGTTCGTCACTCGTCACGTCGCTACTGACAAAGAAGCTTGTTGTCCCCACTGCTTCAGCGGGGCCCGCCAAGGCTTTGCCGTCTCGGCCGATCAGCGAGTATTTCACGCTGAGAGCCAGGCTAAATTCAGTTGTGGCCAGCACGTTGCCGCGCACGGAGCGCGCCGGGAGGCGGTGGATGTAATATATTTCACCGTCCAAAGTCGCGTCTGCTTTGTCATTACTAGCCACCTGAAATGTCCCATCCTGCTGCAATTGCTTGATTACGGTATCGGTGACTAAGACTTCGATACGCGGAACCAGAGTGCGATTTTTAAGGGTCGGGACTGCGATGGTGTGGACATCACGCAAATAATATGGCTTTACCGGCCCGATGTGATAGCCGAGGCAACCACTCAGTGCGAGGCAGAATAGTGTCGCAAGTGACGCTTTCAAGGCGCCGGTGAGGCGGAGGCCGCCGGGCTGGGCGATGCATCGGAGCTTGCGCTGGTGCCCGGCGGAGGGAATAGGTGATCAGGCGCAGTGGTCATATCGGGCGCAAGCGAAGCCGGTGGCGGAAGCGAACTATCGCTTGCTGGCGCAGGCAATGGCGCTTCGTTATTTGCCGGGCCTGGCTGCGCGGACCCGGTTCCAGCAGTCCGCGCTCCATGCGCTTCAGCTTTTTTCTTGCCAGTTTGTACCGCGGACACGGCCGGTTGAAGCGCAGCCTCACCGATTTTCGCACGCAACTGATCGATCCGTTTTTTCGCCAGATTACTTTCTGTTGACCCAGGTTGCTGCCGAATTACCTCATTGTAGTAGATTACTGCGGCCCGATAATATTTCTGTTTGTCGTAAAATTTGGCCACTTCATAGGAGCTTTTCGTTTCCTTGTGCTCGAGAAGATCCAGGTTTGCGCGCGCCTGAGGGGCTTTCTCGCTATGCGGATAATGGAGAAGGAAATCCTGGAAGGCCGTCTTGGCGTTCGTGGTTGCCGCCGCATCCGTGGTGCCCTTTCGTGCCGCCAGGAACCAGATGTAGCCGATCTGATATTGCGCATCCGCTGCAACCGGCTCGTTTGTAAATTTGTTCACCACGGCCTGGTACGCTTCGATCGCCATTTCAGGCAGGTTCTGTTTCTCGCGCGCAAGACCAATGTCAAATTGGGCGCGCGCTGTGTATTTTCCATACGGCGCCGTGCGGACAACGCTTGCGAAAATCGTCACCGCCCGATCCTGCGATTTCCCAAGCGGTATGCCCAGAATTCTCTTCTTTTTGCCGGCCAGATACATTTCGCCGATGCGAAACTGCGCCTCGATTGCTTCATCGAAGCGGGGACTTTCGGGATATCTTTCGACCAACTGCCGATATGCATCCGCAGCCGCCAGATAGTTGCCACGCCGTTCCTCCAATTCCGCCGCGCGATAGAGGGCACTCGCGGCAAGAGCATCTCTGGGATACTTCCGCACGATATTCTTGTACGCGCCAATTGCTCGTTTCAGGTTGCCTTGCTTTTCGGCAGTCTGCGCAGTCCCATATAACTCCAGCGCCGTCTGGTTGATTTCTTCTTCACCAGGGGCGACAAACTTGGCTTTTTTTCCCGGTTGAAAGACCACCGCGCCACTGCCTGACTCGGTCAAAATCAAGCTGAGCGCCGTCAAAAATAGAACGCCGCGAAGTAAAAAATACATGAGGTGTGGCAGGGTAATTGAGTTATCCGTTCCGTCAAGTTCATCAGCCACTCACCCCGGAGGGGCTGCTGACTGATGTTCACGGGCTTTTACACTAATGGCTTTCCCACGGGAGCAAAACCGATTAATTGTGCAAGCTCGTTGAACCTCACCGATCAGCATAAAATTCGCATCGGCACATGCGCATGGAGTTTCGAGGACTGGCGCGGTTCTTTTTATCCGCCGGATTTGCCAGAGTCCCAATGGCTCGAATCCTACGCCAGCTATTTTCCGGCTGTTGAAGTCGATTCGACATTTTATGCTGCTCCCGCCGAAACAACTCTGCGCCGCTGGATCGAGATCACGCCGGCCGCTTTTCGTTTCGTCTGCAAGCTACCACGCGAGATTACGCACGTCTGTCGTCTGCGCGATTGCACAGCAGAATTGAATTCGTTTCTCCGGGCCATTGAGCCGCTCGCGTCGAAGCTCCCGGTGATTCTCATCCAGCTTCGGCCCTCATTTGCCCCAAAAGACGGCAAGACGGCGCTGCGCAAGTTTTTCGAGCAACTCCCGCGGGATTTCCGGTTCGCAATCGAATTTCGACACCCCGGATGGCATCGGCCGCAGTTCATCCGTCTGTTGGAAAAATATCGCGTTTGCTGGGCGTGGGCCGATACCACTCCGCTGAACGAACGAAATCTTGCCCCGTTTGAATTCCTGCCGTGCACGACAGATTTTCTCTACCTGCGCTTGCTCGGCGATTACGCGACCAAATACGACGTGGACGGTGGCCACGTTCATCGTTACCAAAAATTGCTTTGGAAACGCGAAGCCGCGCTGGAAAGCTGGTCGCTGAAAATTGAGCGGCATATTCCTGAAGTTCGCAATATCTGGATATTCACTAGCAACCACTTCGAAGGATTCGCTCCCAAAACCTGCCAACGTCTCGCCCGGCGTCTGGGCTTTGATTTGGCGCTGCCCTCTGAAACAGGGAAGGCATTGTCGGAACAGCAACGATCGCAGCTCGATCTCCAGTTATAGCTGCAACTGGGCACGATTGTGCTTTTCGAAAATGCAGACCTGGTGGATCCCAAAGTTCGCCATCGTTTGCGCGAGGCGCGGAAAATTGTCGCCGAGTTGCGCATGCGAGTGCGCGTCAGAGGCCGTTGTAAAAGGAATCCCCTTCCCTATTGCCAGCCCAATGATCTGGTCCCCCGGGTAAAGCTCGTTCACCGGCTTGCGCCAGCCGGCGGTGGACAGCTCAATAGCGAGATTCCGCACCCGAACAAAATCGAGCGTTTCATTAACCAAACTGGCGGTCTCTGCGGCTGGCCGATGCCCGTGGATTTTGATCAGGTCCAGATGAGCAAAGCAATCGACCAGACCGCTCGCTGCTATTTCGCGGACACGGCGAAAATAATCGATATAAATCGCATCGACATTCCGTCCTTCGAATTGCGCGGCGCCGTCCGGCACGCTGTCGAACATCTGATCGGCGCGATCCAGGAAATGAACCGAGCCCAGGACAAAATCGAGCTTCTCCCAATGCTTCTCAATCCAGTTTCGGCCAGCCGCCGAGTAGATTGGGTCGTTATCGAGCTCGATGCCCGCGCGAATGCGCAGATCCGGATTTCTTTCTCGCAACCGATCGATTTCATCGAAGTCGATTCCGGCGTGATAACGATCGTGATCGGTGAAAGCGATGTCGGTTAAACCCAGTTTGCGCGCTGAATCCGCCCAGGGCTGAAGCAACGCTTGCGTGTAGCGCTGCACTCGATGTCCCTGTGGATGGGTGTGATAGTCGGAAAAGAGTTGATAGTTCTTAGTTGAAAGTTGATTGACGGGCACGATTTGACTCTATCAACTATCAACTATGGGCTATCAACTCTCTCAAGGCACCGCCAGGAATTTTTGCCGTACGCGCAACTCCGGGTATTGCGGGAAGAATACTTCGGCGATGAAGACCTTGTTCGGCGTGAGATCGCGTGTCGAGATTGTTTCGTTGTATTCGATCCGCTCCTGCGGATTGATTAAAATGGTGGCGGGTTTTTCCGCGATAGCGTGATTGTCGGACCACTTTGTCAGGATGTTTCCTGCGGAATTCCTCAGATAAATTTCGATCCGCTGGCTCGTCGGAAAGTCGAGCGGAACAGGGCGCTTGGAGAGATTTGTCAGCGTCACTTTGATGGCGAGCTGGCGAACTTCTGACAGCTTTACGGTCTGCGGCGTGATTTGAAGATCGAGAGCGAGCCCGCGCAGTCTTGGGTCTTTGTATTGCGGGACTACCTCGGGTGAAAATGGATGGAGAATGCGGCTCAACCAACCGCGTCTCCGGGCGGGCGTCGGCGCCGGCGCAGTTTCCTGGCCAAAGATGCCATCGGCCATAGAAAGTATCAGAAGGAATAAAACAATGCGGCGCTTCATGAGGGTGCTTAAAATAGCCCCGAAAGTTTTCGGAGTTGCAAAATTACTGTCAAACCCTTTATCAACTCCCGAAGATTTTTGAAGTCAATCCCATGAAGCTTCTCACGGTCTGCGCGCTTTGCCTGCTTTGGGCGCCAGTCGCGGGCATCGCTAAACAACGGCATTGCACTTTCCGTGTGCATGCCCAGGCGAATCCTCGAGACACCGAGGTTTTCTCCACATCGGCGCGCACCCAATTTTCCGGCAAAGACGTTGCCATCGAAAAGATGCCATGGATTTCGGAGCGAGATGTCCTAGCGTTTTCGCCCTATCCGGCCCCGGACGGAACTTATGGCGCGCTGATTCAACTCGACGAGCACGGGCGCACCGTGCTGGATACTTTAAGCATCGAGCGACGCGGCCGTTTCCTCTTCGTTTTCATTAATGGCCGATTCATTACCGAGCTCCAAATCGACAAGCGCGTTTCAGATGGAAAAATCTACGTTCCCTCCGGATTGACCGCAGTCGACATTGGCTTGATGAAAAAAGACTGGCGCTTAATCGGACAAGGAAAACGTCAATCGCATTAATCCATGCGATTATTCGCTGTCGCAATTGCCGTTGCCATTTTTCCGTCAATCGCGATGAGGGCTCAGACCGCCAAGAATCACGGGCTCGATCTTGTTCTGCCAACGGACAATGACGCTCTGTTCTCGGGCGACGGTGCGGCCTTTTACCAGTACGTCGAACGCGATTACAAAGGCGTCAAATCGACGCCGTGGGAGGGCGGCAAATACGGCTTTGTGCGCGATCCTACCGACACAGCAGGTGGCGTCGTTTACACCCGCTTCCACGAAGGAATCGATATTCGCCCCGTGCATCGCGATGCAAACGGCGAGCCGCTCGATGAAGTCCGCGCCATTGCCGACGGGAAAGTCGTGCATACCAATCTAGTGCCGGGCTACTCAAATTATGGGAAATACATTGTGGTCGAGCACCGCTGGGACGGCTCCACTTACTATAGCTTGTACGGACACCTGAGTTCCATTAGCGTGCATCCCGGCGATCCGGTCAAACGCGGCCAGCCGATCGCTATCATAGGCTATACCGGAGTTGCGATAAATCGGGAACGGGCTCATCTCCATTTGGAATTGGATTTAATGTTCAGCCATCAATTCGAAGCGTGGCATGACGCATTCTTCAGAAATGACCCCAATCACAACGGTATTTATAACGGCCTGAATCTTGCCGGGATCGACATTGCGCGGCTTTATCTTGCGCTCAAAGAGAATCCCTCGCTTACAATGCCCCAGTTTCTCAGTGGCGAAGAGACCTTCTACAAGGTGACCTTGCCCAAAGCGCGCCATTTCGAATTGCCGAAGCTTTACCCGTGGATGCTCGCGGGAGGGAAACGAAACGAGGGATCATCGTGGGAAGTTTCCTTCGCACGTTCGGGTGTGCCTTTAAAAATAGAACCAAGTGACAAACACGTGACCCAGCCGGAGCTGAGTTCCATCAAGAAAAGCTCGATTAATTATTCGCCTCTGACCCGCGATATCGTCTCCGGCCACAGCGCAAATGCGCAGCTGACCGGTTATGGCAGGCAGCTAATGCGACTCTTGATTTGGCCAGACTGAATCTGCAGCCGCCTTAGTGTTAGCCGAATTGTAGGGCGTCTGTGTCCGACGCCGTCCGCGAAGTAACGTTGAGGATTCAGCACGACGTCGGCGTCCCTTGAGCGAGCGCGACGCCATGCGGTATTGCGCCTCGCACAAAGCCGAGACATTCCACAGCGCCGCTCGGTTTTCCTGGGAGCGCGATCACCAGCGCATGATCGACAATCGCCGCCAGGCTACGCGAGAGAATTGAATTGGGCGTAATCTTCATAGATTCAGCGCGCATCACTTCGCCAAAGCCCGGCAACTCGATGCGCATGATCGCGCGAATTGCTTCAGGGGTGACATCCCGCGGTCCGATGCCGGTGCCGCCAGTAGTCAGAATCAAACCGCAGCCTTGCTGCGAAAACGAGCGGATTGTTTCCTGAATGCGTGTTGCGTTGTCCGGCACGATCGCTTCGGCGAGCACCTGCCAGCTCGCTTTTTGCGCCACTTCTTTCAACGCGGGTCCGCCGAGATCTTTGTAATCACCCGCGGTCGCGCGGTCGGAAATCGTGATGATACCAACAACAATTCCGTTCCGATTTGTCATACGCTTTCAATAATCATCTCGCAGGCAAAAAGGTCAAAACGAGCAGTGCAGTCGCGTTGTTGAAGCCGTGAATCGGAATCGGAAGACCGAGCGAACCGCATCGCCAACGTGCCCACCCCAAGATCAGGCCGACGCAAAATAGATAAAAAAATCCGACGAATTGCAGATGGAAGCACGCAAACACTAAGGCGCTCCCTAGAATTACTCCTCTTATCCCCCACCGTTTTTCGAAGGCTCCGTAAAATAAACCGCGAAAGAGAATCTCTTCGAGCACCGGAATCACAAGAGGAACAGCGAGCCAAGCTATTACTGGGTTCGTCTGCAGCGCCTTTTGAATTAGCGGGATACTGTGCTGCAGTGGCAGCGGCTTGTGCATCACCTGTACATAAAGCTGTGAAAACGCCCCGCCCAGCAAAAAGAGCAGAAGAAGCAGGGCCAAGGAGATCGCCGCTGTTTTCCCCGTTCCGAATCGTAATGGCCACTGAAACGGCGTACCCCACGGCTGGCGCACGAAGCCAGTTGCTGCCACGATGATAATCGGCAATCCAGCGGCCATCAGGCCCGAGAACACACTCTCATTCAGGCCAAGCGGAGGAAACAATGCGAACAAAAGGAAGAATGCGCTTTGTCCTTCAACGAAGAGCGCAAGCCACGCGAGAGAAAAACGCAATCCGGGAAAAGCGGCGGCACGTACGGGCAAACTGAAGCGCAGCAGAAGAGCCAAACCCATAAGGTAAACCAATATCGGCACCGCGCCCAGAGCAGCCACGAAGACGGGGAAAATCCGGACTGCTTTTTGAAATTGTTGAGTCGCTAGATAACAAGTGAACAGCTCGACTCGAGTGGCTTTATCTTGCGGCTTTATCTCGCGTGCTTTCTCAAAACTCGGGATCGCTTCGAGAAATTTACGCACGCGCAGCAAACTCATGCCTCGCCAGAAATTCGCATTGAAGTCTGAGGGGCGAAGCTCAACCGCTTTGCCCAACGAACGAGAACCTTCTTCAAAGCGACCTGCGCGCATCGAGCTCAAGCCACGCCAATAGTGTGAGTCAAAATCTTTCGGATCGAGTTTGAGCGCTGCCTCCAGTGCGTTACTGGCCACATCGTACTTTTGGGATCGGTACAAGGCGTGGCCCAACCAACGATGGTTGACGGCGTCGGACGGATCTAATGAAACAGCTTGTTGGAGTGCGTCGGTCGCCTTTTCGAACTGCTGTTTGTCATAGTAGCAAATACCCAATTCCCGGTACGCGTAGCTGTCCTTTGGATCAAGCGAAAGGGCCTGATTAATTACGTCGATTGCCTCATCGTATCGGCGAAGCTCCTCCAGACAGAACGCCAGATTATCGTAGTAGAGGCTATTCTCCGGGTTGATCGAAATTGCGTGTTCAAACTCACATATCGCATCTTCGTACCGCGCTTGTTCTTCCAAGGATCGCCCCGCTTCGTTATGCTCTTTGTCGCCTTTTGCTTCCACCGGAACGGCGCGTGCGCTGCGCTGGTCCCGGTCGCCGGACTTCTGTCCATGCGCGGCGCTGAATGCGCAGAGTATTAAAGCAAACGCGAGGAATGAAAGGCGAGCCCTAGTCTGAATCACAAAGTCATCGGGTCAGAGCGGTCTTCGTCTTTTTGATCAGCCGCACACCGTCAATCTGCATCTCTTTGTCCACCGCCTTGCACATGTCGTAAATGGTGAGCAAGGCCACGGTGACGCCGACGAGCGCTTCCATTTCGACTCCGGTCTGCGCAACCGTCTGCGCGGTGCATCTCACCTCTGCGCCTTCGTGAGAAGTGACAATATCGATCTTGATTTCACCGAGTGGCAATGTGTGGCAAAGTGGGATGAGATGCGCCGTTTGCTTTGCAGCCTGGATACCGGCAATCCGCGCAGTCGCAAACACATTGCCTTTCGCGATTTGATCTTTTGAAATTAGATCAAGTGTCTTGTGTTGGAGCCGAATCTTGCCGGTGGCGACAGCTCTTCGCCTGCTCACCGGCTTGGCCGAAACATCGACCATTCGAGCACGGCCATCCGAACTGATGTGAGTGAGTTTCATCTTTTCGTTTCTCTGTCATTCCAAGCGAAGTCGAGGAATCTCTAATTTAAGCGTCAAGAGATGTCTCGACTTCGCTCGCCATGACACAAACACGGGCTCAGCCGCCGATGGCGATCATCTTGCGGTTCGGCTGGTAATTATTTCGAAAGTCGTGTTCCCGAGGTTTTCGATCAACGACGTCGAGAAAGAAGCGTTTAATCTCCTCATCGCTCGCACCGGCTCGCAGCGGTTTCAGGATGTCGAACTCCAGGTAACTGCCGAGACACGGCCGCAATTTTCCGTCGCAGGTAAGACGCAGCTTGTTGCAGTTCTCGCAGAAATGCAGGTTGGTCATCGCGCCGATAAAACCGATCCGCTGTTTGCGGCCGTGGATTTGATAGTACGTCGCGGGACCGTTCGTTCGAAATTCCGTCTCCGGGATCAGACTGCCGTAAACCGACTCGATTAAGCGTTTCGCCTCGAGGATCGACATGAAATTGTCTTCGCTGAGAACCTCAGTCGTGCTCACCGGCATCATCTCGATGAAACGCAAAATCAAATCGCGCGCTCCGGCGAATTCGATCAGCGGGATCAGTTGATCTTCGTTCCGGCCACGCATCAGGACAGTATTCAATTTGATTTGGTCGAAACCAACTGCGATTGCGGCATCAATTCCTTCGCGGACCTGAGCATGCAAATCGCGGCCAGTGATTTGTGAATAGACCTCTCGATCCAGCGTATCGAGTGAGATATTGACGGACTGCACGCCCGCATCGCGCAAAGCCTTCGCCATCGTTTTTCCAGATGTAAGCTGGCGCGCAAGCAAAGTTCCATTCGTGGAAAGACCAATGCTGGTGATACCGGAAATTTCAGGGAGCCGCCGAATGAAATTGATCACGTCTCGCCGCGTCAGCGGCTCGCCGCCGGTGATTCGCACTTTTGAAACGCCTAGCTCGGCTGCAATGCGGATAAGATGCAGCGTTTCTTCAAAAGTCAGAATCTCTTCGCGCGGCAACCACTCCTGCAATTCCTGCGGCATGCAGTACGTGCAACGTTCGTTGCAGCGGTCGGTGATGGAGACGCGGAGATAGGAAATCCGGTGGCCGTAAAGATCCTGCATCGGAGTGCAATTCTACGAGCAGGACCGCGTTGAATCAACACACCGAACCAATTGACTCGCTATAGGCGGCACATATGATCCTCGGCATGAAGCGTCAAATCCTTTCGGGTGCGTTGCTCATCGGTGTCGCAGCTAGCGCATTAATCGTCACGGGGTGCGAGACGACCGGGAACCGCATTTCTAGGCATCCTGAAATCTACCAAGGCCTTTCTGCCAGTGACCAAGCGCTGGTAAGTCGAGGCCAAATTCGCCCGGGCATGTCCCAAAACGCGGTGTGGCTGGCCTGGGGTTCGCCGGAACGCAAAACCGCGGGCAACATGCGGGGGCGCGCAACCGAGACATGGATCTACATCACTTACGAAACTGCTCCGTACCCCTATTGGGGGCCACCGTGGGGTTGGGGTTACGGTTTTGGCCCAAGCGTTGCCTTTGTCCGGACACGTCATAACGGTCGCGGCTTCGTATTCTTCGGCGATCCATTCTACGATCCGTTTTATTACGCTTACATCCCCCCAAGTATTCCAGTCCCGTCCAAGATCGTCACGTTCGTAAATGGGCGTGTGGTGTCGTTCCAATACATGGAACGGTCGTATTGAGGAAGAATTCAGTCGCTTTTCCGCACGCAATTAAGGACAATCGGTCGGGACAGACCTGACCCAATGGCTTACCGCTCGTTTAAAAACTTTCTTGGTGCTCTTGAGGAAGCGGGCGAGCTGAAACGCATCACCGTCCCCGTCGATACCAGTCTTCTCATAGCAGAATGGGCGGACCGCGAAATGAAATCGCCCGGCGGCGGTGAGGCACTGCTGTTTGAGCAACCGATTGTCGATGGGAAAAAATCCGCGTTTCCAGTTGCGATCAACACGATGGGGTCGCACCGGCGCATGGCTCTCGCATTGCAAGTCGCAGACGTTGCAGACATCGCCCAGGAAATTCAACTCATCCTGAAAGCCAAGCCGCCAACCGATCTGCGAGAAGGTTGGGCTTTGCTCAAACAAGGAATTCACCTGCTGCATGCGCGTCCGAAGCACGTGAAGGAGGCGCCTTGCCAGGAAATCGTGCACAAAATCGGCGACGGAGATAATTTTTCATTGTGTGATCTGCCCATTCTCAAGTGTTGGCCGAAGGACGGCGGGCGCTTCATTACATTGGCGAATGTGCATACTCGCGACCCAGAGACAGGCGCGCGAAACGTGGGGATTTACCGGATGCAAGTTTATGACGAGCGCACGACCGGAATGCACTGGCAACTTCACAAGGTCGGCGCGCGCCATGGACAACGCTATTACGAGCGCGGTGAGCGCATGCCGGTGGCGGTGACCTTGGGCGGCGATCCGGTTTATACATTCGCGGCTACCGCGCCGTTGCCGGATGGTTTGGACGAATTGTTTTTCGCTGGGTTTCTGCGAAAGAAATCAATCGAGCTTGTTCGCTGCAAGACGATCGATCTCGATGTACCGGCAGACGTCGATTTTGTTCTGGAAGGCTATGTGCAACCCGGTGAGATGCAGCCGGAAGGTCCGTTCGGCGACCACACCGGTTTTTACACCGCTGTGGAAGATTACCCGGTCTTCCATGTGACCGCGATCACGCACTGGCGGGACGCGGTTTATCCGACCACGATCGTGGGCAAACCGCCCATGGAAGATTATTACATCGGCGACGCCTGCGTGCGGATTTTGCTGCCCGTGTTCAAAATGAATTTTCCAGAAATCGTGGACATGACGCTGCCGCCGGAGGGCGTTTTCCATAATCTTGTTTTTGTCAGCATACGGAAACAGTATCCGTATCAAGCCTTCAAAGTGATGCACGGCCTCTGGGGGATGGGCCAGATGATGTTTAGCAAATACATCGTGGCGGTGGACGAAGATTGCGATGTGCACAATATGAGCGAGGTGCTTTTCCGCTTGTGCGCGAACACCGATCCTGCCCGCGACACCACCATAATCAAAAATCCAAGCGACTCACTCGATCACGCGCCCAGCGAGCAGAACATTGGCTCCCACATGGGATTTGACGCAACGCGCAAGTTGCCGGGTGAAAACTATCACCGTCCGTGGCCGGAACTGCTGAAAATGACTGATAAAGCGAAGGCGCTGGTGGATCAATTACAAAACAAAGCACGCTAATCTCGCGGCGAAGGTTAAGCGACTAAAGCGGCGGTCTGTGACCGCCGCCGAAGCGTCCGCATGGAAAACGAATTCGGCGCTCATAGAGCGCCGCTACAGCTGCATTCGTTACGGTTTGCGGAAAAGTCTGCCGGTATCGACATCGCGCGTAAGGCCGCCATGCGGGACCCCGCGAAGATCATAGACCCGCCCCGTGTACGGACTGTAATAAAATCCGGGCCTTCCCGCCCCGTGCGCATAGGGAAAACCGCCCGGAGGGGGCGGACCGTAACGTGCGGCTTGATCCTGTTCAATGGCTGCGCCGGTTAACGCGCCGGCCGCAGCTCCTGCGGCTGCGCCGATTGACGCGCCACGAATATTACCTGTCGCCGCTCCACCGATAATCGCACCAGTCGCGGCGCCCCAGCCGGCGCCCTGACCAACCGGGGTATCACACGAACTAAGAATCAAAGCGCTTACCGCAAGAATCCAAACAGCAGGATTTTTTGTCATAAATTTACCCTCGTTAAGGGATTCAACCGCGCAACCTAAAGAACGTTGCAGCGCAAACTTAAAAAGACTTCAATAGCTGCGCCGCGATCCGGCCAGCATTCTCCAACCTGCTAAGGCGATACTCCTTTTCGAAAACGCGAAACTTGTCCCGCTCCATTCTGCAAAGCAGGCCGCGATAAATCGAGCCCATGATTTCGGCGGGCACCATCGCCCGGCGGTCCTCAGACGGAAGCTCCACGGCCGCTCGCGAGAAAAACTCTCTCGCGCGCGCGGCTTCGAATTCCATCAGGCGAACGAACCGCTCGTTGTATTGCCGATTTTGCAGTTCGGTCTCAGAATAGTTGCAACGCGCCAGGTCCTCCTGTGGCAGATAGATTCGGCCGGCCTGCAAATCTTTTCCCACATCGCGAATAATGTTGGTCATTTGCAAAGCTAGCCCCAGATCGATCGCATATTGTTTGCAGCGCGCATTGCGATATCCAAAAATCTCGATGCTTACCAATCCCACTGCACTGGCGACTCGATAGCAGTAGACGCGGAGCTCTTCAAAAGTGGGATAGCGCACGATGCTCAAGTCCATTTCCACTCCGGCAATGATTTCCTCCAACATGCCGGGCGGCAGCGAGTATTTGTCCATCAAGCGCCTAATGTCCCCGGCAAGAAGCGCCTCGTCTGGAACGGCGGTGTAAAGCATCTGGCGCCATTTCGCTAGGCGCACGCGTTTCTCTGCCGCGTCCAACGCGGAGGAGTCGGCAATATCGTCGATGACGCGGCAGAATGCGTAGAAAACGGTCATGTCGCGTTTGCGCTCGCGCCCTAATGAAATGAACGCCAGGGCCAGATTCGATTTGCTCTGACGTGTAATGGTCGCCGCGTTCACATTTGTTTTCTTGCAGGCTGGTTTCTTAATATTGGATCCATTTTTCCTGGTTCACGCGGCGAGTTTCATATTGCCGAAATAAACAGACCCACGAGGCCAAAAGCCAGCCGACAACGATTCCGCGCAGAAAAGCGAAACTGAATTTCCAGAGGAAAAGGGCGCCCAAGCGATCGGCGATTGCGCTGCGCACGATGGCGTCGCACATCATGATGGCAGAAAAGTGGATCCCGCAAATAATCAGAAACCACGCGAGGCGGCCTGCATTGTTGCGGACGAACTGGCTATGGGCGCGCATTGCTTCGAGCAACGTTTCGTTATGAAGCGCCAGCGAGATTTGGACCGAGCAAAAGCCAATGATCAAGCCGCTCATCAGCAGCCGCGCAAGAGGCAGGTAATCAAGGACGCCGGGAATATTCGTGAAGTAGGCAAGGACGAGCGGCAATCGAACGATTAACGTGCTGATTGCAACGACAATGCCGGCCCATTCCAAAACATAAGTGAAGCGACGCATGGCGAAACGGAAGAGTTCTCCTTCTTCGAAGCTAACGCCCTTGATCCAGGCCAGACACACGCTGATGAGGTACACCTGGATATAAACTCCCAGGAGGTATTCGAAAATAAATGCACTCGCATCCACTGTGGCCGAGATTCGCAGCAGCCCGGCAGCCGGAACCAGAGCGCTCCACTCGGGTAATCGCCAAAATACAATCGGCTTCAGGAGCGACGCCAACGCACTCAGTAGCAGAATCAAATAAATGAGATGACCCCACCAACGGTAGCGTTTCCACAGGGCTCGGACCAGCGCGCCGTGTAGGCCGCGCCAGTTGATTAGCATGAACACTGCAGCCACGACCGAGAGCGGATAGGTGGTCGTGGCGTTATCGAAGATTCCTGCGACCCCTTCCAAGACAGGCAGCGGCGTTTCTCTCCAAATCTCCGCAAATCGCGGCCAGTACCAGTGACGTAGTGAGGCGATCTGGCCCAGATCCAGATCAGACCAGTTTCGAATTGGCGTAAACGTGACGAACTGGAAAACGAAATAGGCAAACCCAAGCAGCGCAAAAGCGATCCAGATGCGTTTGTAGCGCCCCACGCAGCGAAAACCGTCCACCAGCGCGCGCCGCACCGGATTAAAAAGCATTACAAGCGCGTATCCGCCGCAAAGCCCCAGCAGGGGATACAGGCGCGGTGCAGTTTGCCACATCTCAACAGGAGCTCCTCTTACTCGTGCTCTCGCTCATACTTTTCCGAATCGGCTTCGAGTAAGAGCAGGAGCACGAGCAAGAGGAGGAAAGCAGAGGCACGCGCCGTATTTCAACAGTCTGTCCCTAGCGAATCAGTCCCCAGTGCGGATAAAACGGCCAATAAACAAATAAACCGCGCCCCACCAGGTTTTCCTCCGGAACCGCTCCCCAGTAACGGCTGTCGTAGCTGTTGTAGCTGTTATCGCCCAGGGCAAAATAACCGTCGCGCGGCACCGTAAACGGCCTATCAGGCTGCGACAGATATTCGCGACCAAGCGCGTAGCCGCGATAGGGAGGTTTCGCCGACATTACCCGGGCAAAACCGTAGCCCTCCGCTTTCCTCCCATTCGCATAGAGAAACGGCGGGTCAATTCGCAAACGGTCATCGGGCAGACCGGCCAACCGCTTGATATAAAATGGCGCGCCTGCCTCGGGGTCTTCTCGAATTCCTGGAATATGGGTGGTCCTAAAAACAAAAACATCGCCGCGATGCGGCTTCACAAAGTTGTAGGTGAATTTATCCACAAAAACCTGGTCCCCTGTGTCGATTGCGCCTCTGGCTATGATCTCACCACGGCGATAAATGCGACCTGGAAAAACATTGAAATCATGAGTGAGCGTATCTGGCGGGGCATACACCAGAAAGTTTTGCCGCTGGCAGATTAGCCGCGAGAAAGTAACGAAAAACAGGACTTTTTTGGGCGTGATTTCCAAAAGTTGATCATCCTCACGCGAGACCACGTCGATGTAATTGCGACCCCGCACGATGAACTCGCCGATCTGTTGCAGAATATTTGGCGGCGGATCGGTGCTGGGATGACCAACGATCCCGTCTAAGGTCGGTTGCATGGAGCCGGTGGGAATTTTGAACGGCTGCAAGAAAAAAGAGCGAATGCCTACGGCCACAATGATCGCCACCAGGATCACCTCGCAATTCTCCCGCCAATGCGACTCCCAGGTCACGGGCGTCAGCCGGTGGAGCGTCTTATCCAGAACGTCAGCTGTGCCGTGAATTTTCTCGCGGTCTTTTCCGCGTAACGCGTCACGAAGATTCTTAATCTCCGCGACGATTTGTTCCCGATCCGCCCCGCTAAGCAGATCGTCCTTGTAGCGCAGGTACTTCCGAGCGTGCCGCAGGAGGAGACGGCTGTGCTTAACGTGACGTGATGTGAACATGAGTTAGAAAATGACGAATGGCTTCGCGTCGTTGACTCGTTGAAGCGTTGAATCGTTAAATCGGCAACCCGATGTAACGCTGTAACGGTTTAACGAATCACGGCTCTTCATTGCGCTTTCAGCACCTCAATGAATGCCTCTTGAGGAATGTTGATTTTCCCGATGCTTTTCATCCGTTTTTTTCCTTCTTTTTGTTTCTCCAGCAATTTGCGTTTGCGGGTGATATCGCCGCCGTAACACTTCGCGGTCACGTTTTTTCGTAACGCCGAAACGCTCTCCCGCGCAATAATTTTCCCGCCAATAGCCGCCTGGATCGCCACCTGGTAAAGCTGCCGCGGGATCACTTCCTTCAGTTTCGCCGCGAGCTGGCGTCCACGCGCTTCGGCCCGATCCTTGTGCACGATTGTCGAGAACGCATCGACCGGTTCGCCGTTCACGAGCAGGTCCAGTTTTACCAGCTTCGCCGCCCGATAGCCGGCAAGCTCG